>Ga0209168_10001503_pt1 | contig 18195 bp, 18 predicted proteins | sample Coa_R1_FD_187156 | JGI IMG/M metagenome (GOLD analysis project Ga0209168, IMG submission 187156) | Surface soil microbial communities from Centralia Pennsylvania, which are recovering from an underground coalmine fire - Coalmine... | ecosystem: Environmental > Terrestrial > Soil > Unclassified ... | reverse complement strand
ATCCAAACCGCAGCGCAAGAAACAGCAAACACACTCCGGCCAGCGACGTCGGTAAGGCCACCGCGCAGGCCGTCACGATGTACGAAAGGGCATACTCTCCGCGCGCCGACTCCGGATCGATCCCCACCATCCGCATTCCCGCGCGTGCCGCTATCGCAAACGGTACTGCCAGAAACACCAGCCCCGGCGCTTTGTCGGAATAATAATGTCCGCGGAAATGAGCCTTGTCTTCGGTGTTCTGATGGTATGCATCGATCTGCAAAGTGTGCCGCTCGACAATCGCGCGCAGCAGATCGAAGCGGGAGTTCTGATTCCATCCCCCGCCTTCATAGAAATAAATAAAGGAAAGAAAACAAGCGACGCCCAGCAGAGAAGCCAACTTCCACTGCGTCGCAGGGTGTGCCGCCATCGGCCTAATGATAAAGCCTAAGACGAAAATGGATACCTGCAGTCAGGAAATGTCGGCAGCGTTTGGAGGGCACAGCGCTTTCGGCGCCGCGATCAAGTCTCCACCTTCAACGGGTGTTAATGGCCTACTTTCGGCCCGCGGACGCCATCAAGCTCGCGACGATCTTCTTTGTCTCGTCGTCCATCGCGTCCATGGGATTCTTTGTTCCGTTCGACGCATTCATCCCCTTGATCCCGACGTACACAGCGTCGTAAGGCGTGTCGCCGAGATTCTCCACCTTGTGATGAAACGGCGGATACCACCGCGCCTCACCCGGCTTCGAGAACACTTCCCGCACTTTCCCTTTCTCGTCCGTGAACCGCAAGTGGGCCTCGGTAAGGATCACCACTACTCCTCCCGGATGCTCATGCATGGCCGACTTTTCGTGCGGCCCATAATGCACCGAGACCACCTGCACTTTGTCGTTCTCGAAATCCAGGCGGTAATGCTTCGGCTCAACTTTCGTCGGATCCTGCGCCATACTGCCACCCGCGGTCAGACACAGCAACGCCCCCGCCCAGAATAGCTTCGACACCATACGCGGCCCCCGATCCGTTCTTTATCCATTTTTGGAACTTTCTTTTGAAGTCCTCGCCGACTCTACGTTTCATTCCCTAACGCTGTCAACGTTAAGGACGCGCGTGTCTCACCGTAGTTACTCTGCATTACCACCTGATGGCATGGTGGTCTGACCGTCGAGACGAACGATTGCGTCGCTGCAATTCAGCGGGGTGGAAGGCGATTCGTTCTACGAAAGAGGTCGCCGAAGGTCGTTGCGGAAATCGAATTTCGATTGGTTGTTGAAATCGAAGTTTTGAAATCTTGAGACCAGCTTACTGACGGCCCACCAGGATTTGAACTTGAGGCGATCAGCAGGCGTGAGGCGAGCGCAAGTGAAGCCGGGAGCCTGCTGCCGAAATCCTGAGCGTCAGCGAAGGACCCCTTCCTCTAGAAAAAAAACAGCTTCTTGGTGGGCCCACCAGGATTTGAACTTGAGGCGATCAGCAGGCGTGAGGCGAACGCGAGTGAAGCCGGGAGTCTGCTGCCGAAATCCTGAGCGTCAGCGAAGGACCTCTACCTTCACGAAACGAACCATATTCTGGTGGGCCCACCAGGATTTGAACTTGAGGCGATCAGCAGGCGTGAGGCGAACGCAAGTGAAGCCGGGAGCCTGCTGCCGAAATCCTGAGCGTCAGCGAAGGACCCCTTCCTTCAGAAAACGAACCATATTCTGGTGGGCCCACCAGGATTTGAACCTGGAACCAACAGATTATGAGTCTGCTGCTCTAACCGTTGAGCTATGGGCCCGGTGGGTGCTATCGCCCGAGGTGATCGGGCGGTGGGCCGACTCCTGTATTGACGCGGGTCTCGGTGGCCTAAAGGTGTCCACTCAGTGGGCACTTTATCAGTTGGACACCGTAGGTGTCCAACGTTTTTGGACACCGTGATGTTGGTGTTTGCCTGTTCGATTTCCACAGCGGGAATGGATTGAGGTGGTCCGGACGTGCCGAGGGTTCGGCAGCATGTTGATTGGGTGGCAGAGGTCGTCGGTGGGGCGCATCAGGCGCGCGCATGGAGGGGGGTGGGTGGAATTCAGAGCCGCCCTTGTGAGGCGGCTCCTTGACGGCGGAGAACGTCCGACGACGGCGATTGCTAACGGGTCAGGTGGGAACACCACCATGCCGGCGTTTCCCCTTGTGGGGTACTTCGCCTGGATGCACAGCCTCGCGAGACTCTGTGGCAGAGCAGCTGATGGCCTTAAACGTCGTCAAGCCAGGTGCTTCAGTTGCTCGCGACCGTTAGCGGAGCACCTATCAAAATGTGTTTCAACGAAACACCTCCTGAAGGGCGGCTCCCTTCTCGTTTTTGATTGTACTCTTTGCGGCGGCAGAGTTTGCCGCCGCTGCCGGGGCGGGGCGGTCCCGAGCACCGGAGAGCCGCGCGTGTGATGGCCGGCGTTCGGATCCCAGTGCCAGTCGACGCGAGGAGCGGAGTGGCCGCGCCGCCCACGTGCCGCATCAGCTGGAGAATGGCTCCCATAGAAAATACTCCTCCTCGTGCCCGTCCTTATCAGTCGTCTTGTTTGATACGATCACCCATGTTTTCCCTGTCTCGACGTCGATTAGAAAGGTGTGCCTCGCGGAGATCCCGGATGTGAAGATCTGGAACTTGGCGTGGGATGGCGCGCTCGCAGGGGGGAGATCTATAACGACCATGTTTTCCCATGCGGATCGGCCGTCTGCTGGTGTCACCAGTTGGGACACATGGCCGGTGAATCGATCGAGCCGAAACGTCCATCTAGCGGCAATCTCTGATTGCACGATTTCGAAGCGAGCCCCTGCTGGCGCTGTGGTCTGCTGGTGGATGTCGGAGGTCTGCTGCGCTGAGATGCTCCCGCATATCATGAGCACCAGGACGGCAGTTGCCACAAGCCTTTTCATCGTAGGATCCTTTCATGGCCACGAAATCTTCTATTCGCTTTCGTGTCCGAATTGTAGCGGCGTCCTTCGGGTTGTTCTAGTCAACCCTTTCCCAACCTTCTTCCCTTCCCGAGTTAATTTCGAACGCGGAGCACACCGCCCTGGAAAGCGCCGGGGCGCGGAGCGGGCGATGCGCTGTCCCTTCTGACCTGCCGCTTGTGATGAAAGCAACGACGCACCGGCGTCGAGCGGTTGCGTGATGGCTGCCCGCTGAGGCGCAGCTACAATTCGCGACGGCCCGTGCATGGCTGGTGTCGCATCTCGCCAATGGACTGCGATCTGCGCTGCTTGAGCCGGCACCTCTATTCAACCAAGGAGCGGCCGATATGGCCCAGATTTGTCAGAAAGAGCGAGGGAATGCGATCAGCGAAGCAGGCGTCCACCAGCGCTCAATCCATCACGGAGTCAATCAGACTTCTGGCGTTTGATGCGAAGGGCGCTCTGCAGAGAGCGCCCTCCTTACATCCTCGACTCTCACGATCAGCCGTCCGCTGCCGGACCGCAACTTCTCGTCGATAAACTAAGCCGCCACCGTCGCGCCGCTTGCTGCCGCGCTTCTCACTGGTACTGCCGGACGCTTCGCCGCCAGCTCGCAGAGCAGCGCAATCACGGCCAGAACCGCTGCCGAGTAGAACGCCATCTGATAGTTCTTGTACTTGTCGAACAACACGCCGGCGATTCTCGGTCCGATAATTCCTGCCACGCCCCACGCGGTGAATAACATCCCATAATTGATGCCCGCATTCTTGGTGCCCCAGAAGTCGGCTGTTGTCGATGCATTCACCGAGAGCTGCGTGCCATAACACCAATACACGACGAAAACGACAACGTACAGCGGCCCGACACTCCCGCCCACCTGATAGAGAATAGGCATAGCGATCATCGAAATGCCGATCATGAGCCGCAACACATTCAAACGTCCCAGCGTGTCTGACATCCAGCCTGACAGGATCCTCCCGGACGCATTACCGACCGCGCCCACGACAAGTCCCATCGTCGCGATCGCCGCACTCGCAATTCCAACGCTCTTGGCGAACGGCACGAGTTGGCTGATAACCATCAGCCCGGCCGAGCATCCCAGCGCGTAGGCAATCCACATGAAATAGAAAGCCGGCGTGCGCAACACCTCGCTGGGGCTGAACTCATACGTGGTCGCGGCCGCCTTGGAGGCCGGAGCCGGGACCCAGCCTGCCGGCCTGTATCCCGCGGGCGGATTCTGCAGCAGGAAAGCGCCGAAGACTGTCATGACCAGGAAAATCCCGCCCAGAATCATGAACGTGGTGTGAACTCCATAAGCGGGAATGAGTTTGAGATTGGCCAATGGACCGAAGATAGCCGAGCCTCCGCCGTATCCACCAACTGCCAAGCCGATCGCCAATCCGCGCTTATCCGGAAACCATTTCGCCATCACCGGAATCGGAGTCGCATAGCCAAAACCGTTGCCCAGTCCGCCAATCACCCCGAAGCATACATACAGATAGTTCAAACTGTGAGTGAAGGCGCACAGAAAGAAACCGAGGCTCACCAGGATTCCGCCAGCCAGCGAAACCTTGAACGGTCCGAACTTGTCCTGCAGCCGGCCAGCGAGGATGAAGGAAAGCGCAAACACGACCACGGCGATGGTGAATACGTTGGACGTCTGCGCGCGCTTCCAGCCGAACTCCTTTTCCAGAGGCGCAACAAATATGCTCCAGGCATACAGCGTGCCCAACGCTATATTCATCGACATCCCACCGACTACGCGCCACCATCGGTTGATTCCAGGATTTGCTGAATCCGAAGTAGCCACAGTTTTTCTCCTTTGCAAAATTTCGAAGAACACCGACTCAATCTTTATACGAGGTGACAAGGCACGAGCCGTGACATGCCGACTGCATTCGCTCGCTCGATCCGCGCTACTGGTTTTTCTGCAAAACCGCATTCACCGACAGCTCCGATCCAGCCGAAACCGTCAGTTGCCGCTTCCACTGTGCAAAGCCCGTCATCGATACTTCCACCGAATGATTGCCGATACTCATGCTGACTACCGACGGCGTGCTGCCCACGTATCGGCCATCCACACTGACTTCCGCTCCCGATGGAAGCGACGTGAAACTGCATTTCACCAACTCAGCACCCGTCGCCTGCATCGCAGTCTGCGCACCCTGATTGATCGCCGCACTTCCTACCGTTGGACTGGAGGCTCTCGACGCCACCGCACTTTTTTCCTTTTCCGAATAGCCAGCTTCCGCTGCAACCATCGTGTACAGCTGCTTCCTCATCTTTCCGCTCTCGTCCACGTAATAGACAAGCAACCCGCGTTTCTCGCGATTCGCATCAAACGATCTTCCCTTCAGCAACGGCACACATCTCGACCACTTCGTATCAACGTTGCAACTGATGCGATACGGCGTCTCATTTTCTTCCTGCACCAATAATGTATTCGTCACTTCCACGGTCTTGCTGTTATGGCAATAGGCGTCAAAATTCACCGCGTCACAATTTTTTGGCACGCCGTTGTCGCCAAGGCTGACCGAGTGGGTTTCCGAATCCAGCACCGTGATCCGGACGTTGCTCTTGACCACGGCATGGGCACATACGGTCACCAGCAACATCACATGCAACGCCGTGATCGTCCATCTGCTGCTCACAGCAACTCCTGTTGTTCAAGAACTAAACGAACGGTTCGGATCTCGCCTGAACGCCCGTGGACGAATGCACAATCGTAAAGATGCGCATCATTGTGGACCTGGAACCGCGGCCGTACAAGCATTCTTAATCCCCTTTCTTCGTTTGCGCGGGCCTGGTCTCACCCCTTCCAGACCCCGCCGCACGCTAATCCCCGATCAATTCAAGTCAGCTTCAGAACGTGAAGATTGGCCCAAACTCTGTCCGATGATCCTGCCACTCATTGCTCGGCTGCCCCGCAATCGTGTACCCAGGCAGGCCGTCTTTAATGCGCGTGGCATAGATCGACTGCTCGAAACCGAACGTCACAAAGGGATTGAATTTGTAGTAGAGAGTAGCGGCCGCAGCTTACCCATGGAAAGCGGCAAGGGCGACAGAGTATTGGCACAGCCCGCACCCGGACACTGCACATACCCGGCGTAATCCAGATCATGGTGCACCATCTGGTCTTTCCCCATATGAAAGAAGAGTTGCCAGCCGGCGTTGTGCCCCTTGGGATCTGCGTTGAACCAGCGCGATAGAGGCAGTCCCAGATTGATGAAACCCCCGTAGGCACGAAGCGCCCGCTGCGGAGCCACCACCACCTGTCCGGCCGCGTTCGTTCCCAGAACGGCGCCACCGGCCGCAGCCAGCGGACCGCCATCCAGCGTCTGGAAACCCGGAGATCCCTGGATGTTCGTCAGCCCGCTCGTATCGGTGGCGAACGTGTTGACTTGACCGCCGAAGAAGAATCGCAGATCTCCGCCCCGATAAAGACTCGCCACCAGGGTGAACCAACGCGTCGGCACCTGCACTGCCCCTTGCAATCCGTAGATGTTGCTCGAGGCGGTAAAGCCGTTCGGGAACGCCGCCAGATAGTTCGCCGGCATCGCGCTATATCCCGGCGCTGAATTGGGAACAACCGATGTGCGGCGTCCTTCAACCCCGGAGAAGATGATTTGCGCCGGAGCCACCGCCGGAGCTTTGTCGAGCTGGAACTGCAGAGCCACTCGGCCCTCCAACTCTGGACGCCCAGAATCCGCGCCCTCGCGCTCGGCCTGGGCCAGTTGTCCCGCCACACCGAGCGATCCCAGTTTCAGGATCTGTCCGGTACTCGGCATCATGATCGCGAATGTGGGCGCAAGTTTGAAATTGCGAGAACCGCCCAGACTCTGCACCAATCCGAACTGAAATTGCGGAGACCGTTCGTACACGTCGCCATACCAATAGCCGAGCGCCGTAGTCTCCAACAAGTTCGGCAGCGCACTCGAACCAAACAACGTCCAATCCTGCCCGCCTTCGAAGTACACGTCCGTGTTCTCGCTCGCCGCATAATCCATACGCATCCATGCCTGACGAATCGAGAACTGGCTGCTTCGGATCGAAGACACATCGCGGTTATCAACTTCCGTGAAGTTGCCTTCGAAGTCGCCTTCTAGACGCCCTGTGATCGTCATCTTCGACGAAGTGCCCGGAAACTCGAAGTTCGCTCCGATCCTCGCCGAGCGCGCCTTCAAGTGGAAATTGGGATCCTTGGTTGGACCGGTGCTGGTCACCGACGGCGTCGACAGGAACAATCCCGGGAATGGCATATCGTCACCATTCGGATTACTGGTGTCATATACCGCCGTCGCTTTCAGAAATCCGTATGGGGTCATCTTCACCGGTCCAAGATTAAATGCGGCCTTCAACCCGTCTTTCACTGGGGGATCTACCGGCAACACTCGTAATGGAGCGATCGCTGGCACGACCGTGGGTCCGGGCGGCTTCGCCTCCTTCGGCATTTGAGCCACCTGCGGCGCTGGTGACGCGGGGCTCGCATTTGGAGTCGCTGCCGCTGCAGTCGCCGGGCTAGGCGACGCTTCGTGACTTTCGACGGCCGAAGCGTTCGACGTCGATGGAGTCGCGACTGTCAGGTCCGCTGCACTCACCACTCCTTTGCGCGCGAGTGCCTCGACCAGCAACTGAACTTCTGCATCCGGTGCGGCATTCCGGATTGCATTCGCCTCAGCCGGCGCGAGCACTCCCTTCATGACAAGCACGCCCAGAAGGGCAGTCACATTGGCTCCTCCCACCGGAGTGAGACTGGGATTCGCCGCTGCAGGTTCCGCGGCAGCATTCGGTACTGTGTATGCAGCTGTCTTCGCATCGGTGGCGTCCTTCGACCCGGCAAGGGCCGACCCAACGGACACAATTCCAAGTAGTGAAATACAGATCGTTCGATTCCACTTCAACATGATTGCTCTTTCCTCCTGCCCCTGGAGTTCTCGCTAACGAATCGCTGCACTTTGTCTCGGAATCCCTAAGTAGCCGCGCACGTGGTGCTTTTCGAGCTGTCGCGCTGCTGGGTCCCGATTTGGGACCTCAAGATCTCGTCCTGGTTGGGACGCAACGGGATGTCACAGTAGAGTGGAAACAATTCACTGAATGTGCCGACGCGCACATCTCGTTGTGATTTTCATCACGCCCGTAGGCCTTCAGAGCATTTCGAACGATCGTTCGCTCGCTTTTATTGGAAGGTAGAGATATCGATTCGGCGCCCTATGTTTATTGGGCTGGCGCAGATGGACCGGCCTCGAACTAGCGGCTCGATTCTGTCTTGAATTCTTTGAGGTCCACTCGCAGATCCGCGCACGAGCACTTCACCTTGTGATTACCATCACTGTCCGCAAATCTCTCTCGGGAGCAGAATCCTCTTCATCTTTGCAGTCGACCGCACCGCAGGAGGTTCCGATGAGTGCGCTCTCCATCCCCAAGCTCGAAAATATTTCCAACCTTCTCAACATGGATCAGGAGTATGCCGCTCCCACCTTCGTCTCTCGTAGTGTTCTGCAGCGCGATTGGAATGGTGCACGCGAGCGCTCGCTAAAAGATCCCGAAGGATTCTGGGCGCAGTACGCGGAAGAGTTCGAGTGGTCACAGCCCTGGACGAAGGTTCTCGAGTGGGACGGTATCCATCACAAGTGGTTCCTTGGTGCCAAGACCAACATCACCATCAACGCACTCGATCGCCACGCCAATTCCGAGAACGGCAATCGGGCTGCGTTCATATGGCTCGGTGAAGATGGCACCGAGCGCATCGTCACCTACCGGCAACTGCATCGTCAGGTCTGTCGCTTCGCCAATAGCCTGAAGTCTGTTGGCGTGGTCAAGGGCGACCGCGTCATCATCTACATGCCTCTGACCATCGAAGGTGCGATCGCGATGCTGGCCTGCGCTCGCATCGGCGCCATTCACTCCGTCGTCTATGCCGGGCTCGGTCACGCCGCTCTTCGCGATCGCATCACTGACGCGCAAGCCAAGATCGTCATTGCTGGAGATGTCGGTTACCGTCGCGGGAAGACCGTCGCCCTCAAAACCATCGTCGATGAAGCTCTCGAGCCGCTCGACTGCGTCGAAAAAGTGATCGTCTTCTCACGCGCAAAGGCTGAAATTCATGCGCCGCGCGAAATCGATTTCAACGATCTGCTGAAGTTCCCGCCCGACTGTCCTGCCGAGCCCATGGATTCTGAAGATCCGCTCTTCCTGCTCTACACCTCCGGTTCCACAGGAAAACCGAAAGGCGTCGTGCACGTTCACGGCGGATACATGGTGGGCACCACTTACCATCTCGAAAGTTTCTTCGACGTCGGCGAGCGTGACATCTTCTGGTGCACCTCTGACATCGGATGGATCGTCGGCCACTCCTACATCGTCTACGCCCCGCTCTGCGCGGGCGTCACCACACTCTTCCGCGAAGGGGCCATCGACTATCCGAATCCCGGGATCGCTTGGGAAATCGTCGAGCGCTACGGCGTCACCAAGATGTTTACCGCTCCTACCGCACTCCGAATGTTCATGCGTTACGGCGAAGCGTATCCCGCGGCGCACGACCTAACGAGTCTGCGCGTGATCGCCTGCGCCGGCGAACCCCTCAATCCCGAAGCCTGGCGCTGGGCGCAAACTCATCTCGCGGGCGACGGCAAGTGGGGATACGTCATCGACAACTGGTGGCAAACGGAATTAGGCGGACCCGCGCTCGGCACTCCGCCATCCATGGCCATGCATCCCGGCAAAGTCGGCGTCGCCGTTCCTGGCGCAGAAGCCGACGTTGTTGACGAAGATGGTAAGCCCGTTCCACCCAACGTTGGCGGACGCCTCGTCCTCAAGCGTCCCTTTCCCTGCATGCTGCGCACCGTCTGGGGTGATCCCGCGCGCTACGAGCGCGACTGGCAATATTTCCCGGGATGCTACGTCACCGGCGACGTTGCCATGAAGGATAAGGACGGATACATTGCCGTCCTCGGACGCTCTGACGACGTCCTCAACGTCGCAGGTCATCGCATCGGCACAGCCGAAGTCGAGAGCGCTCTGGTATCACACCCTGCAGTCGCCGAAGCCGCAGCCATCGGCGTCCCCGACGCGTTAAAAGGCGAGACGATCAAGGCGTTCGTGCAGGTAAGGGTCGACCATGTTCCATCCGATGCGCTAGCAGCAACGCTGATCGAACACGTCCGGCGCGAACTCGGGCCCATCGCCACACCTTCATCGTTGGAATTCGTAGCCTCGCTTCCCAAGACGCGCTCCGGAAAAATTCTCCGATGATTCCTGAAAGCGAAAGAAGCAGGGGTCGACGCCGGCGACGTCAGCACCATGGAAGGCTGAAAGCTTCTGGGTACACATTGCCTAAATGTTATCCTGGGCGAAGCTTTCATCCGCGGATGCGGACGAAACGCAAGCGAAGGGTTCCTACCCGCTTGGTCGATCCGCGTACATCGGGAGATTCTCTCGTACCCTGCGTATGCAAAAGGAAAAAGCGTCCCGCATGGGGACGCCCCAAAACTCTGAAACTTTGAAGGCCGTTACTTTGAATCAGCCGTTCTTTTGAATCAGCCGCTCCTAAACTTTTGCGGCTTTCGCCAACTTCGCGCCCATGGCCCCTAGCTCCGCCAACGATGGCACCGACTCGGGCGTCGTGACTTTCCGTTCCGGCAACGCAGCGCTGCTCTTGAAGTGCTCAACCAGCATCTCCATCGCCAAGTCTGTATTTGGACGGATGAAAATCGTCGCCGCCAGCGTTCCATTTTTCACCCACGCTTGGCCCGTCTTGGGCATCCCGTCGCATCCGGTGATCGGAATCTTCATCCACCGCGCTCGATCTCCTTCGGCGATTTCGCTGAACGCTTTGCGCGCGCCCATTGCCATGCTGTCATCCTGCGCTCCGACCAGATCGATCTTGGCCTCCTGCGAAGTTTGCAGACGCAGCCACGAACTCACGGTTTTATACGCGCTTTCTTCGGTCCAATTCGCCCGCATCGACTTCACATGGATATTCACTGGCTTCGTACGATTCATTCCTGTGCTGCGCTCTTTCGCTGCCGAACTGTTCGCCGGACCCTCGATGTACAGCATCGATCCGCCATTGGGCAACAGCGCCGCGAACTGCTTTCCCTGGATCGTTCCGATCTCAACGTGATCTGCGCTGACCGCAAATACCGGCACTTTGTATAGCCGGCGCAATTCCAGAACGTAGTCCGCCTCGTGATTCAACACGACCCATCCAATGCCCGCGGCCGCCGCCGCACGCGCCACCTGCGGAAACGCTGTACCCCCAGCGGGTTCAAACAGAATCGCATCCGGCTTTGCCACTGTCGAATCCTGTATGTAGTGCAGCAACTGCTGGCTCTGCGCCAACGCGTCGTTGTTGGCATGGATTACCGTCACGTCGGCGCCCAACCGCCGCGCTGCCTTTTCCGCCGCCGCAGCCTGCTCCTGCTGGTAGTCGTTATCGTTGTTGGTCAGTGAAACCAGAAAGCTCAGCCGTTTCATAAAGGTTTGGATCCCTATATTCCGGATCATAGGCCGCTTCCCTCTCGTAACCAACGTGACTAGAGTAACCTTCGAGAGCAAGACTCTGATCCACAACTCGGATCCCTACTCAGCTGTCATCCTGAGCGAAGTTCTCCTTCGCAGAATGCGGACGAAAACGCAGTCGAAGGATCTACAATCTCAACTACTGACGGGATCATCCTGGGAATTCTCCCGTGCTCCTGACCTCTAATGATCGAAATTCAGGAGACAAAAAAAGAGCGCCCCCCAAAGGGTCGCCCTAACTTCCTGATCTAAACCTGACCAATCCCTACGCTCCCGCCGCCGCTCCTTTAGCCTCTCCGAGAAACGACTTCAGCTTCTCATCCAAAACTCCCCGGCTCGATTCGGCCAGATTCACGAACCGGAAGGGTTGCATCCATCCCTGGGTGGCCCACATGGGAAACAACATCTGCGCTTTGCCGCGAATCGTCGCCTTTTGCAGATGGAAGATCAACTCCACTTCCAGCTTCTCATCGAGCGGTTTTTCAAAATGAATCACTCCTCCCGATGTCGACAACTGATGGATCGCCGCGCGCACCGATCGCTTATTTGGCAAGCGCACCAGCACCAGCACCGAGCCGCGCAGCTTTACGCGAAATGGACGCTCGAATGCCTTGCTCGGCACGGGCTTGCTCTCGATCGGCTTGCTCTCAACTGGCTTGATCTCGAGTGCGGGTCTACTCTCGGATTGCTTTTCTTCCGCCGCGGGCAGCAGTTGCAATTCGGGAACCTTATTCTCTTCTTTGTTCTCGGACTCCGGCTTGCTCGCTTCGACCTGATTCTCGACCCCAGGCTTGCTCTCTGCCGGCTTCGTGTCTCCCGCGGTCAGCAGTAGCATCACCGGAATTTTCTTCTCTTCTTTGCTCTCGGGCGTAGGCGTGCTCTCTGCCGGCTCACTCTCGACCGCAGGCTTATTGTCAGCCTGTTCGGCTTCCGGAAAAGGCAGCAGGAGCATCTCGGGGACTCTTTCCGCTTCTTTGCCCTCGGACGCGCGCTTGCTCTCTGCCAGCTCATTCTCGACCGCAGCCATCGTGTCAGGCTGCTTCACTTCCGCTGCGGGCAGCAGTCGCGCCGATGATTCGAATTCGTCTTCCATAGGCTATGCCCAAAGTATGGCAGTCAAACCAGCGGCGGCGAAGTTACGGAAGAACAACACCAACCTCGTTCGACGAAGCTATGAAGACTCACGCAGGGAAGCGTGTGTCGCATATTTGTCATTTCGAATACTTGGCATCGCGAGGAATGTGCCGTTGGATGGGTCCCAATTCAGGTTGTGTTGCGGGATTTGACTTTGTTCAAATTGCGCTGGCGCGCAATCGGCCAAAGCTTACTTCCGCCCAAGATGTAGTTCCGCGCCTTCAGCAAACAAGTTATACGGCCACGCCTTCTTCTGCACGGTCACCTGTTGAACAGGCTCCGTCGCTGGACGCGCAGCCACTGGATCATTCTTCGCCGCCACGTTCCAATCCTCGGGCGCGTTCGCGATCCCCCACACGTTCCCCTGCGTATACAGTGCAGCTCCGATCAGGAAATATTTTCCGTCATTTCCCAGCGGCAGGCAGTTTGCCACGCGCGCCGTCACGCTACCTCCGCCCGGCAACCCGCTGAGCATGATCGGAGTTTCTACTTGCAGCGCCTCCGAACTGCGAAATCCGCAGCCTTGCGCGCTCACCACAAGCAGCAGACATTTCTCGCCGAACGGACGCATCCGGTCCAGGCTGATTACACTCACCGGAATCTCCACACGCAAACGTGTGCTGCGCCGCGTCGCTTTGGGTGTTAGTACTTCCATAAACTAAAGAGAGCCCCAGGCTGGTACGAACCAGCATCGCATCCTTATTGTGTCAGATTCGCCGCCGCCCGAGACGGTAACAAAGGTAACCATCGCCACGTCTCGGTGAGGATGGGCTGACACAGCCTGTATTTGAACTGTACGGCTCACCGGTGCGGTGGCGAACCAGAGCTCGATCGGACGAAACTACTTTTTCGCATTCCGCCGGCACTGCTCGACGCCTGCGCGAATTCCCTTCGCCACGGCCCGCGAATATCCGGCCTTGTCCATCGCGGCCATGGTGGCCGCCGCAATTCCGCCCGGCGTTGCCGCTTCGTGCAACAACTCATCAAGGCTCAATCCACTCTCCCGCCAATAATGAATACCGTCCGCCAACGCATGCGATGCGGCGACCAACGCGGTCTTGCGGTCCAGGCCAACTTCCTGCGCGGCCTTCGCTAGTGCCGCCAGCGCATGATAGCCATGTGTGGACGAGTGCGTCGCGGTGATGGCGTCGAACTGGCTCTCAGGTAAATCCAGGACGGGCCCGACACGTTCAAACAACTCGCGCACGTGCACCCGATCACGGTTCGCCACGCCGCGGTCAAACGTTACCGGCGTCAAGCCGCGTCCAATACGGCACACCGGGCTCGGCATCGCTCGCGCCCATCGCACCGGAGCGCCGAGCCACTTCCGCAGATTCGCCAGCGGAATCCCGGCAGCCAGGCTCACGCCAAGTCTCGGCGGCTTTGCGCCACAAGACGCGATCTCCCGCAACACCTCCTGCACGGACGCCGGACGCACCGCCACAATCAGCATCTCTGCCCGCTCGACGGCCGACTTCAAGTCGCGCGCGATTTCAACTCGCGACTCCCGTCGCATCGCCGGCACCTTCTCCGGATGGCGATCATAGACAACAATTTTCCTGCGATCCCCCGCCAGCCGCAGGCCTGCGCAAAGCGCCCCGGTGATCCGCCCTCCGCCAAGAAATACCGTCGCTTTCATACGTTTTTTCTGATTTGTCATGCTGAGTGCAGGGAGCGAGCCTCTCAGGCTCGCTCACAAAGTCGAAGCATCCATACAGTCTGCTGGGATCTATGTTCTCATCGGCTCGCCAATCCGCCCGCCGTCTCTCCACCATCCAGCGTATACACCTGCCCGGTCGCGAATGCCGCGTCGTCCGAAGCGAGATAGGCAAACAGTCCCGCAATCTCCTCCGGCGATGCATGCCTGCCCAGCGGAATTTTCCCATTGACCTCCGCCAACATCGCGTCGGAATACTCCGCCCGCTGCATCGGTGTCAGCACATATCCCGGGGCCACCGCACAGACTCGCACCTTGGGCGCTAACTCCAACGCCATCGACTTAGTAAGTTCAATGACTCCAGCCTTAGTAGCGTTGTAGTCCGCATAATACGGATACCCCATAACTCCATTCGTCGAAGCAGTCTGCAGGATCACTCCGCTGCCGTTTTCCCACATATGTCGCGCCGCCGTCTGCGCCACATAGAACACTCCTGTCAGGTTCACGGCAATCACGCGCTCCCACTCTTCGGGGGTGATCTCCAAGAACTTGTGCCGGATACTGATTCCCGCGTTATTAATCAGCACATCTACGCCATCCATGAGCCGGATCGCTTCGGCAAACGCCGCTTCCACCTGCATCAGGTCGGTGACGTCCGCAATGATGGCCTCGCCGAGCGCAGGCAACTCATGCTTGATGCGTCCGCACGCCGCGCCATCGCGGTCCACCACGCACACCCGCGATCCCTCCTCGAGAAACCGCGCCGCTGTCGCCGCACCAATCCCAGAAGCTCCGCCAGTAATCAGTACTCGTTTATCTTTCAGCCCTCGCATGGATTCTCCTTCGCAGCTACGAGCTTCGAGCTAGGAGTCAACCGGCTTTCACTCGCAGCTCGTGGCTCATGGCTCGCCACTCAGCATCCTGCCGCGCGCACTCCAATCGTATGCGGCACACCGCGCAACTGCGCCATCAACTCCGCGTCACACGCGCGATTAATGTCATAGATCGCGTATCCCAGATTGCCGCGCGTGTTCAGCGACTGGCGCTCGACGTTGATGCCACGATCCGCCAGGATGTCATTGATCGCCCGCAGAATACCCGGCACGTTGTGATGGATATGCATCAGCCGGTACGACCCTTCCTCGTACTCCAGATGACATTGCGGCATGTTCACGCTCATCGTCGAATCGCCGGTACGCACATAGTCAATCAGCTTCGCCGACACAAACTGCCCAATATTCTGCTGCGCCTCTTCCGTCGACCCACCAATGTGCGGAGTCAAAATGACGTTCGGTAATCCCCGCAACGCGCTTTTGAAGTCCGCACCCGACTCGGGCTCTGAAGGGAACACGTCAATCGCCGCGCCCGAAACCTTGCCTGACTTCAGACACGCCGCCAGCGCCTCGTGATCCACGACAAACCCGCGGCTCAGATTCAGGAAGCATGCTCCATCTTTCATCGCCGCGAACTCGTCCGTGCCAAACAGATTCTGATTCTGCGGTTTGCCATCCACGTGCAGTGTGACCACATCCGACATCTCCAGCAGTTCGCGAAAGCTCACCGGACGCGCATTCCCACGCGCCAGCACGTGCGACACATCGTAGAACACCACGCGCATGCCCATCGCCTCGGCCAGGTCCGACAGCTGCGAGCCAATCTTGCCGTATCCCACAATGCCCAGCGTGAGGCCGCGGACTTCATGCGCGCCCGCCGCTGACTTGTTCCACACGCCGCGGTGCATCTCGCTGGACACAGCAAATGTCCTGCGCAGCAGCATGATGATTTCTCCCATCACCAGTTCGGCCACAGACCGCGAGTTCGAGTGCGGATCGTTAAACACGGCGATGCCGCTCTCGTTAGCCGCCGCGCAATCAATCTTCTCCACGCCGATGCAGAACGCGCCGACCGCGACCAGGTTTTGGGCTGCCTTAAGCACAGGCGGCGAGACACGCGTCTTCGAACGCACTCCCAGAATCGAGACCCCGCGAATCTTCTCGATCAGCTCGCCCTCCTCGAGCGCGGGCTTCAGCGACTCGACGTCATATCCCGCATCGCGAAACACCTCGACCGCGACCGCGCTGATGTTCTCCAGCAACAGGGCTTTCAAGCACTCCTCCAGTGGGTGGGGATCAAACAAGGATTATCGCAGACGAGGGTTGTCCTCTCCGGGGACAGGATCGAGGAGCCAGGCGAGCTGAACTGTGCTCGGGATCACGGATGGGAAAGGTTAAGGCTGGCCTGCCGCGGAGGTCGGTGGAAGTTTTTGGCTGGTTCTGTTTTAGGAAAAGTTTACTGGTTAGTACCCCCCCTTCCCCGGTTCTTTGGAATCATGAAGTTAGGGGAAAATCGCGAAAAAATCCAAGGGCTGCAATAGGTTGCGGGCAAAATCTTGCGAACAAAGGAGTTAGCCCGCGCTTCGCGAGGGATGAGAAAGAACCATATACAGCATTCCGCGGAGTAGGAAGGAAGTCAATCGAAAAGCGCGCGATGCGTGATGGGCATTCCCATTTTGGGACTGGGCCGGAGGCGAAGGCTTAATCTAGATATATCTAGATTATGCTTGACACTACAAGAGACCGTTCTAGAATGGATGGCAAGCGGGGAAACAGACATGCCAGCCACAAGGACCAAGAAAATTGCTCCGGAGATCGATGCCGAACTGTGGGACGAGTTTGTAGCTGTTGCAAAGCAGAACGGCCAATCGCAGCGGTACGTTCTCGAGCAGGCGCTGACGCACTATTTGCGCAATGTAGTGCCCTCGCAACATCTGGTGCGCCCCAACGTGATGTCAGTTTTCAGCCGTGTCGTGGACCGCAACCGCGATCTCCTTGAGCGTCTGGCGAAGTAGATGGCGGACGTCTACCTGACGGTCGCCGAAATCTACCAGATGCAGCATTTCCTGATCGACAGTTTCGGCGGCCTGCACGGCGTACGCGACAAGAACGCAGTCGAGGCCGCCGTTTTTCGTTCCCAAACTGGTTACTACGATTCGCTTGAGGCAGAAGCTGCCGCGCTGATGGAATCGCTCGCCAACAATCACGGCTTCATTGACGGCAATAAGCGCATAGCCTTCGCAGCGGCGGCAACTTTTCTCGAACTCAATGGCCTCGTCCTCGAAGTCGCCGCGCTTGACGCCTATGAATTCATCGACGGCTCGATGCAGCGCCATGAATTCCGCTTCCCCAATATTCTCAACTGGATTCGCCAGCAGACGAAGCCCGTTGGCTAGCACATTCGTGCAATTTGCACTTCCCCTCACGCTCTAGCCAAGGCAATCTCCCAAATAGGGACAAACGCGAAAATAATCAAGCCGGGAAGGGTGCGACTTCAAGTCGCACCGCATTAAGCTGGCTTGAGGTGTGGCTATTAGCCGCTGAGGCCGACGGCAAGATGAAACCTACTCGACTCATGTCTCCTCCCGGGACCTATTTCGTGACATTCTCGACTTTTCAGCGAACAAGGCTCTTCCTCATCGAATCCTATGTCCGGCTTTTCTTGAAGACTCTTTACCAATACCGCCGACAGGGAAAATTTCAACTTCATGCATTCGTGCTCATGCCCGACCACGTGCACTTGCTCTTTACGCCGGCTGAAGCCCTCACGCTGGAACGCGCCATCCAATTGATCAAGGGTGGATATTCGCATGCGGTCGGTCAACAAATCGGTCACCGAGGAATCTGGCAAAAGGGATTCACCGATCACAGGATTCGCGACGCGAATGATTTCTCCGGTCATCGACTGTACATCCATCAGAATCCAGTGATGGGAAAGCTGGCGTCGAGCCCACTCGAGTATCGCTACTGCTCCGCATTTCCGGGATTCAAACTGGACGCGTGGCCCCCAGCGGCTTAAGCGCGATCTCTTCTGCTCAAATTGGCACGACTGTAAGTCGTGCCCTTCCCAGTTGTGCTCCTGAGAGTCATTTCGGGATAGGACGCATACAAAGCAACTCATTAACCCGCCAATGTTGGGGTGGG
>Ga0209168_10001501_pt1 | contig 18212 bp, 16 predicted proteins | sample Coa_R1_FD_187156 | JGI IMG/M metagenome (GOLD analysis project Ga0209168, IMG submission 187156) | Surface soil microbial communities from Centralia Pennsylvania, which are recovering from an underground coalmine fire - Coalmine... | ecosystem: Environmental > Terrestrial > Soil > Unclassified ... | reverse complement strand
GGTGCTGCTCTCTAAGGCCGCGCGGGTGTCCGTTCGGGGCCCGCGTGACGCGCTGTGCCGGTGCCGGAGAGTCGGCTTCCATCAGGCGGCGCCTCGCGCACCGCCGTCCAGCCGCGGACTGGAGGACGGCGCACTCTCACGGGCCCGACGCGCCGCCGTCGGGAAAAGCGCGTTGTAGTTAATCATCGGTGATTAGCATCATAGCAACGTAGTCGCGCGGGTGTCAATTCATCTCATCGGCGCCTCTTGACATTATTCTATTATTCGAATACTATCGAATAATCATGATCCCGGGAACAGCGCATCACGAAGGCTAATGGCGACCGGCGGCGAGACAAAGCAGGTTCTGTCCGTTGACGACGTCGCCAGATACGCGGACATGTTCTCGGCCATGGGGACGGAGCCGCGGCTTCGGATCATGCGGCTCCTGCTGTCCGCGCACCCGGAAGGCCTGGTGGTCGGGGACATCCAAACCGAGCTCGGCATCCCCGCGTCGACGCTGTCGCACCACCTGGACAAACTGCGTCAGGAGGCGCTGGTGTCCGTCACACGCGAGGGCACGTATTTGAGGTACGCGGCAAACACCGACACGCTCGGCGAGCTGTTGGGGTTTCTCTACGCGGAGTGCTGCACGAGGAATCGGGCCGTGCGACCGCAGGAGATCGTCTGGGTCGGAAAACTGGGCGGCAAGGATCGATAACGGGGAGGGGGCGGCAGATGGATCTCAAGGATGTTGTCCGGGAACGGTACGCCGAGGCGGCCCGGCGCGTGGGCGGCGGCGAGGCGTCGTGTTGCGGCGGGAGCGGGTGTTGCGGTGCCGCGTCGGCCGGCGACGACCCGATCACGTCGAATCTGTACGCCGCGGCGGAGATCGCGGCGCTTCCCGCGGAAGCGGTCCAGGCGTCCCTCGGTTGCGGCAACCCGACGGCTCTGGCGCGCCTGGCGCTCGGCGAGATCGTGCTGGACCTGGGCTCGGGCGGCGGCATCGATGTCCTGCTCTCCGCGAAGCGTGTCGGCTCCGCCGGCAAGGCCTACGGGCTCGACATGACCGACGAGATGCTCGCGCTGGCCTGGGAAAATCAGCGGAAGGCCGGCGTCGCAAACGCGGAGTTCCTCAAGGGCGAGATCGAGCGCATTCCACTGCCGGACCAGGCCGTGGACGTCATCATCTCCAACTGCGTCATCAATCTGTCCGGCGACAAGGACCAGGTCTTCGCGGAGGCCTTCCGGGTGCTCCGGCCGGGAGGGCGGCTGGCGCTCTCGGACGTGGTGGTGCGCGGCGAGGTCCCCGCGGAGATTCGGCGGAGCATGGAGTTGTGGGTCGGGTGTGTCGCCGGGGCGTTGGAGGAGACCGACTACGTGGCTGGGCTGAGGCGCGCCGGGTTCCAGGACATCAGCGTCGAGCCGACGCGGGTGTACAATGTCGACGACGCCCGTGCGTTTCTCTCCGGCCACGGCATCGACGTCGACGCGGTTGCTCCCCTGGTACGCGACAGGTTCATGAGCGCATTTGTACGCGCCCGGAAACCCGGTACCGCGCAACGCCCGACGCCGGACTCGGCCACATGACGGGGGCGACGCCGCGGGTGCTCTTTCTCTGTACGCATAACTCGGCCCGGTCACAGATGGCCGAGGGGATCCTGCGATATGTGAGCCGCGGTGCGGTGGAGGCGCAGAGCGCCGGCACCGCACCGTCGACCGTCCACCCGCTCGCGGTGGAGGCGGTTCGTGGGTTGTTCGGCGTCGATCTTGGCGGGCAGCGCTCGAAACACGTGGACGAATTCGCCGGGCAGCACTTCGATTACGTAATCACGCTGTGCGACAGCGCCCGCGAGTCGTGCCCGGTGTTCCCCGCCGCCCCGGTGAGATTGCACTGGGGCTTCGACGATCCATCGGCGGTGCCGGGATCGGAAGAAGACCGGTCTCGCGCGTTTCGGCAGACGGCCGCCGAACTGAAGCGGAGAATCGATCAACTGCTCGCCGTGATCCTGGGTACCGCGACGCCGTCTCCGGCGTGACGCCGGCGCGCTCGGTGTGACCCCACCCCGGCGCGGCGCGCGTCGAGCGCCGTCTGGGGAGCGGCACTCAACGGAGGCGCCCCAGGACGGACTCCCGCCAGCCAGAATACTCCACCTCGATGACGCTCTCACTGTGGGGCTTTGCTGGCTATCTGCTGTTGTACCTCGCGGTGCTCACGGGCACCGCTGTGTCATCCCCGGGGCTGCGGCGGCGCCTGCCGATGGCGGTGCGCAGCAGCGGGACGCACACGATCCTCTCGCTCGCCGGCCTGGTGGCGTCCGCCGTGCACACGCTCAAGGGCGTAGCCTCCCCGCAGGGCGATCAATTTGCATCGCTGGTGTTCCTCGGGTCGACCGGACCCCTCGACCCGGCGCTCGCCCTCGGGGTCGCCGGTTTGTACGCGCTTCTCGTATCCACCGCGGTGGTGTACTTCCGCCATGCGTTGGCGGGACCGGTCTGGCGGATGGTGCATGCGCTGGCCTACCCGGCGTTCGCGGCCTCGGCCTGGCACGGCATCGCGTTGGGGGCCAACACGTGGTTGCCTGAGGCCCGGGTGATGTACGGTGTGACACTCGCGAGCGCCGCAGCTCTCGCCGCGGCACGGCTCGTCGAGATGTCGATCCGCTTTGACCGTGGGCGCCCGCGAGCGCCGCGCGCCACCGCCAGGACCCGCTGAGGGGTGGAGGAGTCGGTTGCGAACGGGTTCCTCCGGTCCGTACCCTGGTGGGTACGACGAGGGGGGGCCGGATGCAGAACGACGCTGCGAGCGCGTGGTCCGACCGAAACGCGCCCTACATCCTGGTCGTTCCAATCCTCCTCGACGTGGTGATCGTTGATGTCTACCTCGTGATCTTCAACACCGCGGTCAGTCTGCAAGCGCGAACGATCAACACCGCGCGCCCGTGTTCGTCGGCCTCCGGGACTACGCCGCGCCGCTTCGCGACATCGATTTGCTGTACTCCTTTGCCTAATGCAGCGGCGGCCGGCGGTCCGCCCAGGGGCGCGCCGCCTCGAAGCACGCCGCGGCCACGAGCGCACGCGCGTCCTGCCGCCATCCCGCGACGATCTGGAGCCCCACGGGGAGCCCGCTCTTCGTCCACCCGCACGGCACCGTGATCGCCGGAAACGCGCTCAGATTGAACGCGAACGTCGGGATCAGGGTGTCGAGGTGCTGCGTGATCGGCCGGCCGGCGATCTCCTTCGGCAGCAGCGTGGCGAGCGGGGTCGCGGCGGTCGACGTCGTCGGCAACACCAGCAGGTCGTAGCGCTCGAAGAAACCCACGAGCCGCTGGTGATAGGCCGTGCGGGCGACCTCGGCCTGGCCGATCTGCTCGGGCGTGAGCCCGCGGCTGAGGTCCAGGCGCTGGACGAGGATCGGGTCCATCTGGTCCCGCCACTGCGCGAGGTGCTTGCCGACCGTGGCGATCCGCACCGCGACGTTCAGGGCTAGGAACGGCTCCATGATGTTGCCCACCTCGGGCGAGGCGGTCTCGACGCTGCATCCGAGGCCCGCGACCGCCTTCGCGGCCGCCTCGCACACGGCGACGACCTCGGGATCGACCGCTGCGGCGCCGCCCAAGTTGGGCGTCCACGCGACCCGAAGGCCGCGGACGCTCGGCGCGTCTGCGAGCGCGGCCCACCGTTCGCCGGTGTGCGGCAGGCTCAACGGATCGCGGTCGTCCGGCCCGGCCATCACCGAGAACATCAGCGCTGCGTCCCCGACGGTCCGCGTGATCGGGCCGTTCGACGACATCGCGTTCCATCCGGCCGCGTTCGGATGACGCGCGATCCGTCCCTGCGTCGGTTTGAACCCGACGGCGCCGCACCAGGCCGACGGATGGCGGATCGATCCGGCCAGGTCGCTGCCCTCCGCGAGCGGCGCGAGCCCGCACGCGACCGCCGCCGCCGCCCCGCCGCTCGAGCCCCCGGCCGATCGGTCGAGCGCCCACGGGTTGCGCGTGGCGCCGAACAGACGGTTGTCTGTGAACGGCTTGCACCCGAACTCGGGCGTGTTGGTCTTCCCGACGAGGATCGCGCCGGCGGCGCGCAGGCGCTCCACGAGGAGCGCGTCCTGCTCCGGGACGGTGTGCTCGAAGATCTTGGAGCCCATCGTGGTGCGGATCCCTTTGGTCGGCGTCAGATCCTTCAGCGAGTAGGGGACGCCGTGGAGGGGGCCGAGCGTTTCCCCGCGCGCTACCGCGGCCTCCGCCGCCTTGGCGGCCGCGCGGGCCTGATCGGCGGTCACAGTGACATAGGCGTTGACGGCGGGGTTGATCTGCTCGATTCGCGCGAGCACCGCGTCGACCACCTCGACCGGCGACACATCTTTCGCGCGAATCATGCGCGCGAGTTCCTGCGCCGGCTTCCAGCACAGATCCTGCGAGCTCATGGCATCCTCCCGTCGTGCTGCGGTCACGGTCGGCGGTGCGCCGTCCCGCTCGCTGAGAAGGGTTGGCTATCGAGACACGGAATTCCTCACATCGGACCCGCGCTGCAGCGGCGGCGCCCGACACACTCGTCACAGGGGAGGACGCGACCATGGCCGGACGTTCAGACAGCGCGGCAGCCTGCCGCGCGACCCGCACCGCGGGATCCCGCACGTGTGCGCTCGCGGCGGGCGCGCTGATCTTCCTCATGACGCTGCTCGCCGTTTCTGTCTCGCCGCCCGGGTGGGCGGCCGGCCCGACCACCCGGGTCTGGGGCCGCTCCGGGGACGTCTTCACGTTGGACGTGCCGCTGTCGACCGATACGCAGACCACGATGGTCTCGACACAACTGTACACGACCCTGACGCGTGCGAAGCCCGGTCAGGTCGACGTGGAGCCGGACCTGGCCACGAGCTGGTCCACGTCCCCCGACGGCCTGGTCTGGACGTTCAAGCTGCGCACGGGGGTCACGTTCCAGGACGGCACTCCCTTCAACGCGCAGGCCGTGAAGTTCAACATCGACCGGTGGGCCGATCCGCACAATGCGTACCGTCCGAAAGGCGGCACGTTTGAGGCGTGGGACGACTTTGTCGCGGATACGTACAAAGCGTCCCGCGTTGTCGATGCGGACACGATCGAGATCATGCTGAAGAGCCCGAACGCGCCGTTGCTGTCCGCGCTGTCCGCGATCTCGTTCGGATTCGCGAGCCCCCAGTCCGTCAAGCAGTACGGCGCCGAAGGCGTTGCGCAGCATCCCGTCGGCACCGGCCCGTTCAAGTTCGTCGAGTGGGTGCGCGACGACCACATCACGTTGGACGCGAACCCGTCGTACTATCGCAAGGGGCTTCCCCGGGTGCACCGGGTCGTCTTCCGGGTGATCAAGGACAACGCCGCCAGATTCCTGGCGCTCAAGGCCGGCGAGATCCAACTGCTGGAGCTCCCGAACCCCGACGACGTCAAGATGGCGCAAGCCGATCCGGCGCTCAAGGTCGCGCTTCGTCCGGCGTTCAACAGCGGCTGGCTCCGGTTCAACATGAACCTGCCGCTCTTCCAGGATCGCCGCATTCGCGAGGCGGTGGCGCTAGCGATCGACCGACAGGCGATCGTCCAGGCGCTCTACGGCGGCTACGGACAAGTCGCCGACCAGCTGTTGCCCCCGGTGATGTGGGGACGTTCATCGAGTGCGGGGCGCTACCCGTATGACCCCGGACGGGCGAAGCAGCTCCTTACCGAGGCTGGGTATCCGAACGGGCTCTCGTTCGACTTCTGGTACATGCCCATCAGCCGGACGTACTTTCCGAACGGCAAGACGATCGGCACGGCGATCGCGAGCGACCTGTCGAAGGTCGGGCTCCGCGCGCATCTCATGACCGAGGACTGGGCGTCCTACTTGAGCGATCGGGCGACCAACAAGTTTCAGGTGTTCATGATCGGGGGTACCGGCGACTACGGAGACCCCGATGACTTTTGGGCCTACAACTTCGCGAAATACGACGCCAACAGCGCGAACTATTCATACAACAAGCCCCAGCTCTTCGCGCTGATCGCCAAGGCGCGCGGCCTTACCAGTCAGGCCGAGCGGGCGCGCCTGTACGCGCAGGCGGCGGAGATGATCGCGCAGGATGTGCGCGATATCTACATCGCCTACGCGCGTGTTCCGGTGCTCATGCGGAAGAACGTGGACGGACTCGTGCTGCAGCCCACGGCGAACGAGTACATGGAGACCGTGCAGCTGAGGTAAACTGACGGCGTGCGGCATCGCCTCGCCGGGCGGCGGCCTCGTCCCCGCGCGCCGACGGAGTCCGCACGGCCCTGCGGCCGAGATTATTGCGCGAACCGCGCCAGGCGGAACAGGCCGAGGTCGAAGTCGCTGCGCCCCTCCGTCGAGAGGTCGGCCATGATCTCCCCGACCACGCTCGCGAACTTGAACCCGTGGCCGGAGAAGCCCGCGGCGATCGCGACCTGGGGACTCGCGGGAAGAACGTCCAGGATGAAGTGTTCGTCCGGGCTGTTCGTGAACAGGCACGTCTTGAGGGCCATCGTTGGTCCGTCGGCCTCCGGGAAATAGCGACGGATTCCTTCGCGAAGCACCGCTTCATCCTCTGGGCGGATTTCACGGTCCACCTGGTCTGCGTCCGTGCGCTCTTCCCGATGGTGGTATTTCCCGATCTTGAAACCCGGCACGCTGTAGACCGGGAAGCCGTAGAATCGTCCTTCGGGCGCTTCCATGTTGAACACAGGGAACGCACCCAACCGGAACCGATCCGGAACGAGCGGTTGCGTCCAGATCAGGACCTGGCGCTCCGGCACCGCCAACTCCGCCAGCGATGGGGCGAGCTTTCCTGCCCAGGGGCCGGCCGTGAGCACGAGCCGCCGCGCGGTGTACGTGGCGTGCTCCGTCCGAACGCGCACCCCGGTGCCGTCCGGCTCCCAGCCCAGGACGTGCTCTCGAGCGTGGATGTCGGCGCCCGCGTCCAAGGCGGCGGTTACATATGCGACGATGGCGCGCTCGGACATGACGAACCCGCCATCGGGCTGATACACCGCGACCATCTCCGGCGCGAGGCGGTATCCGGGAAAACGCGCGTGCAGCGCGCCCGCGTCGAGCACCTCGTGCGGGAGGTGGTGCAGCGCGCACGACAGGAGCGAGCCTTTGACCGTGGGACTGTCCTCCGGTCCCGCGTCGATGCCGCCGGTGATGATCAGCAGACGTTCGCCCGAGAGGTGCTCGAGCTCGCGCCACAGCGCGTATGCGCGCCGCAGCAGCGGGACGTAGGAGGGGTGTTCCCAATACGCGAGGCGGATGATGCGGTTGACGCCGTGCGAGGATCCGCGGTCGTGCGGCACGTCGAAACGCTCGAGCCCGAGCACGCGCTGTCCCCGGCGGGTGAGCTCATACACGGTGGCGCTGCCCATCGCGCCCACGCCGATCACGATCGCATCGTACTGCGGCATCTGCGTCTCCACCCGTCATCGAAACGGCGTCCCGAGGCTCATCACTTCCCGAGTTCTCTACCGGCGACAACCGGGCCTTCACGCGCGGCTCGATCGGCTGCGTGCGCGCGGGATGGTGCTCCGCGGGCGCGCGAGCGAAGGAGGAATCCCGCGCCGGCCCGCGCAAGCGCTTTCACACGGACGCGGACAGACGGAGGTGGGTGCGTGGCGGGCGAGGAGCGGTACGACGCGATCGTGATCGGGTCCGGACAGGGCGGCAATCCGCTCGCGAAGGCGCTGGCTGCGGCCGGGCGGAAGACGGCGATGATCGAGCGGGAACACGTCGGCGGCACCTGCATCAACGAGGGATGTACACCTACCAAGACGATGGTGGCGAGCGCCAGGGTCGCGTACCTCGCGCGGCGCGCGGCCGGCTACGGGGTGCGCACCGGACGCGTCACGGTCGAGATGGGGCGCGTGCGGCAGCGCAAACGGCGCATCGTAGACGCGTGGCGCAGCGGCGGCGCGCGCGCGCTACGGCGCACGCCGGGGCTCGATCTGATCATGGGCGACGCGAGCTTCACCGGATCGGGCACGATCACGGTCGCGCAGCGCCGCGGCCGCCCTCGGGTCCTCACCGCCGACCAGATCTTCATCAACACGGGCGCGCGCCCCGGACGCCCGCCCATCCCGGGGCTGGACGGAGTACCCGTGCTGGATTCCACGTCGATCATGGAGTTGGGGGCCGTGCCCCGGCACCTCCTCGTCGTCGGGGGCGGATACATCGGCCTCGAGTTCGGACAGATGTTCCGGCGGTTCGGGAGCGACGTGACCATCGTGCACCGCAACGAGCGCCTGCTGGACCGCGAGGATCCCGACGTCGCCGGGGAGGTGGAGAAGATCCTTCGCCAGGACGGGATCAAGGTGCTACTCCGGGCCGAGACCCTGCGCGTCGCCTCGGGGCCGGGTGGGGGTGTGCGCCTGAGCGTGCGGGTCGCCGGCGGGCGCGCGTCCCGCGCGCTCAGCGGTTCCCACCTGCTCGTCGCGACGGGGCGGGTCCCCAACACCGATCGTCTCAACCTGGGCGCCGCCGGGATCGAGACGGACGCCCGCGGGTTCGTGCGGGTGAACGAGCGCCTCGAGACGTCCGCCCCGGGCGTCTACGCGCTCGGAGACGTCAAAGGCGGTCCGGCGTTCACCCACATCTCGTACGACGACTTCCGGATTCTCCAGACCAACACCCTGCACGATGGCAGCGCCACGACCCGGGATCGCGTCGTCCCGTACACCGTGTTCACCGACCCCGAGTTGGGCCGGGTCGGCCTGAGCGAGACCGAGGCGCGGGCGCGCGGCGGTCCCATCCGCGTGTTTACGATGCCGATGAGCTCCGTCGCGCGGGCGCTGGAGATGGACGAGCCGCGCGGCCTGATGAAGGTCGTGGTGGACGAACGTTCCGCCCAGATCCTCGGATGTGCGATCCTGGGCGTGGCCGGCGGCGAGCTGATGTCCATGGTCGAGCTGGCGATGATGGGGCGGCTGGCGTACACGGCGCTGCGGGACGCCACGTTCGCGCATCCGACGCTCGCGGAGTCGCTCAACAATCTGTTCGATCAGTGAGCGGCACCGGCTTAGACCGTGCGGACCTGATAGAGCGCTCCTCTTGCGTCTACGCGCCGGATCTCACGGGCGGCGCCCTCGTCGGGCGCGCACCGCCCGGTGTTGCACACGCTCGGTGCCGGCGACGTGGGGCGGCGCCTCGGCGAGCGCGCCTTGTCGCTCCTGGAGCGGAAACCGGAACCGGACGGTCGTGCCGTCCGCCCCGGTGCGTACCTCCAAGCCGTGCACGAGCCCGCGTATCACCGAGAGCCCGCGTCCGCCCGGTCTGCTCGGCCGGTCCGGCCGCCACTTCCCCCGATCCTCGACTTCCACGCGCAGCGTCATGCCGTCGCGACGGGCGCGGACGTAGACGGTGCCGGCCGCGCCAACGTACGCGTGCTCGATCACGTTGGTGACCGCCTCCCCCACGGCGACGTTGAGCGCGAACACGAGGTCCTCGTCCAACTTGAAGCGGCCGGCGAGTTGCCGGACGGCCTGTCGCACGAGCCGCAGACTCGATGGCTGAGCGGGCAATGCCAGATCGAGCCACTCCACCGCCGGAGCGTCCCCCCCTTGGCCCAGGACAGTTCCCGGAACCGCCTGCGTGGTCGTGACCTGATTAGACTTGCGCTCCAATGCTTCCTCCAGATGCGCCCCGCGGCGGCGGGAGCGGGAGTTGCGGGTCGGTGCGTGGAACCTGAGGGTAATCCAAGCGGGAAACGAGGAGGGACGTTCGGGTGAAGACGCGTCGCGTGAAGCGTACGCTCGTTGCGAAGGCGCTGCGCCCGGGAGAGCGGGCCGGCGCGGTGAGGCTGACCCGGCGGGGCTTGCTTGCCGGCGCCGCGGGCCTCGGGAGTGCGGCGCTCCTCGGTCCGTTGGTCCGATCCGCCGGGACGGCGCCGGTGGCCCGGGCCGCGACCGCTCCCCAGGGCCGGGTCGTGTTTGGGATGTGGCAGAGTCCCGAATCGCTCGACCCCGGGACGTCGGGGCTCATCTCCAGCGGGTACATCAGCCTCAACGTCTTCGACCCATTGATCTGGCACCTCCCCGGGATGCGCCAGGGGCAGGAGTACTTCCCGGGCCTTGCCCTGCGGTGGGAAGTGTCCGCCGACGCCAAGCAGTTCACGTTCCATCTCCGCAAGGACGTGAAGTTCCACGACGGCACACCGTTCACGGCACAGGCGGTCAAGGATACGCTGGAGCACATCGTCAATCCCGAGACCAAGTCGCGCTCGGCGATCACGGCGCTCGGACCCTACTCCCACACCGAGGTCAAGGCCGACGACGTCGTGACCATCGTCTTCAAGGAGTCGAACGGCGCGTTCCTCAACAACGTCGCCACGTCCGGGCTCGCGCCGATCTCGCCGACGGCGCTTAAGCAGTACGGCAACCAGGGTGTGAGCCAGCACCCCGTGGGCACCGGGCCGTTCAAGTTCCAGGAGTGGGTTCCTGGCAGTCACGTCACGATCGTGGCGAACCCCGACTACAACTGGGCGCCCGTGGTGGCCCACCATCAGGGGCCGCCTCATCTCGCCGAGATCACGTACCGCATCGTCCCGGACGCCTCCACGCGGTTCAACGCGCTCAAGACCGGCGAGGTGCTCGTCGCCGAGAACCTCGCCCCGACCGACGTGACCGCGCTGCTGCACGCGCCGAACTTCACGGTGTTCACCGCGTCGGTCACCGGGATGCCGTACGCGATTATGGTGAACGTCAAGCGCCCGCCGACGGACGACCTCAAGGTGCGGCAGGCGCTGGAGTTCGCCACCAATCAGGAGGCGATCATCGAGGCCCTCTACAAGGGCATCTACCAGCCGGCGCACAACATCTTTCTGCCCGGGACGCTGTCCTACGACCCCTCGCTCGACAAGATGTATCAGTACAATCCGGCCCGGGCGAAGAGCCTGCTCGACGAAGCCGGGTGGAAGGCGGGGCCGGGTGGAACCCGCCAAAAAGACGGCCAGCCGCTGCGGCTCCAGTTCATCAACATTGCGAACTTCGGCTTCGACCAGATCTCGCAGTTGCTCCAGGCCCAGTGGCAGGACGTAGGCATCCAGACCGACATCTCGGCGCAGTCGTTCCCCACCGTCGCGGAGACCTACAACAAGGGCGACCACAACCTGGCGGATTTCTTCTACTATTCCGTGGATCCGTTTCTCATGCGCGCCCTGTACGCTTGCGACCAGGTGGCCCACGGGTTCAACTGGATGCACTACTGCGATCCGCAGGTCGACACGCTCGTGTCGAAGGGAAACGCCACGGCCGACCCGGCCAAGCGCATTCCGTTCTTCCGGCAGGCGGCGAAGACGGCGATGGAGGCCGCGGTCGTGATTCCGATCTACCAGCAGCGCGCGGTCTTCGCGGCCAGCAGCCGGGTGCAGGCCGTGCGCTTCACCGTCAACGGGTTCCCGATCTTCTACGACGCAACGCTGCGAGCGTAGGCCGGCCGGAGCGTCGCGCCGGGAGGAGGCTTGGGTGGGGCTGTTCATCGGTCGCAGGCTGATCGGGAGCCTGCCCATCCTGTTCGGCATCACCGCGCTCGTGTTCTTGATCCTGCACCTGATTCCCGGCGACCCGGCGCAGATCATGTTGTTCGGTACGAACGCGACGCCGGAGCAGGTGGTCAATCTCAGACAGGCGTTGGGTCTCGATCGGCCGCTGCTCATCCAGTACGGGGACTTCGTGTGGCGGTTGTTGCACGGCGACCTCGGCGTGTCGTTCATCTCACAGCGCCGCGTGTCCGAAGAGATCGCGATTCAGTTTCCCGCCACCGCGACCCTCGCGCTCGTCACCATGGTGATCGCCGCCGGGATCGGGCTCAGCGCGGGCGTGCTCGGCGCGGTGTACCGCGACGGCTGGGTGGACATGCTCGGCACCGGGTTCTCGGTGCTGGGAGTGGCCGTGCCGAACTTCTGGCTCTCGGTGCTGCTCATCCTCGTGTTCGCCGTGCACCTCGGATGGCTGCCCGCGCTCGGCGAGGGCGGGGTGCGTGGGATCATCCTCCCGGCGGCGAGCCTCGGATGGGGTTTCTCCGCCATCATCACGCGGCTGTGCCGCGCCAGCCTGATCGAGGTGCTCGCGCAACCGTATGTCTCGACCGCCTACGCCAAAGGCCTGCGCGCCAGCGTCGTGGTGCTGCGCCACGCCCTGAAGAACGCCCTCATCCCCGTAGTGACGCTGCTCGGGCTACAGCTGGGCAACCTGTTGAGCGGTGCCGTGGTCGTCGAGACGATCTTCGGGCGCCAGGGAATCGGCTCGCTCGCGGTGCGCGCGATTCAGGCGAAGGATTTTCCAACCATTCAAGGCGTCGTGCTCGTTGTGGCGCTCGTGTACGTGCTCGTGAACCTGCTCGTGGACGTCGTGTACGCGGCCCTCGATCCCCGGGTCCACTACGGCTGATCTGCCATGGACGCACACGCACCCTCGACCCCTCGTCCGTTCCCGGCGCCACTGGCCGGCAGGCGCCCGTCGCGCCTCCTCCGGCAGTTCGCGCGGCACCGGCTCGCGGTCGCGGGCGGCGTCCTCCTGCTCGTCGTCTTCGTCCTGGCCGTGTTGGGTCCCGTGATCACACCGTACAATCCGGAGCGCGTGCGGATCGCGGATCGGCTGCGTCCGCCTGAGGCCGCGCACTGGCTCGGCACCGACCAGTTCGGGCGCGACGTGCTGAGTCGGGTGATCGCCGGCGCGCGGCCGACGTGCGTCGCCGCCGTGATCGCGATCGGAATCGCCGCCGGCACGGGCGTGATCCTGGGCGCGGTGGCTGGCTACGCGGGCGGCGCCGTGGACGGCGTGGTGATGCGGGCGATGGACATCATGCTCGCGTTCCCCGGGATTCTGCTGGCGCTCGTCGTGGTGACGATCCTCGGGACCGGGCTCGTGAACGTCATGATCGCGGTCGGCGTCTCCCTGATCCCGGTGTTCACGCGCCTCGTGCGCGGCACGATGCTGTCGATCCGGCAGCGCGAGTACGTGTTATCCGCCCGGGCGATCGGTTGCCGGTCCGCCCGCATTCTCGGTCGGCACATCCTGCCCAACGTCTGGGCGCAGGTCGCGGTGCTGTCCACGACCGCCCTCGGCTGGGCGATCATCGCCGGGTCGACGTTGAACTTCCTCGGGTTCGGGGTGCATCCGCCGACGCCGGAGTGGGGCGCCGACCTCAACACCGGCCGGGAGTACCTCAACGCGGCCTGGTGGATGAGCACGGCGCCGGGCACGGCGATCGTGCTGGTCATTCTGGCGATCAACTTCGTGGGCGACGGCATCACCGAAGCGTTGGACCCTGCGTTGCGCCGCCGGTAGAATGGGACAGGACGCGGGGAGGCGCGCGGCGGCCGCGCGGGCAGGGGAACCGCCGGCCGGGGGCGGCGGCCAGGGGGACAAGGGGAGGAACGCCTGGTGAGACTGTACATCCTAGATCTCGGCCGGTGCGACGTGGACAAGGGCGCGGTGCTCACGCCGGGGTCGGGGGACGGGAAGCGGATCCAGATCCCGATCGTCGGGTACCTGATCCAGACCGACGACGGCACGAACATCCTCGTGGACACCGGGATCCACCGAAAGCACATCGCCGACCCGCTGGCGACCCACCGGGGGAAGCCGTTTGCGAAGGTCCTCACGGTCATGATGCGGCCGGAGGACGACATCGCCAACCGGCTGGGAGAGATCGGGCTCCGTGCGGACGACGTGGACGTGCTCGTCAGCACCCACTTTCACTTCGACCATGCCGGCAATCACGCCGACTTTGGGCGCGCGAGGATCCTGGTGCAGCGGGAGTGCTACGAGGCTGCCCGGTCGTCCGACCGGTATCCGAGGGACTTGTTCGACCTCCCGCACCTGCACTACGAGATGGTCGACGGTGACGCGGACATCGCCACCGGCGTCCGGCTGCTCGAGACGTCGGGACACGTGCCGGGGCATCAGTCGGTACTGGTGCGGTTGCCCAAGACCGGCAGCGTGATCTTGGCGATCGACGCGATCTACACGCCGGAAAACGTCCAGACGGACAACTGGGGAGTGTACACCGATCCGGACCGCGCCCGGGTGAGCGCCCGCCGCCTCGTCCAGCTGGCCAACGCCGAGGGCGCGCTGCTGATCTACGGCCACGACCCGGCGCAGTGGGCCACGCTGCGCAAGGCGCCCGCGTACTACGACTAGCGGTCGGGTCGTCGACGGCTGCCCGGTGCTGTCAGAAGACCGGCTCCCTGCCGGCCACGCGCCGCAGCTGCGGATCCAGCGCATCGCGGAGTCCGTCCCCGAGCAGGTTGATGCCGAGCACGGTGACGCCGAGCGCGATCCCCGGAAACACGGCCATCCACGGCGCCACGGAGAGCGCGCGCGTCGCCTCGAGCAGCATTCGCCCCCATGACGGCACCGGCGGCTGCGTGCCCACGCCCAGGAAACTCAGCGACGCCTCGCTCAGCACCGCTCCGCTGAAGGCCGTGGTCGCCTGGATGACGAGCAGCGGCGCGATCTGCGGCAGGACGTGCCGCCAGAGCACGCGTCGTTCCGTCGCGCCGAGGCCGCGTGCGGCGTCGACGAACTCGAGCGTCTCGACGACGAGCGCCTGTGCGCGCGTCTGCCGCCAAAAGACCGGCACGAGGCCGACGCCGATGGCGATCATCGCCTGGACGTACCCGGTGCCGAGCACCGCGACGATCGCGAGCGCGAGCAGGATCGCGGGAAACGCCATCAACCCGTCCATGACCGGGCCGAGGATCCGCGCCGGCCACCGGCGCCACCGCACGGCGGCGAGCGCCAGTGAGCCCCCGGCGCCGAGCCCGATCCCCACGGCGACGAGCCCGACCTCGAAGGCGATCGCGCCGCCGCCGAGCACGCGGGCGAGGACGTCGCGGCCGAGGTCGTCGGTGCCGAAGATGTGGCCAGGGGTGGGGGGCTGCAGCCGGTCCCCGATCTCGATCCGGATCTCCGTCTGCCCGCCCCATACCGCCTGATAGAGCACGCCGCCGAGGACGAGCGCGAGGATCGCCGTGCCCACCGCGAGCGGGCCGTTCCGGAGGTAGCGCGTCATTCGGCGCGCACGCGCGGATCGATGAGGTGGTAGAGGAGATCCACGACGACGTTCAGCGCGGAGACGAGCACCGCGAGCACGACCACCGCGCCCTGCACGACGGGGAGGTCCCGCGAGAAGATTCCCTGGAGGACGAGCTGTCCCATCCCCGGCAGCCCGAAGACCTGCTCGACGACGATCGCGCCGCCGAGGAGGAATCCAAACTGCAGCCCCGCGATCGTCAGCACCGGGATGAGGGCGTTTCGGAGGACGTGGACCACGAGCACCGCGCGCTCGCTGAGGCCCTTCCCGCGCGCCGTGCGGACGTAGTCACGGCCCAACTCCTCGACCATCGAGCCGCGAACGAAACGCATCAGCTGCGCCGCGCGCGCGGCCCCGAGCGTGACGGCCGGGAGCGTCAGGTGCGACGCCCACGCGCCCACTCCGGCGCTGAGCGGCGCGTAGCCCTGCAGCGGAAACCACTTGAACGCGACACTGAACACCAAGAGCAGCAGAATGCCCACCCAGAAGTTGGGGACCGCGAGCCCGGCCTGCGTCGCGGCCAGCACCCCGAGGTCGAACGGGGACCACGCGCGCGCGGCCGCGAACAGGCCGAGCGGCAGGGCGACCGCGACCGTGACCACCATCGCCGCGGCGGCGAGCGACAGCGTCACCGGCAACCGCTCCGCGACGAGTTGGGCGATCGGCGCGTGGTAATGCATCGAGTCGCCGAGGTGTCCGCTCGCGAGCCCGCCGAGCCAGACGGCGTACTGCTCCCAGATCGGGCGGTCCTCCCCCAGTTGGTGGCGGAGCAGCTGGAGTTCCTGCGGGGAGGCGTCCAGCCCGAGCATGAGGGCGGCGGGATCGCCGGGGATCACCCGCAGCAGGACGAACACGATCGTGGCGGTCACCACGACGGTCGGGACGATCGCGAGCAGGCGGGCCGCGCGCATCGCGCGCGCTACTTCGTGGCGGTCCTGAGGTCGTACGTGTCGATCGCGTACATCTCCTTGATGTTGCGGACGCCGGTGCGCGTGATGATGTGGTCATCGGGCTCGCCGAGGAAGACCATCATCGCGTCGTCGGTCATGCGGCGCAGCGCCTCGGCGTAGGTGCGCTTTCGCAGGTCGGCCCGCAGCGTAAACCGGCCCGCGTCGATCAACGCGGCGACCTGCGGGTTGCCGTACTGCACGTAGTTCGTCGCCGGATCTCCGAAGCCGGCCAGCCGGCCGTCGGGGTCGAGCTTGCCCGTGTGGCCGATGATCGTCAAATCGTAGTCGTGCGGGCCGGCGTAGATCCGCGATAACCAGAACCCGAACTCCACGACCCGGATCTTCGCCTGGATGCCGACCTGCGCGAGCATCGCCTGGACCAGCTCCCCGGCTTTGATGTGCGCTGCGTAGGGCTGGGGGAGCGCGAGGTCGGTCGCAAACCCGGACGCCAGGCCCGCCTCGGCCAGGAGCTGCTTGGCCTTCGCGGGGTTATACGGGTACGGGTCGCCGAGATCCACGTAAAACGGACTCAGGACGTCCATGAACTCGGCGACCGGGGTCGACCCCGCTCCGTAGGCGGTCCTGAGCACCGCCCCGCGGTCGATCGCGTACCATAACGCCTGCCGCACGCGAATGTCCGTGTACGGCTTCCGGGCGTTGTTGATCGCAATCACATTCACGGTCGCGTTGCGTCGTGGGACGAGCGAGACTCGGGCGTCCTTCTCCAACCGCGGCAGTTCAAGCGGGTCCACCGCGTCCACCACGTCGAACTCCCCGCTCAGTAGCCCCGCGGTCTTCACCGCGGCCTCGGCCACAAACCGGAAGGTCACGCCGTCGAGCGCCGGTTCCCCGCGCAGGAAGTAGCCGTCGAAGCGGACGAGGCGGAGGAAACTGTCGCGCGTCCACTCGGCGATCCGGAACGGTCCGGTGCCGATCGGACGACTGCTGAAGTCGTTGCCGGAGGCGATGGCGTCCCTCGGAAGGATCGCACCCCAGCCCTGCCCGAGCGCGGCCAAGAACGGCGCGAACGTCTGCTTCAGCACGAACCGCACCGTGAGCGGGTCGACGGCTTCGACGCGGTCGATCGCGCCGTAGTCAGTCCGTTTGGGCGAGGCCGTCGCCGGATCGAGGATGCGCGTGAAGGTCGCCACGACGTCCTGCGCGTCGAGCGTCTTGCCGTTGTGGAAGTGGACGCCTGGCTTGAGCTTGAAGATCCACTGCTTCCCGTCGGGCGACATCGTCCACGACTGCGCGAGATCGGGCACCAGCACGCCGTGGTCGTCCGGTTCGACGAGCGTGTCGTAGAGGCTCTTCATCACCTGGAAGCTAAGCGTGGCCGAGGTCTTCTGAGGGTCCAAGGTGTCGGGGCCACCGGACAGGGCGAACGTTAGCACGCCGCCACGGCCCGCGGCGGGGAATGGAGCCAGGACCGCCAAAGACACCGCGGCCAGGAGACAGACGACCAGGCGCCGCATGAGGGCTGGCATGCTCGCAACTCGATCGGACGGAGGTTGCCTTCGCGGTTCTGCGCCGCGGTTCCTGTAGCGCGCTGGCGCGCCAGTGGGCACGCCGTTATTATGCGAACGCTGGGGGCCCGCGTCCATGAAGGTGAGGTTAAGGCTCGGCGAATCTTCCGTCCCATATTTTACTAGGGCTAGAGAGGCAGCAGGGTCACTAGTGGGAACCGTTTGAGAAGCTATGCCCCCGAGAGGGCCTAAAACGAGGGGTTTGGAGGCTGTGGTTGACGAGGCGAGGTTCCCACGCTACGATCGCCCCTGGGACAGTCTTGCAGTGTTGCCGCAGCGCCGTCATGATGGGCGCTGGTCAGCTTCATCCCTGGGTCTGGCCGATAACTGTCTATCCCTAGTTCGCTCCGAGTGTACAGCCAGGACACCTGCTGCGAATCACGGAAGCGCATCACCAGGTGTTCGCAATCGCTCTTCGAACCACAGAACGGACACATACCTCTTGCTACCCGATGTTCGGTAACAGGTTCCTGCCGAACATAAGGAGGGACCGATGGGATCTCAACCGGGGCCGCACACTAGAGAGTTTATGAACTGCGTGAAGTCAATGGTGAAGCACGCCTCATTTGCCACACTTCACAACGTACTAGTGTAGCGTCCTGAAAGTACGGTTACATAACACGGAGCGGATCTCCCGTGTACGTCCAGGCGAACGGCTTCGCATCGACGTTGTACTCGGCAATGGCGCGCATGATCGTGTTGATGAGCTCTT
>Ga0209168_10001498_pt1 | contig 18226 bp, 13 predicted proteins | sample Coa_R1_FD_187156 | JGI IMG/M metagenome (GOLD analysis project Ga0209168, IMG submission 187156) | Surface soil microbial communities from Centralia Pennsylvania, which are recovering from an underground coalmine fire - Coalmine... | ecosystem: Environmental > Terrestrial > Soil > Unclassified ... | reverse complement strand
TTTCTTCGACGTCGCGCAGGATTACGTTGTACCCGCAGCGGGCAAAGACGTGGGCAATTCCGTTGCCCATCGTGCCGGCGCCGAGAATTGCCACGGTGCGGATATCTTCAATGGTCATTTCTCTCCAAAGTAGGACAGGCTTCAGCCTGTCTGGTTTAAAGTTTAGCCTGCCACCCATCTAAACCAGACAGGCTGAAGCCTGTCCTACTGTCTACTCCGGCGGCGTTGCGTCCACTACTTCGCGGACCACTTCCCTGGCGCGGGCTTCCTGCTTCTGGCTTACCACCAGCCGGGAATGGCCGGCTTCGGAAAATTTGTGCGAGGCGATTCCCACCTCGCGCAGGCAGGCGGCCAGCGTGTCCGCGAATTCATCGCTATCGCCGTTCCATACTTCGGCGACGGGTTCGTCTTCAAACCAATGTTCCGGCAACGCGGGCGGCTGATCGTCCGCAGCGTCGCCGTCGTCCGCGCCTTCCGATTCCGGCAGTGCCAGCGATTCGGCTTCTTCGGGAGTTAACTCGTCGGGATGGGCGCGATCGTCGAGATCATCCAGAATCTTCCTGGCCCGTTCCTGATCCGTTTCCGCCACCCAAACCTCCATGCTCGGCTCGGTGGGCATAAAACTGAAGGAGCTTTTGGCGGCCGGAGCGGTAAACGGAATGCCTGCGCTATCCAGGGCTTCCCCGACCCGCTCGAATTCGGCGGGATCGTTGCCGCGCCAGATGGCCACGATCGGAGCATCCCCCAGGGGATGCGCATCAAGATCGGGAAGCTCGTCCACGAGGGGCACGTCACATTCAGGGCACTGGGTAACGCCGCGAATGTATTGGCATTGGCAATTGGGACAAATCATAAGGGGTGCATTCTACCGCCGCCGCGGACGGGAAATCTATCGGTCTGTAATTTCGCGAACGATCTCTCTCGCGCGCGTTACATCTTCCGGGCGGATGCACAGCCGGGTGCGGTGGCCCTGCTCATCCGGAATGCGGCTGGGGATGCCGTTTTCGCGCAGCGCGCTGGCCAGGTACTCGGCCATCGATTCGTCTTCGCCTGACCAGATTTCCGAAGTCGCCTCGCGGGAATCCCAATCGTACGGAAGCGGCTGCCGCGGATCGAGGCGGTCCGGCTCAAATCGTGACGCGTCGCCTGCGCCGAAATCCGCGGGCTCCTTTTCCTTGCTCTCCACCCATTCCAGCGCGCCGCTCGCTCGTTCCAGGTCGGCGGCGTGCACGCGGATTTCAAAGCCGGGCACGGCCTCCAGATAGTAGGGGCGCGAGGAAAGAAAGCCGCCGGCGGGATCGTAAACCTGCGTCTGCCAGAACGGAATGTTTTCGTCGCGCAGGGCGGCCTGCAGCGCGGTGAATTTCGCGGGGTCAGCGCCGCGCCAGAGAATTTCCAGAGAGTCGTTGGGCATGGGAAGCATTGTAGCTCGCCTCTTCAGAGGCAAGGTTTTCTGGGCAGGCATTCGAGTGCGTATGAGAGCTTTTGCGCATTCGTAGCGCCCGCCTTCAGGCGGGCATTGTGGCGTACCACGGATGCCCGCCTGAAGGCGGGCGCTATACAAGACAAACGCAGAACGTTTAGGCGCGCTCGACAGCCAATGCCACTGCGTTGCCGCCACCAAGGCATAGCGCGGCGATGCCGCGCTTTGCGTTGCGGCGCTGCAATTCGTAGAGCAGCGTGGTCAGGATGCGCGCGCCGGAAGCGCCGATGGGATGGCCGATGGCCACCGCGCCGCCGTTCACGTTGACTTTTGCCGGATCGAGGCGCAGCGCTCGCGTCACGGCAATGGCTGCGGCGGCGAAGGCCTCATTCAATTCGTACAAGTCGACGCCGTCTCGGTTCCAGCCGGTCTTCTCCAGAATTTTCTCGACCGCATAAATCGGCGCTTCCATGATCCACTTGGGATCGACGCCACTTACGGATTGCGCGACGATGCGCGCCATCGGCGATTTCCCCAGGCGGGCAGCGGTGCGCTCGCTGGTTACCACCAGCGCTGCCGCGCCATCGTTCGTGCCGGGTGCATTTCCGGCAGTCACCGTGCCATCCTTCTTGAATGCCGGGCGCAATTTGCCGAGGGCTTCGAGCGAAGCATCCTCGCGCGGGGATTCGTCATACTTGACCACGACCGGATCGCCCTTCTTTTGCGGAATCTCCACCGGCACAATCTGCGATTCGATGAAGCAGGATTTTCGGGCGCGCACGGCGCGCTGGTGGCTCTCGAGCGAGAATTGATCCTGCTCCTGCCGTGTGATGCCGTATTTCTCCGCCACCAACTCGGCGGTGATCCCCATATGAAAATCGTTGTAGGCGTCCCACAGCCCGTCATGCACCATCGAATCGACGACTTCGGCGTTGCCAAAGCGGTAGCCGGTGCGCGCACCCGGCAGCAAGTAAGGACAGTTGGACATCGACTCCATGCCGCCGGCCACCACGATTTCCACTTCGCCCAGCATCACGCCCTGCGCGGCGAGGCCCACCGCTTTCAGCCCCGACCCGCAAACCTTATTGATGGTCATGGCCGCGACGCGCACGTCCAATCCCGCGCCGAGGCCCGCCTGCCGCGCGGGATTCTGGCCCAGGCCCGCCTGCACCACATTGCCCATGATGATTTCGTCGATTGAACCGGGTTCAAGTCCGGCGCGGCGGACAGCCTCGGCGACCGCCGTCGCGCCGAGCTGCATGGCAGAAAGAGGTGCCAAGCCTCCCTGAAATTTTCCTATGGGTGTGCGGACAGCGCTGAGGATAACAGCTTGGTCCATGGTCGTTTCCCCGCAGATGGAAGACAGCTGTGCCGCCGCCGGATGGCGGCGTCGCCATGGGCCAGTATAGGAGTTCGTTTCAATCGGGTCAATTTCGAGCGGTGATCAAGCCGCCCGAGTTTGCCGCGCAGTCGCTGCGCGAGGGGGAGCTTTCACTTTGCGCTTGAGGTGGAAGTAGACACGCTCTTGCGAAGTCATCTTTCGATGCATTACTTTTTCGAAGATTCGCTCAATCGGCGTCTTTCTAGAGGACGAGGCCCGATTGCGGATTCGATGAGACATGGGGACCCTCCTTTGTCTCAACATGCTGCGTTTTTTGACTGTTTCCAGTCCTTTCGTGAATAAGTAAACCGAACTGTAACACATTCTTAAAAAGTTAATACAAGGATTTATGTAGCTTTTTATGATTTAACACAAATGTTAACAAAAACCCGCGAATCGCCGATCCGATTGCTCCTGTGCTACCTTGGTTTCCAGGACTCATTTCACTTTGACCGATCTTTTTGAGCATGCCGGCGCGCCGGCGCCCGGAATCCAACTGAATCCCGAGCAGCGCGCCGCCGCGCAGCATGGCGACGGGCCGCTGGTCGTGGTGGCCGGCGCGGGCACCGGCAAGACGCGGGTGATCACGGAGCGCATCCGCTATCTGCTGGAGACGCGCCCGGAGCTCACCGGCAAGGAAATCCTGGGCCTGACGTTCACCGACAAGGCCGCGGCGGAAATGAAGCACCGCGTGGTGGCCGCGGCGCGCGATCTCGGTGAGTCGGAAGTCGAGCGCGCCGAGAACGTCACGCTCAGCACGTTTCACGCGTTTTGCAACAGCTTGCTGCAGGAAATCGATCCGGACCTCAAGCCCATCGACGGAATCGATCACTGGATCCTGCTGCGCCGCAACCTGCCACTGCTGCAACTGGAGCATTACCGGCGGCTGGCGGAGCCGGGGCAATTCCTCGGCGACTTCGTGCAATTTTTCTCGCGCTGCCAGGATGAACTGGTGTCGCCGGACGACTGCCAGCGCTACGCGGAGAAACAAGCGCAAGAGTTCCGCAAGGTGCGCGGCTCGCTGCCCGAGGACGAGCGGCGCATCCGCGACGAAGAGGTCGCCAAAATCCAGGAAATCGCGCGCGCCTATCGCGCGAGCGAACTGCTCTTGCGCGAACGCAAGCTGCTCACCTTTGGCACGCAGATCATGGACGCGGTCGTGCGCCTGCGCGACGATGCAGCTTTGCGTGAGAAGCTGCGCGCGCGTTACCAGTACATCCTGGTCGACGAGTTTCAGGACACCAACATTGCGCAACTTGAATTGCTGTGGCTGCTGGGCGGCGAGCGGCCCAATCTGGTAGTGGTGGGCGACCACCGGCAGGCGATCTACCGGTTTCGCGGCGCATCGTTCGGCAGCTTCACCATTTTTCTGAACCGCTTCGCGAAAGGCCCGGCCGCCGGGAATCAGGATCTGCTGCGGCCGCTCACGCTGAACTACCGTTCCTCGGGACGAATCCTGCGCGTCGCCGGGCAGGCGATCCGCCACAACGAAAAGCCGACCAACATTCCCGAATACCCGCTGAGCGCGGTGCGCGAGGACGGCGAAAAAGTGCGCATCGTCACGCACGAATCGAGCGTGACCGAGGCGCGCTGGGTGGCCGGCGAACTGGAACGGCTGCATCGAGCCGGGGCGCGCTGGCGCGCGTTCGCCGTGCTCTACCGGCTGCACGCGCATCGCGACAAACTGGTCGACGAGCTCAAGGCGCGCAAGATTCCCTTCGTCATCAAGAATCTCTCGATCCTGTCGCACCGGCTGGTGCGCGACCTGATCGCGTATCTCCGGCTGATCGATCACACATCGGACGATGTGGCATGCGCGCGCGTTCTGGCCATGCCCGCGTGGGGGCTTCAGCCTGCCGACCTCGTGCGCCTCAGCGAACGCGCCGCCAAGAGCAAGGGAGTCTCTCTTTGGGATACGATGCAGTCCGCAAAAGCCGAGCCGCCGTTCTCCGGTGACGGCCGCGATCTCGGCGCGCTCGTCGAACTGGTCGCGGATTTGCGAAAAAAAGCCCGCCAGTTGACCGCGGCGGAATTATTCGACGAACTAGCCGAGGCGCTGCAGATCAGTACTGCGGTGTCCGGCGAAGACCGAAAATACTTCGATCGCCTCGCGCAGTTCGTTCGCGAGTGGCAGCCCAAGAGCGAAACCCAGCGGCTCAAGGAATTTGTGGAGTACCTGGATTATTTCGAGCAGGCCGGCGGGTCGATCAACCTGGAGCAGGAATCCGGCGACGCGGTGCAGTTGATGACCGTGCACGCGGCGAAAGGCCTGGAATTCGATCACGTCTACGTGCTGCGCGCCGTGCAGCGCGGATTTCCCGCCGGCGAAAGGCCACGGGTCCTGGAATTTCCCGCCGAACTGATGAAGGAAGAGCAGCCGCAGGGCAGCTTTCACATTCAGGAGGAGCGGCGGCTGTTTTACGTGGCGGTGACGCGAGCGAAGGACCGCCTGACGCTCAACACCGTGGTGAACAAGCGCTCGAAGGCTTCTCCGTTTCTCGATGACATTCTGATGGACCCGCAGATCAAGCGGCGCGACATCAAGCAGCTCGCGCCGGCCGCGGCGGCGGAAGCCGCGCCCGCGCTGGACGACACCATGGGCTTTCTCTTCGATCCGCCGAGGCTCAGCGTGCGCATCGGTTCGCTCATCGGCGAATGGGCCACCGCGTACCGGCCGCCCGTGCCGGACCCGCTGAAGATCAGCCCCTCGCAGATCGGCACGCTGGTATCCTGCCCGCAAAAATACTTATTCAGCTGCGCGTGGAAACTGCGCGGCGGGCCGGCCGCGGCCATGAGCTTCGGCAGCGTGATGCACAACACCATCAAGTATTTTGTCGGCGAGCTGGCCAAAGGCACGGCGCTTCCGTTTGACGAGGTGCGGCGGAAATTCGAGTTGGAGTGGACCTCGGCCGGATTCGAGGATGACTACCAGGAGCAGGAGTACAAGAAAGACGGCGTCGAGCAACTGCGCGCGTTCCACGCCGCGACGCTCGCTGCGCCGCCCGAGGTCATCGCGCAGGAAAAAGTTTTTGACCTGCCCATGGACAATAACGTGGTGCTCACCGGCCGGATGGACCAGGTGAACCGCATCGGTCCCGGCGAAGAGGAAATCGTCGACTACAAAACGGGCAAGCCGCGCAACGAGGAGAAGGCCAGAAAAGATGTGCAGCTGAGCGCCTACGCGCTCGCCGCCCGCGAAGTGTTTGACTGGAATCCCGCGCGGCTGACGCTGTATTTCCTGCAGACGAATCATCCCGTGAGCGCCACGCGCAACGAAAAGGAACTCAAAAAAGTGCGCGATGAAATTCAGGACGCTGCTGCCGACATCCGCGCCGGCGAATTTCCCGCCAAGCCCGGCTTCGCCTGCCGGTTCTGCGATTACGAGCCCATCTGCCCGGCGCGCGAGCAGGGCACGGCGGCCAGCGCATCGGGCGAGGAGTGAACGGTAGCACAGCCGGCGCTCGCGGAGCTTACTCCAAATAAAAAAGGCGGCCACCGAAGTGACCGCCCTTTCATGGAAACGTTTCTTTTAGACCAGACTCGGCTTGCGTTTCCTGTTGTGCCGTTCGCGCAATCGCTCCGTAAACCATTCTCCCCTCGGAGCAGCGAATCAATACTTCACAGACTCGCTAAAGCACTTTTACGAGTGTGCGTGCCGGAAGTCAAGAAGAAATTCCGGAGTGTGCAAAAAGAAAAACTTGATTGTAGTTTTTTGTTTTTTCCCGTACCAATGATGCAGACTTTCAGCCCCACGAAAAAACATTTGCTGTCATTCTGAGCGAAGCGAAGAATCTCTCCTTCTTTTCGTCCTTGCACAAACCGCAGAGAGATTCTTCGCTTCGCTCAGAATGACAAGCAAAGAAAGAACGATCACGGAGTCGCGTTCAGGTAGTAGCCGTCGCGCGTGAGCAGCGACAGGCCGGGGCGCTTCACGCGCACTTCAATCGTGTGGTAGGGCTTGGAGCGGTCGGTATGCGCGCCGGAATAGGCGATGGTGTACTGGTTGCGCGCCTGTTCAGAGACTCGCGCGTACAATTCTTCCAGATTCTCACGGCTGATCCCGCCGTAGAAAATGTCTCCGCCGGTGGCGTGCGCGTACTTCGATAGAATATTGTTTCCCAGAAACGTGATGCCGCGATTGAAATTGGCCTCGCCCACGCCCACCGCATAGACGGAAATATCGGCGGACAGCAGCAACTGCAGTGTCTCGTCATATTTGTGGGTGTTGTTCTTGACGTTCTGCCCGTCGGAAATCACAAAAATAATTTTACGCCGTTCGCGTGGCCGGTCTTTCAACTGGTCGGCGGCGGCGAAGATGGCGTCGGTCACGTGCTTGGTGTTGGGATGCCCGTTGGCTTCGGTGGGAATTTTCGCCGGGCCGGGAGGCGCCGCGGTATTCACGCGCGGGCCGTCGGTCATGGTGTACGAACCGATGCCGGGGAACGACGTGCTGAGGTCGACGCGCTTCAACTGCGTGAGGAGCTGGTCGTTATCGGCGATAAAATCCTCGGAAATCTGCTCGGGCACTTCATCGAACCGCCACAGGGAAACTTCGTCGGACGCGCTGAAGGCTCCGGCCAGCGTCTCCAGAGTCTTCTGAACCTTCTCCGCCGTTCCGCGCTTCAGATCGTTGTCAATCAGGATCGCCGCCGACAGCGGAAAAGCATCCGTCGAGAACAGCGCAATGGGCTGCTCGATGCCGTCTTCAAATACGCGGAAATCGTGTTCGCCGAGGTCGGTCACCAGTTCGCCGGCGCTGTCTTTCACCGTTACAGGCACCACCACCAGGGACACCGTGGTGTGAATTCTGGCGCGCGGGTCCTGGCCTTGGCTGTCCTGCGCGCTGGATTCCGGCGCGGCCGGTTCAGGCGCCCGCGATCCGCCCGATTTCAGCGACGGCGCCGGACCTTGATCCTTTGGCTGCTCCTTCGGCTTCCCGGCGTCCTGCGCGTGAAGGACTGCAAGAGTCGCTCCGGCCAAAGCTACGGCCAGGGCTGCGGTCAGGAATTTTCGTGGACAATTCATGGGCGTCCCGTCAGTATTTCCAATCAGGCGGCCAGCGGCGGCCGCGCTTCTAGCATCTTTCCAATCCGGCAAAGCATCCTACGCCTGTCGCAGCCGGAGGAGATTATACAATGCGGATCCGAGCCATTCTTTCCTATCTGTGCCTTGCTTCGCTCGCCGGAGGCATGGCCCTCGCCGCGTCTCCCGGCCAGATCCGCGTGCAGGTGAACCTGGTCAACCTCTTCGTAACCGTGCGCGACAAACACAAAGCCATTGTGACCGGCCTAACTAAGGATGACTTTCAGGTCTACGAGGATGGCCAGCCTCAGGAAATTACCAATTTTTCCGCGGAATCCGATCTGCCGATCACTCTGGGCATCCTGCTGGATACCAGCGGCAGCGAATACTACATGCTGGGCGGAGAAAAGGAAGCCGGCTCGCGCTTTCTCGCGCGGGTGCTGCGCAAGGGCGACCTGGCGATGATCATGACGTTCGATACCGACGTCGACTTGCTGGCCGATTTTACCGATGACCGCGGCCTGCTGGACCGCGCCATCAATCGCGCGCAGATCAACGCACCGAGTGGCGGGATGATTGCCCAGGGGCCACTGCCCACCAGCGGCACCGGCGGGACGAATTTTTATGACGCCGTGTACCTGGCCGCGCATGACAAGCTGTCCGGCGAAGCGGGTCGAAAAGCGATCGTCGTCCTGACCGACGCGGAGGATACCGGCAGCCGCTTGCGGCTGAACGACGCCATCGAAGCCGCGCAGCGCACCGACACGGTGGTGCACATCCTACTGGTCGCGGCGGACGGCGGAGACCAGAGCGTCGCGCGAAGGCTTACCGATGAGACCGGCGGGCGCATGATCATCGTGCGCAGCGAAAAAAATCTGGAAGCGGCGTTCGATCAAATCTCCGAGGAACTGCGCAGCCAGTACACCATCGGCTACGTCCCCACCAACAAGGCCCATGACGGAAGCTATCGCAAAGTGAAAGTGGAGCTGAAGAACAAGGATTATTCGGCTTTGACTCGTCGCGGATACTACGCACCCAACGAGTAAAGCTCGCAGGACTCGAGTGTGACTCGTGTAGCGCCCGCCTTCAGGCGGGCATTGCGGCGTACCGAGGATGCCCGCCTGAAGGCGGGCGCTACATGACCGTCAAATGTTTCGCGTTGTCATCCTGAGCGAAGCGAAGGATCTCTCTTCGATTTAGGTGCGAGCAAGGACACTAAGAGATCCTTCGCTTCGCCTCGGCGCGGGTCCTCGGTGCTAGCGCTCAGAATGACAGACTTAGTATGAACGAATCTACTGCGTGGCGGGTTTCGCGCCTGAACCCGGAATCGGAATCGAGTAGTATCCCTTGCGGGCGCGAACGATTACGTCCTTGCGGTCGGCCTGAATCTTGATGGTGTGATATTTCCCGTCGGGTGAGCGTCCCGCCGGGCTGTAGGCCAGCGCATACTGGTGGCGCAGTTCATCGCCGATATCCAGAAACGACTGGCCCAGATCGTCGACCTTGTACGGGAAAAACGCGCGCCCGCCTGTTTCGCCCGCCAGTTGTTCCATCACTTTATCGCCTTCGCCTTTTTCATACTTGCGGCTGATGCGCTTGGAGGGATCCTTTTCGTCTTCGGCGGAAATCCAATCAGTGCTGGTGCTGATCGAGTAGATGATCACGCCGGCGCGCTGGGCCATTTCCACGGATTCGCCGCGCGAATGGCCGCTGCTGTTGTCGTCGCCGTCGGAGATCACCACCAGCACGCGGCGCACATCCGAATTCGGGCCGGGAGGCATGGGCGAATCTTTCTGCAGGTGTGTGCTGGCGGCATAGACGGCGTCGTACAGCGATGTGCCGCCGCCGGCGCGCTGTTTCAGGATGGTGTCGCGGATGTCTCCCGTGTCGCCGGTGAAATCCTTGATGATTTGCGGGCCGTCGTCAAAGGTCATCAGGAAAGCCTGATCGCGGCCGCGGCGGATAGCGTTAAAAATGAAATCGATGGCGGCGTCCTGCTCAAACTTCAGGCGCTCGCGGATGCTGTTGGACGTGTCCAGCACCATGCCGATGCGCAGCGGAAGATCGGTGGGCTGGCTGAAGTCGGTGATCTCCTGCTGCGCGCCGTCGTCAAAAACTTTGAAGTCTTCCTTGTTCATGTCGGTGACCAGCTTTTCGCGCTTGGTCACCACGCTGAACAGGACTTCCACCAGGTTGACGTTGCGGACAATCGCTCCCTGGTCTGGCGGCCGTGCCGCAGGCGGCGCCTGCGCGGCGGGCGGAGCGGGCGGCGTCTGCGGAGGCGCGGGCGGCTGAGCCTGCTGCGCGCTCACGGCCGCGACTGCCGCGAGAACGCCGGCAATGGCCATCCCAAGAGCGGTTTTTTTTGTGCCGGTCATTTTCATGCGGCCATTCACGAGGTCAAACGTACGGCGCGAGCGCAGCCCCAGTCTCCGCGGCGCGCCAGCCTAAAGATGATGCCAACTGATCGAAGTATACCCGCAAATCCCGCGGCAGCAGAGCGCGAACTTCCACCCACGCGCCGCTTGAGGGATGCGAAAAACCGATGCGCGCAGCGTGCAGAAAATTTCGCTCCAGCAGCGGAAGTTTGCGCGGGCCGGCGCGCAGTTCGCGCGGCGCTCCGTACAGCGTGTCTCCGACCACCGGATGTCCGATGGCCGCGAAATGCGCGCGGATCTGGTGCGTGCGCCCGGTGTGCAGCACCGCCTCGATCAGCGTGCAGCGCTCCAGGCGCGCAATCACCCGCCAGTCGGTGCGCGCGTGGCGGCCTTTTGCCTGGCGCGCCGTCATGCGCGTGCGGCGATGCGGATCCCGCGAGATGGGCAAGGTGATCGTGCCGGAATCGCGCGGCATCTTTCCGTGCACCAGCGCGATATAGATTTTCCGCACGTTGCGCGAGCGGAATTGCTCGGACAGATGCTCGTGCGCCCGGTCGTTCCGCGCCACCACCATGGCGCCGGAGGTTTCGCGATCCAACCGGTGCACAATGCCCGGCCGCAGCGCACCGCCCGCGGACGGCAGGTTTCCCAGGCGATGCAGCAGCGCGTTGACCAGCGTCCCGCGCGAATGCCCTGCGCCGGCGTGGACCACCATACCGGCGGGCTTGTTCACAATCACAAAATCGTCGTCAACGAGCAGCAAGTCGAGCGGCAAATCCTCCGGCTGCGCTTCCGGCGCCGGCCGCGGCAGCACTTCGATCTCAACAGTCTCGCCCGCCGACAGGCGATGCGCGGCCTTCGCGATGCCGCCGTCGACGCGAACGTGTCCGTCGCGGATCAGCTCCTGAATGCGTGTACGGCTCAAGTCCGGAACGCGCTGGGCGACAAACAAATCCAGCCGCCGCCCCGAGTCACCCGATGCGGCGGTCAGTTGTTGCTGGCGGGTCGCACCGGCATCAGCCTGTGGATTCTTGTTTGAAGTGTCCAAGGTTGTGAAGATTAGCGTGCGTGCTTTCGTCTGCAAAAAAGCTAACCGGCTGAACAGGCTGCGGAAAAGTCAAAAAGTTGTCATTCCGAGCGAAGCGAAGAATCCCTCCGTGGTTCTTTGCTTACACTTAGATCGAAGAGAGATCCTTCGCTTCGCTCAGAATGACAAAACGGACTTTTTCCGCAACGTGTGAAGCCTGTGCCACTAAACGCGCCCGCGCTTCTCAGATGCCGGTGCATGCGGCTGGCGTCCCGCGAACAGAAGCTCATAGAGCACCAGAACCGCTGCAATGGTAATCGCCGAATCCGCTACGTTGAACGCCGGCCAGATGTAGGTCCAGAGCCGCACTTCCATAAAATCGGTGACGCTGCCGTGCAGCACGCGATCCAGCGCATTGCCCGCGGCACCGCCGAGAATCAGCGCCAGACCGCACTGCGCCAAGGCCCCACCGGCGCGGCCGGTCACAATCACCCAGACCAGCAGAATCATGACCAGCAGCGAACTGCCCACCAGCAGCGGCGTAAGCCAGGACGCCTTCGATTCCGAAAACATGCTGAACGCGATGCCGGGATTCTGGCTGTGAACCAGCACCACAATGTCCGAAATGATCGAGTGCCGGAATAGCGGGCTGGTGCGCTCGATGGCGTATTTGGTGGCGCGGTCCGCGGCCAGCACCGCGAGCGATACCCACAGCCAGCGCGCCTCGCGCATCAGGAGGCGGCCCCTTGCCCTTCCGCGCGGCCGGCAGCCTGCTGCGTCGCCTCAATTTCCGTCAGGGCCTTCACGCAGCGTTCGCATACCGTCGGGTAATCGGCACTCTCGCCGACGTGCGTGGAATAATTCCAGCAGCGCTCGCACTTCGCGCCGTCGGCGCGCTGCACCGCTACGCTCAGCCCCGGCAGCAATTCCGATTTCAGCGCGTCGGCGGGCGCCGTGGCGCTGAGCTGCACTTGGGAGACGATAAACAGAGCCGGCAGCCAGTTCTTGTATTGTTCCAAGAGCGGAGCCAGATCGGGCCCGGCGGCCAGCACAACTTTCGCCTCCAACGCGCCGGAAATCGCTTTCGCCGCTCGAGCCGCTTCCAGCGCGCGCAACACTTCCGTACGCACCACCAGCAGCTTTTCCCAGTTCGCCGCTTTTTTCGCGTCGAGCGGCGCGCCAAAAGCCTCCCGCTGCGGAAACAGCGCCAGGTGGGCGCTGTCCACATCTCCGGCCACCCGCGGGAAATGCTTCCAGATTTCCTCGGCGGTGAACACCATGATCGGCGTCGACAGAGTGAGCAGCGCTTTGACGATGCGGTACACGGCGGTCTGCGCCGAGCGCCGCGAACGGTTGCGCGCAGCAAACGTGTACAGGCGATCCTTGAGCACGTCGAAATAAAACGCGCTGAGATCCACCGCCGCAAAATCGTGCAGCGCGTGGAATACGCGATGAAATTCAAATCCCTCGTACCACTTGCGGCATTGCGCCACGAGGTCCGCCGTGCGAGAAAGCATCCAGCGGTCCAGCTCTTCCATTTCCGCGTCCGGCACCGCATCGCGCGAGGGATCGAAGTCAGCGAGATTTCCCAGCGCGAAACGAAACGTGTTGCGCAGCTTGCGGTAAGCGTCGGAAAGCTGGTTCATCACGTTGTCCGACATGCGCACGTCGGCCGTGTAATCCTGCGAGGCCACCCACAGCCGCAGCAAATCCGCGCCCCACTTCTCGCAAACTTCCGTCGGCAGCACAGTGTTGCCCAGCGACTTCGACATTGGCTGACCTTTGCCGTCGAGCGTCCAGCCGTGCGTTAACACCTGCCGGTACGGCGCGCCGTTGCGCACCGCCACGCCCACCAGCAGCGAACTGTGGAACCATCCGCGGTACTGATCCGGCCCCTCGAGATACATGTCGGCAGGCCACGGCAATTCCTGGCCATCGGCATCGAGCCGATTGAGCACTGCCAGATGCGAAGAACCGGAATCGAACCACACATCCAGGATGTCCGTCTCTTTGCGCCATTGCGACGCGCCGCAGGAGCACTTCGTTCCAGGAGGCAGTAACTCGTCAACGGTGTGCGTGAACCAGGCGTCCGCGCCTTCTTTGTTAAACCAGTTCTGAACCAACTGATGCAGCGCCGCGTAGTCCTGAAATTGCTTGCCGCATTTATCGCAATAGAGAATCACCAGCGGCACGCCCCAGAATCTTTGCCGCGAGACGCACCAGTCCGGCCGCTCGGCGATCATCGAGTGAATGCGTTCCGCGCCCCATCCCGGCGTCCAGGTTACTTTGGAAATTTCCGCCAGCGCCCGCGCTCGAATCGGACCGGCACCGACCCCGCCGCCATCCAGATCGATGAACCATTGTTCGGTGGCGCGAAAAATTACCGGATTGTGGCAGCGCCAGCAGTGCGGATAACTGTGTGAAAGTTTCTGCTCGCCGAGCAGCGCGCCGCGGTCACGCAGCAACTGCACAACGATGGGGTTCGCTTCAAAAACAGTCTTGCCCTTGTATTCCGGCAAGCCTTCGAGGTAGCGCCCGTGCCCGTCGATGGGCGCGAAGGCCTCAATGCCGTATTTTTGTCCCGTCTGAAAGTCCTCGACGCCATGGCCCGGAGCTGTGTGCACGATTCCGGTGCCCTGATCAAGCGTGACGTAATCGGCCAATACCGCCGGAACAATCAGATCCAGAAACGGGTGCTTGAATTTGAGTTCCGCCAGCTCACGGCCTTTCCACGGCCCGCGCACACTTTCCGCGTTGAGCTTCAAAGCGTCCAGCGCAGGGCCAACCAGATCCACTGCCAGCAGCAGCGCGCCCGCGGAGGTTTCTGCTACCACGTAATCGTAGTCGGGATGAAACGCCAGGGCGCGGTTGTGCGGCAGCGTCCAGGGAGTAGTAGTCCAGATCACGCCGCTCACGCCAGCGCCCAGTTTTTCCGCGGCAGCGCCAGGCTCCACCGCAAATTTCACCCAGATCGATGGGCTGGTGTGATCCTCGTATTCCACTTCCGCTTCCGCCAAGGCGGTCGAATCGAAAATGCACCAGTACACCGGTTTTAACCCGCGATAGACGTAGCCTTTCTCAAGAAACGTAACGAACGCATCCGCGATGGTCGCTTCGTACTGCGGGCTCATGGTCAGATACGGGTCTTCCCACTGGCCCAGCACACCGAGACGTTTGAAATCCCGCCGGTGCTGGTCCACGTAGCGCGACGCAAATTCGCGGCACATGCGCCGGAACTCTCCCGGCGGCACGCTGCCTTTCTTGCCGCCCAGTTCCTTTTCCACCTGGGTCTCAATCGGCAGTCCGTGGCAATCCCATCCGGGAACGTACGGTGCGCGGAACCCGGCCATGGTCTTGGACTTGACGACCAGGTCTTTCAAGATTTTGTTCAAGCCGGTGCCCAGGTGGATGGTGCCCGTCGGGTACGGCGGGCCGTCGTGGAGGACGTAGGACGGCGAGCCGGCGCGGGCCTTCTGGATGCGGTGATAGAGCCGGGTCTCTTCCCATTCCGCCAATTGCTTGGGCTCGTTCTGCGGCAGACTGGCCTTCATCGGGAAGGCCGTGCGCGGCAGATTCAGGGTGCTTTTCAAATCCACAGTTTTGGGCATAAGTTCGCTTCGGGAGCGGACTGTCCTTTCAACACGGAGCGCGTCTAATTCAGTGTGAGGGCCGCTGAAAATCCGGCCACGCCGGGCCGGGACAGTATTTGTGTCCTGCCGCACCCGCAACGACGAGTCTGGAAACCAGCTTCCGCGTGGTAACGTCACAATGTTACAATGGATTTGGCAGTGTGTCAGCCCGCTCGGCCCCCGGTGGGCATCCATTCGCGACGCGAGAGAATCGAACAGCGAGAGAGATTTTTCGTTAAGACGAGGCGGAAATATCGTTGAGCACGATTGCGCCAAAGTGGAGTAGCCCGGACACGCCCGCGCCCAAGGTGACTCTGCCTGAGGGGAAGACCGCGCCGCGCCTGGGCGGATCGCAGAAGCCGCTCTCCCGCGGATTCATGTCCAACCTCCGCGACTTCCTGACGGAACGCCCTATAAAGATTGACAAGAACGCGCGCGGCCAGGTTTTCACCGTCGAAGAATACGGCGGCGGCGTCGCTGAAAATTTCAAAGAGTGGTTCAAGCCCACGCCAAAGGCTGTCTCCTCGCGGATGACCGTGGACTGGCAGCCTTCCTACAAAATTCTCTGGCAAAATCTGCGCGACCTCATCTCGCCGCCCAAGCTGCCGCCGCTCAAGGTGACCAGCCAGCCGGTCAAGGTGAAAGATATCTGGTCCAAGGACAAAGCCTTCGGACCCTCGCAGGCCATCGCGCTCGGCGTGCACATCGGCATTACCATCCTGGTCTTCTCGCCGCTGCTCTACACCGTCGTGACCAAGGCCACCGCCAACCCCGTCAATAACACGCTGGTTACCCCCATCGACATTTCCGACTACGCCGCCAAACTTCCTCCGGGGAAAGACAAGGCGGGCGGCGGTGGTGGCGGCGGCGAACGCAATCCCGTGCCGGCGACGCGGGGCAAAGCGCCGAAGTTCAGCCTTAACCAGATTGCTCCGCCCATGGTGCACCCGAAAGTCGATTCCAAAATCGAAGCGACCTTGCTCGGGCCGCCGGACCTGAAAATTCCCAGTCCGAACATGGACAACTACGGCGATCCGCTCTCCAAGCTGATGAATGATTCCGGCGGACCCGGCGGCGGCAGCGGCATTGGCAGCGGCACGGGAACCGGAATTGGCAGCGGCGAAGGCGGCGGGCTCGGCCCGGGTTCAGGCGGAGGCACCGGCGGCGGAGCTTACCATCCGGGAACGAACGGCGTCGGCTATCCTTCGTGCGTGTATTGTCCCGATCCGAAATATTCCGAAGAAGCGCGCAAGGCGAAATACCAGGGCACCGTTGTTCTTCAAGCGGTAATCACTCCGGACGGACGCGCCACGGAAATTCAAGTCGTGAAGGGCCCGGGACTCGGCTTGGAAGAAAAAGCCGTGGAAGCTGTGAAGCAGTGGCGCTTCAAGCCGGCCAATGGCCCGGGTGGAAAACCCGTTCCGGTCGTTGTCCCCATCGAAGTTACTTTCCGGTTGTTGTAATTTTTCTCCTGGCAGCATCCTCTTACATTTGTATCGATCGCGAAACAGAGAGCGAGCCCTTCGCAAGGACTCAGGGTGAAGCGTCACTGTGCCACGTAGAACTACCCCTTTGCCGTTTGGTTCCGAATTGATTAGGATTTGCACGCGAGGTGCCCGCCTTGAAATCAAAACCCACTCGTACCGCAAGCTTGTTCCTGGCTGACGCGCAGCAAACGCTGGCCAAGCATGATCTTCCCCTCATCGTGAAAAGCCTCCAGCAGCTTTCGGAAGAAGAAATCTGGTGGCGTCCGAATGCGGCGTCCAATAGCGCGGGTAATCTGGTGCTGCACCTTTGCGGAAACGTGCGCCAGTGGATTGTTGCGCACCTCGGCGGCTCAGACTTCCGGCGGGATCGCGATCGTGAATTTGCGGAGCAGGGGCCCATTCCCCGCAATCAACTCGTGGCGCAGTTGCGCCGCACCGTGCGCGACGCCTCGCGGGTGCTGATGAAGATGTCGGATGATTCCCTGGCGGCGAAACATACGATTCAGGGCTTGCACGTGAACGGCCTCGAAGCGGTTTTGCATGTCGTCGAACATTTCAGCTATCACACCGGCCAGATCGTCTACATCACCAAGCTCAAGCGCGCTCACGACCTGCGATTTACGCGGCTTCCTGCGGTAAGACCTGACAGCAAATAAGAATGATGATCGCGACGCGGTAATCCGATCGGCGCGGTCTGTGCCCCGCCCCACCTGTCTGTGCGCCGGAAACACCTGGTTGCGGAATCATTCCCAACCGCATCGCGGCGCGGTACACTTCGCCATGACCTCCATGACGATCAAAACCTGTCTGAGTGCAATGCTTCTCGTAGCGGCTGGCTCGATGTGTCTGCGGCCCGTGCCCCTCGCGGCGCAGTCCCCGGCGCGCATCGAATTCACCGCGCGCGTGACGCCTTCCGGCGGGCAGCCTGAGCCGGTGCGCCAACTCACGTTCTACCTGCTGCGCAAGAGCGTGGCGGACATTCGCGCCGAGGCTTTGCATTCGGGCCCAGATTCCGGCCTCGATACGTTTATTGACGGGCTCAGCTTCACGCCGGAATTGAAAGCATGGATGAAGAAACACCAGTCCGTTCGCTTGTCCGGCGACGAGTTCACCAAGAGCCTGACACCCGAAGACATCGTGGACATCCCCGAATTCTTCAAAGCCTATATGACCCACAACGAGGCCTACCGCGGCGCTGGGTTCCCCGAACCCAAGTACAGGGAAAAGGACCGCCAGACGAATCCCGAGAAATATCAGGCGCAAAAAGACGATTACAAAGCAGCGGTGCGAAAATTTATCGCCAATGCCCCGGCCACCAAGCAAGGCATGGATCTCGAACTCGTCGATCTCAATCCCGACCCCAAGTGGGAATCCACGCAGCGCAAGTTTATGCAATCGGTGGACGTCCGCGCGTTTCAACTGGCTGAGGAGCGTTACATGGTCGCGCGCACGGACACCGATCTCGACGGCCACGGAACTTTCTCCGGGATCGCTCCCGGGAATTACTGGATCGGGATGTTTGGCGCCGAAGCTATTTCGGGCGACGTGCGCGTCCACTGGGATTTCCCGGTAAAAATTCGTCCGGGCGAAACCGCCAGCATCGAACTCACCAATTTCAACGCCGCCAGGAACAGCACCACGGCTCAAAATTCCACGAACTGAGGATTCCCGCCGCAGTGACTGGCCGAGACAAGAGCGTGGCCTAAGTGGGCACCTGGCCGCTGTGGATCGAGTTTAACGCGGGAGTCGCGCTCCTGCTCTTGTTTGACGTGGGCCTGTTTCACCGGCGGCCCCACGAAGTCAAGTTGCGCGAGGCCTTGCTTGAGAGTTTGGCATGGGTGGCCCTCTCGCTCGGGTTTGGCGCGTGGGTCTACTACTC
>Ga0209168_10001495_pt1 | contig 18286 bp, 14 predicted proteins | sample Coa_R1_FD_187156 | JGI IMG/M metagenome (GOLD analysis project Ga0209168, IMG submission 187156) | Surface soil microbial communities from Centralia Pennsylvania, which are recovering from an underground coalmine fire - Coalmine... | ecosystem: Environmental > Terrestrial > Soil > Unclassified ... | reverse complement strand
CGCGCGTCTTCGCTCATGTGGGCTCCGGCAGACGATCATCTGCAACTTCACCGGCGCCCCGGGGGCGGGCAAGGCTACTTCTTGTGCGTCGTGTGAGTCTTCTTGGCCGTGACGACGGCTTTCTTGGCGCGCGGCGTCGCGGCCTGGCGCTTGGCGATGCGCACCGTCGACTTGGTTCCATGATGACGCACGCGACGGTGGTGGCGATGCTCTACGTGGTTCCAGCCGCTCGCTTTGTCGGCGCGGAACGACACGGGCATCGCGATCAATTGATCGGGATCGTCCGTCACGGCGACGGACGCCGCGTCGGAGAGATCGGCGCGAATGTCCGCGATCACCTTCTCGGGCCGGCGCGCGCGCGGCTCGTGCACGCGGTTCGTGAGGAGAATGACGAACATGTCGCGATCGGGGTCGATCCACAGCGACGTCCCTGTGTATCCGACGTGGCCGAACGCCTCATCGCTCAGGAAGCGTCCCGAGCCCCACTGGCCATCGGCCATCGCCCAACCGAGCGCGCGGCTGCCGGCGGCGCGGTGCGTGAACAGTTTGACCGTGGAGTCGCTCACGATGCGTGTGCCGTTGAACTCACCGCCGTTCAGGATCATCTGCGCGAAGATCGACAGGTCGGCCGCGGTGCTGAACAGTCCCGCGTGCCCGGCCACGCCGCCCAACGCGTAGGCGTTCTCGTCGTGCACTTCGCCTTGCAACGGATAGCCGCGCGGCGGCGTGTCCTCGGTGGGCGCCGCGCGGTGCTTCACCGAGTCGGCTGGACGGTAAAACGTGTTCGTCATGCCTAACGGATTGAACACCCACATCGAGAGGTATTCGTCCAGCGGCTGGCCGCTCAGCTTCTCGACCAGGAACCCGAGCGTCATGGCGCCCAGGTCCGAGTAGACGTACTGCGTTCCCGGCTTGTACTCGAGCGGCGTGCTCAGCACGATCTGCCGCGCCTCTTCGGGCGACGACGCCATGCGCCACAGCTCGCGATCGGCGGGAAGACCGGACCGGTGCTCGAGCAGCTCGCGAATGGTGACACTGTCCTTCTCACCACCCGTGAACTCCGGCAAGTACTTCACGACAGGATCGTCGAGCTTGAATCGACCCTGGTCGTACAGAATCATGATGGCGGTGGTCGTACCGACGACCTTCGTGAGGGAGGCGAGGTCGTACAGCGTTTCGGTGGGGGAGACATGCGGGCTGGACGATTTCCAATCGATGCGGCCGAACCCCTTCTCCCAAACCACGGCGCCCTTGCGGCCGACGACGACGGCCGCGCCCGGGAACCCTCCGGCGCGAATTCCCCGCTGCACGACGCGATCAATGACGCGCAGGCGCGCTGCCGACATGCCGACGGAAGCCGGTGCTTTGACCGGCAGTCCTCCGTCTCCTCCAGCTATGGCGAGGGCAGCGAGCAGCGCGAGCACCACGGTGGACTTCTCCTCCCAAAACGACCATCCGAACCCCGACCCGAGTCGCGACACATACAGGACTCGGAGCTTGGGGTAGTACCCCGGGGCTCGGGAAAAGCGACGGCCTTCGATTGTCGCAAGAACGAGCGCAGCAACAGCGAACGGTGGTGCGAACCGGAAAACTGGCGGGCTTCGATCCGGCGGAACGACCACACGACTTGAGGTCGGGCGAGCTATCCTGCTTCAATATGTGGGCTTGCGTTCAGTTGGCAAGACGAAATACATGCTCGTTCGTCACCGCGGTTGGCGTCGGCGAGCTCATGCGCATGGTGGTATGAGCGCGTCGGCTTGCGGCGGGACCGCGTCATCGATCGGTCTGTTCGACCGGAGGCTTGGCTTCGAGCGGCGGTGGCCGTCAAAGCGCTGGCAACCGAACTTCACAGAACGGTGACCAAACAAGCAACCGGGATGGAAACGGATCACGCTCTCATTCGGCGCGCCATCGACGGCGATGAGCGAGCACTGCGGCAGTTGTGGTCGCAGTACTCGCCGCACATCGACGCGGTCGTGCGGCGGCTCGTGGGCGGCGATCCGGATCTGGCCGCCGATATCGCGCAGGATGTGTGGATCCAGATCTTCCGTGCGTTAGGCAGCTACCGCGGCGATGCGCAGTTCGGAACCTGGGCGCACCGCATCGCGGTGAACCGGACGCTGAACGCCCTGCGCAAAGCGCGGCGCCTGGGACGCCTGGAGGTCGAGATCGAAGAAGACTCGTCGGCCGTGGAGATGGACAGCGATCGCGCCTTCCTCGCCGCGTCCATCGAAGAGGCCGCGGCGAGACTCCCCGCCGGCGCCCGCACGGTGTTCGTGCTGCACGACGTGGAAGGCTACACGCACGACGACATCGCCCGTGAGTTAGGCATCACGACGGGCGCATCGAAATCGCAACTGTTCAAGGCGCGCGCGAGGCTACGCCGGCTGCTTGCGCACCTGATCGATGTCCCAACGCCGGCAACGGAACTTCGGACCCATGTTGCACCTCGATCCTGAACGGCTGGCCGCGTTGGCCGAAGACCAGCCCACCCACGACGAAGCGGCGCACCTCGCGGCCTGCCGGGAGTGTGCGCGCGAACAGGCGGCGTACGAGGAGCTCGTAGCCATGGCGGCACGCGAGCGGAACACCGTCCTCGCCCGGCCGCTCACTGACTGGCGCTCGCTGTCCGCTCGCCTGGCAAACGAGCCGGATCGGATCACACCCGCGCCCGCCCGCGGACGCGGCTTGCCGCGCGCCTGGATGCAAATCGCCGCCGGTCTCGTCATCGCGGCAGCCGGCATGCTCGTCGGCCGCACGACCGCCGGACACACGGCCATCGCGGCCGCATCGGTTGGGCAGTCTGCGCGAGGCGGCGATTCGTTGCGCTCGCCGGCGAGCGTCGAAGACGCCATGGCCCTCCTGCGCCGCGCCGAAAGCGACTACCGCTTGGCTGCCGCCTTCGTCGTCGCGCACGACACCTCACTGCACGGCGACGCCGGGATCGATCGCTATCGCCAGCGATTGGCCGCGCTCGATCGCGTGTCCGATGCCGCGCTCGCCGCCGCCAATCAGGCGCCGGCCGATCCGGTGATCAACCAGTACCTCATCTCCGCGCGCACGGCGCGCGAGGTGACGCTGCAACAGCTCAACGGCTCGCTGCCCGCGGGCATGTCGTTGTCCAGCTACTGATGCCGACGGCCATGCGGATCACCCGACCGATGCATCGCCGAGCAGCGCTGCTCGCGGCGGCGATCGCGTGCTTCGCCATCGCCATTCCGTTAGGCAGCGCGGCAGCACAAGACGCGGCGCCACCGGCGCCCGCGAGCCCCGCCGTCTGCCCGAGCTGTGACAGCGCCAGCGACGCCCGAGCCGATGGCGAGCTCGCCCGCGCGACCGCGACCCTCGAGCGCGCGCAGCAGGCGCTCATCGACGCGATGAAGCAAGCGATGGCTTCGCAAGATTCCAGCGGCGCCACCGCGGAAAAACTCGCGCGCGCCAACGGCGACCTGCGGCGCGCGCAGCAGCGCTACGAGCAGCTGACCAGCGATCTCATGCGGCGCCGCCTCGCACGCGAACGCATCGACATCGACCGCGCCACGCGCAAGGTACAAGGCCAGGTCGGCTACCTCGGCGTCACCCTCTCGATGGTCGCGCCCGAGATGCAGCACGAAGGCGGTAAGACGATCATGCGATTCGAAGACTATCCGACCATCGAATCCGTGGATCCCGACTCGCCCGCCGAGCGCGCCGGATTGGAGTCGGGCGACAAACTGCTTGCGCTCAACGGAAAGGACGTGACGGCGGGTTGCGAGCCGTTCTCCGCGCTGCTCAAACCCGGGTCGCACGTGCTGCTGAGCGTCAAGCGCGGTGCCTACACCAAGCAGCTGAGTGCGTTGGTCGCGAAGAGACCGGCAACGTCGTGGGGACAGGTGTGGACGTCCCCGCGCGGCGGCGGGACCACGATCGTCATCCCGTCCATGCCGACGGTTCCGTACGTACGGGTCACTCCCGCGGCTCCGTCTGCACCGGATCCCGACGCGGCCGCTGACTCAGCGGATGTCTCGATTTCCATCACGCCGTTCCCCTCGATGTCGCCGACGCCCGAGATGCCGGCGATGGTCACGCGCGTCGGTGGATCGCTGCTCGTGGTGGCAGGCGCCGAAGTTCGGCCCGTGGGCAACCTCGCCGACTACTTCGGCGTGAAGCAGGGTGTGCTCGTGCTGCGCGTCGAGTCGGGCACCGTGGCGGCACGCTCGGGCCTCCGGGACGGAGACGTGATCGTGCGCGCGGACGGCAACCCCGTCGGCACACCGGCCGCCTTGAGCCGCGCGATGTACCACGCGTCCGACACCCAGCTCAAGCTCGACATCGTCCGCCTCAAGAAAAACAAAACCGTTCTGCTCAAGTGGGACCGATGACAAACGCGCGCCGGCATGATTGCCGGCGCGCGTTGCGTTAGTCAGAACCGATCGCGGTTACTTGCCCTGGCGAATGCTCCCGGGCGGCAGCGAGTAGAGCAGCTTCATCGTCGCCCGGTCCGCGTTGGACAGGTCGCGTACCCGCACGCGCGCCGTCATGATGTCGGTCGTGTCGCTCGTGTGGTCGAGGCCTAACAGATGGCCCACCTCGTGGAGCGCGATCGCCTTGACGCTCGAGTCGTCCAGCGCTTCGCCCGCGTTGTGGTGCAAGGCGAGCGTGATGTTCGCGTTGACGATCCACCAGCTGCGGTCGCGCGCCCACAGCGTCTTGCCGCTGATCGGCGAGTCGAAGTGGTCGATCCACGCCACGTGCACGTCGGCATCCAGCGAGTCGGTCACGAACTCGAAGCGCACCGGGATGCCCAGATCACTCCACTCCTCGAATGCGTCGCGGACGCGTGCCGGGAACGTGTCGCTCCAGCCTTTGATCCCGGCGCCACTGCCGATCCACACCTTGATCGGCTGCGCCGTACGATCGGGCCACCGCGCCAGCGCCGAATCGCGCTCCACGAGGATCTCGTCGATGTACGTGCCGGCCGCGCCCATGGCTAACCGCTGACGTACATCACCAAGGTCGTGCGTCGCATCCGTCGCCGCCGCCGCGATCGGCGCGGGCGCCAGATGCGCCGCTTCTGCAAAGTGTCGGGCGATGCCCAACCGACCAGCTTCAGCGTGCGCTTCGACTGGCACTGCGCTCACGCGCGGCTCGGGTGCGGGATGCGTTGTCTCCGTGACCTGTGCCGCCACGAAGCCGAGCAACGGGAGAAGAATGACGACTGGGATGAGGTCCGTACGCTTCATCGCGATCGGGTACCGAATCGGGGGCCGGGAAGATGGAGCCCGCATTGGCTCCGCTCATCCAGCTTGACGAGCGAACAACGCGCTGGGGCACGAGTGTGCGACGCGCGCGCTGAGCAGCGTGAGAGTCTATTGGGTGCGAATGGGAAACGGCGGAGGGAGCAACATTTCGTGACAGCAGCTAGATGCACCCGTAACATGGCGAATTTGCGCGCGATAGACAACTGCTCGGGCGCAGGAGTCATCGTCGCCGTCTGGCAGAATAACACCGATTCCCCTAAGCTGCATCCGCCCCCCACGCATGAGCTGCCAGGATGTCCGCCATGGACCGCGAGCGGTGGAAAATGATCGAGCCGCTACTCGACCACGCGCTCGACTTGCCGGATGCGGAACGCGAAGAATGGCTGACCGAGCTCAGCGTCAGCTCACCGGAAATGGCGCTCGAGCTGACGTCGCTGTTGTCAGGGGAGGCGGAGGCCGACCGCACCGGGTTCATGGGCGATCCCATCGCGGTGTCACTGGAGGGCCTCGAGCTCGGGGCGTACACGCTGGTCGAACCGATCGGCCAGGGCGGAATGGGCACGGTATGGCTCGCTCGTCGCACCGACGGCCGCTTCGAGGGACGCGCGGCGGTCAAGCTCCTCAACCTGGCGCGATTGAGCCCGTCGGGTCAGGGCCGGTTCCGCCGCGAGGGGTCGGTTCTCGCCCGCCTAACACACCCCGGTATCGCGCGGCTGCTGGACGCGGGCGTGGGTCCGAGCGGCCAGCCGTACCTGGTACTCGAGTACGTCGATGGGCAGCCGATCGATGTCTACGCGCGGGAGCGGGGGATCGGCGTCGACGCGCGCATCCGCCTCGTGCTCGACGTGATCGCGGCGGTTGGGCATGCGCACGCGAATCTGATCGTGCACCGCGACCTCAAGCCGTCCAACATCCTGGTGACGCGCGAGGGCGCCGTGAAGCTGCTCGACTTCGGGATCGCCAAGCTCCTCGACGACGGCGCGGTGGGCGGTCATACCGCGCTCACGGCCGAGGGCAGCCGGGCCTTCACGCCCGACTACGCGGCGCCGGAACAGGTGCGCGACGGCGCGATCACGACGGCCACTGATGTCTATGCGTTAGGCGTACTGCTGTACGTGCTCGTCGCGGGCAAGCATCCCACGGCCGAGGGCTGCGCATCGCCGGTGGACGAAATGCGCGCGTTGTTGGAAATCGAGCCGGCGCGACTCGGCGCGGGCGACCTGGACAACATCCTCGCCAAGGCGCTGCGAAAGGATCCCCGCGAGCGCTATCAAACGGTCGCTGCATTCGGCCAGGACCTCGAGTGCCTGTTGCGTCACGAGCCCGTGAGTGCTCGTCGCGACTCGATCGCATATCGCGCGCGGATGTTCGTGCGACGTCATCGCGCCGCCGTGGCGGCTGCTGCGGCGGTCGTCGCGATACTGGTCGCTGCGACTGCGTTTTCGGTGTCGAAGATGCGCGACGCGCAGCAAGAGCGGGATGCCGCGCTCGACGCGACGCGACGCGCGAATGCGCAGGCCGAGTTTCAGTCGGTGCTCGTGAGTCAGGTGGGCGACAAGCCGATCACCATGAAGGAGATTCTGGACCGCGGGCGCACCGCGGTCGAACGCGAGTATGCTGCGCAGCCGCGACTGCTCATTCCGATTCTGCTGCAGCTGGCCGATCAGTACGCCGATCTCAACGACACCAAGATCGGCGGCGAGCTGATCGCCCGGGCAGAATCGCTTGCGACGGCTATTTCGGACAGCGCCGGGTTGCTCGAGGCGCGCTGCTATGAAATCGACAACCTGCGCGCGGACGGAAAGTACGACGTGGCGCACACCCTCGAGCACACCCTCGAGCCGCGGTTCGCGTACGCCGACCCGCGCGTGGCATCACGGTGCCTGTTCCTGGCGGCGGAACTGGACGTCGAAGCGGGTCCGCACGAGCGCGCCGGTCCCGAGATCCGCCGCGCTCTCGCGATCCGCGACAGCCTCGGCCTAACGAACGACCTCGTGTACGTTGGGATGCTGGCCGCCTCCGCCAATGCGTTGGACGCCGACGGCAAACGGCTCGAGTCGCTCGCCGCATATCGCCGCGCGATCGCGATCATCGACAGCACGGGCCGCACAGAGACCATGACGCGGGCGTTGCTGTTGCACAACGAGGGCTACGAGCTGCGCGGGATCGGACAAACGGCTCTGGCCGAGTCGGTTCTGCATGACGTGCTCGTGCAGGTGGCGCGCAGCGATCCGTCGGGACACATCCCAGAACAGGCGCTCATCCACTATGCACACGTCGCGCTGTTCCAGGGCGACGCAGACTCGGCCGCCAAGTATTTCGGCGTCCTCGCCACGCAGGCCGCGGCGGACCACAACCCGTACTGGCAGGGTCGCGGGCTGTTCGGTCTGGCGCTCGCCCAAATCCAGTTAGGCAAACTCACCGATGCAAGGCGCAGCGACGCGGCCCTCAAGGCAATCGAGACGCGCCTCACCATTCACAGCGTGGACGACCAGATCACCGATTCGCGTATCATTGATGCGCGACTGGCGATGGCGCGCGGCGACACCGCGGCGGCCCGCACCATCGCCGACGAGGTGTTGCGGGAGCAAGGTTATTTCGACGGCAAGCGGCGACGCATTTTTCACGCGGCGCTCATGCTCGCCGCGGAAGCGGCGCTCGGTCTGCATCAGCCCTCGGCGGCGCTGCGGTATGCGCGCGATGCCCGCGACGTTTCGGCGCTGGACTCCGCGACCGTGCCGCGCGACGCGTTCGTCGGCGAAGCGCAGGTATTGGAAGCGCGAGCGCTGCTGGCGACGGGCGACACGGCGCTGGCACGCGGGGCGCTCGACAGCGCCGTCGCCGAGCTCCGCGCCGGCGCGGGAACCGCGCACGCACGATCGCTTGAGGCCGCCCGGCTGGTGGCGGCGCTCCGTTAGGCGCCCCTGCCTAACTCGTAGACGGTTCGGTGTCGCCGAGGATCGAGCGGTGGAGCAGAACGCGGGCTTTGCGCCATTCGCGCTGAATGGTGCGGTCCGACACCCCGCGAAGCGCCGCGATCTCGGTGAACGAGAATCCGCAAAAGAAGTGCAGGTCCACCAACTCGGATAGCCGGGGCTCGATCGCCGCCAGCTCTTCCAGCGCGTCGCCTAACTGCGCCAGCTCGCGGTCGTCGATCCCGTCCATGCCGGCCGGCACCTCGGTGCCCTCGAGCGTCACTTCGAAGCCGCTGCCGCGTTTCCGCGCGCGTCGCCGGCGCGCGTAATCGATGATCAGGCCGCGCATCGCGCGCGACGCGTAGGCAAGGAAGCGTACCCGATCCGGGAACGCGAGCTGCGGCCGTCCCGAGATGTTGAGGTACGCCTCGTGGAGGAGCGTCGTCGTACCGAGCGTGACCGATGCGTTCGCGCGCCGCAGCTGTACCTCGGCGAGCCGGTGCAGCTCGTGGTACAGCGTCCGGAACAGTGTGTCCGCCGCAACGGGGTCGGCCTGGTCAGCGCGTCGGATCAGCGCATCGAGCTCGGTTTCCACATATCCTCGACGACGACAAACGGTCGACGGTCATACGCGCTCAACGTACAGCGCACATGACCGTCGCGAAACGTCCGCTGTGGCCCGGACATGGCGTGCCCAACCGTAGTCAGTGCGAGCTGCGTTGGGCGGCTTCGCGCTCGAGAAGCGCCCGCTTCCGCTCGACGCCCCAGCGGTAGCCGGTGAGCGAGCCGTCGCGCGCGATCACGCGATGACACGGGACGACGATGGCGAGCGGATTCGCGCCGCACGCCGCGCCGACGGCACGAGCCGAGTCCGGACGACCGAGGCGCGCCGCGAGCTCGCCGTACGTCGTGGTGGCTCCAGCCGGAATGGCGCGCAAGGCCCGCCAGACCTCACGCTGGAACCGTGTGCCGCGCAAATCGAGCGGTACGTCGAGTGTGGTCGCTGGTGCATCGACGAGCGCGGCGACCTTCGCCGCGAGCGCGTCCAGCGCCGCGTCGGATCCGGCCGATTCGCCTAACGGAAAACGGCGCGCGAGCTCGCGCCGCAAGGTGTTGCGGTCGTCGCCGAGGAGCACGGCCACGAGGCCGGCCGCGCTCTGCGCGACGAGGACGAGTCCGATCGCCGATCGCGCAAACGCGACCCGCATGACGTCGGCGCTCTCGCGGCGCGGAGTGGGCCGTTTGGTGGAGTGGGATCGAGCACTGAGTGTGGCAGCCATGGTATCCTCTCGAGCCAATGTCGGTCGTGGTGATCTATGGACGCAACATGGATCTTCGATGCGGACCCAAGCTGGCCATATTCGGACACGGATATGCGTGGGCACTCGCGGCACGGATCCCGTCGCGTGCCTCGCCGGCGGGGCCTGCGCACAGGTGTCCGAAAATGGCTAGTACGGCCGCTCGCCAACGGCTAGCTTCCGGCCATGACCTCGGACAACACAGCACGATACCAGGCGCTCGCGTCGCACGACCCGCGCTTCGACGGCGTCTTCTACGTGGGCGTGACGTCCACCGGCATCTATTGTCGGCCGGTGTGCACGGCCCGCACACCCAAAGCGGCGAACTGTCGCTTCTTCGACAGCGCCGAGGCCGCCGAGAAGGCGAACTTCCGTCCGTGTCTCCGGTGCCGCCCGGAGCTCGCACCCGGCAACGCGCCGGTCGATGACGCGCACCGCATTGCAAGCCTCATCGCGCACCGCATCGACGAGGGCATCCTCGATGACGGCGGCGGCCTCGAGTCGATCGCCAGGCGATTCGGGTGGAGTTCGCGCCAGATTCGCCGCATGATGCAGCGCGAGCTCGGCGTGTCGCCCATGGAGCTCGTCCTCACGCGGCGGTTGCTGCTGTCCAAGCAACTCCTAACGGAAACCGCGCTTCCGATCTCGGAGGTCGCGTTCGCCAGCGGCTTCGCCAGCGTGCGGCGCTTCAACGATGCGTTCAACGGACGCTACGGCATCCCGCCGACCCAGTTCCGAAAGGCGACGCCGGACGCCAGGAGCGCAACGACATCGTCGGACACGTTCCGGCTGCAACTCGTGTATCGCCCGCCGTTCGACTGGGACGAGATGCTGGCGTTCCTCGGGGCCCGTGCCATGCGCGGAGTCGAATGGGTGGACGGCGACGCGTACACGCGCACCGTGCGTCTCGGGACGCACACCGGTTGGGTTCGCGTCGCACACGCTCCGGAGCGGCGCGCGCTGCTCGTGGAGCTGCCGCACGCGCTCACACCGGTGCTGCCGGCGTTGTTAGGCCGGCTCCGCCACCTGTTCGATCTGAGCGCGCGGCCCGACGTCATCGCGGCGCACCTGTCGCGGGAGCCGGTTCTGGCAGAGTCGCTCGCACGCCGACCCGGTTTGCGCGTGCCAGGCGCATTCGACGGATTCGAGCTCGCGGTCCGCGCCATTCTCGGCCAGCAGATCACGGTCAAGGCGGCGACGACGATCGCCAGCCGCTATGTGGACGCGTTAGGCGAATCGGTCCGGACGCCGCACGCCACGCTCGACCGGCTTGCCCCGACGCCCGAGCGCGTGGCCCGCGCCCGCGTGGAAGACCTCGCTGCCCTCGGCATCGTTCGGGCACGCGCCGAGAGCATTCGTGCCCTCGCGCGAGAAATGGCGTCCGGCCGTCTCTCGCTCGAACCGGGCGCTCAGCCCAGCGAAGCGATCGCTCGGCTCGCGGCGCTGCCGGGTGTGGGACCATGGACGGCGCACTACATCGCGATGCGCGCCCTTCGATGGCCGGATGCGTTTCCGAAGGAAGATGTCGCGGCGCGCAGAGCGTTGGGCGGTGTGAGCGCCGCCGCCGCCGAGGCGGCGTCGCAGGCGTGGCGGCCCTGGCGCAGCTACGCCCTGCTGCACCTCTGGCACACCGCATCGCGAGCGCGCTCGTGATGCGGTGTGCCGGAGGGCGCCGCAGCTCAGCAGCCGGATCCCGCCGTGGGGCGCTCGGGCGCAGGGACGTCGGTGAGCGAATGGCGGCCGAGCGCCGCGTCGAGCACCGGGAGGTCGGTCTTCGTTAGGCGCTGGGCGGCGGCCGAGACCGTCGCCAGATCCTTGCAGGCCGCGGCGATGGCGGCCAACGACGATGGCGTGGGCGCCATGTCGCCGTAGTCCTGTGCTTCGAGCAGCTGCGCAAAGATGCCATTCACTCGCACGTAGTCGGGCGGCGGCGCGGGGCCGCGTCCGAATCGGAAGCCGCGTTCACCCGACGAATCGCCGGCCACGCTGTCCAACTTCGTGTCGAACGTCTTCACCGCCGCGCTGACTTCGCTCGCCGGCGATGCACCGGCGCTTTTTTCGACGTTCGCCCGCAAAGCGGCGAGCGCGTGATACCCGGCCCAGGTGCTCGATAGCCCGCGATAGATGCGCATGATGAGATCGTGCTGTGCACGGAGCGCGACCGCGCTCGCAGGCGAGCGCGGGTCGTTGGTGACTGTCGCTGTCTGCGCGTACGTCGTGCCGTTCACGGTCAACTTGAACGTGTACACGCCCGGCAAGGCGATCGGCCCTTCCGGAGACGCCGGCGTTAGGCCCGGGTTGGCGTTGATCTCGAACGAGTGCGAGAACGCCGGCGGCGGATCGTACCGCAAGTCCCAGTTGACCCGATTGAGCCCGACGGCGGTCGGCATCGGCGCCGGCTTGGCGAGCCAGAAGTTGGGCTCCGGCGGCTCGGCCGCTTCGCGCACGGGCGTCACCGGCGCGCTCGAGAGATGGCGCACCACCGCGCCGGACGCGTCGAGGACATCGAGCGTGATGTCGCCGTGCGGCGCCGCCGCGAGCGTGTAATAGAGCACGACCCCGTCGGGCGGATTCAGCGCGTGCGGCACTTCGGGCGGGAACGGCGTGTCCGCGCCGTCGTTGCGGCGCACACGGACGGCGTTGTCCGGCTTGAACAGATGCGCCGGCGCGCTGGCGATGGCGGGCGTCAGGTCGCGCAACACGGTGTAGTCATCGAGCACCCAGATGCCGCGCCCGTACGTGCCGACGAGGAGGTCGTTCCCGTGGAAGGCGATGTCGCGATAGGATGTGTTAGGCAGGTTGAGCAGCAGCGACTGCCAGTGGTCGCCGTCATCGAACGACACGTACATCGCGCTCTCCGTGCCGGCGAACAACAGGCCGGCGCGCTTGGGATCGTTCCGGATCGTGTGCGCGAAGCTGCCGCTCGGCTCGTCGGTGGGAAGGCCGGTGACGATCTTCGTCCAGGTCTTGCCGTAGTCGCGCGTGCGATAGAAGTAGGGCGTGTAGTCGCCCACGTTGTGCTCGTCGACGGCCACGTAGGCGGCGCCGGCGCTGGCGTGCGAGGCGTCGATCGTTTGGATGTCGGCGCGTGCTGCGTTAGGCAACTCGGGAATCGACACGTCGGCCCAGGTTTTCCCGTCGTCGCGCGTCACGCGGATCAGGCCGTTGTTCGTGCCGACCCAGATGGTGCCGGGCGCGACACTGGACGGCGCGATAGTTTCGATGATGCCGCCGGTGGGTGGGCCGCCGCGTCCGCCTCGCCCGGGCGGTTGCGGCGCCACCGGCTCGCTGCCGTGCGGCACGCCCAGATCCGGACTCAGCTTCGTCCAGTGCACGCCCCCGTCGGCGGTCGCCATGAGAAACTGGAATCCCGCGAACAGCTCGTGCTGATTCCACGGCGCCCACACGAGTGGCTGCGTCGATCCGGTGCGAAGGTCGAGCTTCGGGTCTTGCAGCGGGCTCACGTTGACCCACTGCTCGCTCGGGTAGGTCACCTTCACGATGCCGTTGCCGCTCGCATACACGGTGTCGGGGTGCAGCGGATCGGGTACGATCGTGCCCCATTCCCATGTCGGCACCGGACTCCAATCGAGCGGCGTGATCTCGCCCAAGTTGCCGCGGTTGCGCGTGCGCACGGCGCCGGCGTCTTGCTGCGTGGCGTAGATCCAGTAGGGGAAGGAGGCGTCCGTCGAGATGTGATAGACCTGCTCGGTGGACTGGTTGTACCAGGGGCTCCATGTCTCGCCGCCGTCGAGGGTCACCGTCGCGCCCTGATCGAGGCCGAGGAGGATGCGCTTTCCGTTAGTCGGATCAATCCACATCTGCTGCGGGTCGTCGCCGCCGGGTGCGCCCTTGAAGCCCGTGAACGTGGTGCCGCCGTCGGTGGAGATGTAGCTCGACGTGTTGATGGTGTAGACGATGTCCGGGTTCTGCGGATCGACGTACACGCCGCAGTTGTATCCGCCCTGGCCGTTGCCCACGCGGTGATCGGTCGAGTCCATCTGGCGCCACGTGGTGCCGCCGTCGTCGGAGCGATAGAGGCCGAAGTTGCCGATCAGGAAAACACGTTGGGCATTGGTGTGCGCGGCTACGGCGACCGACGTGCGCCCGAAGAGGCGCGGCAGGCCGCGGCCGTCGACGACGTGCCACGTTAGGCCCTCGTCGGTCGACTTGTAGAGCGCGGTGCCCGTGGGTCCGGAGTCGGCCGCGGCGCCGCGGCGTTGGATGGCGCCCGGCGCGATGTAATGGCGATCCGTGGTCGCGAAGATCACCTGCGGCTCGTCGAACGCGCTCGCGAGCTTCTCGACGCCGGTTTCGGGGTCGACGAACAGCGTGCGTGTCCACGTCGCGCCGCCATCGGTGGTGCGGAACACGCCGCGCGCGTCGCTCTTGTGATGCAGGTCGCCTTGGGCCGCCGCGATCACGAGGTTGGGGTCGCGCGGGTCGATGATGAGGGACGGAATCTGCCGCGAGTCCTCGAGGCCGACGCGGCGCCACGTTAGGCCGGCGTCGCTCGACCGGTACATGCCGTCGCCCTGGTTGATCGAGCCGCCGGTGGGCATGTCGCCGGTGCCGGCGTAGACGATGTTGGGATCGGACGGTGCAACGCCGATCGCGCCGACCGCGGCCACACTCTTGATCGAGTCGAACACGGGGAACCACGTCGCGCCGGCGCTCGTGGTTTTCCAGACGCCGCCCTCGGGCAGGCCGGCGTAAAAGACGCCGGGCTGGCCGATGGCGCCTGTGACGGACGCGATGCGCCCGGCGCGGAACGGTCCGACGTTGCGCCAGACGAGTCCGTGGTAAAAGGCAGGATCGATGGGCCCCGCAGGTACGGGAGCCGAGCGCGGAAGGATGAGGCCGAGCACGGCGAGCGACGCGGCCGGCAACCAGTGATGTGGGCGAAGCGAGGTCATTGTTCGAGAGTGCGGGGGGAACGCTGCGAGATCGTGCGCCGAGTATGTGAGGGCGACACGGCCGCTAGCAAGCCGGTCGGTAGCGTGCTGTGCGATGCGGCAGGCCGGGCACGCGGACCCTTGATGCGTAACACAAATGCAGTACATTGTAGCACATGCGGGACATGCACCTGACCGTGCGCCTGTCGCGCGACCTCGCCCGCGCCGTGTCGCGCTGGGCGAAAGCGCACGGCGTCGGCAAGTCGCAGCTCGTACGCGACGCCGTCGCCGCCTATGTCGGCGTTGCCTCGCCGACCCCAGCCTCGCCGGACCAGACCGCGCTCACGGCGCGCGAGGCCGCCGCTCGTTGGCCATCACTGCCGCATCTGTCGCCGGACGAAGCCGGCGGCCTGGCCGGCAGCATCGCGGCGAGCCGCACGAGCCTGCCTCGAGCGGCGTCGCCGTGGGCGTAATACTCGACACGTCGGTCATCGTCGCAGGCGAGCGCGGCACGATTCGCCTCGAAGCGTTGCTCACATCGCTCGGCGACGAGCCAGTGGCGATCGCGGCCATTACCGCATCGGAACTCCTGCACGGCGCGCATCGCGCCGCGGACGCGGGCGTTCGCGTGCGCCGCGCCGCATTCGCCGAAGCGGTGATGGACCTGGTGCCGGTGCTGCCGTTCGGCGTGCGGGAAGCCAGGCGGCACGCGCAGCTCTGGGCCGAGTTGCTGGCGGCGGACGCGGCGATCGGACCGCAGGCGCTGTTGATCAGCGCAACCGCGCTGGCCCGGGGCCACGGTGTCGCGACGATGAGCGAGCGGGAGTTCTCGCGCGTGGCGGGATTGCGTGTGGTGCCCGCGAGTCCGTTCCTCGTGTGACCCGCTGCGCTCAAGAGGTCAGTCGATAGACCGAGATGTGCTTCGTGCTGTCGGCCCCGAACGGCGAGCGCTTCCAATCTGCCCAACGGTGCTCGAGGCGCAGGCCGGCGATGCGCGCCATGAGGTCCATCTCCGATGGCCAGGCATAGCGGAGCGCCACCGGATAGAGCCGTGTGCCGTGCTCCGTTAGGACGATGTGCTGGCTCGTGATCCGCTGCTGCGTCAGATCGAGCAGCGACGCGTCGATCCGCACTTCGCTCGATTCCATGCCCACCACGCGAACGGTTTGGTTGGAGACGAAGCGCGCAAGGTCGGGAACGAATGCCTCGATCACGAACCGGCCGCCCGGCGCCAGGTGCCGCGCCACGGTCTCCATGCAGCGTATCTGTTCCGCCTGCGTGAGCAGCGCGAAGAAGGTGTTGAACGCGATGAAGGCGAGCGCGAAGCGCGCATCGACCGAGAAGTCGGCCAAAGCGCCCGCCGTGGCGGGAATCGCATCGCCGCCGGGCTTTGCGCGAAGCTTCGCAATCATCGCCGGCGACGCATTCACGCCCTGCACGGCCACGCCGCGCTGGCGCAACGGAAGCGCAATGCGTCCCGTGCCGATGCCCAACTCGAGCACCGGACCCTCGCCCGCGAACGCGGCCAGGAGCTCAATGCAGTGCTCGTCGTACGCGGCGTACCACGAATCGTACACATCGGCGATGCGCTCGCCGTACGTGTCCGCTCTGTAGTCGTCCATGGCCATCGTCCGGGGAAGGCTCTACGGCGCCCGTCGCTCGATTGCGCAATGTCACGCGCACCGTGCTGGAGAGCAAGAAACGCCCTGTCGCCATCGGGCACCTGCTGGCGATTTGAAACAGGGGACCGGATATTCGACCGCACACCGGTCATCACCGTGTGCCGAACTTTGTCGCGGGGGAGCAATGCGCGCAGCGTGGAACCACGCCGCTCGAGCGGCGTCGATCGTCGCGTGTTTCGCCGGTTCGGCAGCGGGGGCGCAGTCGTCGCGCCCGATCACTGTCGGCGGCTACGGAACGGTCGACTTTCCGACGTCGACGCGCTCGACGATCGCCCAACGCGAATTCTCGCGCGGCGTGCTGCTGCTCCACCTCTTCCACTACGACGAGGCGGCGGATGCCTTTCGGCAGGCCGAGCACGCCGACTCGAGTTTCGCCATGGCGTACTGGGGCGAAGCGATGACCGATACGCACCCCGTGTGGGATGAGCAGGACACGGCTGCCGGGCGCAAGGCGTTAGGCAAGTTCGCGCCGACGGCGGACGCGCGGGAGCGCGCGGCGCCCACCGAGCGCGAGCGCGGATACATGCGCGCCGTGGACGCGCTCTACGGCGACGGCCCGAAGGCGGCGCGCGACACGCTCTTCTCGCAGCGCATGGCCGAGGTGCTCCGCGCGAACCCACGCGATGACGAAGCACGATTGTTCTACGCCCTCTCGCTCATGGGCCTGAGCCAGGGTGTGCGCAACGTGCCCACGTATCTCCAGGCAGCACAGCTGGCCGAGAGCGTGTTCACGCGCCACCCGGATGAACCGGGTGCGACGCACTACTGGATCCACGCGATGGACGATCCCGACCACGCGGCGCAGGCGCTGCCGGCGGCGCGGGCGCTGGCGCGCGTCGCGCCGAACGCTGGGCACGCCCAACACATGACGTCGCACATCTTCATGGCGTTAGGCATGTGGGACGACGTCGTTCGCGCCAACGAGAACACGATGCGGATGTTCGATGGCATGGCGGTCGCGCACGGCATGACGCACTTCTACTGCGGCCACGGCCAGTCGTGGCTGGCGTACGGCTACGTCGAGCAGGGGCGGCTCGCCAATGCGCGCGAATGGGTCGTCGGCTGCGAGCAGCAGGCCGCGAAGGCGAAGTACCGGCCAGGCATGCACGACCTCGATCCGGATGCGTCCGCGATGGGCAGCGCGGTTGACATGTGGGCGCATTACATCATCGACACCGAAGAGTGGACGGGGGAGATGATGAACTGGACGCCCGATCTCGACAGCGCCGCCGCGCCGCGCGCTGCGTTTCAGTTCGCCCGCGGCTTCGCCGCCGCCCGGCGCGGCGATGGTGCCACGGCGAACGACGCCCGCACCGCCTTCGAGCGGGAACGCGCACGGCTGGTGGCGCTGGTGCAGGCAGAACCGAACGCCGACCCGTCCGACGTGCAGTACATCAAGGGCCTCGCGGTGCTCGGCATCGAGCTCGAGGCGGTGACGAAGCTCGCGATGCGCGACGGCTCCCTCGATTCCGCGGGGGCGGTCACACTCGTCGCTACGGCGACAGCGGCCGAGGATTCGCTCGCTTACGCGTTCGGCCCGCCGCCGGTGTACAAGCCGTCGCACGAGCTGTTAGGCGAACTGCTCCTCGGCCTCGCCCGCTACGCCGATGCGCAGCGCGAGTTCCAGGCGGCGCTGGCGCACCAACCGCGCCGCGTGCTGTCGCTGCGCGGACTCGAGGCTGCCGCGCGTGCAGCGGGCGACACGGCCACCGCGTCGCGCGCCCGAGACGAGCTGCACGCAATCCAGCATTTCGGCGGCTGACCGCCGGAACCTGGTGGATTGCGTCAGAGTATTTGATCGAAGCGACTGCCATACGTGGCTGGTCTCCTCGCTCATGGAGAAACGGACACAGCGCGGACAGAGCGGACAAAGCACGGACCGCTCGGCTGAAGGGGGAAGTCAATCGCTTGCGGGGCTACCCAAAAGCGATTGCTTTTACATAACACACGCGGCGGAGGCGACCTCCTGCAAGCGCGTTGCCCCGCCCTGCAGCCGAGCGGTCCGTGCTTTGTCGGCTGTGTCCGCGCTGTGTCCGTTTCTTCATGAGCGTAGAGACCAGCTACGCGCCGAGTGCAGCGCACCGATGTCTGGGGTTGGATCGCCCCGAGCGTCGCTGCCCGCCTCGCCCGGTGCAATCATCATTTCGGATGCGATCCACTAGTCCAGCCGTCCGTTAGGCCGGGTCACCGCCGGTACCGGGATCAGCCCAATTCGGTGAGGATGCGGGCGAGGTCGGCGGCGGAGGCGAATCGGTC
>Ga0209168_10001494_pt1 | contig 18286 bp, 13 predicted proteins | sample Coa_R1_FD_187156 | JGI IMG/M metagenome (GOLD analysis project Ga0209168, IMG submission 187156) | Surface soil microbial communities from Centralia Pennsylvania, which are recovering from an underground coalmine fire - Coalmine... | ecosystem: Environmental > Terrestrial > Soil > Unclassified ... | reverse complement strand
CCCGGAGTCATTGCCCGATGCTCTTCCGTCGATTCTGCGAATCCTGCGTCGGGAGCTGCGCCTCGCTTGACCTTAATGTCCGTGGATAGCTTTGGCGGAGCCTGCATCGGCTGTTCGGTCGCGAGCCTTTCAAGTTCGATGTAGCGGCGTTGCAAAATCGCGACCACCTTGGGATCGAAACTTACTCCAGCTTCCGATGCCACCTTGGCCATCGCCTCATCGAGCGGCAGCGCCTTGCGATATTGCCGGTCGGAGGCGAGAGCGTCGAGGCAATCGACCGCGGTGAGAATACGTGCCCCAATCGGAATCTGTTCTCCTGCGAGTCCCAGTGGATATCCGCTGCCATCCCATTTTTCGTGGTGTGCTCGCACGATCGGCACGACGGGGTAGGGAAAGTCCACCTGCTCCAGAATCTCGGCGCCCACGACCGGGTGAATCTTCATCTTTTCGAATTCTTCCGGCGTCAGCTTTCCCGGCTTGGAAATAATGTGTTCGGGCACGGCGAGCTTCCCGATGTCATGCAGCACCGACGCGGCCTGCAACGCCTCTTTCTCGTCCTCACTAAGACCGAGCTCATTGGCCAATTCCATCGCGTAAATCCGCACGCGCTGCAAGTGTTCGCCGGTCGTTTCGTCTTTGGCTTCAATGGCCAGCGCGAGCGCCTCAATCGTGCGCAAGTGCAACCGCGAGACTTGCTCGGCATGTTGTTTCTCGGTCTCAAGCTTTCCGAGATACAGCCGGTACGAGCGGTACATCAGGTAAATCGGCGGCAATACCAGCAGCGACGATTGCCATCCGATATGACCGTTCAGGAAATGAACCAGCCCGGCCGCGGCTGCACCAACCATGTAGTACGGGATCAGCCACAGATGATTTTCGGTCCAGACTTTGGCGATGCGCTTATCTTCCGTTAGCCCAATGATCGTCGACATCGCCGCTGTGTTGCAGCCGAAGTGCGTCACCGCAGCCACGAGGAGCGCAAGCGGACCCGGAGCATGAAGCACATGAATCACAACGAACTTGTAAGCTCCGTATGCTACCGCACTCGAAAAGGTCAACTGCGACCAGTTGAAGACGAAGTGCACCAGTTTGACCTGTTGCTTCCGCGTGCCCAAGAACGCTTGACCGAGTGTGCAAGCCAGGACAATCAGCAGCGTCTCAGGCAGGCCCAGTTCCAGTATGCCGAGCAACGTAAACAGGAAGTTCACCGAGAGCGTTGCATCAATGCCAGGGAGCGTGACCTTGAGCGATGAAACGAGCACGGCAACAATCAGGTAGCAGACGAACTTGACCGGATCGCTCGATTGCCAGTGCGAGAAGGCCAGCACGTAGCAGGCACTGCCGGCCAGAGCCATGCCGGCGATGAATGCCCGCGCACCAATGGAACGAACCCACGACATAAGTGCTTAAATTTTCAATGAATTGCGGCCGCAAGTCCGCCCAAAAACGAGTCTGGCGATTACCATGGTTTCTATTGATAAATCAACCGCTTATCTCAATTTCGAGCGGCCGCGCCGAGCTACCAAAAGAACGCCTTCGCTGTGACAAGTTGTCCCATCGCCCCGCATGTGGGACAAAGTGCCCGCTGTATTCCGCAACACCTCCCCTTAAGCAATTGATAAATAAGGGTAATGGGGGTCACTCTTTGGGCCGCGAACTGCACACATAGAAGTCACTTGGGGCACGGTTACGCGCCTGTGGGGCGCCATAGTGGGGGGATATGAAGAAGATTCTGGTTCTATTGCTGCTAGCCACGGTTACGGTGGCCTATGCAGACGATTCCAAGTTGTCGCCCGAACTGCGCGGCAATCAGTCAACTCAGCAGGTCCAGGTCATTGTGCAGTACGCCCCAGGGACACAGGTCAATTGCAACAGCCTGCTGGGATTGGTGGATTGCCTTGTAAATGACATTGTGAAGTTGGGCGGCACGATCCTGGCACCACTGCCAATCGTGAATGGAGTCGTCGCTCTGCTGGACGGTCCGGGGATCCTGAATCTCTCGAACCAGAGCAATGTTGTGTACATCAGCTCGGACAGAAGACTGACGCCGACGCTTAGCAACGCCGCCCCTGCCGTGAACGCGTTTGCGGCATGGCAATCCGGTTATACCGGAGCCGGAGTTGGCGTTGCGTTAATCGATAGCGGAGTGAGCAGCCATCCGGATTTGAACGGAGGGTTTCTCGGATTGTCGCGTGTGGTGTGGAATCAGAGCTTCGTTCCGGGAACCGCTGCCGCGAACGATCAGTTCGGACACGGCACCCACGTCGCCGGATTGATCGCCGGAAACGGGGCGAGCTCGACGGGTCCGCAATATTCGCGCAACTTTAAGGGCATTGCGCCGCAGGCAAGCATTATCAACCTGCGCGTATTGGACCAGAACGGTGCGGGCACCGATAGCGCGGCGATCGCAGCGATCAATCAAGCCATCGCGTTGAAGCCATACTTCAACATCCGCGTGATCAACCTGTCGCTGGGACGTCCGGTTTACGAAAGCTACAAGCTCGACCCGCTCTGCCTTGCAGTCGAAGCCGCATGGAAGAGCGGCATCGTGGTCGTAGTCGCCGCAGGCAACAACGGCCGCTATCAGCCGACCAGCGGTTACGGGACGGTCACCTCGCCGGCCAACGATCCTTATGTAATTACTGTGGGCGCGATGAAGACGATGGGAACGCCCACCCGCCTTGACGACGAGATGGCCAGCTACAGTTCAAAGGGTCCGACCGCGATCGATGCGATTGCCAAGCCGGACATTGTCGCACCCGGCAATCTGCTCGTGTCTCTCGAGGCTCCGGGCTCGACGCTCTACAACAGCTATCCGGTCAATCGCCTGCCTTACAGCTTTTACGTTAACGGAGGCAGCGGTGCTCCGTCGTCGAGTTACTTCACGCTGAGCGGCACGAGCATGGCGACGGGCGTAGTGAGCGGAGTAGTGGCCGATCTGCTACAGAAGAGTCCGAACCTCAATCCCGATCAAGTCAAAGCCCGGTTGATGAAGACCGCTTGGAAGGCGCTGCCGGCCTATAGCAGCACGACCGATCCAGCCACCGGCATCACCTATGTCGACCAGGACGACGTTTTCACTGTCGGCGCGGGTTACGTCGACGTCGAGGCGGCACTGAACAACACCGATCTGGCGAGGGGTACAGCGATGTCTCCAGTGGCGTCGTACAACTCCAGCAACGGCTACGTTTACCTCAGCGACAGCTCGACCGCCGTTTGGAATACCTCACCAACCTGGTCAAATCCTCTCGTATGGGGATCCTCGCAGTTCCTGGTTGGTGCCCCTGCCTCGGCCATGCCTGGCAGCCCACTCTGGGGGAGTAATGACTCCGTCTGGGGTTCGAATGTCATGTGGGGTTCGAATGTCATGTGGGGCTCGAACGTCATGTGGGGTAGCAATGTGATGTGGGGCAGCAATGTCATGTGGGGCTCGAATGTCATGTGGGGCAGCAACGTCACAGGCGGAGAGCAGTAAACTCAGTCAGCCTTAACCGAAATTAAACAGGCCGCGATGCTCTCGCGGCCTGTTTTCTTTGTTGCAGTGAACAAAAAGTGCAGCCCACTGCTAAGCTCGAAAATCCAAAAAGAGCAGGAGGCTGATTCATGCAACGTTTCGACTATGGGAAGGTAGCACCGGGCTTATCGCGCCATGCTGGGTCTGAAACATTACCTTCACGAGACGCAGTTTCGTCATTGACACTCTTTCAGCACTGTCATCCTGAGCCCGGCGATAGCCGGACGAGGGACCGTACGTAAGCGGAAGGCCGCGACGTTATCGCAAAGAACGCCTGCTCCGCATGCAGTGCTGTCCCTAGCGACTGCCACGGAACGATTTTCCCGCTGTATGGTCCCTCGGCTAGCTACGCGCTCCCCTCGGGATGACATCCTCTCGAGATTACAGACGATCAAACTGCACCACGACCGTATGGCCGATGAGCGCTTGCTGGTTTTTGAGGGAAGCCGAACAGCGAGAGCCGGGAGCCGGCCACTTTACTGCTGTGGTGCGAAGTATCCTCTGCGAGCGCGAACCTGCAGGTCCTTCTTCAGCGATGAGATTTGAATGGAGCGGTAGCGTCCGTCCGGATCGAAGTCGGCTGGCTTATAAGAAACAACGTACTGGCTGCGCAATTCGTCTTCGATGGCCGCGAAAGAGCGCGTGATGTCTTTCATCTTGAAAGGAAAGAAAACACGCCCGCCAGTTGCATCCGCGAGCTGCTCAAGAACCTTGTCGCCACGCATCACCAACCCGCTATCGTCGGTCGAGATGGCATAAATGATCACTTCGGCGCGCTGCGCCATTTCAATTGCCTGGGCTTTGGAGACTTCGCTCTGATTATCTTCTCCGTCGCTGACGATAATGATGGCCTTCCGCACCGGATGATCGCTCTTGTCCTTCAGTAGCTTTTCTTTGCAGGCGCGGTATACCGCGTCATAGAGCGCCGTTCCGCCGCCATCATGCAGACGGCGAATTCCAGTCGAAAGCAACGAGACATTATCGGTAAAATCCTGCGCGAGCTGAGTATGGCTGTTGAAGCCCAGTACAAATGCCTTGTCGAATCCGGCGCGAACGGCATGCTGCAGGAAACTGGTCGCGGCCTGTTGTTCGAAATCAAAGCGGCTGCCCACCGATCCGCTCACATCGATCAAAAGGCCTAGATGCAGAGGCAGGTCAGTTTCACGCCGGAAGTTCAGGATCGCTTGCGGAGGCTTGTGATCATCAAGAATGCTGAAATCGGCCTGATTCAGATCGCGTACGAACTTGCCATGTTTATCAGTAGCAATAAAAAGGACGTTCACCTCATTCACGCGCGCGTGAAGGGTGATCAGTGATCCCTGGTCGGATCCGCTGTCGGGCAAATCGCCAGCAGAGGCGCTGTAGGTGGGTGATTCGGAAAAATACGCGGACTGGGCTCGCAACTCGCTCGCCCCGATAAAGGTTGCCAGCGTAAGTATTAAAACCCCGAAAATCCACTTCGTGTACTTCATGCTCAGGGAATCCAAATTTTTCACTATAAACCGGCGGTACACACACTCCCACTCTATTCGATGCACGCCGGGGGCCGAAATCGGGCGCATGCTGCAGGCCCCTTCTCATCGACTGTAGGGGGTTTCCGAAGAAGGTGCCAAGTTACAAAAGGAGCACACGTTTGGTCATGGCACAAGGCATGCAATCTAAAAGACTTGCGCCAGAGCTGATAACGCATCGCCCAGCTGATCCGCGTTTGCTACTCGAATTCGCGAGTTAAGATGGTTAACATCAGCTTACGCGTTTATTCCGTACATTTTTTTTGGAGGGGTGGATGAAGAGGCTCATCGTGTGTCTGGCAGTTGCGCTCATCTCGAGCATGACCGCTTTTGCGGCCAATGATGTTCACGAGGCAGATCGGGTGAAAGATGCCGGCGAGGTGATGAAGGAAATTTTGAACATCCCTGACGACATTCCGCAGGATTTGCTGGACAAGGCGGAGTGCATCGTCGTGCTGCCTTCCGTCAAGAAGGGAGCGTTCGGCATCGGAGGCAGTTACGGCCGGGGCGTGATGGTGTGCCGCAGCGGGCCGCACTACAAAGGCAAGTGGGGAGCTCCGGCGCTGTACGCATTGGAAGGCGTGAGCATCGGCTTTCAACTCGGCGGCCAGGCAACGGACTTCGTGCTGCTGGTGATGAATCCCAAGGGCGCACAGTCGCTGCTTTACAGCAAGGTGAAACTTGGCGCGGATGCCTCCGCTGCTGCTGGCCCGAAGGGCAGAACGGCTGAAGGCGCGACCGATATCGTCATGAACGCGGAGATCCTCTCGTACTCGCGCAATAAAGGTCTTTTCGCGGGAGTTTCACTGGAAGGTTCTACCTTGCGTTCCGATGGCAGCGCCAACGAGAAACTTTATGGCCGCAAGCTCAGCGCGAAAGAGATCATCCGCGAGGGCAAGGTTGGCATTCCGCCATCCGCGCAGGAGTTGGTTTCTCTCCTCGACAAGAAATCTCCGGTGAACAAGTCAGATCCGAAGTCTCTGGAGTAAATCTTCTCGTGTTTTTCTGTGCCCTCTGTGGTCACGATTTTGACTTCAGAGGGCATCGTTTTCTGCACCATCTCTGTTTTTGTATCATCCAGGACATGTCAGCCAAGAGAACCGCCGAGCCTGTCCGCTGTGCGTGGGCAAGTAACGAGCTGTCGATCCGCTATCACGACGAGGAATGGGGCGTTCCAGTGCATGACGATCGCACGTTCTTTGAATTCCTCATCCTCGAGGGCGCGCAGGCCGGATTGAGCTGGAACACGATTCTCAACAAACGCGATAACTATCGCCGTGCGTTTGACCGCTTCGATCCGAAGCGCGTCGCGCAATACGACCAAAGCAAAGTTGCGGAACTGCTATCTGATCCCGGGATCGTCCGCAACAAACTCAAGGTCGTGTCCGCCGTCGAGAATGCGAAGGCGTTTCTGCGCGTGCAGCAGGAATTCGGCAGCTTCGACCGCTACATTTGGCAATTCGTGGGAGGCCAGCCGCGCGTGAATCGATGGCGCTCGCTGCGACAACTACCAGCGCGAACGCCAGAGTCAGACGCCATGAGCAAAGATTTGAAAAAGCGCGGATTCAAGTTTGTCGGATCAACGATCCTCTACGCGTTCATGCAGGCAACGGGGATGGTGAACGACCACGTCATCACGTGTTTCCGCTACAAAGCTTTCGCGCATCAGCGCTCATAGAGAGCGCTGACAGTCAGAAAAATAACAACCAAACCGAGGAGCAGGACAGAACCTTCGACGCGCGTCGACCAGACGTGGAGGGCGTCAAACTGTATGCGCGCGGGATTGTCGAGCGGGACCGTCGCGAAATCGCTGACGGAGGCACGCAGCGTGTCCATTCGCGGGATGATCCAGAACTGCGAGAACAACGTCAGGCCGAGCATCAGGCAGATGAGCACGTGGCGCGTGGCAAAAACGTGCGCGGTGCCTTGCGTGAGGTAGCTGTGGAGCAGGGAAGTGATCAGGAAGACAATGCCGGAAATGATGGCGATCCAGTGCAGCTTGCCGAGAGCGCGTCCCACGACATTGCCAGCGAGATGCGTGTTAGGTAAAACCTGGAAGGCTGTCGGAGCGAGCACGAAGGCGAAGAAGATGAGACCGCCAATCCAGACCACAAGCGAAAGAACCATCAGGAAGCGGAGGAATGACATGACGGGAATTATAGACAGCTTTGTCAGTGTGCGTAGGCGTGCTTCCCGATCTTGTCATTCCGACCGGAGAGAGGAATCTGCTTGCTCTCGAGGGCTGGACGCTGCAGGCGACAGTAGATTCCTCGCTGCTTCGGGCTGGACGCTGCAGGCGACAGTAGATTCCTCGCTGCTTCGCCGTTCGGAAGGACAACTCAGATCGGCACGGCTACATTCTCGACGATCTCTTTTAACACTTGGTCCGATTGTTCGGACTTCCTCAGTGTCGAGGCGTAGAGATTGTTGACGACTACGCGGTGCGCGAAGACTGGCACGACCAGCGGCTTGAAGTCTTCGGGCGTGCAAAAGGTGCGGCCTTCGAGAAATGCCATCGCTTGCGCGGCGCGATAGAGCGCTTGCGATCCGCGCGGCGAGACTCCGAGCGACAGGAATTCTGACTCACGCGTCCGGCGCACGATTTCAAGGGCGTAGCTGACCAGGGAATCGTCGACGCGGATGTTCTTCACCGCCTGCTGCATTTCGAGTACGTCGGCTCCGGTCAGAACCGAGCGGAGAGAATCTAGATGCGCGACGCCTGCTTCGGATCGGAGGATCTGTCGCTCGGCCTGCGCGTCGGGATATCCCATGCGCACGCGCAGCAGAAAGCGGTCGAGCTGCGATTCGGGCAGCGGATACGTTCCGTGATGCTCGACCGGGTTCTGCGTGGCGATCACGAGGAATGGCTGCGGCAACTCGTAAGAATGCGCATCGACCGTGACCTGGCCTTCGTTCATGGCCTCGAGCAGCGCCGACTGCGTTTTCGGAGTCGTGCGGTTGATCTCGTCGGCCAGCAGAACGTTGGTGAAGACCGGTCCGCGCTTGAATTCGAATTCCTGCTCTGCCGCCGAATAGACTGAGATGCCGAGCACGTCGGACGGCAGCATGTCACTGGTGAACTGCACGCGCTGGAAGGTGCAGTCGATGGCGCGGGCGAGGGCTTGTCCGAGAGTGGTCTTGCCGACTCCTGGAACGCCTTCGATGAGAAGGTGACCGCGGGCGAAGATGCTCACCAGCGCGAGGCGGACCACGTCATCATTGCCGCGAATCACGCGGCGCAGAGCCTTTTCCAGTTCGACAGCTTTGGTGGACACAGCGATGGCAGTCTCGGGCGACATTCTCTGAATTCTAATTTACGACCAGCAGGCCGACGGAGTTACGGACGTCATAGAACCAGCCATCAGCTTTCAGCCGTCAGGTTTCAGCAGACCCATTTGTCGGTGCCGAGCAATCCGTCTCGATCAAGAGAACGTCTCTTTCGCCCAGCCTTGCGACGTTTGTACTGCTAGCTGATAGGCTGACTGCTCATAGCTTTACTGCGTAAACTCTGCAGGCCTTCCGGTCAGCCGCTCGATGCGCTTCGCGATCGGCGGATGCGTCGAGAACAGGTTAGCGAACATTCCGGCGTTCACTCCCAGGAATGGCTGGATGATGAACAAGTGCGCGGTCGAAGGGCTGGCCTGCATCGGCAATCGCTTCGCGTAGGCGTCGATTTTCTGCAGTGCGCTCGCCAGTGCATACGGATTGCCAGTGAAGTGTGCGCCTGTTGCGTCGGCCTGATACTCGCGCGAACGCGAGACCGCAAGCTGAATCAAGCTCGCAGCGATCGGGGCGACGATGAGCATGAGCAGCGCGCCAAGTCCGCCACCGCCGCGATCTTCGCGATCGCGTCCGCCAAAGCCGCCGAAGATCATGGCCCAGCGTCCCATGCTGGCGAGCATGGTGATCGCGCCAGCGATGGTCGCAGTCACCGAGCTGATGAGGATGTCACGGTTGTTGACGTGACCAAGTTCATGAGCGAGCACGCCTTCGAGCTCTTCGTCATTCAGCAATTGCAGAATTCCGTGCGTCACCGCAACCGAGGCATGTTGCGGATTGCGTCCGGTGGCGAAGGCGTTTGGCGACTCGGTTGGAATCACGTACATCTTCGGCATCGGGATTCCGATCTTCTGGGTGAGCCGCTCGACTGCGGCATAAGCGCGTGGGAGTTCTTCCCGCGAGACTGGCTGGGCGCGATACATGGCCAGCGCAATCTTGTCGGAGTAGAAGTACGAGACGAAGTTCATGACGGCTGCAAAAGTCAGCGCCAGGAACATTCCGTTTTGACCGCCGAAGAAGCGCCCGAAAAACATCAGGAGCAGCGTGAGGGCGGTCAGAAGGAACGCGGTCTTGAAAGTATTTCCCATAGTTTTAGTGGAGCTATTTCATTGGATGTTGGCCGAAGGGGCGAGATGCACGAGGCCCATTTTGGGAAATTGCCGGTTGAGGTGGGGTACCCTCCCCCTGGGCGGTCCACCGGAATCATAGAGTTAGCGAGAAATCGTGAAATAATCTATGGGGCTCAGTCACTTGCGGGCAAAATATTCCGAAATAAGGAGTTACGGTGCATCCGCTTGGCTCGCCCACGGATCCATCATCATGGAGCTGCCTGGGAACGTCAAGGACCGACGTCACATATGCGAGTGTTCGAAAGCGGAAAGGTCGTCCGGTTTGGGTTCCGTAAGGGCGTTGAAACGCAGGGCCGGACTCATCGGGCGAAGCGGCGAATGCTGTAGGAGATTGGCAATCCGACCACGACCATGTGCACCAGCAGGCCTTGAATGAGGTCATTCAATTCGTATGGGCCGCGGGCGTGGAGAGCCGAAAGCGGTAAGACGACGAGGTTCATCACCTCTTCCACGGCGGCGCCAAAGAGCAGCCCACACACCAGAGGATGCTCGGTCATGAAGGTCAGCCGGCGGCTCGCCAAGTAGAAGATGGTGGCGGCGGAAGTGGCGATCGAGAAGTGCAGCAAGACACCGAGCAGAAATGTGCCGGCGCCTCCATGGGCTGCACTTGGTCCAAGCAAACCACCGGCGATCGAGAGCGGAATGTCCCATCCGAAGAGGATGGAGGCCTGTAGAAGGTCCAGAGTTCCGGCAGATAATCCCCCGACCGCGATGGCCAGAAACGCATTCCCGCTCTTCGCCGTCTCAAATGCAGAATCTGTGGCCATTCGATGTCCTCTCCGTCACCTTTGATTTTGTTGCAGTGTGCGACGCTACACGGATGAGACGCAGCAAGTCCTGAAGTAGGGCTGAAACAGTCTGAATAGTTCTGAAAGAGCGGTGCGTGCTGGTGCCGTGGGCAGGGTCATTCGCAAAGCGCTGGGAAAGGTCGGCCAGGGATTAGTTACAGTGTGGCGGACGATCCGTTCGGCGGCATCGAGGCAGCTTATGGCACACCGGTAGTCGAGTGCTTAGGGTTGTCCGCGAACGGTTTGTTCTTCAAACGTCTAACTCGAGCGAAGAGAGACGATTGGATCCACAGACGCAGCACGCATTGCGGGAAGCGCCGATGCCAGAAGTGCAGTAATCATCATGAGCAGGGCAGCAGCGAAGTAGATTATGGGATCGGTTGCGCTGACCTCGAAGAGCAACGACTGAACAATTCGCGACACTCCTAGGGAGGCCAGCACGCCGAGACTGCACCCGATCAATGCCAACTTTGCGCCCGAAGCCAAAACGAGCGTAGCAATCCCGTTGCGTTGAGCACCAAGGGCCATCCGGATTGCGATCTCGTGCGTGCGCAGAGATGCGGAGAAGGCGATCACCGCGTAGATCCCGGTGAGGGCAAGAAGGAGTGCGCCGAAAGCAAAACCAGCGATGAGGCTGGTATTGAATCGCCGTGGAGCTTCTACATTCGAGATCGCGTCATTCATCGGCTGTACTTGTTGCAGTGCGAGGAGAGGGTCGATTTCGGAGACGGTCGACCGCAAAGTGTGAATCATTTGCTCGGGTGGAAGTGCGGAACGAACAGTTATATATCCACCGACAGGGTCGCTGAGTTTTCCGGTTTGACCGGCACCGTAGATAGTTTCGGGCTGTTCCTGGGGCGTATACCACTGGTCGTCGCCAGGTTCGTCGCGCGAACCCATTTTTGTATCAGCAACAACGCCAACCACGGTCGCCCATGGGAGTTTCATTTGCGGTCCGCCGACGTGGAAATGCTTGCCGATGGCCTGCTGACCCGGCCAGCAACGTTTCGCCATCGATTCATTCACGATCACGACGGGGGGCGAACCGGGGCGGTCGCTTGTGGTGAAGTAGCGACCCTGGAGCAGCGGAATACCCATGGCCCGAAGGTAGTCGCCCGAGATAACTGAAAACACAGCGAACTCCGGTTTCCAGTTGTCGATGGGCTGACCCTCCACGGTATATGCAGCCTTTGGGTATGCGCCGGTTGCGGGTGCGGCATTGGTCAGGCCGACAGCCAGCACGCCTGGTTGGTTCGAAAGTCGGTTCAGGACCTCACGACTAAATGTATCCGCGGAAGCGGTGCTGGGGTATTGCCCGAGAGGCAGTTGATAGCCACCGATCAGGACATGGTCTGGACGGAACCCCGGGTTGACGGCGCGCATCTTCTGAAAGCTGCGCAGGAAAGTGCCGCATGTAATGAGCAGCATCAGAGCCACGGCTATTTCGGAGACGACGAGGCCTGAACGTAACCAAATATGATGTGAGCTGCTGGTGCCGGTCCGGACTCCTTCTTTGAGGCTTTCTGTCAGGTCCGTTCTAAGGGCAGCGAATGCAGGAGCAAGGCTGCAGAGAACACCCGTTGCCAGGGCGAGGAAAAGGGCGAAGGCAATGACGGTTGCATCGATGCTGATGGAGTCTACCCGCGGCATGGAGTCCGGCAAGACGCTGAGGGCGGTCCGGATGGCGGTCGTGGCGAATACCAGGCCCAAAAGTCCACCGCTCACGCCCAGCAGCAAGCCTTCAAATACGGACTGACGGGTGATTGCGTAGGCGCCAGCGCCCAGTGCCAGTCGAACTGCGTATTCGGTACGCCGCCGGATGGCCCGGAGCAGCAAAAGTCCGGCTACATTCGCGCAGGCTATCAGCAACACAACGGAAACCGCTAGAAAGAAGACCCGCAGCAACGGCCGAACCTCTGAAACTTCGTATTCGAGCAAGGGCGTGACATCACCGCGGAGATGGATGGCTGACTGGGCGACCGGAAGATTGCGCATGATCAGCCGGGCGACACGATCGGCGTCGTGGGCGGCTTGCGAGAGACTAACGCCCTCTTTGAGGCGAGCGACCATGTGATATCCCCAAAATCCGGCATGCTCGTCAGAAAGCTCTTCGGGTGTGAGGCTCATAGGCACCCAAAGCTGTACCTGGTCGAGATGTCCGGCGGTGGGGGGAAATTCAAAACTGCGAGGCATCACGCCGATAATTGAGTACGTCTTGCGATCGAGGCCAATCGAGGTTCCCACCACATGCGGGTCGGCGCGATAACGGGTCAGCCACAGGCCATAGCTGATGACCGCGACCGGCTCATGCCCGTCTTCCTCCTGTTGCGTGAAGGTGCGGCCAAGCGTCGGGGAAACACCCAAGGTAGAGAAAACACTCGGGGTGAAGCGAGCGGCATTGACTTGTTCCGGAGTTGCGCCGCCTGAGAGTTCATAGGTTGCGTCGATGTAGCCTCCAGTGTCGGAGAAAGCTTCCGTCGAGCTCCCATATGTCGCGATCTCACGAGCAGTGACGGAAGTGCTCGGGCGATCGCCCAGATGATCTCCCAACACAACGAGGCGATCGGGACGGAAGAATGGCAGAGGACGCAGAAGCACGCCATGTACGAGGGAGAAAATGGCAGTCGTGCTACCAATCCCCAGACCGAGGGTGAGAACGATCATGATTGTGAAGCCAGGCGTCTTCCGCACCTGGCGATATGCAAAGCGGAGATCGTGTGCAAGTGCGTACATGGCTTGCCCTCATTGAGTTGCGAACAGCGGTGCCCACATTAAAGAACGTTACGCTTCGCTTTTCAACCTGCAGATTTTGCTCCGGAACGTGGTCGGCGTTGCCCGATGGAGTTTGTATAATCGGCGAACATCGCCTTTTCAGAAAGGTGATCACTGGCTTCCGGATGCAACGTTCAACCACAGCTATGCTTCAAGTCGGTGACTGGTGTGTCCAGCCGGCGTCCGGCCAGATTTCGCGGGATGGGGAATCGGTTCGCGTCGAGGAGCGGGCGATGCGTCTGCTGCTGTGCCTCGCCGAACATCCAGGTGAGGTCGTCAGCATCGACGATTTGCTCAATCAAGTCTGGGCAGATGTCACCGTAAGTCAGGATTCGGTCTATCAGGCGGTAGCCTCGCTGCGGCGATTGCTCGGGGACGATCCGAAGCAGCCGACGTATATTGCGACCGTTCCACGACTGGGATATCGGATGGTGGCGAAGGTACGTCCGTGGGAGGACTCTGGTGAGGATTCCTCCAGATCGAAGACGGACGTTTCACCCGATTTAGGTGCCCAGCCCAGTGCCCAGCCCCCGGCCTCGTCGACGACCGAGGGAAAAATCCCCACTTCTCGCGTAAATGGCGGGCGAGAAATGGGGCACGCGGCTCGCTTCAGGACAGAGTTCAAGTGGATCGCTGGCGTCGTGCTTTGCCTGGCGATCGCGGCCTTCTTCCTGTTCCGCAGCAGGTTTGCTGACAACGGTCATGCATCGTCGGTGGCGGTTGCTGCACAGCCGCAGAAGTCGGTTGCCGTGCTGCCGTTTCTCGACCTGACCGAGGGAATGAAGGAAGAAGAATTTGCCGATGGCATGACCGAGGAACTGATTGACCGGATCAGCAAGATTCCGGGCACTCGCGTGCCGCCTCCGACATCGTCGTTTTATTTCAAGGGCAAACAGGTTCCGGTTGCCGAGATCGCGAAGTCGTTGCGTGTTGCGTATGTGCTCGACGGAAGCGTGCGCAAGTCGGGCAACCGACTGCGGGTCGCAGCGCGATTGATTCGTGCAGAGAACGGATACGTGGTGTGGTCCGAAGATTACGACCGCCCGTTGAACGACATCCTGATGGTGCAGGATGATATCGCGGGCGAAGTCACGAAGGCGCTGAAGGCATCGATCGGGAGCGGGGCGGAGCACTAGAGCAGTAGCGGACCACGAGAGCCGTGGCAGATGCCGGCGCCTGTTGCCGAGCTGCGCTCGGCGGACAGCCGGGGGCGGCTGTCCCCACATAATTCTTGATCAGGCCTTCTGGCTTTCGCGTCTTAGCGCGTGCTGGAGCGTCTGATCGAGGGCGGCTTTTGTTTTCTCGTATTCCTGCTGGCTGATGCGGCCCTGCTTGTGCTCGACTTCGAGGTCGAAGAGTTCGTCTTTCAGAGCCTCGAGCAGCTTCGACGAACTCCGACCAGCGGGTCTCTCTTCAACTGCTGCAGGAGCTGCGGCGCGGGCGGCCGATGTCCGGCTCGCACGTGACGGAGACGGAACCTCGAAGTCCTCGGCATCTTCCATAGTCGAAAGCCCGGCCGTTGCGCGGGCGGCGCGATTGGCGGACTGCTGGCGCGACGCGACGAAGACTCCTCCAATGACCAGGATGGCAGCAAGGCCGCCGATAATCCACCAGCGATATCTCTGCAGCGGATCGGGAGCGTCGATGGGCGGTCCGAGTCCGCCACCGGGCCGGCTTTCGGCCTGTTGTCCTCCGGAACCCTGGGTTTGTTGGCCGTTCTCATCGGCGGGCGCGGCGAGTTCTCCTTCGCCGGTAAGCTTGAAAGCCATTGGCTGTCCGACCTGAATATTGGAGGCGACCTCTACGTTGGCATCGGGCTGGCCGGGGAAGGGAGTCGATTTGTAAGCGTCGGCATTGGCGGGAGCGAACTGCATCGCCTTGGGAGCAATCGCGACGAAGTGCTCGAGTGGGTACATGAGCTTCGGATCGATGTTGACGCTGCCAGTGTAGGGAAGCGTGTAGACGACGTTGAAACGGGTCTCGCCGGGACGCAGCGGGAAGAGGAACGAGTAGCGATTCTTGGCGTTATCACCTTCCGGTACCGGAGCCGATTTGATCGGCTGGCCTCCAGCAGTCATGGCCTCGCCTTCTTCGATCTTGGCTCCGTCCGGCACGTAGAACTCGAGGTTGTGCTCATTCATCTGTGTGCGCGGCGGCTTGGAATTGTTCTGCACGGCGAAGGTGCGCTCAATCTGCATGGTTCCGTTGCCCGCCTGGAAGCGCATGATGTCGGCGATGACTTCGATGCCTTCGACTTTCTTGCTCACGTCGTAGACTTCAATTTCGACGGAAGTGGTTCCCGGAGGCGCCATGCGGTGATAGGTGACTTCCTGATGGATGACGCGGACGAGATGCGGTCCCTGACCGTCGAGCTTGAAGGAGAAACTGCCCTTGGCATCCGCCGTGGTGCGTCCGGCCTCTTCCATGCCTTGACCGAGGCTGAGCAGGACGACTTCGTCTCCGGCGGCAAGTTTGCCCGTGGTGGCGTTCTTGACAGTGCCGGTGAGGGTTTGGGCGGCGGCAAGAGTGGAGAGGAGGAGTACTAGCCCGAGGATTTTCCACAAACAATGTGGCGACGGCCGCCCTCGGCTGTCGTGCCGAACGAAGTCCGGTCGTTGACTACCTGGAAAGAGTGCTGTCGAGCTTTGGTCGACCGGACAGCCGGGGGCGGCTGTCCCCACATGGCTCTTTACTGATCGGGTTTGGTTCATGATCTCGCTTTTCTTGGCGCGGCAGGCATCGATTCCAGGCGCGCGATTTCGGCCAGCAGCGTGGCGGCTTCGTCTTGGAGAGACGCTTTCAGATTGTGGTAGTCCGCATCGGGAACTTTGCCAGCCTTGTATTCGAAGTTGAGATCGCGCAGGTTCTCATAGACGGCATCTTTGCGTTCGCGGAGGTACGAGGCGCGCGTCTTCTCCGGACCGAAGGAAAGCTTGCCGGGCAGATTGAAGACGTAGAAGAGCGAAGCGATCAAGGCCAGAGCACAGCAGAGTAATTCGATGGTCATAGGTCGGTCTCCTTGCGCGCCTGCTCGCGGAATGGATCAAGATCGGAACCGCGGACGGGAACGGCGATTCCGTCGGCGAGTGCGGGAGCGGGCTTGTTCTTCCACGCGCGAATGATCAGGAGCAGAACTACGACTCCGGCGATCAGCGCGGCGAAGGGCATGATCCATGCAGTGCGGTCAAAGCCGCTGGTCGTGGGAGCGGCGAGAACCGTGGGTCCGTATTTCTGTACAAACGACTGCTCGACAAGGCTGTCGCTGTCGCCACGGCTGACGGCGGTCATGAGTTCGTTGCGCATGCCGTCGGAGTCGGGGCAGCCGACGTGATTGCATTCGAGCAGGATCTGTCCGCATCCGCAGATGCACATGAGTTGATGGCCGAGTTGTCCGAAGCGGGTGGAGGGATCGGAGGCACCGGAAAAGGCGAAGACGGCCGCGGCGAGCAGGACGCAGGAGAGCGCGCGGCGGAGAGTCGGATTGAGATTGGTCAGCATTGATTCGGTGTTGTGCCCTCAGCGGCTAAAGCCGCAAATCTTTTCGAATTCTTAATGGCACGGCTAAAGCCGTGCCCTGATACGAACCTTAACGGCACGTCTAATAAGGTGTGCCCTGATACGAATCATTCACCACGCTTCGCGCGGCGGACAGGCGAGGTCTGTCCCTACATTCTTCTTTCAATCCCCTTCTTCCATTTTTAATCTCCGGCGGCGACTGGGGCTGTCGCGCGTTCTCCCAATCGTGCCGGGACTGCCATCCGTACCGGCGCAGGGGCATTCGGCACTAATGCCAGCACTGTACCTCCCAGGATGATCCAGACTCCGAGCCAAATCCACATGACGAGTGGATTCAAGTGCGCTTTCAAAATCGGATGACCGTTGTCCTGATTCAAGCCCTCGTAAACGACGTAGAGATCTTCGTTCAGCGTCGAGCGGATGAACGGCATGGTCGAGGTCTGCTGGCTGGCCTTGTAGAAACGACGTTCGGGTGTCAGGGTGTCGATCTGCTTGCCACCTTTATATACGTCGAGCACGGCCCACTCGGCCATGTAGTTCGGATACTCCTCGTCGGTATAAGAGCGGCAGACGAGAGTGTAAGGGCCGATGGCCATTTTGTCGCCATAGGCCATCTCCTGCTCTTTGTCCTGATTGAAGGCCGCGCCGGCGATGCCGATGATCACGACCACGACGCCGAAGTGAACGATGTAGCCTCCGTAGCGGCGCGTGTTGCGATGCGTGAGCTGGACCATCGAAGCGAACATGCCTTGACCGCTCTTCTCAGAGATAACGCGTCCGCCGCGGTAGAACTCGCTGGCGATGGTGAGAGTGCACATCACCGCGAGGCTGATCGCCATCAGCGAATAGAAGTAAGAGACGTCTTGCCATGGACGGAGGCCGAAAGCGCCTCCCCAACTGGGAGGAGTGGCCATCAGAAAAATTGCGGTGAGGATGCCTCCCACGGCGGGCCACAAGAAGTTGCGCCTCAGACTTTCAAACGACGTTTTGCCCCACGCGAGCAGCGGGCCCAAGGCGGTGAGGACAATCAGAAGAAGCGCGACCGGAATGGCGACGCGGTTATAAAAAGGAGCACTGACGGTGACTTTGTTGCCCTGAATGAGTTCCGAAATTTTCGGGAACCATGTGCCCCACAGCACGGTAAAGCAGAGCGCGCAAAAGAGCAGGTTGTTGAACATGAAGCTCGACTCGCGGGAAACGATGGCCTCAAGTTTGTGTTCGCTGCGCAGATGGTCTTTGTTCTTGAAAAAGAAAAAAACGAAAACCGCGAAGGTGATCGCAAGGAACCATGCGAACCACGTGCCGATCGAAGATTGCGCGAAGGCGTGAACCGAACTGATAATGCCGCTGCGGGTGAGGAATGTCCCGAGGATCGCGAGCCAGAATGTGGCGAAGACGAGCCACATGTTCCAGACCTTCAGCATGCCGCGTTTTTCCTGCATCATGACGGAATGCAGGAATGCGGTGCCGACGAGCCAGGGCATCAACGAGGCGTTCTCGACGGGATCCCATCCCCAGTAGCCTCCCCAGCCGAGGACCGCATAGGCCCAGTGCGCGCCGAGAAAAATTCCGATCGTGAGAAATCCCCAGGTCACCATCGTCCAGCGGCGTGTGATGTGAATCCACTTTTCGCCGGGATACTTCATGATGAGCGCGCCCATGGCAAAAGCAAATGGGACGGTGAAGCCGACGTATCCCAGATAGAGCATGGGCGGGTGGATGACCATCTCGGGATACTGCAGAAGCGGGTTGAGACCGCTGCCATCAGCGCGCATC
>Ga0209168_10001490_pt1 | contig 18299 bp, 17 predicted proteins | sample Coa_R1_FD_187156 | JGI IMG/M metagenome (GOLD analysis project Ga0209168, IMG submission 187156) | Surface soil microbial communities from Centralia Pennsylvania, which are recovering from an underground coalmine fire - Coalmine... | ecosystem: Environmental > Terrestrial > Soil > Unclassified ... | reverse complement strand
CGAGCGCAAGATGTCCTACCTGCGTGCTTCGAGGATTGATCTCAATCAGATACGCATTCCCCGTCTCGGCCTCAAGCATAAAATCGAGCCCGTGAAATCCCGACAGCTTCAGCCGCCGAGCAACTTTCTCAGCTGCCGCCGACATCTCCGGATGGTCGATCCGGCGCACGACCGTTGCGTGACCCGTCGAGCCTACCTTCCGCACAACCTCAAAGTGAAGACTCGCGAGAACACTGCCTTCCCAGCAAACGAATGTACTGGTTGCTTCGTTTCCGGGCACGAAGGTTTGAGCATTTACAGCTCGTTTACGACGGGATAGGGAGGGACATACCAACGTTGAATCACGGTCTAGCATCGTTCGCTTGACGGCTCGTGCCAGCAGTGGTGGAGCTTGCAATCTGCGGAAGCTGCGTTCAGCCTCCTCCACCGTATTCACCACCTTGACTCCATCACCGCCGGAAGTGCCGTTCGCCTTCAGCACTGTCGGAAAGCCTCTTCGCGCGATCCACTCGTGAAGGTCGCTTTCGTTCGCGATCGCATCGGTGTGCGGAACGCGAATGTTCTCTTCCTCGGCCAATTGCATGAAAGCGCTTCTCGACCGAACGACTTTGAAACTCTCCGCCGCGCCCAGTGACTGCGCGATCAATCGGCAGATCTGATGGCCGGATTGGCCATTGTTGAGTTCCCGGCTGTAGAGATCGTGCAGATGCCATGTTGCAAGATCATCCGCCGGAATGACCAGATCTGGATTGGACGCACGGATTGCCCGACCGAAGGACGCGAGCGGTGCCAAGCCGTGATACCTGTGCATTCGGGACACTGCCCGGGTCAGGTTCAGCGGATGACCCGAGGGACAAACTGCCTCGACAATGCATCCGGCCTTTGTCAGAGCCAGTCCCAGCCGCGCCGTCGGATACCAGCGGTCCGTCGCTGCCAGCAGGATCTTGGGCGAATCCTTGAAAGAGCCCAATCCTGCGAGGCTCAGAGCAGTTCCCAAACGCTCGAATGAAAATGTCTCACTCATGAGATTAATGATTGTTTCCGCAACGGCTCAGAGGTAGACCAGAGCACCCTTTTGGCGAATGGATTCCGTGGAAGCTTCGAGCATCTTGACCACGCGCAAACCAGCCTTGCCGTCATTGATGGGATTCTCGTCCTTCAGCACGCAGTCGACAAAATAGCCCAACTCCCGGCTCAGAGCCTCCGCCCGCTCAAGTCGCGGGGCCCACATATCGCCCGAGCGGTAATTGACGAGTAGGTTGTAAACGCCTTCGGGACTCGTAACGGTCACGCCTTTATCGTAGACCTTGACCTCTTCGTCCGCCGCCTGATCATTCCAAACCACCATCTTCTTTTCCCCGCCGATCAACGTCGTGCGTATTTTCACCGGAGAGAGCCAATTCACGTTGACGTGCGCAATCAGTTTGTCGGGAAAGTAGAGGGTGATGAATGCGACGTCCTCGTGTCCATTCAGGTGACTCTGCCCAGTGGCAACGATGGCCTCGGGCCCCTTCTGGATGAGGTAATCCATGATCGAGAGGTCATGAGGGGCCAAATCCCAGATGACATTGACGTCATGCTGGAAGAGGCCAAGATTCACCCGCATGGAATCGTAGTAATAGAGGTTTCCGAGCGTATTTTGATCCAGAAGTTCACGGATTTTCCGGACCGCCGGTGTGAACAAGAAGGTATGGTCCACCATGATCTTCAGGTTCTTTTTTTCCGCAAGTTCGATGAGTTCTTCTGCTTGCGCTGTATTGCTGGTAAACGGTTTCTCGACAAAGACGTGCTTACCATTCTCCAGCGCGGCTTTTGCCAGCTCGTAATGCGTCCATACCGGTGTCACCACAGCAACCGCATCGATGTCAGGGGACGTCAGCACCTCTGTTGGATCAGAAACAATCTCAACCTGAGGGAAATCCTTGTGAGCTCGCTTTCTTGCGGCTACATTGAGGTCACAAAGGGTAACAACCTCGGTTTTGTTCAGATGTTCCAGGTTCCGAACAACTTTCGGGCCCCAATAGCCGTATCCGATGACTCCGAATCGTACGACCTCACTTCGCTGTTTTTGGAGTGAGAGCGAGCTTTCAGGTTGCGTTACAGACGTAGCCATTTTGATTCCTTCTTTCGAGAGAAGTTAAGAGGGAGGAAGGTGAGGGGGAGAAACGTGCGGTGCGAAGTTAGTGGGCGCCTTCGCCCAAAACGACCGCAAGAGGAGTGCGCACGAGGATCTTGATATCCATCCAGGGCGACCACGTGCGAGCATAGCGGAGATCGAGCCGAACCATCTCATCAAACGTCACGCGACTGCGTCCACTGACTTGCCAAAGTCCGGTGATCCCCGGCTTTGCTTCGAGCAACCGCCGGCGATGCCATACATCGTAATTCTCGACCTCATAGGGAATCGGAGGACGCGGACCTACTAGAGACATTTCGCCTTTCAATACGTTATAGAACTGAGGCAGTTCATCCAGGCTGGTCCTGCGCAGAAAACTCCCGATGCGAGTGATCCGCGAGTCTTTCGTTAACTTGAACACGCCATTGCCGTTGCCATTACCATTGCCATTACCGTTGGAATGGTTCCGCTCGGCAGTCCCCGAGATCAGCTTCTTGACGTATTCCTTGTGTACGCTGGCATCGTTGCCCACGTACATCGATCGGAACTTGAAGAAGACAAAAGGCTGGCCATGTTGTCCAACGCGTTTCTGGCGAAAGAAGACTGGACCTCTCGAGCTGGCCTTGATGGCCATCGCGATTATCAGAAACGCAGGAGCAAGTAACATTAAAGCCATGAGGCTCCCGATGATGTCGATGACGCGCTTGAGGGCACCAGATACCCGCCGCTTGTCCGACTGCCTCGACTGGTCGGGATAAAACACGGGATTGCTCGGCTTCTTGGAGTCTTTGTTCCAGTCTTCGGGAAACACATGAAACGAAAATCTGACTCGACTGAACTGCTCGAGGCTCAGATGCTCCCGCAGAATGTCACCGACTCGCGCAATCATCGTGCTTACGATAGTGTTGCGCTCCTCAACGCCGACTTCAATGAACATGACTCCGACGATTCGGTCGGTCTCATACCACCCCGCCACGTCTGTTTGTCTGGTTGCTGAGGACAATGCGTCCAGGATTTGGCTCAGATGCTTGCCGTTCGTTTCCGACGGCAAGTGATCCCCCATGTCGAGCAGCATGAGGATGAACGGCTTTCGCGACCGCTCCGTTCGCAGCCTTTCAATTGAAATCACACGATGAAACGCCTTCTGACTGAGAATCTCTCGGTCCTCGCTGGAACCGATTTCTTCCACAGAAAGGCCATCGCCAGAACGAGCAAGGGATCGACGTAAGTTCACGACTTCTTCTCCAATTCTTTCTTGTGAGTGCTGGTATCGGAGGGGAATTACTAAGTTGCGATTATTGCTGAAAGTTGTGTTCGTTGGTTGCTAGAGGGCGCGTTTCTTACTTGGATTCCGGGGGCGAATACCGACGGTAGTAATCTTCGTGATCGGTATCGGAGCTTCCGTTCAGAACGACTCCCAATAAATCTGATTTTTTGATCATCTCGAGGCCGCGCTGTAAGGTTCCCTTCTGCGTCGTTCCTTCGCGAGTCACCAGCAGCGTCCCATCAGCCAACCGCGCCCAGACGGTCGTGTCGGCCAGGGGAAGCAATGGTGGGGAGTCCACGATAATCCAGTCGAACGAATCATTGAGTTGCTGCATAAGCGCTGACAGGCGGCCTGACTGCATCAATTCCAAGGGATTCACCGGCGGATGCCCCGCGGGCATGATCCACAATCCGATCCCTGAAAGATGGTAGATGTTGGACGGTGTCTGAGATTCTCCCTGCAACCACTCGGACAGGCCCGATAATGTTCCGAGCCCAAGATGCTCGGCCTGAACCGGCCGGCGTAGATCACCGTCGATCAGCAACACTCTCTCTTTCCGACGCGCGAGCACACCGGCGAGATTGAGTGCAACCAGGCTCTTCCCTTCTTCGGGAATCGTGCTCGTAATCAGAACTTTCTTCAGCGTTCGGCTCTGCCGGATCTGTCTCAGGCGCACTCCGAGGAAGCGGAACTTCTCTGCAGCCAGGCTCTCTGGTTGAGTGAAGAAAACCAGACGACTCGCCGGTGTGACACAGACCTCAAGGGACGGAAACGTTGGAAACGGAGGCGACGGCGCTTGTTCCTGACGTGACTTTTGCGAAGTTGCAAGCTGTGCCGGGACGGGCTGCATCTCTGCGAGCAGGTCCGCAACAGCCATCGGTACACTCTCATCGATCGCTTCTGGCTTTGGCGCGGCCTCGAACACAGCACTGGCAACGGACATCATGTCGGGATATTCCACTCCCGATTGCTCAGTGCCCGATCGTTGCAGTGCATCAAATATACGGCTCATTCTTGCGTGCTCCTGTGCCCACCATCATCCTCAAATCTGCCCTACTGCCCTGTCCCTGTCCACCCTTCAAGTGCTCGTAGAGATCCAACAAAGTCCGTGCAGCACGAGCCACGTCCGTCGAAGCATCAGCTGCCTTCTCGCGTTCCGCCTTAGGTGGACGCACCACATTTAGGCGGAAGTCTGCAGCTATCTCGTCGATCACCTCGGGAGAGATGCTTCGCGTCTGACTCGCGTACCCGTGAATGAGCGCATTTTCGCACAACGTATTGATCAGCCGGGGATAGCCGCGTGACTGTGTGTGCAATTCAACAAGCGTTTCCATCGGAAAGATTTCGGCAGGATTCGTGTTGCCTGCGATCTGCAGCCGGCGATACACGTAGCCACAGGTTTCTTCCAAGTCCAGTGAACCCAGATGGGAACGCAGCCCAATGCGTTGCTTCAACTGCCGCAGATCGACAGAATCGAGACTCTCGTCCAACTCCGGCTGGCCTACCAGGAGAATCTGCAGCAATTTCGCCTCCCCTGTTTCCAGATTTGTGAGCAGGCGAATCTCTTCCAGCAACGCGGCCGACAGATGGTGCGCTTCATCAACGACCAGGACGGTAGTCATTCCCTTACGATGACGAGCGATGGCAAAGCTGCTTAGCTCGAGAAGAAGTTCAGTTTTGTTCTTACCCGTCGCCGGCAAACCAAGATCGCCGGCGATGTATTGCAGGAACTCAGTCGCCCCTAACAGTGGATTGAAGACATACGCGAAGGCGACATTGGCGCGGCTCAGAATATTCAGCAGGCAGCGGACGAGCACGGTTTTGCCTGTGCCTACCTCGCCTGTGAGAACCACAAAACCCTTGCGCCGCTTTACCCCGTAGTAGAGCGCCGCGAGCGCCTCATTATGTTTCTTGGTCGGAAACAGAAATGAAGGATCGGGCGTGATATCGAACGGGTTACGCTGCAGATTGTAAAATTGCTTATACACGACGTTATCCGCGCAAATAGCTGAATGCTGATCCCGCCAGAATAGTAACAAATACGAAAGTCGCTATTGCCCAACTGAGCCGCAGTTTCCGGTTCGCGTTATGCGCATCCGATGCGTTCACGATCACGGGAATCTCGCCGATCACCTCTACCGGCAACAACTTCCGGATTTCTTTGCTGCCGTGCAAACGGTCGTCGAGCATCTCAAAAGCTCCGGCCACAACTAAGCCCAAAGCCAGACCAACTCCGAGGCCCATTCCGCAAAACTTGAGGCGGTTCGGAAACTCGGGTTTCTGTGGCAGGCTCGGCGGGTCGACGACACGAAACCGCTCGCCTTGCTGTAACAGTTCCATACTGGTGGCCATGCTCGACTCGTTCTTCTTTTTCAGCAGCTCGTCGTAATTGGCTTTGCTTTGGTCATAGCCCCGGGTCAGATCCGCCAGCTGCTGCTCCCGAATGGGCTCCGTGTTCAAGCGCGCCTGATAGTCCTCGACCTTCGCCTTCAGAGTGGCGATGGAATGTTCCCGGTTCGTGATTTCCAGTTCGTTCGATCGAAGTTGGCTTTGTATGGGCGCCATCAGAGAGGTCTGGGCGGTATCTGCTCCCAGGCTGTTTTGGGAAGCGTTATCAGTACTGTCGTTTGCGCTATTGTTCTTGTTCTTCACGCTCGCCAAAAGTTGCGCCCGCATTTTTTCGGTTCTGGCGATCTCGTCCTTCAGTTTTCGCACATCAGGATGCCGATCGGTGTAGTGAGAACTAAGGTCGGCAAGCTGCGTTCTGAGCTTCTGTAGCTCCTGGTCAAGGGCTGGCAATCCGACGGAGGTGTCATCCGGGCCCTTTGTCGGTCCTTGCAGACTCCGGTACTGGTCCGCAAGCGTCTGGAGGTAAACGCGCTGCTGCCGAGCGGCATTGAGAGCATCCTCATCACTCTGCAATTGAGATTGCAGGCCCTGCAGAATCTGGAGATTACTCGCTAGCTGCCCCGGCATCTCTCCAACGTGCTGCGCTTTGAACTCGCGAATCTTGTCTTCCTGATCGGCGAGGGCTTTGCGGGCCGACTCCAACTGATTCTCGAGGAATTGAGTCGTATCTTCGGACTGTTGCTGCCGCACCTCAAGGTTTTCATTAATGAACAAATTGGTCAGTTCGCCAGTGATCTTTTGGGCGAGTTGCGGGTTGCGTGATGAATAAGAGACATTGAAAGCTGTGATGTGATTTTGGGCGTCGCGCACCAGATCGATCGTTATGTCTTTGCGCATAAGTTCAACCTTTTGGTCCGGCGCCAGTTGCGCGTGCTCGCCAGCATAAAGATTGAACTGATCGATAATGCGCAGCAGACGCGTACGGCTCAAAATCTGCTGCGTGATACTCTGCATCCTCTCCTGCAGGTCGTCAACCACGTTTGGTGTGACGTAATCTTTTGGCATGGTTGGCTGTTCGACCAGGATGAGCGTGGTCGATTCGTACCGCGAAGGAAGTATCCAGCTCGCGGCCCACACCACGGCCCAACCAATAAACAACGGGATCAGAAAGTGGAAGTGCCGACGCTTCACGATGCCTAGATAGCGCTGCAGATCCAGGCCTTCTCCGCTTTGCTCTTCTAATTCATCCACCATGACTTATCTTCCTAACGGCCTTGAAAAATGATACGAGATCGAAACAAACTCGCGGTTGGTATCGGGAGTCGCCGATATGACTTCGATGCCGCTGTAGCTCTGGTGAAGCCGAGTGTACCCAAGCTGCACGCTCAGGTGTTGACCGATCAACTGATTCAACGATGCCGTTCCCGAAATTGAATGCCCATTGCTGGCTCCTAGTGACTGGCCACCCAGAAGATTATTCTGGGAGTATCCTCCCGCAACGGAGGCACTCAGGGTTCTCGTAATCTCCTGGCGTACCGAGGCAGTTGCGCTATCCAGTTGTACAGCCCCAATCAGCCCTCCCCCTCCGGCAACAATGTGTGTATAGCTCAAAGCGAAGCTATTCAGTCGTCCCTGCCATCCCAGGCTGGCACCGCCTGCTGGCGTCCACGATCTGAGTGATGTAAGGGGAGCGGGCTGAAACGTATCCGAGTATTGCGGACCACCGAAAAAGGAGACCGAAAATCTCGAGGAAGTAGGCGCAACGGTGTAGAACAAGAATGCCGCGTGCGTTTGGGTCTCATTCACTCCCACCGTCGGATACGAGAGAAGTCTCTGATAGCCATAACTGGTCCCGAGGTATTGTCCGCTCGCAACTCGATGCGAATAGAAAGCCAATCCACCCTGCGAACTGGAGTCGTACAGGCCGGGAACTTGCGTCGGATTTGGATAATGAAGAGTCGAAAACGTTCCGCTGGCGCCCACCATGTCGTTCAGGGCGAACTGGTAACTGATGCCGACGTTCCCGCTATTATTCAATTGATCGGCGATCGGTGCGATGATCGAGAAATTCGCGCTCTGTGCCCCTCCGGAGACCACACCCGTTGACGTCATGTCCGGGGGCTGGTTGAAGACGTTTGAAGTCTTCTGAAAAGAATCTCTGGCACTGAACGTCAGGTGTGGGCTCAAGCGATATTCGAGTTCAATGGAAGCGTTCTGGTTAGCAGAGTTGAGCGCACTCGTACGCTCATAAAAGGTAAAACCCGGCGCATAGGTTAAGACACTATGAAGTCGTGATGTGGTCTCGTCCAGCGCGACCACAGGAAAAACCGAGTTACTGATATCGCTCACAGGATGTCCGGTCACTGCGCCTGTCGCATTGTCAGTATAGGCACTGGTAAATGACAATCCGCCGCGGAGATAGTTCGAGCGCTCTTCCGAGGTTAGCGCGACGGGATACGTTTGGCCGCTCACCGGAGGTGGAGTCACCATGCGATCGCTGCTGGTATTAGGATTGTAACTTTCGGCCGGGGCCGAACTGTTGTCCACGCCAACCATCGCGGGCACAGGCGGCTGCGCCGGCGGGTTCTCCGTTTGCGCCCAGATCGGCATTCCAACCGGCAGACTCATTCCGAGCATGACCAGCGCCGGCCGGATCAGCTTTCCGAACATTGCCCTGAAATTCTTCATTACTTATTTACGGGACGACGATCGTGTCATGCGGTTGCAGCTTCACGTTCTGCTGCGGATTTGGGCTCTTGATGACGGCGTTGTAGTTGAACGGCAGTCGCGTCTGAGTCCCTTCCACATTCTGACGGAGAATGTAGATCGATTTCTTTTTGGCAAAGTCGCGAAATCCGCCAGCGATGGCGATTGCGTCCAGAACGGTCGAGGCACTGGAGAGTGGGTACGAACCGGGCCGGGCGACTTGCCCAAGAATATTGAATTTCTCGCTGTTGATCTGTTGAACGATGACTGTAACTTCGGGTTCCGAGATATAGTTCTTCAGCCTAGCAGCGATGTCCTGCTCCAGCTTTAACGGCGTACGCCCGGCAGCCTGAACCTCTCCGACGAGTGGGAGCGAAATATTACCGTCAGAGCGAACCGGAACCGACCGCGAGATATCCGCCTCTTTCCACACATTGATAGCAAGTACGTCACCCGTACCAATCACGAATGTATTGTCGTGCACCTTGCCCGGTGCGTCCGATGTCGCGGCGGTTGCGTTCGAATTGCCTTGTGCCCAGAAGCAAGTCGAGAAAAGAGCCACGACGAAAAGTACTGCAAGCGACCTCATCGTTAGAGCCGAGTCTTTCACGGTTATGATTCCTTTCCGCTTCCCCGGTTGGTCGTGTTCTGTAATGACAACTTTCCAGCCGGAAGCGGTGAAAGAAAAGGTTCGGACGAAGTCATGTGATACTGTTCGATCTTATAAAGAAGAGTGCGATAGCTCACCTGCAAAAGCCTTGCCGCGGCTTTGCGGTTCCAACCTGTTTTCTTCAGTGCGGTCGCGATTGCATTTCGTTCCGCCTCAGACTTCACATCCTGAATCAGCGACTTTAGCGATTTCGCATTGGACTGGTCGGGCTCACGATTGAGGCTGCCGCTGCCACCATAGCCAATGGGGATTTGATACGCACGGGCCTCGTGCTGCCCGTCCGTTCCCGTGGATCTCATCACGAGATCATTGAAAGCCAACTCCGTATCGCCTGAAACCAGGTAACGCTTCACAAAGTTATCGAGTTCTCGCAGGTTACCCGGCCAAAAGTATTGCTGGCAGCTCGCCAGGACAGCCGGAGAAAAATCGCGCGGCGGAAGACCGTAATGCTTGGCCAATTGGTGCATCGTGTGGCGCAGAAGAACCGTGATCTCACCCTTACGTTGTCGTAGTGGCGGAACCTGAACGGTGAATGCACTGAGCCGGTAATACAAATCTTCTCGCAGCTTCCGCTCCGACAAAGCGCGGTCGATGCTGGCGCTGGTCCCCGCTAGGATGCGAACGTCCAAGGCTGCCTTGTTATCGCCGCCCTCATTCAGCAGAACCTTTTCCTGCAGGACTTGCACAAGTCGCTCTTGGAGTCCGAGCGGCATTTCGGCAATCTCCTCGAGGAAGATTGTGCCCTTTTCCGCACGCTCTAACTTCGCCAAACCCGGTCGGCCATTGCCTGGCGATAAAGGCCGCCCGTCGCCGAACAATTCGGCCTCCAGCAACTCACCCGGCATGTCCGCGCAATTCACTCTTAAAAACCTGAAGCCCGAGCGGACGGAAAGCTTGTGAATCAGTCTCGCTACGCTATACCGGCCACTGCCAGGCTCTCCCAGAATGAGCACCGGAACATCCGCTTCGGCGAGCAACTGGACTTGGGCTCGTAGCCTCTGGGTGATGGGGCTTGCGCTGACAAAAAAAACATCTGGACCGACTTGCTCGATATCCTCGCTGGCAATTCCGCCCTGTGTGTTCCCTAGCGGCGAAAGGTGCCCATAAATAACGGACTCGAGCCGTGCGTCATCAAAAGGCCGAATCAGAACTTCCTGTGCGCCTAGACGTGTAATTTCATTTTTGCGTTCTGCATCTTCAGGACAACAGATCACCACCACTGGTAAGTCGGGACGTAGCCGCCTTAACCAGCGGAGAATGTGAAGGCAGTCTTTATCGCCCCGCGGCAAATCCAATACGAAGACGTGGGGCGTTAAGCCGGATTGTACCCGCTCGATTGCATCCCAGGCGCTTGCCGCAACTTCTATCTGCCAGGCGTTTGGCTCTGCAATCGCCCAGAGTGGACGAAGCACAGCCGATTCCCGGCTGACGACAAGTAATCGCGCAGTTTCAGTTGTGTATTCTGCCACGGAAGGGGGCTCCTTCAGATTGCTGCGATTGATGCAGAGAGATGTTCGGGGGTCAGGCAGCTTCGAGATCGTAGCCCTCGACACGGACCGCCAAGGACCGTTGCAGGGCATCCACAGAGATGACTAGAGTGTCGCTCCCATTACGGGAAACTAATATTCCTTCCATGCCGTTCAGGGCGCCGCTGCGGATTCGCACACGCTGTCCGATCTTAAGGAACGGATGGGAAGACCACGGCACCGGCCCATGAACCAGGGTACGAACTGCGTCGATCTGTTCTTCGGGAATGACTGTACCTTCGCCCTGGCTTCCCACCAAACCAAGGACGCCGCTCACCCGAAGTACCTGCAAGCGCTCCGACCGATTGGGAATGAACTTGGCGAAGACATAGCAACTGAACAGCGGCAGTTCCACTGACTTCTTGCGGTCACTCCAGCGATGCGTTTCCGTGACCGTGGGCAAAAAAGTCTCCACTCCGCGCTCGACCAGTCGCTGAACAATAAGTTTCTCGTGCCGGGGCCGCGTGTGAAGCGCGTACCACTCGGATCCAGCAATGAATTGTGGCGTCGTCGGTGCTGGTTGCCAAGATAGCCCGTTGGAGGCCATAGCTTCGCCCTCTGAGTCACACCTTCTAGGTTGACCCTTTTTGAAGTTCGGTTCAGCTCCGGTAATCTTTAGACACAAAGACCAAACCGGAAACGGAATGCAAGTTTTAACAGGGGGAAGATTCTTATCTAATCGTTGTGTAGCGGGGGAGCTACGGTATTCCCAAGTTTGTCGATAGAGTTAATATTGCATCAAAAACTTCTGTCAATCGAACAATAAAGCCTGGGAAGCTTCTTTTCACTAGCCATGTAGTGGGGGGTCACTACAGTACTCGATTACTGCTTCGGTAATTACGTTCTCTGGGTTCTGTGCCTAGGGGGAGTACCAAGGGCTACCGAAAAATCAATATAGCACAAAATCTGCAATTGCAAGATAAAATTCAGTAATAGTTGCAACGTACTCGCCGATCACCCCTCATCCCATCGCAAATCGTTGCAACATAGTAGTTTAACAAGAAACGCTGGATGTCACTGATTTCACTGTTTTTTGTCGTAAATCGGTCAAGAGATTGTCGGCCCCGGCATCAGTGGAGAGTCGCAATTCGCTGCAACAATTGTTCAGCCACGTGTGTGAAGCCGCTTGCAACATAGACCATTTTCCCAACCGCCCCGCCATAGTCCGCGTGGTTGCCTTTGGAAGGTGCAGTAGCTCTGATGCCGTTGCGTACCGAAGGCCCGAGGGCGGCGCGCACGCAACCGGACCCCGGCGAATGTCCGATAAATCAAAAGACGCCAGTTCCCCTCGGAGAATCCTGAAATAGCGGCCGTTTGCTATCCGTGTGACAGAATCAACAGAAAATCCAGCCACCTGATTCCTATTACGCCCCACGACCCTCACTTCCCGAACCAGATAGCCTTCACGGCAAAATTCCGGGCAAGAGTCCTTCAGACCATACCGTTACAACCATCACCTTGGAATCTGGACTGGTGTGATGAAGAATCCCGCCAACAAAGGCATCCAACCGGCATGCTACACTTCTCCGCTCGATTTCGCGTGAGGTCAAAATGAAGCGCATAGCGCTCGCACTGCTTGTGCTCAGCTCTGTTTGCCTTTTCTCAGAGGTCGTCCCGGAAAAGCCCAATCCAAAGGTTCGCGCTATCACTGCCTTTGTTCGGCTTGACCGTACGAACTTTTTGCAGCAGATCGAAGACACATTAGTCATCCTTCGTCGGGCGGAATCAGAATTCAAATCGAAGGGATACGAAGTCCAAACCGTTCGCATTACGACTCAACCTCTCGCCGAGCTTGTTTCGGGGCTATCGGAAGAACAGGCGCTCGCCTTTCTCAAGAATTTGGATGACCTTTCTGTAAAAGAGAATTTCAGCGCAAACATTGGCCCCGCGGCGCTGCACGATTCCGATGATCCATCGACGATGCACCTTCTTGAGCGCGTGCTCTCGACCGTACCCCACCTTAACGCCAGCGCTATCGTTGCTGACGAGGGAGGCATCCATTGGAACTCGATTCGCCGCTCAGCTGAACTGGTTAAGTACGTCGCAGAAAATAGCCCGCGTGGTCAGGGCAATTTCAATTTCGCCATCACTGCGATGCTCAAACCTTACACTCCCTTTTATCCGGGCTCCTACCACAACAGCAACGGACATCAATTTGCACTTGGCTTGGAAACGGCTAACCTGGTTCGGGATGTGTTCGCAAAAGACAAGGGCAACGTCGAAGCTGCCATCTCTGATCTTACGGCTGCCTTGAGTGTGCACGCCAAAGTCGCCGATTCGGTGGGAAACACAGTCGCAGCGGCCACCGGCTGGACGTATCTTGGTCTGGATCCCACGGCTACTGCGCTTGGCGATGTGTCGATCGCAGCCGCGATCGAAGCGTTTACCGGAGCCCGCTTCGGCTCCAGCGGGACCTTGACTGCTGCCAGAATTATCACGACCGCAGAGAAGGCGGTTGCCGTCCGTCGGGTGGGATACTCCGGGCTCATGCTACCCGTTCTGGAAGACAAACTCCTCGCCCAGCGATGGGCCGAGTCTACCTACGACGTAGACTCTCTTCTCGCGTATTCATCCGTTTGCGCGACTGGCTTAGACACGGTTCCACTGCCGGGCGATATCTCGGTCGAGCAAATCGAACGCATTTTCTCCGATATTGCCTCACTCGCATTTAAATGGAACAAGCCTTTGGCCGGGCGGATTCTACCCGTGAAAGGGAAAAAGGCTGGAGATAAAACCGACTTTCAAGATCCTTATCTGTTCAATACGGTGTTGCGCCCGCTGCCCTAACAGCGCGGAGTGCCAGACGGCAGCGCAGTCTCATGACAACTGTTGGAACAGGTGATTGCGCGCATTGAAAACTAGGATGCCAACCAATCTGGAAGCTATTGGAGCCAGAAGTCGGCTTCTGGGGACTTTCGTAGCTGGTGGTGTTGGTGTTGAGCGCCTGTCCGAGAGTCAGTCGACCGTCTGCTCGCAGGATCGCTAATAATAATGAGCAGGGTGTGTAAGGATGCTAAGAAGCCGTGCCGGATCGTGCCCGGAAGACCGCTGTTTTCGAATGATTGGCAGTAAGTCGGTAATCCAGAAGCTTGCCGCCCCAGCCCGGCGTAGGCCGATTCCGGGTCCTGGAATGCTTGACCGCCTATCGAGACTGGGTCGTCAGCAATCGAGTAAGTTCAAAGTCCACTAACGCGGTAGAGGACAACCGCATGCGACGGAACAACAGCACTGATGGTGCTGGTTGTTTTCTTCGTCTCGCCGGTCCACAGGTCGTGTAAGGAATAGCCGCTTTTGTTTTCGGGGAGGGCTACCGCGGATGCTGGAACGGAGATTTCCTCTGCCTTCCCGCCTGTGTTGAACAAACCGACGATCGCGTCTCCGTTCGGCTCCGGCTTGGCAAACACCTGCTGGTTGCCGGTCTTGAGCACCCTTTTTGCCGCGATCGAATCCTGGTCGACAGCAAGAACTTCGGCATTCTCCAGATATTTGTGCAGGTCTGTTGAATCGAGGTGAGTAAGATCGACGCCGAGGATGAGGGGTGCCGCTGCAAGGGCCCACAGGCTGATCTGAGTCTGGCGCTCAACCGGACTCAGCCCGTCGTTGCTACCATTTCCTATCTCGAGGGAATCATAGTCGTTGAAAGCGCCAGGACCAGCGTAAGGCTGCCACTCCGCCACGTAGTCGAATCGTTTGGCAACGTCGGCCCAGCTGGTCAGAGGATAGCTGCTACCGTGCTTTTCGCAGCGATAGCATTCGATGTCGGGCGCGAATTCCCATTGATTGGCATACTTCATCAATGTCGGGGCGATAGCGATTGTAAGGTCCCCCTGCGTCACGTCCAGGACCATGGGCCGCCCGCTTTGCCGTATAGCATTCGACCATGCCTTAACGTCAGCGGAGTTGCTGTCCGTCATGCCGTCAATTTTGACGTAATCGATACCCCACGCCGCGAGCATATCTGCCCATGAATTCGTATACTCCTGCGCGCCGGGCTTGTTGTAGTCAATGCGGACCATGCCCTTGCAGTTGTAGTTGTTCTCTTTTATAGACGGTTCCGCAATCTGGGCGGCCGTGTACGATGTGCCCTTTATTGGCGTGTTCCGGCTGACTGCCTGCTTCGAAATACCCGGTGTAACATAGATTCCGAACTTCATCCCGAGACTATGCATGTAGTCAGCCACTACCTTGATGCCGTCGGTGTCTCCCTGGGCCGGGAATTTCGATGAGTCTGTGATCCAGCGCCCATACGAGTCGACGTTCGGACCCTGCGGTCCCGGACACTGATACCAAAAGTCGTCGAGGTTTACGTATTCGTACCCGATTTTCTGCAATCCGGAATTATGCAGAGCGAGTGCCTGAGCTTCCATTTTTGCTGCCGTGGGATCCTTGCGGAGGAAGCTCCAGCTACTCCAGCCGAGAACCGGCGTGCGCTCGAGGCCATTATCCTCTGCACTGGCGTTGTACAGGGTCCCGCCCGCCACCAGAGCGATCCACAGTATTGGCCGCAAACCGTGTGACCATTCCCTTAAAGAAATCATCCGTTTTCTCTATCATAAGCGGCGGGACAATAACAACTAAGCGTGTGCGAGCGGTGTACGTATATATTCGTGACTGCTCCTACGGAACCTTCCGGTACGCAATGGGGGCCATCCCGGTTCTCCTGGCTCGGCACCCAGATCTTCGGGAAACGATCTTCGAGCAGCAACTGCAGAATCAGTTGCGCGTCTCTTGGCGATCCTTTTTCTGCTTGCGCAGGCGCCGGTGCGAATCTCGGCCGCGTCTCCAATTCACAACGCAAACTGCAACTCGCCAGAAGCCGTTCGAACCAGCGTACGTGTCCACTGGCTACCATGCCAACACGCGCGGCCATCCCTGCACGGCCAGAGCACGATAAAACTTCTCCGCCACGTCGGGATGTGCCAGACGTTCTTCCTGGAAGGAGAAACTCATACAGGAACCTTGTCTCCAGTGCAGCGGATATTTCGATCTCAGATCCAGGCACTTCAGCTAGGCGCGGGAACGCAGAGTCCCCCCATGGTGCGGAGATTGGTGATCTGAATGCGAATTCTGGGGACGAGTGCTTCCCAATGAGCCCATGGTCGGCAATTGGGAAGTTGACTTCTGGTTTGTCCGGTTTGCCCGTTATCCAGGAGTTTCTGCGATCGATCCACAGAAGCCGACTTATGCGGAGCCAATAGGCCGAAGAGCGAGTCCATCCAACGGCTTATCACATCGTCGTCATTGTTTCCGTTTCTTTCCCCCGAAAAAGGGGTTCGCGGCGGCCTGCTTCATCCACGAGGCTACTTGCTGTTCGTCGAGCTCGTTCACGGATTTCAATTCGACGCCCCGTGTGGACTTGCCCATCCCAATCGGCGTCACAGGCGGTTCAGGCTTGATCTCCGTGCCGCGTATGAACATCAGTTTCACGTGACCGACGAAAGCACCGGACGAAAAGCACCAGCCTCCGCCCACTCCGTAGTACGCCATCCCCCATTTCACCGCGCGTTGCAGGTTCGGCAAAGTCTTGGCGGCCAGACCATCGATACGCTCCGTGATACCGCGTTGCGGCTGCGGCAAGCTGGCAATGTAGTCGAACACGGGCTTGTCGCCTTCCGCCGCTTTCACTGCGCTCGCTCTGCCGGTCATGGCGACCAGCAGCTTCGTAATATTTTTGCCTTTGCCGTCAGTCTTCCGGTTACGCTTTTTCATTACCTCACCAAGGTGATAAAAAGGACACACCAACTCTCCCGCGCTCTGATCGCTCCGTGAGCTTAGCGGGCCTCGCCGCGACCGACGGCCTCCTATTTGGTTCCTAGGAAGCGCTCGACGATCTCCGGCATGCGAGTGGTCGGCTAAAAAGGGGCACCCAACCGCAAACATTCATAGTGCAATTCGCGTGACCTCATTATTCTACCCAGGGGTGCTTATTCCCTTTTTGAGCATTTCAATGGCTTTCCCCAATCGCTTCAATCGTGTTTCTTCTTTCTTGGCGTCGGTAATCCAGCGGCAGTACTCCTTGCGCTGGGTGTAGCCTAGTTTTTCGAAAACTGGAAGCAGCCCTTCTTTCTTGATCAACTTTTCAAATTGAGCGGGCACTCCGACGGTTCTTACCTTTTCATCTCTCCAGACAACGACCTCAATCGTATCGCCTGGGCCTTTCCCAATTTGCTCGCGTATGGACTTAAGCACTCCCATCATATGAAGGGGATTGCTGTACTTGATCAGTGAACCGGTATACGGCGCACCATTGAAGGTCGCCTTTACAGGCACCTTCCCTTTGGTGGCGAATTCCTTCTCGGTATCATATGGAAAAAGCACATAAGCCCCTCCGCCATCGCCCGCTTCGATTTTCGCCTTGAATTTGTATTTCTTCATCGATCGGATTTTTTGCCCGCCCGGCCTTGGTCAATCGGAATTAAACCACTTTCCTTGGTAGCGCGCTACCCAAGCGATTACTCCCGGTTTGTCGGCGAAGCGGACGCAGAGCATCCACTCAGTCGGGTGGCTCTATTCCGATTTTGTCGTTGACGGCACCCTGAATCCGCTGTTTGCAACCGAGATATTTTTCTGCTGTTTGTATCGAAACGTGACCCAGCAGAAACTGGATTTGCTCTAGTTCGCCTCCGGCGGCGTAGCAACGCCGTGCACAGGTTCTGCGGAGGTCGTGCGGGGCTAACTTGTGGATGTCCGCTTTCACAGCATGCTGGCGAACCACGTGCCAGACAGCCTTTTCCGGTAGCCTCTCTCCCCACGTTTTCCCCAACTTGTGCACCCGACGAAACAACTTGCCCGACGTAATGTTCGCTGCCTGGATCCACGGATCAACGACATTCTTTACCCATCCCGGCATCGGGATCGTCCGCGTGTGGCCTGCCTTTCCTTTCTGATCGACAATGGCCCAGTGTTCTTCACGCTGTTGAATTTGGCCGAGATTTAGTTCAACTACCTCATGTCGCCGTAGGCCACAGGCAAGTAAGACGGTGAGAAGTGCTCGATCACTTTTTCCTTTCAAGCGCTCGCGCCGGGAGCCTGCCAAAGTCTCTGCGACTTGAACTGGCAAACTGACATGAAGAAATAGCCTTCTGTGCCACTCCACATCCCTCAGAAGCAAACCAATTGTTGGATGGTCGGCAACTGGAAACTTAATTTCTGATTTGCCCCATTCGCTAGCTGTCGGCGAACAAGTGCCAGTCGAGCTTCCACGAACAAGGAATGCTGCAGCCGCAACTTCGCATAATCCTCCTTGGCTTCCTTGAAGGTGGGAAGGTCGGAGTAGGGTCGGCATCTTACCGTCCGAGTTGAAGAAGACTTCGAAGGCTTCGAGAAATATACGCTACTCCCAGCGAAACACCTTCGCCGAGAGCGCTGTGCACACGATAAACACCATGGCCAGTGCCGCCACGTCGCCCACATGGGCGGACCAAGCGTCGCCCTTCCAAATGCCTTCGAGCAGTGAGACTGCGTACGTTAGCGGCACAACTCTGGCCACTGTTTGGAGCGCTGGCGGCAGCGAGGTAACGGGCACGAAGAGTCCCGAGACACCGATCATCGGGTACATGATGACAGCGCCGATCGGCTGCGCAAAACGCGCTGTGGGAACGATGCTGGCGATGAGAAATCCCATCGACAGGATGCTGCAGGTGCTTATCAGAAGCGCCATCGCAA
>Ga0209168_10001489_pt1 | contig 18301 bp, 14 predicted proteins | sample Coa_R1_FD_187156 | JGI IMG/M metagenome (GOLD analysis project Ga0209168, IMG submission 187156) | Surface soil microbial communities from Centralia Pennsylvania, which are recovering from an underground coalmine fire - Coalmine... | ecosystem: Environmental > Terrestrial > Soil > Unclassified ... | reverse complement strand
GATAATCCCAGGTTCGCGATGATCGAATGGGCGCATAGCATTGAACGTATGCGTAGCATGCCGCGCCCCCGCCCGCACGCCAGCCCGAGCCTCTTCCAAATTCGCGTCGGAGTGGCCAATGCTCACGCAAACATTGCGTCGTGCCGCACCTGCAATTACCTCGAGCGCTCCCGGCAACTCCGGCGCGATCGTCATCATGCGGACATGTCCGCGCGCCGCCTCCCACAATCTCTCAAAAACCGCGAGCGTCGGCGTGACCAGATTTTCCGGCGGATGCACGCCACGGCGCCGGTGACTGAGAAACGGCCCTTCTAGATGAATTGCGAGCGGACGGGATCCCCTTTCATCATTCGCTTCCGGCCTCTCAATCGCGTCAGCAATCCTCGCGAGCGCCCGGCAAGTCTCGTCGAGCGGCGCAGCCACCGTTGTCGGAAAGTAATTGGTAACCCCATGGCCGGCAAGAAATTTGTTAAGCCGGCCAAGGTCGCCCTCAGCGGCTCGCATCATGTCAACACCAGCGCCGCCGTGGATATGTATGTCCACAAAACCCGGAGCGAGAATACTTCCCGGGAACTCCTTGGCGAAGTCGATCATGGATGCGTTGCGGGGAATTTCCCGCTGGTCGCGCGGGGCGATGGCAACAACGACGCCATCCTCCACAAACACAAGTGGATTCAATATCTCCTTAACAGGCGTGTACAGCCGATCGGCGCAGAGGACGAGCATTACGTGTGAGGGGTACGCAACCCTACGTCAAGATGGGCTGCGACCGTCGTAATAGTGTAGCGCGAAAAAATTCTGTAACGAAGTAGAAGCCCCCGCGCAGGCTGCTTACCTCAAAAGCCTGTCGCTCAGTTTGGCGTCGCCCGCGACTGCAACTGGCGCTGATCCACTGCAAGAAAGCGATGCTATAATCAGACTGCCCATCGTAAGCAAGCCTCAGCTGCGTCCCGCCGTGTTAGGCGCAGCGCCGTCGGGGAGTGGCTCAGCCTGGTAGAGCACCTGGTTCGGGACCAGGGGGTCGGAGGTTCAAATCCTCTCTCCCCGACCAATCCTTCTCTCGCTGTTTCAGTTGTTTAAGCAGCAATTGCCGCCTCGGTTTTTTCGGTACATTTCGGTACAGTCGGTACAACTGAGGGTAGTTGAAAACCAAAGCCACATCGCTCCGCCCACTTCCTGCGGAATGCAACGTCCTCCTTGATCTTGTCGTAGAGGTCGCTCATGTCCTTTCCAGCGTGGCCCATCCAATACTTGTATAGGCCCTCAGGACATTCCGCATAGTTCCGCAGATACGTGTTTCTAAAACGTCGAAACGCATGGTTTCCAGCTTTATGCGTGCCGGTGAATGGATTGACGTAGCCCTGTTCCTTAAGGGCTTTGTGCAGATGGCGACGGATGATGTTTGACGGAGAGAGGGGTTTCCCTTGTCGAGTGCAGAACAGGAAGCCCGACGATCGATTGCCAACAAACTCTTTCAGGAAAACGGCAATCGCCGGGTGGAGGTCAACCTGGCGAAAACCGTTCGCGGTTTTGAGCCGTTGTTCGACCCTACCGTGATGAATCTTCTGATGAACGAAGATGGTCAAGAAGTCCGGAGAGATATGCTTGTCAATCTCGATACCAAGCGCCTCTTCGTGTTTGAGTCCCCCCAGACTGCGCCAACACTGACGATGGTCCTCGTGCTGCTCTGATGTGCGATAATTCGCCTTCTCCCCTCTTACATTGCAGGATGACGTAAGGCATGGCTCTCAAGAAATCTGAACTCTATTCTTCTCTCTGGTCAAGCTGCGACGAGCTCCGCGGCGGCATGGATGCCAGCCAATATAAGGACTACGTTCTCGTCCTTCTTTTCATCAAGTATGTCAGCGACAAGTATGCGGGCGTGCCGTATGCACCGATCACCATCCCGCCCGGCGCCAGCTTCAAAGACATGGTCGCCCTCAAGGGCAAGTCCGACATCGGCGATCAGATCAACAAGAAAATTATCGGCCCTCTGGCCAATGCCAACAAACTGTCTGACATGCCGGACTTCAACGATCCGGGAAAGCTCGGCAGTGGCAAGGAGATGGTAGAGAGACTCACCAACCTCATCGCGATCTTTGAAAACAAGGCGCTCGATTTCAGCAAAAACCGCGCGGACGGCGATGACATCCTGGGCGATGCCTACGAATACCTGATGCGGCACTTCGCCACCGAGAGTGGCAAAAGCAAAGGCCAGTTCTACACTCCGGCTGAGGTTAGTCGCGTCATCGCGCAGATCATTGGCATCCATGACGCGAAGACGACCACCGCGACCACTGTCTATGATCCGACATGCGGTTCGGGCTCATTGCTGCTGAAGGTGGGCGATGAGGCCGGCACTAGGGTCACTCTGTATGGGCAAGAAAAAGACGCCGCCACCAGCACCCTTGCCCGTATGAACATGATCCTACACAACAATCCAACGGCACTCATCGAACAGGGGAACACGTTATCTGTTCCCAAGTTCAAGGACGGCGGCACACTCAAGACCTTTGACTACGTGGTCGCCAATCCGCCGTTCAGTGACAAGCGCTGGAGCACCGGCATTGACCCGGCCAAGGATGAATTTGAACGCTTCAAGCACTTCGGCGTACCTCCGGCCAAGCAGGGCGACTACGCTTATTTGCTGCACATCGTCCGTTCACTTAAGAGTACTGGCAAAGGTGCGTGCATCCTGCCACACGGCGTCCTGTTCCGCGGCAACACCGAGGCCGACATTCGCCGCGCGCTCGTCCGCAAGGGATATATCAAAGGCATCATCGGCCTGCCCGCAAATCTCTTTTACGGCACCGGAATCCCTGCCTGCATTATCCTCGTCGACAAGCAGGAGGCCCACGCCCGCAAGGGCGTCTTCATGATCGACGCAAGTGCGGACTTCATGAAGGATGGCCCCAAGAATCGCCTGCGCGCTCAGGACATTCACCGGATCGTCGACGTATTCAACAGGCGACTCGAAGTTGCAAAATACTCCCGAATGGTCCCGGTTGAGGAAATCGAAAAGAACGAGTTCAATCTCAACCTTCCGCGCTACATCGACAGTCAACAGGCCGAAGATCTACAGGACATCGAAGGCCACCTGCGCGGCGGGATTCCAGTGCGGGACGTGGATGCACTCTGTTGCTATTGGAAAGTGTGTCCCAATCTTCGCCAAGTGTTGTTCAACGCCAACCGCCCCCGCTACGTCGATCTCGCCGTGGACAAGGCCGCCATCAAGTCCACGATCTACGGTCACCCGGAGTTCGCCGTCTTCATCAGGGGCATGAACGCGCACTTCGCCGCTTGGCGTCAGAAGAGTGAAAAGACGCTGCGGCAGCTAAAGGCAGGCTGCCGTCCAAAGGAAGTTATTGCTGCTCTATCCGAGGATCTTCTCGCTCACTATAGCGGCCAACCCCTCATTGACAAATACGACGTTTATCAGCACCTCATGGACTACTGGGTCGACACCATGCAGGACGACTGCTACCTAATCGCCGCCGATGGCTGGAAGGCCGAGACGTACCGCGTCATTGAACGGGATAAAAAGGGCAAAGAGAGAGACAAGGGATGGGCCTGTGACCTCGTGCCCAAGTCTTTGATTGTTGCGGGCTACTTCGCCAAGGAGCAGGAAGTCATCGACAATCTTACAGAACGGTCGGAAACCGTAACGGCCCGGATGACCGAGATGGAAGAGGAGCACGGCGGCGAGGAAGGCGCATTCTCCGAACTCGACAAAATGAACAAGGCAAGCGTCACCAACCGCCTGAAAGAAATCCAGGGAGACAAGGAAGCACAGAGCGAAGCTGCTGTGCTAGGTGAATGGCTAAAGCTTGCCAACGAAGAAAGCGACCTCAACAAACAGGTCAAAGACGCCGAGGCGAAGCTGGATGCCGATGCGTTTGCGAAATACTCAAACCTCACAGAGTCGGAGATCAAGACCCTCGTTGTGGATGACAAATGGCTTACCGCCCTCGACAGCGCCATCCACGGCGAAATGGATCGCATCAGCCAGACTCTCACCCTGCGCGTGAAAGAACTAGCGGAGCGCTATGAAGCCCCGATGCCGCAACTGGTCGACTCGGTGGTGGAGTTGGAGCGGCAGGTGCATTGCCACCTAGAAAAGATGGGCTATTCAAAGTGATCAGCAACTGGAAAACTAAGTTGCTTGGAAATGTAGCCACACTTCAGCGTGGGTACGACCTTTCGTACCGCTTACGCAAGACTGGACCGATTCCTGTAGTGACTTCATCCGGCGTTGAAGACATGCATTCCAGCGCTAAGGTCAAGGGGCCAGGCGTGGTCACCGGTCGCTACGGCACTATCGGGAAGGTATTTTTTGTCCCAGATGATTTTTGGCCTTTGAACACCACTCTGTATGTGCGCGACTTCCACGGAAATGACCCACTCTTTGTGTCTTACCTGCTTAGGACGATCGACTTCCATTCTCACAGCGGCAAAACTGGGGTGCCAGGAGTCAATCGCAACGATTTGCATGAAATTGAAGTGACCCTTCCGGCGACCAAGAAAGAGCAAGAAGCTATCGCCGAGGCTTTGAACGACACTGATACCCTGATCGAATCTCTGGAAAAACTTATCGTCAAGAAGCGTTGCCTCAGACGGGGCGCCATGCAGGACTTGCTTGCTGGTAAGAACCGACTGCCAGGGTTTGAAACCAAGCCTGGGTTTAAACAGACTGAAGCAGGGAGGATTCCGGAAGATTGGAGCTTCGACAGCATCGAAAATCTCGCTCACATTACAACGGGCGGGAAGAACACGCAGGATCGCGTCGATGATGGTGACTATCCATTCTTCGTGCGTTCGCAGCTAGTTGAACGCATTAACAGTTTCTCCTACGACGGAGAGGCGGTGCTGACAGCAGGGGATGGAGTTGGAACCGGGAAAGTGTTCCACTATATCAATGGGAAATTCGACGCCCATCAACGCGTTTACCGAATCTCTGAGTTCAGCGAGCGCATAAACGGTTACTTTTTTTATCTATACTTCAGCAGCTACTTCTATAACCGGATCATGCAGATGACTGCGAAGTCGTCCGTCGATTCTGTGCGACGCGAGATGATTGCAAGGATGCTCGTTCCGCTCCCTCCCACCAGAGCCGAGCAAAAGGCTATTGCTGACATCCTGAGTGACATGGAGTCAGAGATCGTCGCGCTGGAAGCAAAAACGGCCAAGGCCCGCCAGCTAAAGCAGGGCATGATGCAGCAACTGCTCACCGGAAAGGTTCGATTGGTATGAACTCTGCAAGAAACTACTATCGAGTCATGCTGGGGCAAAAAAGCGTCTACGCAGCGGAATGCTTCGCCGGGAATTTCATCGGAACAGACTTCGGCATCGACCAAGACCTCACCAAGAAACTGCCCGAAGAATGGCGAGCCTTCAATCAGGAGTTCATTCCAATTTATCTGGCGAAGCACCCCGACAAAACAAAAATCGGAGCCGGTCTAGCCTGCGGAGCTTTATGGACCGTCTCAAAAGGGATCAGAAAGGGTGACATCGTACTTTGCCCGGACGGGTCTGGGCACTATCGTGTGGGCGAAGTCAGTGGTGAGTATACCTACCAGCCTGGCAAGATTCTTTTTCATCGACGCCCGATTCAATGGCTGAACGTCAGTATTGACCGTGCCGCCATGAGCGAAGCCTTGCGAAATTCCGCTGGATCAATCGGCACGGTCAGCAACGTCTCGCGTTACTCTGAAGAAATTGAAAGACTCGTCGGCGGCGTCTCTGCACCCAAGCTAATATCGACCGATGAAACGGTCGAAGACCCCACAGCGTTTGCACTTGAGGAACACCTCGAAGAGTTCCTGGTAAAGAATTGGGCACAGACCGAACTGGGCAAGGAATATGACATATATGAGGAAGACGGCGAGAAAGCTCAGCAATACCAGACTGATACCGGCCCGCTAGACATCCTTGCCATCAGCAAGGATAAGAAGCGGCTGTTGGTGGTGGAGTTGAAAAAGGGTCGAGCCAGCGATGCGGTTGTAGGACAAACGCTACGCTATATGAGCTTCGTGCAAGAGATGCTGGCCGAGCAAGACCAGACTGTACATGGAATCATCATTGCTCTCGATGATGACCAGAGAATCCGTCGAGCGCTGGCGATGGTATCGAATATTCTGTTTTACCGTTACCAGATCAGCTTCAAATTGGTTCGCAACTAAGAATGAATAAAGTCGGCCAACCCGAACGCTCCACGCAGAACCGCGTCATCGCTCTCTTTCGCGACGAGTTGCACTATCGCTACCTCGGGGATTGGATCGACCGCGACGGAAACAGCAACATTGAAGAGGAGATTCTCACAACATACCTGACCAAGCGCGGCTACACCTCGGCTCAGATCAGCGCGACCCTCTACAAGCTGCGCACCGAAGCCGATAACCATAGCCGCAATCTTTACGGAAACAACCACGCCGTTTACAACTTGCTGCGCTACGGTGTGCCAGTCAAGACCGAAGCAGGTAAAGTCACAAAAACGGTTCACGTCATCAATTGGGATGAACCCGAGGAGAACGACTTCGCCGTCGCCGAGGAGGTCACGCTGCGCGGCAACCACGAACGGCGGCCTGACTTAGTGTTGTACGTGAACGGCATCGCTATCGGAATCCTGGAACTCAAGAACAGCCGCATTAGCATCGGCGACGGTATCCGCCAATGCCTTTCCAATCAGCAGCCAGAGTTTAACGAGAAATTCTTCGGCACCGTGCAGTTTGTCCTCGCCGGCAACGATTCGGAAGGTTTGCAATACGGTACCGTGGGAACGCCCGAGAAATACTTCTTGAGATGGAAAGAGGACGAGCAGGACGACAGCCGCTTCAAATTGGACAAATATCTGCTGAAAATCTGCGCCAAAGATCGACTGATCGAATTGATGCACGACTTCGTGCTGTTCGACGGAGGGATTAAGAAGCTGCCACGGGTTCACCAGTATTTCGGGATCAAGGCCGCACAGGAGCATGTTCGCCAGCGAAAGGGCGGGATCATCTGGCATACGCAGGGCAGCGGCAAGAGCATCGTAATGGTGCTGCTGGCGAAGTGGATTCTGGAGAACAACCCAAACGCCCGCGTGGCCATCATCACCGACCGCGACGAACTGGACAAACAAATCGAGGGCGTCTTCACTGAGTCCGGCGAAAAAATCAAGCGCACAAGCAGCGGCCGCGACTTGATGAAACAGCTCAGCCAAGCCAAACCGCGTCTATTGTGCTCGCTGGTGCACAAATTCGGCAAAAAGGGTGCGGGCGACTTTGACGCCTTCATTAAGGAATTGGAGGCTCAGCCGAGCCAAACCGTGGGCGAGGTCTTTGTTTTCGTAGACGAATGCCATCGAACTCAGAGCGGCAAATTAAACAAGGTAATGAGAGCGATGATGCCCAACGCGGTCTTCATCGGTTTCACCGGGACGCCACTTCTTAAGAAGGACCGACAAACTAGCCTGGAAGTTTTCGGCGGCTACATTCACACGTACAAGTTCAGCGAAGCAGTTGACGATGACGTAGTGCTGGATCTGATCTATGAAGCGCGAGACATTGACCAGCGACTTGGCTCGGAAGACAAGATAGATGCGTGGTTCGAGGCCAAAACTAAGGGACTCAATGATTGGCAGAAGGACGAACTAAAAAAGAAGTGGGGCACGATGCAGATAGTGCTCAGCTCCAAATCCCGTATGGAGCGTGTGGTGAGCGACATTATCTTCGATTTCAGCGTGAAGCCTCGCCTTTCGAGCGAACGCGGGAACGCCATCTTGGTCGCGTCTAGCATCTACGAGGCGTGCAAGTATTACAACTTGTTCCAGAAAACGTCCTTCAAGGGTAAGTGCGCGGTGGTGACCTCCTATAATCCGCAGACCCAAGACGTGACCAAGGAGGAAGTCGGCGCGAACACCGAGACGGACAAACAGTTTATCTACAACACCTACATGGATTTGCTCAACGACGTGGAACCCCAGCCGGGCATGACGAAGACTGAGACCTATGAGGAACGGGCTAAGGGACTGTTCACGAAAGAGCCCGCTAGCATGAAGCTGCTCGTCGTAGTGGATAAGTTGCTCACGGGTTTCGATGCGCCCCCTTGCACCTATCTCTACATCGACAAGTCGATGCAGGACCACGGTCTATTCCAGGCGATTTGCCGCGTCAACAGGCTGGACGGCGACGACAAGGATTTCGGATACATTGTGGACTACAAAGACCTTTTCAAGAAGGTCGAGAACGCCATCGCGGTTTACACCTCCGAGCTTGATCACAGCGCGGGCGGCTCCGAGCCCGAAGTGCTCTTGCAGGACAGACTGAACAAAGGTAGGGAGCGCCTCGACAATGCCGTGGAAGCTCTCGCTCTGATGTGCGAGCCGGTTCAACCGCCACAAGGTGAGCTGGAGCACATCCACTACTTCTGCGGCAACACAGAAATATCATCGGACTTGGAGGAAAGGGAGCCACAACGCGCCGCGCTCTACAAGGCGACTGCATCTCTCGTCCGCGCCTATGCCAACATAGCGGACGAACTGGAAGCTGCGGGATACGGCAATGCCGACATCGCACGCATCAAACGGCAGCTTGACCATTACCTGGCCGTTCGCGAGATCATACGCAAGGCCAGTGGCGAGAGCTTGGACCTCAAAGCCTATGAAGCCGACATGCGGCACCTCATCGACACTTACATCGAGGCCGATGGACCCCGGAAGATCTCTCCATTCGACAATATGGGTCTACTGGAGTTGATCGTAAAGACGGGCATCGCCGATGCTATCGCGAAACAACTTGGTGGCCTCAAGGGAAACAAGGACGCGATTGCCGAGACCATCGAAAACAACGTCCGCAGCAAGATCATCAAAGAACATCTCAACGACCCGGCCTTTTTCGAGAAAATGTCAACCTTGCTCGATGAGATCATTGCCACGCGGAAAACAAAAGCCATCGAGTATGAGGAATACCTGAGGCGCATCGCCGAACTCGCAAAGAGAGTGGAGGCAGGACAAGCCGAAGAGACCCCGAAAGCGCTAAACACTCCGGGCAAACGCGCCCTCTATAACAACCTGTGTCAGAACGAAGAGTTGGCACTAGAAATTGACGAAGCAATCAGGAACGTTCGACCCGACGGCTGGCGCGGGGTTCAGGCTCGTGAACAGGTGATTAAGGCGGCGTTGTACGGCACGTTACAGGATGTGACTGACGTGGAACGGATCTTCCTCATCATCAAAGCGCAGAGAGAATACTGATGATCACAGAGCTCAGGCTTGGTGAGATAGCCGTGGATGTGGTCCTGAAGGACATCAAGAACGTCCATCTCGGCGTTTATCCCCCGAGCGGGCGAGTGCGTATTTCCGCCCCTAAGCGCATGAGCCTCGACAATATTCGCGTCTTCGCGATTTCCAAGCTGACCTGGATCAAGCAGCAACAGGACAAGCTCCGCGGCCAGGAACGCGAGACTCCTCGCGAGTATCTGGACCGCGAGAGTCACTACCTGTGGGGAACACGCTACCTGCTCAAGGTAGTTCTGGACAATGACGCCCCGAGAGTGGAGTTGAAGCACAGGAAAATGATTCTGCGGGTTGCTACCGGAACAACCGAGGAGGGCAAGCAAGCAACCCTGGCCCGCTGGTATCGAGAACAAATCAAAACTGCCGTCCCTGCCGTTATCGCGAAATGGGGGCCGATCATTCCAGTAGAGCTTGAGCGCGTTTTCGTGCGGCGGATGAAGACCAAATGGGGAAGTTGCAACGCTGACAGACGCAGCATCCGCTTGAATACTGATTTGGCGAAGAAACCGCGCGAATGCCTAGAATATATCGTCGTCCACGAGATGGTTCACATTCTGGAGCCCACCCATGGCCCGCGCTTCGTGGCACTGATGGATCGACTCATGCCGCAATGGCGCCTCTGCCGTGAGCAGCTTAATCGCTTGCCCGTTTGCCATGAGAAGTGGACTTACTGACAATCCACGGGTTTGCAATCCAAGAGTTCCCCGGAAACAGCATCGCTGCATTGCAGAAGACCCTCGCCGATCTTCACAATACTCAGCGCTCCGCTGGGACTCCGACTGACCGACCAACGGCCGATCAGCCGAAACTTTACTCTCTACCACTGAGACGACCACTTTGGAGGACGGCTGTGTGTCAGAAGTGTGCCGTTCTTTTGGATTTACGGTCCCCAGCCGAAATGCTGCCATTACGACCGAAGGGAGCAATGCCTGACCTAGCTCGTTTTCTCACAGTGTATAACAATTGCTATAACATCTGTTGACACCTTGGGCGGCTTGGACTAGGCTTAGTTCATGTTGGATGCGGGTCATTTGGCGAGCATTCGCGGCAAGCTCGGTCTTCCACAGGAGCAAATGGCTCATCTGCTGGGCGTGTCGTTTGCCAGCGTCAATCGATGGGAGGGAGGGCAATCCTCTCCCGCCGGACCGATTCGCGATCTTTACCTCGCTCTGGACGCTGCCATCAAGGGTGGAAATTCAGCGGAGGCAATTCTGCGAGCGGCCAACAACGAACGCGGTGCATTCTTGTACTCTCTATTCAGGATGGCTTATTCGCGTCCCAGGAGGGCACGGTGAACTTTGAGGTGTTGAATTTGCAAATGTTCCGTTCTGGAGGCAATGGAGATCTATATCTCGGGCAGCGAAGTGACACCGGCGAGTGGGTGGTGGTGAAGTTCTTGCGCGAATACCACCTGGCCCATTGCAGGAAAGCTTTCGCTCGGGAGATTAGAGTGCTGCTACGGAAGTCGCGCGGAATGATTCCGTTGCTAGCCTGGAATTTGGCGGTCGAACGACCTTTCTATGTAATGCCGTATCTGGAAGGCGGACCACTTTCTCACTACGCGGGCAGGCTTGTCAGGACCCAGCTGCAACAGGTCGCAGAGAATCTGGCCATGACGCTAGCGAATCTCCATGCCGCACTCGATCTCCACGGTGATTTCAAACCCGACAATGTCCTTTTGACAAAGCAGGGTTTGCTGCAAGTTGCCGATCCTCTGGGCAACGGTACGCTGTTTACGATTCTGTTCTCAGAGAATCGAGGCGGAACGCCTGGGTATATGGCGCCCGAAATCGTGGCAGGAGGGACGATTTCGCGCGCGAGTGATGTTTACTCTTACGGCGGCACAATTTATCACCTGTTAACCGGAAAAGTACCTCAGCATGGGCAACGCTTCGATCCAGCATCCGAAGGCGACGGATACGAGCCGCGTATGTGCGAACTAGTAACGGCATGCTGCGATCCGAACCCCAATGCACGACCAACGATGCAAGAAGTACTTCAAATGCTTCGCGGAAAACCATGGGCTACGATCCGAGAATCCAGAAAACAGCGTCAGGAATTTGTGAAGACGGCATGTGTCTTCGGGGGGCTTGTTTTTCTTGGCGTTGGATTAGCGAGGAGTATGCAGGCAAGTGCATAACCCTGCGGCGTCCCGATTCGCCACTTCTCCGAACTGTAATAAGTTGCTCACCGCTCCGATCGCGGCACGGGCCAAGTTCACAGGGTGAGTTTTTCTCTTTTCCACTGGTCGAAACACCTGAGAAAGTCTGCTCGCCCAACCGGGTTCAGGTTCATCGCCTTCGCGCAAGCGACACTGAAAAGGTCGAGCTGGCGTCTGTTGGCAAGATCGGTCGGAAATGTGTCGAGAAGCGCCTTCGTCGCAACGCACTTCGTCTCAGGCAAGAAAGGCTCCAATGATAATTGCAGGACGAACTCGCCGAGCATCAGGAACGCATTTTTCCGGTCGGCAGCCAATGGCGAAGCCGCCAGCGGTGCGAACGCCTGAATTATCTGTCGCATCGGGAAGGCGTCGATCGAGCCGTGCGAAACGCGCAGAGCCGCGACCATCGTCATGCCCCGGAAGTGCGTCGACTGGTAATTGAACCCGACCAGTTTGGCGTAGGTTTCTTCCGCGAGCGCTCGATCGAGGAGACCGCGAATTACGAGATATTCGACAATTGCCTGAGTCCAGACTCGCTGGCCGCCCACCTCAGACTTCGCGTATTCGGCGAACACGAGATCGTCAGTCCAGAGAATGCTGTCGGGCGCCAACGCGGCGAACGCTGCCTCGAGACCCTCCCATCCGAAGGCTTTTTCCAACACTTTGCGTCGTTCGGGATCCAGCGCGGCGATCTCTGGAACCGAGACAACCGTCGTGTTCTTCTCGACGCACTGCATCCATTCCTCGAAAGCAGCTTTCTCCCTCTCAGACTGCTCCTCGGTGGTCTGAGTCATATAATGCTGGCCGTTCTTGTAAAACATCGTGCCGTGCGGTGTCGCAAAACGCGCTTTCGCGCGAAGCTCCTGCAGTTCGGTGTAGGTCGCCGCGGAAATGACGAAACTGAACCGTCCGCTCGTCAGGACCTGGCGCGTGATGCCCACCAGACGCAACGTCGTGAGTGCCACGAGATCGAGAACCACCGTGCGCTTAGTTTCGAGAGTCGCTACGGCATCAGGTAGAACGTCCGGCGTCGGATGCGCGCATCGCACGAAATCTTCTTCCGACGTCGCGAGATCGAACAGCGCCTCGCAGGGTCCGTTTCCTAGTTTAGTCCCATACATGTTGAGAGTGATCGCGGTGGTTCTATAGATGTCACGGAGCTTCGTCACGACCTCCGAGCGCGCCTTGATCGTGTCGAGCATCGGTTGGATGTCCTCGACGGTGAGCTTCTCGGGCGGCGGAACGTGAAGAGTCCAGATGATCGTCTGACCAGGGAACTTGAACTCCATCTGCTCCCCGACCGCTTGAAATCGGCGCGTGTATTTGCTCACAATCTGCGTGATTTTGCCGACGCGGTTCTTCAAGGGGCTCTTCACACGCACAAACCTGTCGCCAACCCTTTTCCCCAGCAGTTCGTTCGCGAGGTCGCCAGACGCCGGAGTCTCTTCGAAGTCGTTATTGGGTTTGTCCGTATCCTCGATGACGAACCAGCCCGCGGCAGCGTCGCTGTCCTCTGAGTATTGGACTGCGCTTCCTACCTCAACCTTTTCCATCGCTGCCGGGATGTCCGGTCGAACGCCAAGGGTCAGGCTTCCCAAGTAGGCTTTGTGAGCTTCGAACTCCGACGTGTGGGCGCGCAGCACGCAGTAGGCATAGTCGACCGCCAGCGTGCTTTGGTTCTGCCACTGCAGAACGCGGACAGCCGCTACCGCATAGCGCATCGGAAGTTCTCCGGCCAATGGCAGCGTGTCCTTCGTGAGTGGGGCGATGTCGTTCAGTCCGTAGCGCATGGCGATCGTCGCGAGACGGAGCCGGGCGACCCGATGGTCAGGATTCGCGGCGATGAACTCCTGCAACCTACTGATTGCTTTCTGGTGATTGCGGTCTTCGAGGTACTGTGACTCGAACTCAAGCAGTTCCCAGTCCCTGTAGCCGCGTTGATAGAGAGTTTCGCATGTGTCCAAGATGACACGATCTCTCTCCAGGAGACCGGCGCAGCGGAGCAGCAGGCCAACGTCGAAGTTCGGAGTTTGAGCATCGAAAAGTTCCTGCAACAGCGGGAGTGCATCGGATGGGCGTCCCGACTCAAGCAGGAGTCGGCCAAGAAGATTTGTGAGGGAGCGGGTGTCCGTTGGTTGGCGGGCCGCTACGGCCTGGTCAAGGAAATGACTGGCCTCTGGCCGCTGCGCCTGCCTAAGGGATGCATACGCCTTTATCGTGGCGACCATGACGGGTGAGCCGGCCACTTCGGGCCTCGCGAGGTAGCTCTCGATTTCCCCGAAACGTCCCGCGCGCAGCAAGGCTCTGACGGCGCCGACCGTGAGGGGATCCACGAGTTCGCGGGGCAAGTTCGCGAGGTTTGCAGTGCTGAAGACGTCGAATGCCCTTTTTAGGTCCTGAGGCGTACCGCGATGCATGAGAGCCTGACCAAGCATGAAGCTGACGTGAACAGCAGCTTTCGAGAGTTCGCGTGTTTCTTCCAGGACGCGGATCCCTTCGTCCGGACTTCCTTGGCTGATGAACGACTCGGCCAACGCCAAGCGACCATTCAGCTCATCAGGGTCAGCGCCGAATGCCTCTCGGGCAAAGCGCGCCGCATCTTCCTTGCGGCCCTCGGCGAATGCGACATCGGCCTTGAGTGCGAGAGCGTGGGCTTTCACGTACTGAACGCACTCTGCTTCCGCGGCAGAGATAGCATCGTCGGCGAGCGAGAGCGACTTGGCGAGGGTCGCTGCTCTTTCCTCAGCATTGAGAGGCTTCACCGTGCGTTCTGCGGCTACAATCCTGGCGAAGTAAGCCTGCGCGAGGAGCAGATGTGTTTGCGACCACTTCGGATTGTCCGCAACGGCATCCTGCGCGTGTTCGATGGCCTGGTCTAACCGGCCGCACGCCAACGCTTTCCGGCTCAGCGCTGACGCAACTTCGTCATCCTTTCGCAGGTGGGCCGGCGTCGCGTCAAGCAACTCTTCGTAGGTTGTCTGCGGAGGCGCGGATTGAAGCCACAACGACCGGATGCGAGTGGAGTTCGGGAACCGTGAAATCGCGGCTGCTGCTTTCTCGCGGCTTTCCTTCTCTTGGAGAAGTAGGTGGTAGGCAAGCACCTCGTTCCCGACGCCCGTCTCGTCGTCGGGTGCGAGCGGCGCTGCATCCAAAAAATAACGAGCGGCGGTCTTGCCTTCCTCGATCATGAGGTTGGAGGCGCCAAGGTTGGTGAGGACTCGGAAGCGCTGCCATTTGGAGAGTGCGCCGCCCTTGGTGACCTGGATTTGCTCCAGCATATAAATGGCGATCTTTGCCTCGCAAGGGTTGACATGCGCACGGGCCTGGTTGATCAGGCCGTCGATTTCTCCCGCGGAAAGCCCGGTGATTGCCAACTGATCTCTGCAGATGTCGGACTGTGCGGGATCGAGCAGCCAGACGACGAACTCCTCGCGCGACATGACCTGGAGCGCCAGGCCGAACTCGTCGGCGATCTGTTTTGCCCAGCGTTGCTTTGTGTGCTGGCTGACTTTTTTCGGCGTTGCGAAAATCAGCACGCGCACGTCGGGATAGTGCTCCTTGGTCTTGGCCGCATCCACCCTGACTTTCTTGATCGTTGCGGTCGTGGAACAGGCGAGACCGAGTCCTTTCTTGTCCGGCTCTAAAGCTCCGTCCGCGTGCGCGTCGAGCCCGCCGTCCCATTTGCGCTCACACGCGACGAGTCGTGTCCACTTCTGCTGAGCGCGGACGACGGCAAGGCCCTGAAACTTATTCCCCACCTCGTCGGAGATCATCTCGTTGAGCGCCCTTTCGATTTCGGTGCGGTATGCCATATCATCCACTCGCGTGGTCCCTCTTTCATTTAGCGACGCCGTTTGACAGAGTCCAAGCCAAAGGGATCGAGCTCTGGGAGCAAGTCATCGGTGTCGTCCTGCTTGCTGATCGGTTCCTTGATCCAGAGCAGCGATAGAACGCTCCGATAATTCCTGAGAAAAATTGACTGTTCCCAAATCTCGGCACCCTCGGTCAGTCGCCGGCTGTCGAGCCAAAGGGCGGCTGGAAGAGGACTCGGCGAGTCGCCTTCGCTTTTGTCGCCCTCAAACAGGGCGCGAGCGAGTGTGCCCTTCTCCAGATATTTCCCCCACTCAATGAAGAAGTCGAACTCTCCGGACGCCCTCGACCACGCAATCCTCGACTCTTTGCTCCAGACAATCGCGCACGCGTAAGGCGCGAGGTCGCAATATCGCCACGCCGTCGCCGACAAAGACGCTCGACAGTCCGTCGCCACTGCGCTGATCGTCTGAAGCGACGGCGGCGTTTCGGAGAAGCGAGGTCGGGCGTACGAGGTTGGGATCAACAACTCGGCGGCGAACTCGTCGGCCTCGCGTTCCAGTTGCTTGTTGGCGTCCGACCAGTTGCCGACATCGGTGTCGAGGCACACATCGTCGCACTTGTCATGGCCCGGCAGAACGTAGTGTCCGATCTCGTGCGCGATCGTGAAGTTTTTTCTGCCGTCCTCAAGGATGCCGCGCCGGACTGCGATCGCCCCGAACGAAACGCCTTCGGCTCTAATAAGCGCTCCGTCGAACCCATCGACATCGACCTCATTGAGTTCGAGCTTGAGCTGGGCGGCGACCTCTCGAACGTCCGCCAACCCGACGATGCCAAGTTCGTCGAGCATCGCCTTTGCGTATATCTGGCCCGTTGGCAGCTTCATAAAACTATGAGCCCTGCGGTCCCTTCAATTTGTCGTTGAGCCTCTTTGCGATTTCGTCGAGCGCGGACTCGTCCTTCTTCGAGAGTTTCTTCTTGCCACGATATGCGGAGGGCCGGAACTCGGGAGTCGTCGATTGCATCCAGGCATGGGGATGGCGCGACTGTTCTACCACTCGTTCGATCCTAGCTTTTGCCTGCGTCGCCATCTCCTTCTCGTTTCGCGGCGATGCCGTCGGTGGGCGCAGGTCCTCGATGGCTTTCTTCAAGAGCGGCGGAAGAGGTTTTTGCGCCATCCAATACTCTTGCGCCTGCTTATAGAGCCTCGCGTAGACCGCATCCGCGATCGTGTCCGCATCAATTCCGGCAGACCGGAGAAGTTCTCGCGCTTCGTCGCGGCTGATCTTCTCTGGTCCGCCAAATACAGCCTCAGACAGCTTGTTCAACCTGCTCCGGCGATCTTCGATGCTGGGTTTCTTGTTCATTGTTTTTGGGCGGCGAAACCGTACTCGATCAATCTACGCCGCAGTTTCTTTTTTCTGTTGTCCAGTTCTTCCGGGCTGATCCCGAGAACATCCGCCTGCTCTTGCCGCTTCTCAATGTTGAGCTCGAACACGGTGTCGGCCAAGTCCACCAGGGCCGGCTCTGCGCTCAGTGCCGCACGAACGCGATCTTTGTATTCCTGCTCGTCGAATAGAGTGTCGACCGAAGGACCGGGATTCGGAAGGCCGTCGATGGCTTTTTCGGTCCTCGTCCCGTCGTCGGAAGGTGCTGGCGTAACATCCCGGTTTTCCTCCCGCAGGTGCGAGCGCTTGCGTACGAGGGTGTCATGCACGTCGCGCTTCAGCGCCTTCCCGAGCAGAGAGATCAACTCGCCCTTGGACGAGTTGTGCTTGATTTTCCCCGTAGCGTAGTCACCCAGGACTTGGGCCAGGAAATCCTCGATAGACCGGCCAGTCCCAGACACGACCAGGTCTGGGTCGCGCAGCCCGTACTCAGCAAATATCTGTACGGCGTATGCGGCCAGTTGGTCAGCAAGGGCCCGGAAATCCGGAATATTCCCGCCGACGATCAAAGAACGTCCTCTACCTAGACAGCGAACGAGTGGGCAGTTTTTCGCCATTGTATTTTTTTTCTCTCTCGATGGCCAGATTGGCGTGACTCGTTCGCTGTCTTGGGTAAGCGGGTAACCGCGCCGCGAAAACGATCAAGGCAGAGGAGATTTCAAAAAATGGCAATTAGAGTCGCAACTTCACAACCGCAGGCGCTCTTGGCGGCTATCAAGCGCGCAATCGAACAGAGACATGTAGAGACCTGGGCGTATGACAAGGACGGTGACTTTACCCACACCCCGACCCAGTGGGCGAACAAGTGCTGGCTGCGGCCGCATATCGGCGTGGGAATGCTGACCTTCACAACCGTTCCGCCGCGTGGCGTGGCGCTCTCCAAAGAGATATACGCCGTTTATCACGGCCGGTTTATCGAAATGTTGCTTGCTCATTTCGACTCGCAATTCTCTGACGCCGAAGCGACCGCGGTGGGAACGACGCAAGATGTCGTCTGGGCAAGCGCGTGATTCTCGCCGCTATTCAAGCCGCGGAAAGGAATCTTGTCGCTGAGTGCAGCCGAGTATTCCCGTCGACGTGTGATTGGGGCCAGTTGCTGGGTGAAATACAGCCAAGTTAGGTCTCAATCGAATACAACTAGCGACAATCTCTTGCGCTGTTATAGGCTGATCCAGACTCTACATGGGACAAGAGCAATCACAAAGGACCGGCGGAGGCGCTGCTACCCAGGGTGGCATTAATTTCCAAAATCGCGTTTCCGCATGGGTATGTGTACATATCCTGGCTGGCAGGTCTGCTGTCCCAATCGGCCCTGGTGGCATAGCTGCATACGCTCGCTTCGAAACGCCTGAACCTGTCGACGACATTCTCATTGGCGATACCAACGAAGGACACGCGTTTGTCCAAGCCAAGAGAACTCTTAGCCTCTCAACATCGACAGATTCCGATTTGGCTTCGGCTGTAGACCAGTTTGTCCGGCAGTACGTTTCCACTCGCGCGGGTTCAGACAAGCGACCTTGGCGAGCGAGGCCACTCGATCCTACGAAGGATCGATTAGTGATCGCAACAACTTTCGAATCCTCAGCCCCTGTAAGAATTGATCTCGCA
>Ga0209168_10001488_pt1 | contig 18303 bp, 14 predicted proteins | sample Coa_R1_FD_187156 | JGI IMG/M metagenome (GOLD analysis project Ga0209168, IMG submission 187156) | Surface soil microbial communities from Centralia Pennsylvania, which are recovering from an underground coalmine fire - Coalmine... | ecosystem: Environmental > Terrestrial > Soil > Unclassified ... | reverse complement strand
GTAATCGAGGGCACCCTCACGACTTCACCTGTACCAGAGCGATCCTGTGGGAACAACGCACGACGCTGAGATTCGCCGGCCGCGGGCATCTCCCGGTCAACGGTGTCCGCGGACAGCGCGAATTGCCTGGTCTGAACCCGGGATTCGAGCTGGTTCGCATGAATGTTATGCCGCAGTCGGGAAAAGGTTTCGGGGTGGGGCTCAATCGCGATAAATGTTGCGCGGGGCAACTTTCGGGCTGCCCATACGGAGAACACGCCGATATTGGCTCCCGCATCGACGATAGTCCGTGAACCCGTCCAAAGCCGGTAACATTCATCCACAAAGATCGACCAGAAAACCTTAAGTTCGCCGCGGGTGAAAACTCGTATAACGCCGCCTCCCCGCAAAGAAATATCAAGTGGAAACGCTGGCCGAGAAATCCCCAGATAGCTGGCGACCAATTTGTGCGTGTCACGGGTCCTTCGTTGAGCTGTCAGCAGATCGAAGGGCCGAGTCAGGTTTTTGAGAAGCCCGGAGAAGTTGGTTCCGGGGGCAGGCTCCCTTATCGGACCTTTGGAGTTTGAAATCTGATGCACGAATTGAGGGGAGCACGAGCACACCTGTGGCTTCATCACACCGGTGTGAATATAGCGTTAATTTCGAAGCGCAAACTCGCGAACGCCACAAACGGACAAAGTCCAGAACGTCTTATGCCTATGCTGCGAACAGAAGGTGACTGCAGCGCCTATTGGGACCAGAGGGATAGCGTTCCATGCTGAATTTCACCTCGGTTTAACCTTCCTGTCATGTTTCCCCCGTAGCATGTCAGCAATACTCAGCTCTCAGCAAGCGGGGGGATCTGAAAATGAAACGGGTTCTTAAGACAATCCTGGGATTCTTGATCTGCTCTTCCACAATATTGCCGGGCTCTGCACAATCGATCTATATCGCTAACGAATCTCAATCCCTGCTTGAACTCCTGAATTTCAATTCGGGTGGAATTACCATCCTGTACAACATCGGAGCTAAGCCAGATGACCTGACCCTCAATGCACAAGGTCAGCTTCTGTACTCGATCCCCAGCCTCGGGGAGGTAGACCTCTACGATCCGGCAAGAGGGACCAATTCCGTGGTGGTAACCGGGGTGAAATATGCTCGGGACCTGGCGATCGAACCCGGCGGCCAAACGATGCTGATCGCCATCTACACTCCTGGCAAAATTATGCGTTATAACTTCGCCACGAGAGCGCTAACCCTCCTGGCTAAGGGGTTGGGAACCTGCGACGGAATCGCGTATGACGGATACGGCAACCTCTATGCCGTTGCGAATCACAATACCATAGCTCGCATTGACCCAGTCTCTGGCGCTGTCATTCAAACCCTGGTTTTGGAACCTCATGATGGGGTCAATGGCGGCGATGGTATGACCTACGATCAATACACCGGGGAACTGTGGATCACTCACGATGGCACCACAGGATACGGGGTAGAGGAGATTGAGACCGCATCGACGGGGTTCACTGGAGCGTTCAGCTATTTTCCGACGCCGGGTGTGCGATCGCCTGACGGGATAAAGTCCGACGGCAAAGGGAATCTCTATGTTGGCGCAATACACACGGCCGCCATTTACAACATCCCGAGCCAGAAGGTGTTGAAGAACATCATCGTGAACGGAGCGGACGGCGTCGCGCTCGTTCCAGGAACGTACTCAGCTGTTAGTCCTTGAAAGTAGGCTCTCCGCATTTCCTTCCGCCTCAGGAGCGTCTCGTCGAAACTGAAAAGCGCGTTGTCAATGGACCCGATCATATTCGCGTACGGTCAAGAGTTCGCGACTTGCTGGAAAGACATTCCATGAACTTTGTCATTGTGCGTGAATTTCCCGCTCATGATCTTGATTACGCCTGGCGAGACTGTCTCGCCCGGGCAGCATCGCCGTCGCACTACAACTCGCCCGAGTATTTTCTGGTACCACACTTCGCCGGCAAACGGCCGTTCGCCATTCTGGCTAAAGACGGTAGCAAAGTCGTCGGAGTTCTGACCGGGCTGCATGAAGGGACTCAATTGCAATGTGGATTAATGTCGCGCCCTCAAATCTGCATTGATCCCGCAGCTGACGTTCACGCCACAACTGATGCCTTAACCCGCGGCCTACTCGCCGAAGGGAAGCGTGCGGAACTGGTGTCGGTGTTTGCGTGGAAGAACGAGTCGCTGCCGTTCGAACGCTTCGGATTTCGCTATAAAGAATTTGAAGGGAATGTCGTTCTCGATTTGACACAAGGCGCGGAAGCTCTGTTCAAGCAATTCACGAAGGACCGACGCAGGAATATCCGCTTCGCGGAAAAAAATGGCGTCGATATCGGATTAGCGACGACAACGGAAGACGTGGCAGCCTGCTATGACGTTTATGTCCAGTGGCGCCAGACACAACGAAAGAAAGTTCAGGGAACGCAAACTGCGTTTGAGGTTTTTGCCGAGGCGGCGAAATTAGCGAACCGCATCATGTTTGTAGCGCGAATAGGCGGCAAGCCCATCGCGATCAACATATTTCGCTTCTTTCCCGGAGGGCTATTCGAATCCGCATCGAACTACTCGCTCGACGAGTACTTGCATCTGAAATCCAACGAACTACTGCAATGGAAAGGAATCGAGTGGGCGTGTTCGCACGGGCTGAAGCGACATTCCCTTGGTGGCGCACACGGATTTCTCCGCAGGTTTGGAGGCACGGTAGTACCCGTGGTTCGTTACCGGCTGGATCGCAGTCTGCTTCGTCGACATGATGTTCGGGACGCAGTCCTCAAGCTGAGTCGGAAAACAGTGCATCACATGCCGCCAGCGCTAAGTAAATCCATCCTGCGAGTCTTAGGAAGGCCGTCCCATTGAGTTGACCAGACGTCCGGACATTATGCGGAAAAGCGAGAAGCACAACATTATCAAGAACATCGGCTCGAGTTGGTTCGCGCTCGGGGCCAATGTTGCGATCGGAATTTTCCTCTCGCCTTTTATTCTGCATCGGCTGGGCGACGCCGCGTTCGGCATCTGGGTTCTTATCTTCTCTATCACCGGGTATTACGGAATATTCGATCTGGGAATACGGTCCTCGATCGTGCGTTACGTATCGAAATTCTCCGCGATGGGAGATCAGGACAATCTCGCCAGAGTCATCAACACCACTCTGTTTGGATATACCTGCATTGGATTGCTGACCGTCCTCGTTACATTCGCCGGAATGCCATATCTGGATTTGATTCTCAAGATCCCTCCGTCCCTGCAAGCGACATCTCGCTGGTTGTTTCTGATCGTCGGCGCTTCGGTTGCCCTAGGCTTCCCACTTGGAGTATTTGGCGGGGCGCTGGAAGGCTTGCAGCGCTACTACCTGGTTAACTGGATGAATGTCGTCTCGACCGTCGTCCGGGCCGGGTTGATCGTGGTCTTTCTGAGTCGCGGAGGCGGATTACTGGCGCTCGGCTTAGTCACGACGATGGTGCCGCTGCTCGCTTCCCTTCTCCGGATGTGGGTCACCTTGTGGATCCTCAGAACTCCGATCCGCTGGCGCTACGTTACGAGGGACACAGCACGACTTATTGCGAATTACAGTGGCTTAACCTTCGTCATCCTGATTTCCAGCCGTCTGCGATTCCAGACAGATGAAATCGTGATCGGAAGTTCCCTGTCAACGGAGGCGATCACACACTTTTCAATCGGCGCGCGACTCGTGGACTATGCCAACAATGTAATTTTGTGCGTTGCACAGATCTTCATGCCAATGTCGAGCCAATCAGACGCAGAGGGCGACACCAGTGGTTTGCGAAAAATGCTGATTGCGGGTAATCGGGCTTGCGCCTTCGTGATTCTGCCGATTTTCGCCAGCCTCGTCATTCTCGGCAAGTCGGTGATCGAGGTTTGGGTGGGGCCGAGGTATATTTCACAAAGCTATCCCGTACTGTTGGTGCTGCTAATTCCGATGACGTTCTTGCTCGCTCAGGCCGCCTCCACCCGTATGCTTTTGGGCACAGGCCAGCATGGCTCATATGGAGTAGTAACGTTGATAGAGGGTGCCGTAAACGTACTACTTAGTATCCTACTAGTAAGGCATTACGGCATCCTAGGGGATGCCTGTGGTACTGCGCTTCCGTTGGCCTGCACGACGATCCTGTTTTTGCCGTGGTATGCCTGCAAGACGTTCGGGTTGAGGCTGGGTACGTTTCTGCAGCATGCTTATACTTTGCCTTTCTTAGCTACGATTCCCCTCGCGCTCACACTTCTTCTCGAACAGCAATGGTTCGTACCCCATCGCTTTCTATCCTTGATTATGCAGCTTGTTATTGCCTGGGGAGTATATGGGCTTTGTCTTCTCTGGATGCACGCAAAGAACTATGCCTTCCACATCGATAGGGACGCGGTTTCATCCGAAAAAGAAGCGGTTTCCTGTGTTTTACTACAGGAAAGAGCATGACCGTCCTCAACACTCCCGGCAGCACGATGGAGCAAAGATCGAAGCCCAGCCTAGGTCCCCTGCTCAAGCGAATCAATCATCTTCGCTGCAAGGCCTGGGATATTCGGCACAGCGTCGACACCTGTGGAGAGATTCCTCTCACATCTCTTGCTTTTCAGAACCCCAACAAGTCTACTGGTTTGGAATATCAGTCTCATCACCCGAAAATCACTCGCGATGCTCTTCATGCGCCGGACGTTCCCTATGAGCAATATAACTTCATAGACTACGGCTGTGGCAAAGGGCGAGTACTGCTGGTCGCTTCGGAGTTTCCTTTTCGGAAGATCGTGGGCCTGGAATTTGCGCCCTCATTGGCTGAAACAGCACAGAGAAACCTTGAGACATATCGCGGACGCAATGTGAAATGCCGGAATATTGAGGTCTTGGTGATAGACGCCACGACTTATGATCTTCCACCCGAACCGGCGGTTTTGTACTTTTTTAGCCCGTTTGCAGGGTCCGTGATGGACAAAGTCATTCGAAACATTGAACGCTCGGTCGAAAAATATCCGCGGCGCTTGCTGGTGGTCTTTTCTGGAATCTTTGTTATGCGCGACAAGGCGTTTGGATCTCGACCGACTTATCGGCGTTTACTGCGCCAACCCTATTTTGATCTGTACCAGCGCGTCCTGTAGCGCGCTTGCCACGTTGCTAACTCTGCGGTATCTCCTGCATCACGCCATCGATATTTGCACCAATATCACTGCCGTCATCGGCTGCTTTCTTTCCGGGAGAGCCTGGTGCCAGATGATAGTCTCCCAATGCCCCTCCCTTGAAATTCTCATAGGTGCTGTCCTGGCTCGTGGCGAATGTCAAATTCCCGGCGGGCCAAGAAGGGTAGGCGATCGCATCCCCTCCTAAAATCAGATTCCTCTGCAGCACATACGGCTGTGCCCAGCAGGCGTTGAGTTTGTCGAGCGGACTGTTTGCAGGAGCGTTGGCGCAGTTGCCCGCTCCTCCGGTGGAAAACACGCCATAGTTGCCAGCGGGGACGACGGAATTCTTGAAGGTGATTCCAGATTGCGCGGCCGGCATAGGGCCACTCAGGGTAAGGAATCCTCCCAGATCCGTGCCTTGCTCAACCAGTGTTACATGGTTGATGAAAACGTTCGCGAGTATGTCGCTGCCGGGCGCCCCGGGTCCAGTACCAAGTTCGATCTTGAATTTTGCATTTCCAGGAGCGTATGCGGTTGGAAAGTCAAGACCGTCCGCGATCAGGTCGTGGATGGAATAGTTCTTCCCCTGGTAAGCAAACCAGCCTTGGCTGGCTCCGCCGTTAAAGATCTGCAGCGCCTGCTCGGCGTTCGTTATGTAGTTATAGGCAAGCGTCACATCGTGAACCTGGCAGGTCAGCGGGCACAGGCCACCCTGCGAGACGGCGAACAACAGAATGGATGCGCCATCCTGCGTGAAGCCGGCCCAAACGTTCATCAGGCGGTTTCCGCGGAAGAGAACTCTGCCTGCATTCTTGAGTTCCAAGTGGTTCTTAACAACATAAGGATGGCCGTCTACTCCTCCATCGTAGCTCGGGTCGGCAGGGTCCCAAGTGAGTGGTTTGAATAGCACATTACTCTCGATGTCGATGTCGAGGCTGCTATCAACGCTGTTGCCCCCGCCGAAGAGAATCGATTGACCGGAGCCTTCAAGGAAATTGCCATAGATTTTAAAGGTTCCATGATACGTACCCACTTCCTTATTATTGCCGCCGCCTATCGGATGCGCATCGGTGCAGGTGCCATTCGGCCACGAATTACAATGAAATTCGTTCATGTAGGAATTGATCACAGCGACGTAACGCGTGTCGCGCATCATGATTCCATGGGGCGCATCCTCCTTGGGATTGCTGTGAATCCAAACACGATCAAAGATGATGTGATCGGAGCCGGTAAGATCGAGCCCATACCACGTGCCGCCCGGCGCCTTGGCAAATTCAATTCCGATGAACCGGATGTGGTCACCGAAAACAGGCGTCCCGTTCAAGGTCGGAATGATCTTGAATCCAAGTTTCGCAACTCCGCCCGCAGGACATTGGGGAAAAGCGGGACGGCCAGGGAGTGAACTCACGCCGAAGTAACAAGGACTGATTCGAGTTCCCTCCGCGGGAAGCTGCTCGTCCGAAGTGCTGCTGCGGATTGTGATGTAGTGCTGGTCATCGCAGTTCTTGCGCGGAAAGTTGGGATTCTCACTAATGGACTGTCCGGCAGTGAGCATTATCACATCGCCGCAGCTTGCTTGCGCGTAAAGAGCGTTAGGGTCGGTACCAGTCAGAGTTGTGCCCGGAGATGGAGTTCCATCGCGGCCAGTGTAGTAACAACTTGTCGGCAATTGGGCGGGGCCGTCGGAAGCGGAAAGATATCGCGGAATGTTGCCAAGGCCGCAAAAACGATTCTCCGCACTCGATGAAGATGATGGCGGCGCGGGTGGGATCTGCGTCTGTGGGCCCACAGAGACGGCAGCCGTTGCCGAGTTTGTCGAGTCTGTACTGTCCGTCGCCCTCACCGTTACCGTCAGCGGCGACACAACTGAAGGTGCGATAAAGACTCCGCTGCTTGAGACTGCGCCCGCTGTGGCACTCCAAGTCACGGATGTGATTTGTGCATTGTCTTTGAAAGCAGCGAATTTCAAAGTCCTCCCAGCGGTGACGCTAGCGTTGGGAGGTGAAATCGTGATCGCTGAACTTGAGGGCACGGCAGGCTGTGAAGAGTTTTGCGCGTTGCCGTTGCTTATACCCGAACATCCAGAATTCAGGACTGCCAGAATACCAATGAAAGCTGTGAAGCCGATCCTGCGAATCCCATGTCCCAGCTTGTTTGCTGCTAAATATGTACGAGGGGAACTTCCACTTATGAACACCGAATGCTCCTGTTAAAACAATCGCTTCGAAATTCATTCTCGGGAGCGTCCAATGACCCGGCAAATTACGGAAGGTCTAGGAATCAATGCCGAGCAAAGCGGAATAGCGTCCTATCGATTGAGGAGTAACAGCTTGCCGAGATGATGAGGGTCGAGACGATTAGGTAGTCATTAGTACGGAGACAAAAGTAACGCTCCCAACATTTCCAGCACTGCTCCGTTCGATCTGTGGAAATGAATGTGGAATGTAGCCAATCTGTAGCAGAAAAGTCACATTCTTTTAATACTTCGCATGCCTTTATGCCTTGACAGTGAAACACAAACAAACTATAGGTTTAAGCACCTTCGGGCCTCTTCACTTGTGTCCATTGTTCGCCCGCGCCCCCGGGGCGGATTGACAGTTAAAGTGCCTGCCTATTACATGGCGGCACAGATCCCCCTGTGTTCTTGGAGGCGCTGTGACCAAAGTTCGGCTCGCAGTTCTGTGTGCAGTCTTTTTATGTCTTCAATGCGTCGCTTCGGCGGACTCAACTGGAAGCTTCGATAACCAAGGCGGTGTGCTAACCGCAGTGCAGGTTGATCACAGCGGCACATACCAATTGACAGTAACCAACTCGCCCCTAACAAGCGTTTCCGGTGTCTACGGGCTGAACTGCGGCGGTAGCCTTGGTACCACGTGTTCCGGCGGAATTGGGTTTAAGCTGCCCGCTGTTTCACTCTCTGCCATTGACAACGTGAACGGACCGCCCCTGGTGTTTTTAGGGAGTGACTTCGGTAGTTTTACTCTGAAGGAGAATGGTGCAACAGTATTCACCGGCTACTTCACTTCAGCGACTTGGACCTTCACGGGAAATACCAGCACGAACGACTATCAGTGGACTCTCATGGGTAATATCACCGGAACTTACAAAGTCGGTAATATGACGGAGACAGTCAACGCAGCATTGGTACAGTTGACTGTCTCAGCCTCGTCCGATCCCTTCACCGCAACTGGCACGAAGAGGATTGGGATCAGCGGAGGAAACACCAACCTGCCTGGGGTAGTGCCGGAATCCGGCACCTTGGTTCTATTTGGCACTGGCTTGATTGGGATCGTATTGGCCGCGCGCCGGAAATATTTCTCTGACATACGAGCCTAACGCGAAACTCTTCTTCCACGCGCGAGGGAGCCGCCTTCGGCTCCCTTTTCGTTCGTAGGGCCTGAGTGTCCACTATCGTTACATCTTTGAGATTTCGACCGCTACTAGCGGCTTCTTGCTGCTGTCTGGGCCTGCTTTGCACGAGCTGCCTGCATCACAGAGTCGCCACGCCCAGTTTGACCGCCCGCTCATGCCCCAAGGATTCTCTCCCGTTCACCGCAGTTTATAACGGGGTCCTTCTCAATCACGGAGAACTGTGCATGGCGATTGATCTGATCAGAACCCGGGCCGTGCAATGACTTCGGTCACGAACGAACTTGGGCCAACTGCTTCTTTAGCTTTGCCGCGTCGTTATAGTTCGGGTTAATCTTGAACGCTCTCTGCAACTCATGCCTGGCAAGGGACGGCTGATTGGTTTTCTGATATGCCAACGCCAGGTGGTAATAGATGTTGGCATCGGGTAAAGTCTTGTTTTTGTCAATGAGACGTAAGGCCTCTTGGAACTGGTCGATCGCGGACTTGAATGCGCCTTTCTGGTAGTAGATGTAGCCGAGTGTGTCCGCCACATTGGGGGAATTCGGCATGCCTTGGCGTGCTGTCTGCGCCAGAGAAAGCGCAATATCGATGTTGTCGCCTGCCTGCAAAAGTGTGTACGCCAAATTGTTAGAAGCAACGGGATTCTTTGGGCTTAATTCCAGTGCCTTTTGGTACATTTGCTTGGCAGACTGCCAGTCCTGCTTCTTTTCATAGAGCTCTCCCGTCAGGACATAAAGATCGGGTTGCTTCGGATTATCGCCCAGAGATTTTTGGTAGGTTTCAATCGCGTTATCAACGGATCCCTTCGCGACTTGCAATCGGCCGAGCTTGACGATTGCATCCGAATTTTTCTTGTCGAGATCGATCGACTTTTTGAACGCGGCTTCGGCGGCCGGCATGTCGTGACGCAGATCGAACAATAACGTACCGAGAAGATCCTCAAAAGCACTATTATCAGGCTCTTTCTGAATTTGTGCCCGGGCTACAGTGATTGCTTGGTCAATCTGTTCTTGTGCTATCAAAGCGTTCATCACCCCGCCGAGTCCGTCAGAAGAGTTGGGATCCCGGTCCAGAGCCTGCTGATACGCCTGCTGTGCATCCACGAATTTTCGCTGCTCGAAGCTGACATTTCCAATCTGGAGATAACCGATGGAAAGTCTGGGGGCAAGATCAATCGCTCTTCTCGCGTCAGCTTCAGCATCCGCGTAACGCTGGCGGTAAATGTAAAAAGCCGACCGCAGGGTGTATCCATCTGGCGATTGTGGCTGCAGCCGGATAATGTCACTCGCATTTTGAAAGAGAGCGGCTGGATCCGCTTTCCTGACGGCAATCTGAGCCAGCGCGCGGTGTGCCTCTACGAGATCCGGTGAAATCCTGGCGGCACTCTGCCACTCGCTCTCTGCCAGTGGAGCCTTTCCCAGTGCGTTGTAGGCAACCCCCAAATGATAATGTGCAATGGCGTTGCCGGGGTCATCGGTTAATACACGCTGCAGAGTGTCCACGGCGTCCCCCGGATGGCCTTGACGATTCTGAATCTGGCCTCGGCAGATTAAAGCATCGTCATCGCCCGGATAATCCTTGAGAATCTCTTCCGTCAGCTTGTTGGCTTCTGCCAGCCGGCCCTCGAGTATGAGAAGTTGATCGTAGTTCAATTTCACGCGAGGGTCTTTCGGATGCTCCCGGTAAAGCGATCTGTATTCTGTGCCGGCTCTTTCCAGGTCTCCTATGGAGAAGTAGTAATCGCCCAACATGCGGTAACCCGAGGAATCGAGGGGCAAGTCCGTCTTCACCTTTTTCAAGACTTGTTCGGCGAGATCCCGCTTGTCTTCCGATACATAGAGACGGACCAGTGCTGCGCGCGGTTCGGGATTTTGGGAATCGTTGTCGATGGCCGTACGAATTTGTTGCTCGGCTTCGGGTAGGCGCCGTCTGGCGCGAAAGAATTCAGCCAAGCCAAGACGAGCATTACTCGCCTTCGGATTCAGTTGAAGAGCCTTGTTGAAATCCCCTTCCGCCACATCGGGCTGATTGGTCTTCTGCTGCAATACTGCCATGACGACATAGGACTCCCATTTTTGTGGAGCCATCGCAATTGCTTTTTGCGTTAACTGGAGAGCTTCCGAGATATCACCCTGCTGGGCCAGCAGGTTGGCTGCCGATAGATATACAGACGGGTTGTTAGGTCGCATCTCGAGCAACAAATCAACATGTGTCTTCGCTTGCTTAAAGTCTCTGACCGAGATCAACAGATTCGCCATATCGAGATGAGCGTCGTAGTTGTCGGGCTGGAGTTCCAGAGCTCGCGCGAGTTCCGAGTACGCAGCGTTCCACTCTTCCAGCTTGAGACGGCACTTTGCTAATTGGTAATGAGCGCTGCCAAATTTCTCATCCACCTGAATGGCATTGGCAAACTGGATAGCAGCCTCGGGATATTTCCCTTGCTCGAAATAACGTCCGCCACTCTCGAAATATTTTTGCTTTCGCACTTGTGGGTCGCGAGAGCAACTGAGGCAGACTGAGATCACGAGAAGTAGCGCTAGCAACCGGTTAGTTTTCATAGGCATCCTCGGAACCCTTTTGCTCTAGGCCCGCGACTTCCCTGCTCGGTAGCAGGCGGAACAAAAGGCAGCGCAAAGTGATCGATCAAAGGGGAATGTAATTCCCCAACTGCGGCACCAAGGCGGCAAGCAAGGATAGAAGTCGTTGCTCGGCCGCCGCAGCATTCTCTTTCGGAGACAGCAGCGTCGAAACTCGGATCAGCGAACCATCGCTACGGTTCAAACAGATCGAATCGGCAATCAGGTAGAACCTCGCTTCATACTCGCCCGCGAGGGCGCGATCGCGGGATTGATACCAATAAATAACGAGAGCGCGTTGTCCGCTCTTGGTGATCAAATATCGGTTCGCTTGAAATGATTCTCGTCCGGGAAAGGCCAAAGAAATTTGCCGAGACTCCGTGGGAAGCCAGCCTTCTCCGGGCAAACAGTGCTTAGGCGAATGCATCGTATCGCCCGCACGTTGACTTGCGAAATAAGCCAGGAACAGGTCAACAAGAGGGAAATCCGTGTGGAGCGTCCGATACCTCCTGAGCAGAAAATCTCCGCGTCCCAACACTGCAGAGAGTCCGATGGAATGGCGGCGTCCATACCCTGCCATTCACCCAGTTGATGCGGGAAAGACGAAAAACTCTCGCGGTTGGGAATGGTTTCGTTCGAGCTGCGGAGACGCAAGAATAGTGCAGTGCCGATAATCACAACCAAGGCAGCCGCGACCCGAGCGTCATGTCCCATGCTGCGCCCCTGTTTTTGCCTGCACTAGAAGGCGATGCAAGCAAAAGAGCATACCTAACGAAACCAGGAAAATAAGCCATCCTGAAAAAGAATGAAAAAAGCCTCTGGCTGCTTCCGGCGCCCAATATTGGACCAGCAAACCCGTCCCGATGATTCTCAAGCTATTGGCACAAATCGCGATCGGAATGGCAGCCAAAGCGAGCATCAGTCGAATCGAACGGGACCTTTCGGTAAGTTGGCCGTACATGACGGCTAACGCAGTCAAGGCGATCAGCGATCGAATGCCGCTGCAAGCTTCTGCGACTTCGAGCGGCATGGCAGGCAAGTTGATTACATTGCCTTCCCGAAGCACGGGGACACCAAAGAGCGGAAGCGCACCCGCCGCCAACTTTGAGGCGAGGAGCTGAAGCGGAATTGTCACCTGATTAAGGACGAGAGCAGGAACGGGAATCATGAAGAACAGGAAAGCCCAAGGGAATAACGCCGCTCGCATGTGCCGCCAACCGGCGAACAGAATCGTGAGTCCGAAGATCAAGAATATAAGGGAAATACGAGATGAAAAGATTTCGGCACCTAACTCTCCAAAGATGAGCATCGCCATAGAGAAAACTACTATTAGCAACCCCCACCAGGATGGTTTTGGCGCGATCCCTTGCATATATTGCCGACGACCTATTAACACGTACAAAGAAAACAAGGGCACCGCGAAAGCATGCGAATAATTGGGATCTTTCCACCATTCTCTTACTAAGCGGAGCAGTACGGGAAAGTATAGCCAGATGATCGGCAGCACTGGTGCCAAGATATGCCACCTTATTCGACTTCGACTCGCCGGGACCGATTGAACATAAGGAGCGGCTTGTACTAATTGGCTCATGCGAAAAGTACATTGAAGATAGGAAACATGGTGCGAGTTCCTTTTACGGATTGCGAACCTAACTCAGTTGACGCCGCAAAGATGACGGGATGCATAAGCTCGGAGAAGCGCCACAATTGTGCAACATGACGGAACTGTGTGGGAACTGGAGTTCATACTTTTTAACGGACAATTAACAGGACTGTAGCGAGAATATTTACCCTTTTTTCATCGAAAATTAATACTCCAAGAACGAAACAACTTCCTTCCCTGTGGTATCACTTTGAGGCTCGACAAGATCTGGCGTTTCGTCAGCGTAATGTTCGGGCGCTCGTTGGTCAAAGTTTCCCCCAACCGACTGTTTGCAGTCCTGACTTTTAGAATGGCACGCCACGTGGAGTTCGTTGAGACCCGGAACGCTACCGCGCGTGCGGTGGAACACGCCACCGCAGAGTTGGCACCTACCGAGATACCGATCATTCTGCGCGGGGAGTCTGGGAGTGGCAAGCGCACTCTGGCGCGTAGGATTCACGAGTGTTCAGCTCGCCGCCGCGCGGAATTTGTGGCGCTCGCCTGTGGTGGCTTGACACCCCAGGATTTCGTCCCTGGAGAAAATTCGCTCTTGAGTCGCAACGGCACCCTTTACCTGGAGGAGATAGCCGACCTCAGCCCAGAGTCTCAGAACGCGCTTCTCGAAGCATTGATCCAGGCTGATGGTACCGGCAATGGGAAGGCACACGCGCGACTCATTTGCGGGACCTCGAGGGAGTCGGAGCAGGAAGCCAATTCTGGCGAATTCAACGAAGATCTCTATCACCGGCTCAATGCAGTCTCTTTGCGCGTACCGCCTCTGAGGCACCGGCGTCAGGACATCGGGCAGCTAATGATTTTCTTTTTGTCAAAATTCGCGCGGGAGTTGAATCGCACAACCCCGATGCTAAGCGAAGAAACGCAGCAGTTGTTTGTGGATTATGCGTGGCCCGGAAACATACGTGAACTGGCAGACGTGGCGAACGCAATTGTGGCGCTTGGTGATGAAACTCTAGCCATGAGCGGCCTACGGGCGATGCTTTCTCAGAGCAGCATTCCAATTTCTCTGCGTGAAGCTGCTCGCGCGGCTTCACGGGAAGCAGAGCGCGAAATAATTCTGCGAACACTGGCGCGCATGCGCTGGAATCGAAGGCGAGCCGCTCAGGAGCTCAAGATTAGCTACAAAGCGCTGCTTTACAAACTGAAACAGATCGGGGATGGCGAGCTCGAAGCATCGTAATTGAGGAGAATTTCTATGAAATCCACGCTGATGTGCGTGACGTTGCTCGCGCTTGCAACAGCGAGCTCCGCAGCGTTGTCCGGCGGCGATTCGAAGCCGAAAAAGAATGGCTCGATTCCAGAGTCTGGATCCGCGCCGACATCTGAAGCTCCCTCTCCGGATCAGGGTGTTGAAGTTCCCGCCGGGCCGAGCTATTTGATAGGCCCGGACGACACTCTGCATATCTCTGTATGGAAAGAGACGGAGCTGACGGTGACCCTTCCCGTACGTAGTGACGGAAAGGTTTCCCTTCCCCTGCTCGACGACGTTACGGCCGCCGGTCTGACTCCCATGCAGCTTGCTGCGTCTGTAAGGGAGAAACTCAAACGGTATGTCGAGGATCCCCGAGTAACGGTTGTCGTCACCCAAATGAACAGCCGGAAGTTCTTCGTCACCGGCGAGGTGCAGCGAACCGGGGCGATGCAGTTGTTGCCAAATATGACCGTCTTGCAAGCGCTCGCGAGCTCGGGTCTGACGCAATTCGCCAATACTAAAAGGATCTATCTGCTGCGCTCAGTGAACGGTGTCCAGCAGCGAATACCTGTGAACTACAAAGAACTAGTAAAAGGTCGTGATATGGCGCAGAACGTGGTACTTAAGCCGGGAGACACTATTGTTGTGCCTTGAGACAAATCCGAGCAGGTACGCTCACCTTCTAGTGGTATTGCTCATGTGCGCGCATGCCATCGGGCAAGACGGCTCTGCTGGCCAGAGTTCTGACATGTCACCATCTTCTGATAGTGATCAGCAACAGAAGGGAGCGGACGAGCAAGGACCTCCCTACTGGAAGTTTCCGCCGCTCGTCGGATTCAATTTTCCGACTCCGCCGGTGCCGGGTTCCGAGAACCGCAGCTTTATCCTTCCGGGAGCGGAGTTTAATGCTGGAGTCAATGCGACCGAGCCGGACGGTTTTGGTAAGGTGAGATCGTACGGCACGGCACGCGCTCTTGGTAGCTTGAGCTTACAAAGGCTCTGGAAGCGTTATGATCTGGGCCTCGACTACATTGGCGGAGTCGCATATCTCGGCTCTCGGCGGGAAGGTCATTCTCTTTTGCAGTCGCTGGATGCCGATCAACATGTCTCTTGGAGCACAGGACAACTCGGCTTTCGAAATTCCTTCACTTACTTGCCAGAGGGAAACTTTGGGGCGGGAGCGTATGGGGGCTCCTCGGCGCTGTCAGCGCTCGGTACGGGCGGTGGAGGACTGATCGGCCTGGGAATATTCAGCCCTGCGCAATTTGCGTCGCTTGGTGAAGAGCCACGAATTACGAACGTTTCCCTCGCCAGCATCACCCAATACTTCTCTCCCAGAAACTCGCTGTTTGCCGCCGGGTCTTATGGTTTCGTTCACTTCACCAACGGGAGCTACCAATTGGTGAATAGCCAGCAAGTAGTTGCTGAAGCCGCTTTCAGCCGCCAACTTACCCGAAAGAATCAGATTTCATTCTTATATGGTCACCAGATGTTCCGGTTCCCCAGTTTGCCCGAAACCAGCGGGCCGCCAACTGGTACCAATCGCAACATTCAGACGGATCTAGTCAACGTGCTCTTTGAACATCGCATCGGTGAACGTATGGAGTTTGTTGGAGGCGCAGGGCCACAGTTTACTAACATCCAGAGCCCAGACAGTGGCACAACGAAGCACGTGACCGCTAGCGGTCGCGCAAACGTCAAATATCGACTCCGAACAATGGAGCTGTTCGCCGGATTCTCACGGTACAACACGAATGGTTCCGGACTGTTTGGTGGGGCAACCACTAACATTGTCCGCGTGTCGGCAAGCCGGACCTTCCGGCGAGTTTGGCTGGGAAGCTTTGACGCTGGATACTCGCGGAACACGGCGCTAATCGATTTCTTCGGTAATCACGCGTCGCGCTATCAATACACATACATTGGCGGCGGGCTGCACCGCCAGCTCACCCGTGAACTCACCGGGTTTCTGAGCTACCAGTTCGGAAATCTCAACTTCAATAACGATTTTTGTCTGACTGCTACGTCCTGCGGCCGGAGTTCACAACGTGAGGTGGCGCTGATCGGACTGGACTGGCACCGTCGACCGATTCCGCTCGATTAGCTTGGAACGAGTTTAAAAAGGAAACGCCATGATCGAAAACCGTGAACTAGGCGCAAGTGACTATATAGCAATGTTGCGTCGGCATTTGCCCGCCTTGCTGATTCCGGCAATCCTTGCGCCCCTCGCCGGATTCGGTGTTTCGTACCTCTTCCGCGCAAAATATACTTCGCAATCTTTAATCCTCGTCGAGGAACAGAGCGTGCCCGAGGGGTACGTCAAACCGGTAGTTACTGAAGATATTACGCAGAGAATTGGGACCATCCAGCAACGAGTCTTAAGTCGGGATCATTTGCAACCACTGGCTCAGCGGCTTGGCTTGCTCAAAAACAATGAAAATGTGGACAACGTGATCGCCGACCTTCGGTCCGGTCTTGACATTGAACCTGTAGTCCCGGGTGCTCCCGCCTCGTCTTCAACCACTTCGTCCACGACCAAGAAGAAACCTGGACAAAGCAACGCCAGCACTGTTCCGGGATTTTATGTGAACTTTACCGCTCCTAATGCGATGGACGCTCAGCGGATCTGCCGCGAACTTACTTCTCTAGTCCTGGAGGAAAATCTGAAGACGCGCGAACAGGTTGCACAGAGCACAACCGATTTCCTGTCGAGGCAGGTTGAGGATGCCAAACAAAACCTTGATGAGCAGGATAAGAATCTCGCCGCTTTCAAAAAACAATACCTCGGCCAATTACCAGGTGATCAAGACGCAAACCTGAAGATCTTGAGCGGCCTGAATTCTCAGCTGGACGCTAATACGCAAGCTTTGAATCGAGCGCAGCAAGACAGGACCTACAGCGAAGCACTCCTGGCACAGGAAATCGCCGCATGGAAAGCTTCACAGTCTGCCGACAATCCTCAAACGCTTCAACAGCAATTAGCCAAATTGCAGAGTCAGCTGCTGGACTTGCAGTCCCGCTATACAGATGACCATCCGGATGTTGCCAAGACAAAGAGGGACATCGCCGAACTCCGCCAGAGATTGAAGGATGTGAACTCGACTGCGACGCCCACCGCCACCGGGGACGAGCAAGCGAAAGCTGGCGAATCGCCCGAAATCCGGCAATTGCGGATGCAAATTCATCAATATTCTGACGTCATCGCGCAGGCAAATCGCGAGCAACAACATCTACAGGACTCAATCAAGCAGTACCAAAGTCGAATTGCCCTCAGTCCGTCCATGGAGGAGCAATACAAGGCTCTCACGAGGGACTACCAAACAGCCCAAGATTCATATGACGATCTGCTTTCCAAGAAGACCCAGGCGCAGATCCAGACCGACATGGAGAGAAGCCAGGAGGGAGAGCAAATGCGATTGCTAAATACCGCAGGTCTGCCCGACTCCCCGAGCTTTCCTCTACGCTGGCTTTTTGCGCTGGCTGGTCTCGGTGCCGGCGTTGCAACCGGACTGGCAATTATCGCTTCGTTGGAGTTTCATGATAATTCGATACGTGACGAGAAGGATGCGATCGCGGCGCTCAACCTTCCGATGCTGGTGGCTGTGCCCTGGATTGGCAAGAAGAAAGGCGAATTACTGAAGGCTTAGTTTATGTACAAAGCATTCTTCGGCTTGCGCGCAAACCCATTCAACGTGAATCCCGACCCCCGGTTCTTGTTTCATACACCGTACACCGAGGAGGCTCTAGCCTGCCTCACGTACGGAATCCAAAATCGCAAGGGCTTTGTGCTTCTTACCGGTGAGGTCGGAACGGGCAAGACCACTCTGATTCAGAAGCTGATGGAATGGCTGAAATTGCAGCGCGTAAGTACAGCCTTTCTCTTTAACCCGAAGATGAATGTGTCCGAGTTTTTCGACTACATGCTGACAGACTTCGGGATTCCTTCTCAATCTTCAAACAAAAGTCAGACCTTGATTCGACTGAATAGCTGGTTGCTCGAACGATACCAGCTCGGCGAAACCGCAGTGCTGATCATCGACGAGGCACAGAACCTGTCGGATGAGCTACTTGAGGAAATTCGCCTTCTTACGAACCTGGAAACGGCAAGCGAAAAACTCCTGCAGATTTTGCTGGTGGGGCAGCCGGAACTTGAGCAAAAACTGAAGCAACCCCACTTGCGGCAACTGCGGCAGCGCATTACGGTGAAAGCCAGAACTCAGGCCCTTTCTCTCGAAGAAACTCACTCTTACATCCTCCGCCGTTTGGCCATCGCGGGCGCCAAGACTTCCGATGTGTTCTTGCCACATGCGGTGGAACTCATTCAGGCACACTCCAAAGGGATTCCCCGCATCATCAACGTCATTTGCGAGCACTGT
>Ga0209168_10001485_pt1 | contig 18323 bp, 13 predicted proteins | sample Coa_R1_FD_187156 | JGI IMG/M metagenome (GOLD analysis project Ga0209168, IMG submission 187156) | Surface soil microbial communities from Centralia Pennsylvania, which are recovering from an underground coalmine fire - Coalmine... | ecosystem: Environmental > Terrestrial > Soil > Unclassified ... | reverse complement strand
TTTTGCGCTCTCTATGCGCCTTGACGTCTTGAGCGAGGCATTGTTTTTCCGTTGTTCCATCAGGCGATCTGCCGCGGTCAAGCTTGACATGTGATAGGCTACTATTTTAGCCTATCCATCAAAAAGCGCCTCCTTCCTCCTTACCCCTCTCGCCAGGACGACCTTTGACAGCCGCTAGGGGAAGGAGGGCGGCAGGAGACCGGCATGGAATTGGAAATGGGGACAAAAGGAGAATGAGTATCAGGATGGATAGGAGCAGACTTCACTGGGGCCGTGGGAGAGGCTTGTATCGTGGTTTGGATAGCTACGATTCCACAGAAAAGTGCGGGAAAAGAGAATGTTTAGGTCTGGTGGTGCTGAGAAAAAAACTATCGTATTGTAAGCCCGGATGTTATTGGCTTCTTATTGGCTCACCTTTGACCAACAATTTCCAAAACTACTTGTATCTAAGAGAATCTAAGCGACTTATGAATCCAATTCGTTCGTTGTAAATTTACAAACAGAAAAGAATGGACTTAGCTGAAAATCGGGAAATTGTTCGTCATCCGGTGGCGCAAAATTGAGCCCTATTGGGCAGCATGAGCCTTGGCTCTTGAAAACTGGTCAAGTCAGATTTATCGTTACATAGTCTATCTATGCTTAAAGGAGGACGCTTTGCGCCGCGACGAAATTCCGCCTGGCACGCTTTACATGATGATCCTGAAAACCCTGGCCCGCGCGGAGGAGATGCACGGCTTCGAGATTGCCAGTTCCATCCAGCGGTTGTCTGAGGACGTTTTGCGGGTTGAAGAAGGGTCGCTCTATCCGGCTCTTCAACGGATGCTTCTGAAAGGCTGGGTGACGGCGAAATGGGGCCGGACGGCGGACAATCGCCGGGCCCGCTATTACCGCCTGACGTCCGCTGGCCGTAAGCAACTCAAGGCCGAGCTTTCGCAGTTCGAGCGCGTGATCGGCGCAATCCAGCGGGTGATTCAGACGGCGTGAAAAACAGCGACGGGAGACACGCAAGCGGTAAGCGATCAATGTTCCTCTGCCATTCTGAGGAGGTCGCCGCGGCGACCGACGAAGAATTCCCCGTATTTCAGCTCAGAATAAACTCCGTGCGGCATCTCGACGACAGTGACGAGTGGCAGGCTGAAAGCTAATCGCTGATAGCTGAATTTGTAAGGTTCATTATGCAATGGCTCGGTGAAATCTGGCGGCGGTTGGTCTTCTTCCTGCGGCGCGAGCAATTCCAGCGCGATCTCGAAGAAGAAATGCGTTTGCACCAGGAATTAAGGGCGCAAGCGAACGCGGAAGAAGGCATGCCGCCCGAGGAAGCTCGCTATGCCGCGCGGCGCGAGTTTGGGAACGCCTTGCTTCTGCGCGAAAAGAGCTGGGACCTGTAGGGTTGGCGCTGGCTTGAAGAACTGTTCCAGGGCCTGCGCTTCGGACTGCGGCAACTTCGCCGTAACCCCGGTTTCACGGCGATAGCCGTCATCACACTGGCGCTTGGTATGGGGTCGACTACGGCAATTTTCAGTGTCGTGAACGGCGTTCTCCTCAAGCCTCTACCGTACCCGAACCCGGACCAACTAGTCGCCGTCTGGCTCACGGCTCCAGGCATCGATATCAAAAATCTCAATCCATCACCGTCACTCTACTTCATCTGTCGTGAGCAGGGCCGCGCCTTTCAGAAGATTGGTCTTTACACGGGATATTCGGTGAACGTTACGGGCGTCGCGGAGCCGGAGCACGTAGCGGGACTCGAAGTGACCGATAGTGTGCTTCCGATTCTGGGGGTCACGCCCATGCTGGGGCGAGAGTTCACACGAGCCGACGATGTACCAGGAAGCCCGGACACGGTGATGCTGACATTCGGATATTGGCGCCGTAGGTTCGGCGGCGACCGCTCGGTGGTCGGAAAAACCATCACCGTGGATGGGAAAGTAAGTCAAATCATCGGGGTGCTGCCGCAAAGCTTCCACTTCGGCGGACCTGATCTCGCCCTGCTCCTTCCCCTCCAGCTGGACCGCGCCAAGACTTCCCTAGGAGATTTCAGTTTTGATGGCATCGCCAGGCTGAAGCCGGGAGTGACGCTTACCGAAGCGGATGCGGACGTAGCTCGGCTGCTCTCCATAATGCTCAGAAGCTTTCCGCCGCCACCGGGATACACCACCAAAATGTTCGAGGACGCGCGGATTGGGCCCAACCTCCGGCCATTGAAGCAAGATGTCGTCGGCGACGTAGGTAACGTCTTATGGGTTCTGATAGGCGGAATCGGCCTGGTGCTGCTCATCGCTTGCGCGAATGTCGCAAACCTTTTGCTAGCACGAGTTGAAGGACGCCGGCAGGAGTTTGCCATTCGCGCCGCGCTCGGCGCCACGCGGAGCCGCATCGCTGCACAAATGCTATTAGAGAGCTTTGTTTTGGCGTTTCTCAGCAGCGTTCTGGGCCTCGGGCTGGCTTATGTAGCCGTGCGCGCACTGATCGCGATGGCGCCGGCCGGGCTCCCTCGCCTCAACGAAATCGGTATCGATGGTTCTGTCGTGCTTTTTACGCTGGCTGTGTCGCTCTTTGTGACCCTGCTGATCGGCCTGATCCCAATCTTGAAGTATGCGGGCGCGAGTCTGGGAACCCGAATGCGAGAAGGTGGACGCCCAATGAGTAAGAGCCAGCAAAGGCATCGGTCGCGCAGCGTGCTGGTGACTGTCCAGGTGGCCCTGGCTCTCGTCTTGCTGGTCAGCGCGGGACTCATGATTCGAACTTTTCGCGCCCTGACCCGAGTGGACCCCGGATTCGTCGCGCCTTCCAATATCCAGACGTTCCGGATTGACATTCCCGAAACGCAAGTGAAAGACCCAGTACGGGTAGTTCGAATGGAACAGGACATTTTGCAAAAGATCAGCGCCATTCCGGGAGTCTCCTCAGCCGGTCTCTCGATGAGTGTTCCGATGGACGGCAACGAATGGAGCGATAACGTTTTCGCCCGGGATCACACGTACGCTCCGGGTGACGTGCTACTCCACCGGTACAGGTTTGCGTCGCCGGGATTTTTCAGAACTCTCGGCACACCGCTGATTGCCGGTCGCGATTTCACTTGGAGTGATATTTACAACGAGGCTCCGGTGGCCATCGTATCCGAAAAACTGGCGCGTGAGTACTGGGGGAACCCGAGAAACGCCGTTGGTAAGCAAATCCGTTCAACCACGAAGGATGAGTGGCGAGAAGTGGTCGGCGTGGTAGGAGACATCCACGATGATGGCGTGGATAGGCCAGCGCCCAGTTCCGTGTATTGGCCTATTTTGACGCATTTCGGGGGCATAGACACGATTGTGATTCGATGGGCCGTGTTCTCGATTCGCAGCCCGCGGGCGGGTTCGGAAAGCTTGATGAATGAGGTCCGCCGAGCGGTCTGGTCAGTAGACCCCAATCTTCCGCTCGCCGGTGTTCATACACTCGACTATTACGAGCAGAAGTCGATGGCGCGCACTTCCTTTACTCTGACGATGCTGGGGTTCGCGGGTGGCATGGCCCTGCTCCTCGGCATTGTCGGCCTCTACAGCGCGATCACCTATTTGGTATCCCAGCGCACGCATGAAATTGGCATCCGCATGGCACTGGGTGCACAAAAGAGCGACGTGCTTCGGCTCGTGGTGGGCGAGGGAATGATACTTGCCTTGATCGGCGTGGGACTCGGGATCCTTGGCGCGCTGGGTCTGACGCGTTTCATCTCCAGCTTGCTCTATGGCGTGAAGCCGACTGATCCACTGACATTCATTGCCGTCACGTTTGTACTCATCGTTGTGGCCTTGCTTGCCTGTTATATCCCAGCCCGGCGCGCAACGAAAGTCGATCCCATGACGGCTCTGAGATATGAATGAAAGGCCGAAATGACGGTTCCTTTACGCTCATCCACTTATAACTCAACACTCATAATTTCTCGCTCGTACTTGTCACTGCCGTTGAGATTTCTCGCAGAATTTGTCCCGAGCGAACCCGAAGGGCTCGGAAGGGCAGGCTGAAAGGATATGTTCAGCAACGTGCTCATGCTTGCTGAAAGCTGGCCGCTGATGCCGCGTTGTTTCGTGCGGCGCGCCCCAAATCCCCTCATTCTTGGCCATCTCCCAAACACCCTCGATATGTTAAAGTAGGCTGTTGACCGGTTTGATCGTGAGTGAAATATTTCACAGAGCCCAGCAGGGCAGGCGATAAGGCTAAGGCAGGAGAAGCAGCCTGATGCTCATCGGCGTCCCCAAAGAGATTTTTCCAGGCGAGCGGCGCGTAGCCCTTGTCCCCGGGGTCATTCCCAATCTCACGAAAGCGGGCTGCGAAGTGGCCATCGAAGCCGGTGCGGGAATGGCGGCTGGTTATCCTGACGAGGCCTATGCCGAAAAGGGTGCCAAAGTCCTCGCCGACCGGGCCGAAGTATTTCGCACCGCCGACGTCATCGTTCAGGTGCTCTGCTACGGCTCGAATGACCAGACAGGTCGTGCTGATCTGCCACTCTTCCGCCGCGGTCAGGTTCTGATTGGGTTCCTTCGTCCACTGGGGTCGCTTGAAGTAATTCAGCAAATCGCCGCAACCGGCGTCACTTCTTTTTCGGTTGAATTAATGCCCCGCACCACGCGCGCCCAGGCTATGGACGCGCTCTCTTCCATGGCTACCGTCTGCGGCTATCGTGCCGTCGTGCTCGCCGCAGACACTCTGCCTCGCCTTTTTCCGATGCTCACCACGGCGGCCGGCACCATCACTCCGGCGCGCGTTTTCGTTGTCGGAGCGGGAGTGGCCGGGCTTCAGGCCATTGCCACCGCGCGGAGATTGGGTGCGGTGGTTTCAGCCTACGATCTGCGACCGGTAGTGAAAGAGCAGGTGCAAAGTCTCGGTGGACGCTTCGTCGAGCTACCGCTTGAAGCCAAAGACACGCAGGACGCACGAGGCTATGCGCGGCAGCAGGATGAAACTTTCTACCAGCGCCAGCGCGAATTGCTGGGCCATGTGGTGGCCGAAAGCGACGTGGTGATCACCACGGCCGTGGTCCCTGGCAAGAAGCCACCTGTGCTCATTACGCGCGAGATGGTCCGAAGCATGGCGCTTGGCTCCGTCATTGTAGACCTCGCCGCTGAGCGCGGCGGCAACTGCGAGTTGACGCGCGCAAGCCACGTGGTTGTGGAGCACGGCGTCACCATTATTGGTTATATCAATCTGGCGAGCACTGTGCCTTACCACGCCAGCCAGATGTATGCCAAGAATCTCACGGCTTTTCTCCTGAATCTGATCAAAGGCGGAAGACTTCAGCTCAATCTTGAGGATGAAATCATTCGGGAAACACTCTTGACACGAGAGGGAGAAATCGTCAATCAACGAGTGCGCGAGTTTTTCTCGCTTCCGGCTTTGGTTGCTCAGACAGGCGCTCCATGAGGGCAGGGAAAGATTTGGATTATCCCCCTCATCCTGACCCTGCCCCCCGGGGTGGAGCTCGACAAACCTGTGGGACGAGCGAGGGCACGGCTCGTCGGCCCGAGGCAGAGCCTCAATGGAGCTGTAGCGTAACAATTCCCTAGGAGGGAATCATGCCTCATGATTTTGTCACCAACCTGTACGTTTTCGTGCTGGCGGGATTCGTCGGATTTGAAGTGATCCGGCGGGTTTCACCGCTCCTGCACACCCCGCTCATGTCCCTCACCAACGCGCTGGATGCGATCGTCGTTGTCGCGGCTATTGTCATTGCCGGACGGCACGAAACCAAACTCGCCGTCATCCTGGGGGCGGTGGCGGTCGCCGCGTCATTCAGCAACGTGGTGGGCGGTTTCCTGATTACCGATCGCATGTTGCGCATGTTCAAGCTCAGCAGGTCCAGAAAACAGTGATCCCACTCGGAACCTCACAGCTGATCGATTTTGCCTATATCGTCGCCATCGCTCTTTTTATCCTGGCGCTCAAGTGGCTGAGTTCGCCGGCCACTGCGCGGCGTGGCGTCCTGAGCGGGGAGATTGGCGTCGGGCTGGCCATTGTCACCACGTTCTTCAATCCAGGGCTCGTTCAGTACAAATGGATTATTCTGGCGCTGGCGATTGGCGCCGCGGTGGGCATTCCACTGGGCCTGGTGCACATGACGGCCGTACCGCAGCGGACGGCTCTCAGCCACTCCTGCGGCGCGCTTTCTGCGGCCCTGATTGGAATCGCGGAGTATTACATGAGCCTGCCGCGCGTCTCACGGTTCGAGATGACGGAAATCGCGCTCGAAGTCATCATCGGCTCGCTTACTTTCACCGGCAGCCTGATCGCGGCCGGCAAGCTTCAGGAAATTCTGCCGCAGCGCCCCATCACTTACCGCGGCCAGAACTTCGTCAGCCTTTCAGTGTTGGGCGCGGCGGTGGTAATCGGGGTCTCGCTGGTCCTTAATCCCAACAACACTCATCTCTTCCCTGCCATGGTAATTGTGGCGTTGATCTTCGGCGTGCTGCTGGTCACGCCCATCGGCGGTGCGGATATGCCCACCGTGATCTCGTTGCTGAATTCCTACGCAGGGTTTTCAGCGGCTCTGCTGGGCTTCGTGCTGAACCTTAAGGTGCTGGTTGTCGCCGGAGCGCTCGATGGCTCCTCTGGTTTTATCCTCTCGGTGATCATGTGCAAGGCCATGAACCGTTCGTTTACCAATGTGCTGTTCGGGGCGTTCGGAGCCGTTCAGGTCTCCAAGGCCAAAGGCGAAGAGGAACGGACCGTGCGCACGGCCTCGCCGGAAGAAGCGGCAGCCATCCTGGGCGCAGCAAACACCGTGCTGATCGTTCCCGGCTATGGCATGGCTGTGGCCCAGGCGCAGCACAAAGTGCGGGAGTTATATGATGCTCTCACGCGGCGAGGCGTCGATGTGAAATTTGCTATTCATCCGGTAGCAGGCCGCATGCCGGGGCATATGAACGTCCTGCTGGCTGAAGCCGACATTCCTTATGACAAGCTGCTTGAGATGGAATCTGCAAATTCTGAGCTTCCGCAAACCGACGTGGCGTTGATTATCGGCGCGAACGACGTCACCAATCCCGCCGCGCGGGACGAGCAAGGCAGCCCCATCTACGGCATGCCGATCATTGAGGTGGATAAGGCCAGAACGGTGATGGTGATCAAGCGCAGCATGAGCCCGGGTTTCGCGGGCATCGACAATAACCTCTATTACCTCGATAAGACCTTCATGCTCTTTGGCGACGCGAAATCGTTTGTCAACGATATTCTCCGCGAACTTTCGGGCGGCTCGTCTGGATAGCGCCTAACCACAAACTTTCCCTCATTCTCCGCGAAGCTGTCCGCAAAAAGTAATATTTTCCCGTAGAGTGGGAAAGAAAACTCCTCCTTCAGGCCCTCTCCTGCGGAGAGGGGGTTCGAGCGGAGCAGTCCGGGTGATGAGTGTTACTCCCAGCAAAGGTGGAGAACTCTCACCGTATTAGAAGTAAATCTTCCCACCAAGCTGGAGAACCCTTCCATTGCCATTAGTCGATCCCGGCTGAACCGAGGTGATGCGGCCAAATCGCGGATCGTTAATGTCGCTGATGGGCTTCCCGAACTGGGGGATATTAAACGTATTGAAGGTTTCGAGGCGCAGCTCGATATACTTCGACTCGGTGAAGTGGATGTCCTTCATCAATGCAATATCCCAATTATTTATCCCGGGATAATAGATGGAATTGCGGGCTGCGTTTCCCTGAACACCAAGGGGCTCGAGGGTAAAGGCGCTGGGGTTAAACCAATAATTGGGGTTTCCATTGATGCTGTAATTGCGCGGATTCTTGATGTTGAGTGGCCCCACCCGGTTGGGGACATCCCAGCAGGGGACGTCGACGATTTCGGCAGCGGCATTGCACGTGAGCGACGAGAAAGAGCTGTCATACACGCTAACCGGGAAGCCATGCTGGAAGGTGGTGATGCCGGTCAGAACCCAGCCGTCGGTGAGCGGCCGCAGGTGATGAGCGAAGTGATAGAACGGCAGCGTGTAGTAATAATTAAAGACAAGACGCTGCGGCGCGTCGTTATCCGAAGGCCCGTACATGGCGCTCAAATTGAACGGATTCAGGCCCGGGAAGATGAAGGCAGCCTGGTTGTCAAACGTCGAATTGTAATCGAAAAAGCGCGACCACGTGTAAGCCGCCATGAACTGAAGCCCATAGCTGAATCGTTTGTCGAAGCTCACTTGCAAGGAATTGTAGTTGGAATTGAGGTTTGTATCCTGATAGTTAATCGCGCCGAAAATCGCGGGGTTGTAGCGGAAGGACGCGGGGTCACACGTGCCCAGGTTGAAGGCGTTGCAGCCGAGCTTTACGGCGCTAGGGTTAACGCCCGGGAACTGGCCAGCCGGGTTCAATTCATAGGCTCCTTCCAGGTGGTGCGCCACGTTACCGACATACGCGACGGTGAAGGTCATAGAATTCGTCAGTTGGTGCTCGACGGTCAGGTTGTAATTTTCCGACATTGGCACGCCGAAGTTCGGGCTAAGAGTATTAAGGGTGAACGGCTCATAGGTTGAGAAGTCCACCTTGCTACCTGGGGCAGGGGGGACGAAAGGAAACTTATTGGGTATGGAACAGGCCACGGGCGCCCCTCCGGCCGCTCCGGGACACCATCCGCTAAAGGGAGCGGCAAAACTCGGGCTTCCACCAATGCTGGCGACCCCCGTAGAACTTAGTGTAAAGGGAGGAGTGAAAAGGTTCTGGAGCGCCAACTCCTCTTCCGACCGGTTGTAGTAAATTCCGAACCCGCCGTGGATGCTCCACCTTTGCGATTTCCCAGGACTCCAAGCAAAACCGACGCGCGGGGCAAAATCCTTGTAAGGCGTTTTGACACCGCCTGTATTGGTGACACCGGGATCACCCGGCCAGAGAATTCCCGGAGGCGCCGTCGGGAAGACTTTCGATTGAACGCCAGGCCGAAACGCGTTCACAAATTCGCCGCCGGCATACAGGTTCGTGTATGGCGTTTCGATGTCCCACCCCAAACCATAGGTCAGCGTCAAATTGGGCCGCAACCGGAACTCGTCCTGAATATAGGAATAATACTCCTGTGCCCGCGAGTCGATAATTGACCCGGTGCTCTGGTTATAAGCATCCGGGATGCCTAAAAGAAAATCTGCTCCCGGCAATCCTGTCGAAAAGGCGCCACTACCGGCGAAGTCGAAGGTACCGCTCAGGGCAGAGTTAAACGGGTTATACAATTGATAGCGGTTCATCGTGAAGCCGGCTTTAATCGAGTGCCGGCCAGCTATTTTGGAAAAATTGTCGGTGAAGACGTAGGTGTTCTGAAGGCGCGGTTGCGGCCCCTGGGCGCTGAAGCCAAGGTCGAAAAGCCCAGTGACGGTGATGGCGGGAATCGAGGCGAGTGAAGGAATCTGCGGCAAGATGCCCGTGAAACCATAGGTCGTTGGGTTGATTGGGTTCACCGGTTCGACGGCCGCAAAATTGAAGCGCAGATAACCGAACCGCGCCTCATTCAGCGTCGTTGGGCTGAAAATGTGGTTCCAATCCAAACCGTAAACTTGAGCGTGGTCGCCATCCTTCTCCGCAAAACCGGGCAGCGTGGCGCCATTAAAAGGAAAAGGCCCTCCGAAAGGCAGTGTCTGCGTGGTGAAATTCCTCTCCCACAAGCCGGAAGCCCATAAGGTATCCTGCGCCCCGATGTTTTCATCGATCCGCCAGATGTACTGATCGTCCAAACCCGGCACGGTCGGGTTAAAGATATATTCATTCGATGGACCGTTCGGCAAAGGAACGAACTGATTCATCAGCTTGACGGCCAACGGATTCAGGTCAGCCTGAGGGATGATGCCATTCGAGAAAATGGTGGAATAGGGTGTGCCCGCCGGATAGGTGACTCCATCGTCTCCGACGAGGGGAAATGCCGAAGTTCCCGTGGAGCTCGCGAGGGCTGGCCCGAAGTTCCCGCTGCGCTGTGCCTGCGAAAAGACGGTGGCGACGCCCGGAGAGGTGCAGGCACAATTAGCCGTTGTTTCCGGAATTGCGCTTCGGATGCCCTGATAAGAGAAGAAGAAAAACGTCTTGTTCCTCCCATTATAGATGTGCGGGAACAAAATGGGGCCACCTACCGTGCCGCCGAATTCATTTCGGTGAAAAGGCGCAACGCTCCGCTGGAAGAAAGAGCGGGCGTCGAGCGACGTATCCCGGTAAAAGTTAAACCCGTCACCGTGAATCTGGTTGGTACCGCTCTTGATGGTCGCGTTCATAATGGCGCCTGAGTTGCGGCCATATTCGGGATTGATGGTATTGGTAATCATGCGGAATTCCCCGATGGCGTCCGGGCTTGGAGTTGTGATGTCAGGAACGTTGAGGGCGATGTCGCCGATATCAACACCATTCAGCAGGAAAGAGTTCTGCTGGGCCTCCGCGCCGTTCGTGGAATAGGCGTCCGTAAAGCGAGTGTCGGCCTCTCCCACAACGCCCGGCTGAAGCTGCTGAAGTTGGATCCAATCGCGGCCATTTAGCGGCAAATCGACAATCTGTTTGCCGGTGATCGTGGTTCCGAGTTGCATACTGGTGGTGTTGATTTGGGCCAGGGTGGCCTGAACGGTCACCCGCTCCGTCGTCGCGCCCACACGCAGGGTGGCGTTGACCACGAAAGTCTGGTTGAGATTAAGGTGAATGCCACTCGCCTGGTATCGCTGAAACCCGCTCTTTTCGACGGTAACATTGTACGTAGCCGGCGCAAGGAGGTTGAGGAGGACGAAGCTGCCATCGGCCAACGTGGTAGCCCGGCGCGAAATGCCGGTGCTAACGTCGGTGGCCGTCACCGTGGCATCAGGAATGACAGCCCCCGAGGGGTCTGTCACCGTGCCGCGAATCGAGCCATAGACATTATCCGCGCGGCTGGGCCTCGCCGGAGCCAGCACCAAAGCCAAAATGGCCAGAAGTAAGAATAAGCATGAACTCTTTTTCATTTCGCCCTCCGTTTATTCCAAAACATAACTCTCACTCTCTATGCTGCAACCCCTGGGTCGCTGAAAAAGCCCAAGGCCTATCATTCTGAGGAGCCAAAGGCGACGAAGAATCCCAGTATTTACTTGGTCTTGCAAATACTGAGGTATTTCGCGGAGTTTACCCAGAGCGGAAATACAGAGATTCTTCGCTTCCGCTCTGCAGAAGTTCGACGCGCAAGTCGTTTAGATTCAGCATTCGCTTTACCCTAGCATCGCGTCGAGTTTCTGCCCATCATGGGCAGCCGTGAGGCTGTTAATTCTCAGAATGACAGCGAACAGACTCAGCATGACATACCGCATGTATTTTCCGCAACCAGCGGCTCTCAAAATGTAAACTTCGCTCCGAATTCGACCACTCGCGGTGCCCCCAGAGCGAAGACTCCTGAACCTAACGTCACTCGATTCGTGCGTTGAGTGTACTTCGTGCCATTGGCTGAACCTACGGAACCATCAAGAATGCCGCTCAGCGGATTGCTAGGGAAGTCATAATTCGCAGAATTGGTCAAGTTGAACACTGTGACACTCGGCTGAAAAGTAGCTTCCTCGCTGAATCTGTGGGAAATTCGGCTCAAATGGAAGACATAGGTGAGGCCAAGGTCTGTCGTAAATAGGCCGCCCAAGTTCACCTGCCCACTGGGCGCAAGAGAGATTGTGGGTGCCACAGCGCCCAATTGCTGCAACTGGGAAACGGTAAACAGGCCGGCATTTACCAGAGCCATCCCGGCCGGCGTAGGCTTCCCCGCAAAATTGTTGTTGTAATTGGTGATGAACTGATTGATGTTTCCGGCATTGACCTGACGACCGTATGACCCGAGATTTGTGCCGGGAAGCACATCACCCGTGGTTCCATCGCCGGTCAGGTCTGATTGAAAGATTTGCGCAGTGGTAGGTTCGCGTTGGGCTCCGGGAGGGACTTCAAGAGTCACGGGAAGAGCCGTGTAAGCGTGGGCAATCAGACTTAAGCGAAAGCCGCCGGGAAGCGTCCCGACTCCGCCGAATGAGAACTGATCCGTGCGGTCAAGACCCGACGGCCCGAAATAATGATTGATATTGGCAAAATCTGTCGCGCCATTAATGAAATCTGAATCAGTAGCCATGGCATCGTAGCGGGATAGGGAATAGGAAGCCTGGAGGCTGAGGTGCCGAAGGCCAGGCAGTGGGTGGTCGACATTCTGTCGCAGCGAAACATCCATGGCGTTATAAACCGAGCGCCCGATGGGGAAGAGCATCTCGTTCTGACCCAGATTGGGATTGATGCCTGGGAAAGCGCAATTACATCCGGGAAACCCGCCGTTAACAGCCCCGCCGGAGTCAAGCCCGTTCGACGCGTAGTCGCTAATTGTGGCTCCTGCCGCGATGGCACAGTCGATTCCAGCCGTACCTGCGGGGCAACCGAAGGAAAGATTGGTCGTATTGATGGCATTGAGCGCCGCTGCCTTATCTAAATAGCGCGCGTCACCCACATGGTTAGTGTCGTAATACAAAAGATAGTGCAACGCGACGTTGCGGACATAATCAACGCTCAGAACGGTTCCCTGATGAATCTGCCGTTCAAAACCCACATTAAATTGCCATGAAAAAGGCGTGCGAAAGTCGGGGGAAATGAGGTTGGTGCCGGTCGATGCATTATCTGCCAGGGTGTTCCCAATATAGACGCCATTCGCTGCTGGGCCAGCGGCAATCGTCGCCGCCTGATATTCGTGTTGCAATGCGACAATCTGGTTAGCCACCGTGCCAATCGGCTGGCCGCACACTCCATTGACAGGAATTGTTTGAGGAGGATTCCCGGGCAGCGTCAATGTGGCATTGGGGCAAACAGGAGTGAATCCCAGGAAGAGCCCTTTCTGGAGGCGAGCTGGAGCGTCAAACAAAATGTTGTTGAAAACGTCATTTTCGTAGTAAAGCCCGGCCCCAGCCCGAATCACCGTCTTACCATTGTTCCAAGGGTCCCAGGCAATTCCTAATTGTGGAGCAAAATTCAGGTCGGGCTGGTGCGGAGCACGATCAAGGCCAGGCCCGAACTGGCTTAAAATGGGAACGGGCCCGAGCTGGTTATCATCCCGGCCTGTATCCCGAACATACCTCAGGCCCCAATCAATCACCAGGTTGGGCTTCGCCTTCCAGGTATCGCCAAAATATGCCTGAACGCGATTGTCAAATTGCCCGCCACCGGGAAATCCAAACTGGGGAATAGCGGTTGAAAAACCAATGCCGTTGCCGAGGAACACGCTGTCAACAGGATAGTTCAACGGGTTGGAAGAACCGCCAGGGAAAGGACCCGCCGCCGCCGCCGCGATATCAGCTGATGTGAAGTTATCGCCCACTGATGGAGCCAGAGCCAGAAATGACGCGAACCCCCCGCCTAGAATGTGATTCCATGAAGCCCCAAACCGAAAATCATGACTGCCGCTCAGCTTGTTGCCATCGTATTTCACCTGGGTATCATGCTGCTGCGTCGCCTGTGGAGCCAGAAAATTGATGCCAGAGCAGAAAAAGTCAGCCCCCGCCGTCAGGCAGAATGGATCGCCGCCGATGCCAATCTCAAGCCCCGGAGCGGGATCGTAAATGCCGGATCCTGTTGTAGCATCCGTAATTTGGTTGGCAAACCTTAAATAGCCATAGCGGATCTGATTGGTAAACGTGGCTGTATTAATATCAATGCCCGCTACGTGGTCCTGCGCATGATTTCGATTCAAAAAGGGAGAAAAGGTGTTGGGAATGAATGGCACCACGTCACTGTTGATGTTATAGGTGTAACGGTAAAAAGCATGAATGTTGGGCTTGATCTGCCAGTCCAGACGACCATCCAGTTCATGCTCCTTGAAAGGTTGATTTATGGAAGAGGAGAGCGCTGTGAACGGGTCCCCTAACAGAACCGGGGCAGCCAAATCCTGGCGGGTGCGTTCCCAGTCCATGAAGAAGAAGACTTTATCCTTCTTGATCGGGCCACCCACGTTGGCGCCAAACTGTTCCCTGCGGAAGAAAAGATTGGTTGGCGCAATCCGCGCGGCCAAGTCGTTCCAGCGGCCGTAATAGAATCCTTCTCCGTGATAACGATTGGTGCCCGAACGCGTGGAAACGTTCACCGCGCCTGAAGAGGTGAGTTCCGTGCTCAGGTCCAGCGAGGACTCCTCCACCTGGAATTCCTGAATGGCGCTGGCTGGAATATTCATCGTGGTGGTGCCTACAGTTTCATCGCTGATGTCAACTCCGTCCACCTCGATGCGTGCCGTGCGTCCGAATCGCCCACTGAAAGAAATCGAGGAGAATCCATTTTTGGTAGGATCAAAATTCGCGCCATCCTGGATCTGGACACCGGGCTGAAGCTGAGCAAGATCAAGGAAATTTCTGCCATTGATCGGCAATTGCTCGATTTGCTGCGTGGTAAGGACGCCCTGGAGAGTGGGCTGGATGGTGTTCACCTCCACCGTGCTTGCCTGCACTTGCACCACGGTACTGGTGGAGCCGATTTGCAGTTTCACATTGCCGGACGCGGTGGTCCCAACCTGCACGGTAACCGGAATGACGACGCTCTGGAATCCTTTGGCCTCAACGCGAACGATGTAATCACCCGGATTGAGGGCGCCCGAATCGTAGGTTCCTGCGCTGTTGGAGACAAGTCGGATAACGCGCCCAGTCGCCTTATTTGTGATGGTAATCGAAGCATCGGGAACTACCGCACCGGTTGGATCCGTTACAGTTCCAATGATGCTGCCGGTTGAAATTGTCGTTTGGCTGAATATGTTTCGAGGAGTGAAAGAACAGAAGGCAACAATAATAAGAAGCCCAAGAAAAAGATTTCCCCGAAGGCTTCTTGAAAGTCTACACTCTAGCATAACGCCCCCAATGAGTGGATTTTCAATCAACCTCAGCTTACTTCTACACTTGGGACGGATTCTATACCCTTTTCGGAGCCAAGTAAATACGCCTGTGAAGATTTTATCGCTAGCGTGTTAATTTTCTGCGTTACCCATGAAGAGTGGGCTTACCACCGGCTCTAACCCGGATAACCAGCGCGCTAGAGTGGGAGCCGACTTACTTGATACCCGCCTTGTCCTTGCCGAGGCGCGGCAGAAGGCTCTTTGTGATTGTCCTGAAGTCGAAGTAACCAACACAGCCCCGCCGCCTGATGGTCAAGGCTCATACCTTTCGCTGCTCGTCACCCTTCCGTTTTGGCGCTCCACGTAAAACGTTCTACTCACGCTGGCAATGCGGAATGTTTGTTGCGGGAAATCGATCGAAGCGTACTTAGCAGCCTTCACGATCTGTTCGAAAGCCTTTCTGCCAACAGCAAGTTTCCGGTCATATGGCAAATTCGAGTTGCTAAGGCGATTAAACTCTTGCTGAACCTGCTGGACATGGCCCGGAAGTCCCAGAAGCGTCAAGAACAACTCGTGGATCCTTTCCTTAAAACCGTCCAAAAAAAGCTTATCTGACACAACGTACGTTCCGGTCGCAGTTTGGGTAGCACCTGGCACGGGCGGGGGAATATGATGCCGGTCGTGCGTTCTCTCTCTGTCTCCCATAGGAGCTCCTGAGAAAGGCTAGATTGGGGTTATCACCACTATGTGCCCGAAGTCTTTCGGACTCTTCAAGATTCTAGCCTAGGGAAAGCCTTGAGTGAAGCATGTGTACTCATCCAGCAGATTGTTGACACTCAGGTTAGAGTGTCAGTATCCGAATCGAGTCTCTGAGATGGCCCTTCGGCGCATCCTTGGGCTTTGCGAAAGCCCGGGGGTTTTATGCAGTCGAAAAGTCAAACCTCAGTCCCCCAGAAAGACCCTTGGGTGTCAACAATCTGCCGGACGAGTACATCCGCTTGCCATAAACTCCAACCCATTGATAAGCTATAGGGTTACACCAGCGACTTCAAAAGGACCTTCTGTTGATTCTTCTTCGTGACTTCTGTTTGTTCGGCTGTTGTGCCTCGCTGATTTATTATCTTCTGGTTTGGGCGACAGGAATTTTATTCAGCCGCCGCGCCACCACGACGCCTCCCCTACCCGCTGACCCGCCTACGGTCGCCTTGCTCAAGCCGCTGCACGGCTGGGACGAAAACCTTTTCGCGAATCTCAAAAGCTTTATGGATGTGGATTATCCCCGCAAGGAATTCATCTTCGGCATCACGACTGAAGATGACCCTGCCATCAGTGCGCTGCATGAGATTCGACGACTTTATCCGGAAGCGCGAATCACCGAGACAGTTGGCGATGAAGATTCCACGAATCGCAAAGTCGGCAAGCTCTTACGCATGTTGCGCCAGCCGCCAGCTTCAGAAATCCTGGTGATGAGCGATGCCGACGTGCGGGTGGACCGCGATTACCTGCGGCGAATTGTGGCGGAGCTGGACGACAGTAAAAGAATCGGGATGGTGACTTGCGCCTACAAGGCCGTCGCTCCGCAAAGCACTTTCGGAGCCAGGCTCGAAGCACTCTTTATTAACACGGATTTCACCCCCACCGCCATCCTTTCCTACTATCTCGAGCCCATGCGCCATGCCTTTGCTTCGACTGTCGCGATTCGACAGAGCGTCCTGAAGGAGGCGGGCGGGCTTGAGGCGGTCAAGAATTCCTTCGGGGATGATTTTGCCCTGGCGCGCCGGGTGGTGGCGCAGGGTTACCGCATTCGGCTCTCCAGGTCGATGGTCACCATGGTGATGGAGAAGCTGAAGTTCCGGGACTTCTGGGATCGTCAACTGCGCTGGGCACGTGTAGATCGTAAGATCCGGCCTCTGAGCCTGGCTCGAATGCTGATTAACGGTCCTTTCTGGGCGCTGCTGCTCGCGCTGACTTCCGCTTTCGGCATGCCGTGGGTTGCGGTTGCAGGATTGGTGCTCGCGGCACGCCTGGGACTCACCGCCTGGACTTACGCCGCCATCCTGCGCCTGCCCGTGCGCATCTCAGAACTGCTACTCGTGCCAATCAAAGACCTCCTCATGCAAATCATCTGGCTGGCAAGCCTTCAGGGTGATACGGTTGAATGGCGAGGAAGAAAGTTGCGATTGCTGCCTACGGGTGAGATGGAAGAGGTCGGTTGAAGACGGCCGCTCGCCAAAGAGTCCTGCCCTCCTCCCTCTCGTTCCTTCCAGCCCATCTAGGATTCTGCTGCGGCCAGGGCGTGTGATTTTTGCGCTCGAGTGACTTCCCGAGCAAATGTTCCTGCTGCGCCAATGCCGAGGGGCAGGCGCATCACAATGCCCATGGTGCTGATGGCAAGACCCACGGTCAACAAGGTGGCGCGTGAGCCATAGGAATGGAAGCCCAAAATTAATACGGCCTGAAGGATGCCCAAACCCGCGGGGGTGATGGGAAGGGCGCTCAGGAAAAGCTCCGCTGGCTCAAACGCCAGCACCTGCACCAAAGGCACATGGACGCCGAAGCTGGCCAGTTGGTAATAGAGCATAAAGCCCTGGGCCGCAAAGATGGGAGCGCGGATCAGCATCAGCCGCATCCAGTGCGAAAGACGCGCTTGCCGGAAGCTGAGGAGTGAAGGGCGCTCGTAAATCCACCTTAAGGGGCGTGAGGAAGGGCGTCCGCGCAGCCAGAACGCGGCAATCAGGCAGATGCCCGCTGTGATGGCGACCGGGTAATACCAGGCGGCGCGCAAGAGCGATCCGGGCACCAGGATGGCCGCCAGCACCCCCATCAGCGCCATCACCAGAACGTCTACCAACCCTAGGAAGACCATCGTTGCTCCGCTCGAAAATATCGGCACGCCTTTGCGTCGGCGCATGAAGAACACCAGGGCTGCCCCTCCCGCCACTTGATTGATCGCCTGCAAAAAGTATTGGGCAGCATTCGCAGGCAGCATCTCACGGAACGTGGTCCGCACGTGAAAATAGCTGAAAAGCTTCGCAAAAAGATAGGTCTCGCCTAAAAACCAGAAAGCGAACGACCCTGTGCACGCCAGCAGAAACCACCAGGGGTTTGCATGGCGCAGGATGACAATGAACTCTCCCAATGAAGTGCCGCGGGCGAGATAAACGATAATTCCCAGGGCAAGCGCGTAAGCCAGGATATTCTGAATCCATTTCTTGCGCCTGCTGGCTGGCAGCTTTCCCGCCAGGAGTGGTTCTTTTTCCGGTGTGTGTTCAAAGCGCAACGGTGCTCTGCTAACGTCCACATCTGTATTATATCGGCTCGTGCCGCGTTTGATACATTCAGGGGGTGTTTGGTTATGCAAACCTTCTCGCCTGTCATGAGGCGGCGGAGCAGCACTCACGTTTTAAGGCCGTCATTGCGACGGCCAACCCCTTAGCCCAAGTTCGTCACGAAGCGGTCCGGAACTGGGGTAAGTGCTTCCAAATCAGTTTAGGCGATGGCCGAGTCTGCACTACATTCGAGATTCAGATTGAAGCGCTCGGGCAGTA
>Ga0209168_10001481_pt1 | contig 18340 bp, 15 predicted proteins | sample Coa_R1_FD_187156 | JGI IMG/M metagenome (GOLD analysis project Ga0209168, IMG submission 187156) | Surface soil microbial communities from Centralia Pennsylvania, which are recovering from an underground coalmine fire - Coalmine... | ecosystem: Environmental > Terrestrial > Soil > Unclassified ... | reverse complement strand
GGAGCGCGAAAAGAGTTCGCGAAAATCGCGGCCTCGAATTCGTCAAGCGACCTGCAGGCGCTTATTCGCGCGGCTGGCGAAGCCCTAAATGGAGAATAAGAAAAACCGCTGGCGGAATCAATCTATCGATGCAGCCTCGAAGGCCTTTTCCGGGATTTCGGGAAGTGTGCCTTGTGCCATTTGTTCCAGATTTCCTTGCGTCCGATCAAGCTTGCGTTCTGCTTCGTCGTAGCACTGCTGGGCGTGCCGGATATGTCCACCGAGCGTGTCGTAAACTTTGGCGAACGAATCGAGTTGGCTCTGAAGACCTGCAAGTCCGGCGAGAAGATGTTTGGCGTTCTCCGCCACCTGCATGCCCTTGAGTCCCATCATGATCGCGCTCAGATACGCGTGAAGGGTATTGGGCGAAACCGGCAGGATGCCTTTTCCGCGGCAGTGGTCGTCGAGGCGTCCAAGCTTCGGATCGGACGTCATCAGCAGCTCGTAGTAAACGCCTTCGGACGGCACGAACATCAGCGCCACGTCGAGTGTATTTTCGTCCTGGAGAATATATTTTTCCGCGACCGATTCTGCATGTTTCCGTACCACTTGAAAAAATTCTTTGCGCGCGTCTTCGCCCGAGTCCAACATGCGGCGATAAACTTCCAGCGGAAACTTCGAGTCAATCGAAACGATTTTTCCACCGGTACGAACAATGGCATCAACGATTGCGCCGGTCGAAAACCGGTATTGTATCTCGTACGCGCTTCGCGGAAGTGCGTCCGCGAGAAGAGTTTCGAGCGCGACTTCGCCCAGCGAGCCTCGCGTCTTTGCGCCACCCAAAACGCTTTGCAGAGTTTGCGTCGCTTGCGACAGGTCCCGGCCGGCCTGGTGAATTTCTCCCAGTTGCTTGCCAACTCGACCAAGCACCTCTTGCGAATTCCGCAATTCAGTGGCGACCGCAGCATGCGCTTGGGAAACCAGTTGCCCTGAATTTGACAGGCCGTCTTGCACGGAGGACCTGACTTGTCCCAGTTGCTGAAGAACCGTTTGTAGCATTTGGCCCATCTGGGCATTCATGGCCTGGGAGTGAGACAGAAGGGCGGCTTGCATCTCCTGACGGAAAGTAGCGAAATCGTTTTTCGAGGGATCGACGCGCCGCGCGTAAAGCCAAAGCACGCCGATTGCGAGTAGAATGACCAGAACCAATAGCGCTGCGATCAAAGTTTGCATTACGCCCACCGATTATCCGGGGCGAAGATATGGCGAAGCTCTTGCTACTCTATCGCAGAATCGCCGCCGACGAAAGCAATTGCTGGATCCAGATCAAACTTGATCGACGCTGGCTGCGCCGCGTTTAATCGCGGGCGCGACCCTGTGATACTTGTACGAGTGGCTGCGACGCTGGGGCCGTACCCGAATCGATGGTCTGCCCGCCGCGCCAATTGTCGAGCACTGCGACCTGGTGAACGCAGGAGACGGTGCAATGCGGGGCGCATGATTTTTTTGTGTAGAACTCGCGATGGCGCCGCTCAACAGCATACTCGGCGAGCGGAATGCCGGGGTAGCCGCGCTGCTGCGAGCAGTAATGGACGAGGCCGTCCTCGCAAATGTAGAGGTAGCGCGAGCCGGCGCGGCAGCGCCAGTTGTTTTCGCGGCCCGCGGCGATATTGTGCTGAAACGAATTGACGCGCGAAAACGAACGTTTGCCGAGGCGCATGATTTCCTCGAAAATTTCGCGTTCGTTCGACGCAAGGGGCTGGAGCTGGCCGTTACCGTCGTGAATGATGCCGACTGTCGAAGTGAATCCCAATTCTAGCGCGCGGCGGGCGACCGCGAGCGCGTCTTCGGGATGATGGATGCCGCTGCCCAGCACGGAATTGATGTTGACGTGAAAATCGGCGTGCTCGGCGAGCAGCTTCAATTTTTGGTCGAGGACTTTGAGGCTTTTTTTCGAAACGTCGTCGGGCTGTGCGTTGTCGATGCTGATTTGCAGAAACTCAAGTCCCGCCGCGTTCAAGCGCTTGATGCGATCTGCCACCAGTAAATATCCATTCGTGATCATTCCCGCGATCATTCCGTTGTGGCGAATGCGGCGGATGATGTCGTCGAGCTCGGGGTGCAACAGCGGTTCGCCGCCGCTGATGGTGATGATCGACGTGCCGAAGGAAGCGAGGCGGTCGACGCGGCGAAGCATCTCGTCGAGCGGAACAGGCTTCGAGAAATCGTCGTATTCGTTGCAATAGGCGCACGCCAGATTGCAGCGGCGGATGGGAATGATGTGTGCGAGCAGGGGATGCTTGGTCGAGAGCAGCGCCTTCGCGACCATGCGCCAGCTTCGCGCGGAGCGGTGCGCCGCGAGCAGTTTTCGCCGGATTTTCTTGCGCGCATCCATGACTAGCTCTGCTAACTCGACTAACTCTCTATGCTACAACAGAGCTGCGCCGCAGTGGTAAGCTATTGGGCAGTGCGGTTTTCAAACGGGGCTGTAGCTCAGACGGATAGAGCAGCAGTTTCCTAAACTGCGTGTCGGGAGTTCGACTCTCCCCAGCCCCACCATTCCTAGTCAATCCTCATGGTTTAGGGCTAGAATTTCGCCATCAGCGATCTGTTAGACTAGAGATTTTCTGCTGCTCTGCCGCCAAATAATCGGCGTAGGGGCCGTTGAAGTCTTCGACGTGGCCGCCTTCGATGTGCCAGATGCGCGTGGCGACTTCGTCGATCACGTCGTGGTCATGCGTGACGAGCAGCACCGTGCCGTCATACCGCTGCAACGCAATGTTGAGGGCGTTAATGGATTCGAGGTCGAGGTGATTTGTGGGTTCGTCGAGAACCAGGAAATTCGGCTTTTGCAGCATCAGGCGGCAAAAAATCACGCGTGCCGCTTCGCCGCCAGAGAGCGCACGCGTCGGCTTCAACGCGTCGTCGCCGCTGAAGAGCATCTGGCCGAGCAGCCCGCGCAATTCCTCTTGCGAGGCTTGCGGCCTGAATTGATGCAGCCACTCGATGACGGTCGTTCCCTTGGTAATGGAATCGGTGTGATCCTGCGCGAAGTAGCCAACCTCCACGTTGTGTCCCCACTTCACTGTGCCATGATCGATCGGAAATTTGCGGTCTTCGTCGCTGATGTGCCCCGCTGCGCAGCGTATCAGCGATTTCAGCAGAGTGGTTTTGCCCGCGCCGTTGCGGCCCGTTAGGGCGATTTTTTCTCCGCGCGCCACGTTCGCCGAAAATCCCTGAATCACGCGCTGGCCGTCATATGCTTTCACCAGGCTTTTGAATTCGAGTGGATGGCGTCCCGAGGGGACATTCATGTCGAAACGAATGTAGGGCCGCGCGATGTTGGAGCGCGCCAGTTCCGATGTCTGGATGCGCTCGACTTCCTTTTTTCGCGACATCACCTGTGACGAACGTGTGCCGGCCGAAAACCGCGCGATGAATTCGTTCAGTTGCGCGATCTTCTTTTCGCGCTGGGCGTTCTCGGATTCGATGCGCGAGCGAATCTGCGTCTTGGCGAGCACCATGTCGTCGTAGCCGCCGGTGTACATGATGATGGTTTGGTAGTCGATGTCGGCCGTGTGCGTGCTGACGCTATTAAGGAAATGGCGGTCGTGCGAGATCACAATCACAACGCCGTCATAATCGCACAGATAATCTTGCAGCCAGTGTACCGAGTCGAGGTCCAAATGGTTTGTCGGCTCGTCCAGAAGCAGCGCAGGAGGATTGCCGAAGAGAGCTTGCGCCAGCAGTACGCGAACTTTCTGACCGCCCTGCAACTCGCCCATTTTGCGTTCGTGCAGCGACGCGTTCACGTCCAGGCCGTCGAGCAATATCGCGGCGTCGGCTTCGGCCGTATAGCCGCCCTCTTCGCCAACGATACCTTCGAGTTCGCCGAGGCGCATGCCGTCCTTGTCAGTCATCAAGTCATGCGGCTTGGCATAGAGCGCGTCACGTTCTTCGAGAGCCTTCCACAGTGGCGCATTGCCCATAATCACCGTGTCGATGACGCGGAACTTGTCGAACGCAAACTGGTCCTGTCGGAGAACCCCGAGCTTTTTCGGACGTCCAATCGAACCTTTCGAAGGTTCAATCTCGCCGGTTAAGATCTTCATAAACGTGGACTTGCCCGCGCCATTCGGCCCGGTAATGGCATAGCGGCGCCCCGCGCCGAACGTGCAGGACACGTCGTCGAAGAGGATTCTCGCGCCGAAGCGCATGGAGATGTTATTAACGGTGAGCAAAGCACTCAATTATAACAAAGAATCGCCGCTCGTGCTTACTCGCCTCCCAAAGCGCGTCGATCGAGCAATCGCGCTCTCCACTCACGTTGAATCGCCCAACTGCCAGAATCCGCTCCGCGCTGTGCTATTTTGGTAGGTGCGAGTCAGCAAACCAGATGCCAAAACGAGCGACGAGCGAAGCGAAAGTCTCTGTCACCATGGCCGATATTTTCGGCCCCGGTGGGATGCTCGAGAAGTGTCATCCCGGATACGAATTCCGCCGCGCGCAACTCGAAATGGCGGAGATGGTGGATCAGGCGTTTCAGAAGCATCAGCATGCACTAATCGAAGCGGGAACCGGCACGGGGAAAACTCTCGCATATTTGATTCCGGCGATTCGCAGCGGACGGCGGGTGGTGATTTCGACGGCCACCAAGTCTTTGCAGGAGCAGCTTTTCCAGAAGGACATTCCGTTTCTGCGCAAACATTTCGCGCCCGACTTGAAAGTGGCGCTGATGAAAGGACGCAACAACTTTGTTTGCCGGCAGAAGGTTCATCTGATGGCAAATCAGCCAGTGCTGCGCGGAATGGATGAGATCGACTGGTTCGCGCAAATTCGCGAATGGGAGAAACTGACGGAAACAGGTGACCGCGCCGAGCTCGACTTTCTCCCGGACGACGCGGAGCTATGGAACCGCATCGATGCGCGCAAGGATGCGTGCACGGGGCAGAAATGTCCGGAATTCCAGGAGTGCTTTCTGACGGCTATGAGGCAGCGGGCGCAGGAAGCCGACGTCGTTATTGTCAACCATCATTTGTTTTTTGCCGACTTGGCGTTGCGCCAGGACGACTTCGGTTCCATTTTGCCCGAGTATGCGGCAGTGATTTTCGACGAAGCGCACGAAATCGAGGATGTGGCGAGCGATTATTTTGGCCGGGCCATTTCGAGCTACAAGTTTGACGAACTGGCGCGCGACGCCGAACAAACATTGCGCATGGTCAATGCAGGCACAGCGGCGACCCGGCGTCCCCTAGCCCAGATCCGCGAGCGGGCGCACGCGTTTTTCGAAGCTTTCCCCGAGCGCGAGGGCCGCTTCCCATTCGAGCCTTCGGAACGCGCGGCGTTTCTGGAGCGCAACCGCGAACCATATGAGGGTCTCGCGGCGGCGTTGAAACGCCTGGAGACGGAGTTGTCCGCGCTCAGTTCGAAGCCCGAGGAAGTGCTGAATATCGCGCGGCGCGCAGCCGAACTACGGCGCGAACTGGCGTTTCTTCTCGAGAGCGACGAGAAAGGTTACGTCTACTGGTTCGAGCGGCGCGGGAAGGGTGTTTATCTGGTGGCGACGCCCATCGATGTCAGCAACATCCTCCGCGAAAAGCTGTTTGAGCAGTTCGATACGATTGTACTGACGTCGGCGACGCTCGCAGTGGGCGGGCGCTTCGACTACGTAAAGCAGCGCCTGGGAATTTCAGGATCGCACGAGGAAGTTTTGCCTCAAGAGTTTGATTATCGCAGCCAAGCGCTGCTTTACATTCCAAAAGAGTTGCCGGATGTGCGTCACGCGAATTTTTCAGCGCGAGCCGCGGAAGAAATCGCGCAAGTTTTGAAACTAACGCGCGGGCGTGCGTTTTGCCTATTCACCAGCTATGCGCAAATGCGGGAGATTCACGAGCGGCTGGCCGGAATGATACCGTTTCCGCTGTTACTGCAAGGAACCGCGCCGCGTTCAGCGCTGCTCGAGCGATTTCGCGCGACACCCGGTGCCGTGTTGCTCGCCACGGCGAGTTTCTGGCAAGGCGTCGACGTACCAGGTTCGCAGCTTTCCTGCGTGATTATCGACCGGCTGCCATTCGCGGTGCCCTCTGACCCGATTGTCGCCGCGCGAGTGCGTGCGCTGCAGGAGGATGGCCAGAATCCCTTTGCAGAATATCAAGTGCCGAAGGCGGTTTTATCGCTCAAACAGGGATTCGGCCGGCTGATCCGCTCGCGAAGCGATCGCGGCGTGCTGGCGATCCTCGACAACCGTATACAGCGCATGCAGTATGGTAGAATTTTTCTGGAATCACTGCCCGAATACACGGTAACGCACGACCTTGCTGAAGTGGCGCGTTTCGCCGAGGCACTGTGAGCGGGAGGCGTTTCGGAGCAATTCACCGCAATACGAGGCATTGGCCCTGAAGGATCGCCGGGAGACCCATGTACGAAGTCAGCGTAGACGAGAGTTTTGCGGCAGGGCATTACCTGCGTGGATACAAAGGAAAGTGCGAAAATCAGCATGGTCATAATTACCGGGTCCGCATCACGCTGGCGGGAAAAGAGGTCGATGCCACGGGGTTGCTTTACGATTTCGTGCATCTGAAGCAAGTGATTCAGGGAGTGATTCGGACGCTCGATCACAAGAATCTCAACGACTTCGCGCCGTTCGACACGCTCAATCCCTCGGCTGAGAACATTGCGCGGTACATTTACGACGAGACGTCGCGCCAGATGCATTCTTCATCGAACGGCGCGGCAGTAGCAAGCATCACCGTCTGGGAGACCGACACGACGGCTGCGACTTTTCGGCCGTAACGAGGCGCCACCTTGAACCGAGCTTTCGCCATTATCGCGATCCCGGCGTTTATCGTTTCCTTCGTGTGGCTTTACGTTGGCTACGGATTGGCAGTGGCAGCGCCGGTGATCATTGCGGAATTGACTGCGGCGATCGGTGGAATTATTTATCTACGGCGGCGCGCGGCACAATCGGCCGGACGCTGACTGCGAGGCGAGCGCGAAACGTTAATGTTTATCACGGAGATCTTCAAGTCAATTCAGGGCGAAAGCAGTTACGCGGGGCTGCCGTGCATTTTTGTGCGCCTGACGGGCTGCAATTTGCGCTGCAAATGGTGCGATACGGCGTATGCGTTCCACGGTGGGACGAAATACAGCTTGGATGAAATTCTGAGACGCGTCGGTGAAATTTCCGCTGATGGAGACAACGGCGGCAGAAACGTCCGCCTGATTGAAATTACCGGTGGCGAGCCACTGTTGCAGGCCGAGACGCCCGAACTGGCGCGACGGCTTCTGAATGCGGGTCACACGGTGCTGATTGAAACGAGCGGAGAGCGCGACATAAGCAAGTTGCCGCGCGAAGTGGTGAAAATCGTGGACGTGAAATGCCCGGACTCGGGGGAAAGTGGAAAGTTCAGTCTTGCGAATCTGGAAGTGCTCGAACCCAAAGATGAAGTCAAGTTTGTGATTGCCAGTCGGCGCGATTATGATTTCGCCCGCACATTTATGGCCGAGCATCGGCTTCCCGAGCGAGTTCATGAGATTCTCTTTTCTCCGGTTTTTGCCGATCCGGCCGGTGCCTGGCCGGCGATGGATGCGCGCGAGTTAGCGGAGTGGATTTTGGCGGAGAACTTACCGGTGCGCCTGGGGTTGCAATTGCACAAATTCGTTTGGGATCCTGCGATGCACGGTGTATAGGGCAACCCGTGAGTCTTAAGCTGGTGCTCGCATAGGAATACGGCAATGATGTTGAAGTCCAAAGCGGTGGTGCTGCTGAGTGGCGGAATGGACTCGTGCGTCACAACGGCGATTGCGAACGAGACCCATTCGCTTGCGGTGCTCCATGCGAGTTATGGCCAGCGAACGGAGCAGCGCGAACTCCGTGCCTTCAAAGAGATCGCGGATTTTTACGACGTGCGGGAAAGGCTTGTCGTGCGGCTTGATTCCCTAGCGCAGATTGGCGGCTCGGCGCTGACGGATCGCCGCATTTCCGTACCTGAGAATTTGCCGGATAATTCGGCCACAATTCCTATTACGTACGTGCCATTTCGGAATGCCCATTTTCTGTCTGCGGCCGTGAGCTGGGCCGAAGTGATCGGCGCGACTGCGATTTACATTGGCGCCGTCTACGAAGATAGCTCGGGATATCCTGATTGTCGGCCGGAGTATTATGAAGCCTTCGCTCGGTTGATACGGGTTGGAACGCGGCCAGAGACGAAGATTGAAATCGTGACTCCGGTGATTCACATGCACAAGAGCGAAATTGTGCGGAAGGGCGTGGAGTTACGAGCGCCACTAGAACTCACATGGTCCTGTTACCAATCGGATGACGAAGCCTGTGGTGTTTGCGATAGTTGCCGGCTGCGGCTGCGCGCCTTCTCGCAGGCGGGATACACGGACCCTATCGCATATAAGGTACAAGTTGCGCAATAATCGGCAAGTGCATCTAAACATACTTGGGAGGAATGCTCTTATGAAGCGTTCAATCACGAAACTCGGGAGCCACGTATTGTTCCTGGCGCTTCTTTTGGCGCCGATACTTCTGCTGACGCCGGCGGCATGGGCGCAAACAGGCCGCCTGTCGGGCAAGGTGTTGGACCTGCAGGGCAATCCCTATCCCGACGTCGTCGTCACGATATCGAATAAAGATAACGGAATGCATTTTGTCGTTAAAACTGACAAAGACGGAACCTACCAGCAAGTCGGCTTGCAGCCCGGCATCTACGACGTGAACTTCAAGAAGGACAATATCGATTACACAGATCAAGTCCAAATTAGCAACAGCACGGGGGACAAGGGTTCCGTGCTCAACGAAAACTTCCAGGCGATCGCCAAGAAGTCGGGTTATGACGCCGAGGCGGCGAAAAAGCAGCAGGAGACCGCGAACAAATTCAAAGAAATGAAAACGCACTTCGACAACGGTGTTCATGCCATTGCGGACGCCGATGCAACGAAGCAGCAACTCAGAACGTCGCCTCCGGATCAAAAAGCAACTCTGCAGGCCCAATTGAACACCGACTACCAGACGGCCGTAACGGAATTCGAGCAAGCACAGCAGAGCGCTCCTGACAAGGATCCCAATCTGCCTACAATTTTAGGAAACTTGGGAGTTGCATATGACGGAGCGGGAAAGTACCCGGAGGCGGTCGATACTCTTCAAAAAGCAGTGGAGTTGAAACCGACTCCAGCGCTGTACATGCAGTTGGGAACAGATCTGGCGCGGGTTGGCAAAATTTCGGAGGCTGGTGCCGCGTGCGATAAAGCCGCAACCCTCGATCCGACGAGTAAGACAATCGGGGAGAGTTGCTACAAGAACATGGGCGTGGTGCTGTCAAACTCCGGAAAGATGAAGGACGCCACCGAACCGCTGGAGAAAGCGACCCAGTTGGACCCGAAGGACGCCGATGCCTGGTATCTACTGGGCAATGCACTGACCAACCAGGTTGATGCCAAGAAAGAGGGCGGCAAGGATGTCTACATTATTCCGCCAGGAACCCTCGAAGCGTATCAGAAGTACCTCGATCTTCAGCCTAACGGTCCCCACGCTGCCGATGCCAAGGCGTCACTCGACAGCCTGAAGCAATTGAGTGGAGGTACTCCTACGACGGTCGTCGTGAAGAAGAAGAAGCCGTAGAACTAGGATGCATTGAAGGCCCCGGCCACGATTTGCGGGGGCCGGGTTCTCCTGCGTGTTTTCCCCGTTTAATTGTCTTTCCAACCGCTCGCTCCTCGACCGCGACGCTTCAGAGTGCTATGCTCTGCCAAGGCTGGCATCCGGGGGCAATCGTGGCACAAGCAGCTTCTACCTACTTGGGAGAGCAACGACGGCGGAGCACCCGCATTGAACAAATACTGCCAATAATCATTCGCGGCATGGACCTGTTAGGGCAGCCGTTTGAAGAGCGAACCTCGACGCAAAGCCTCAGCTTCCACGGTTGCCGCTACGCCTCCAAGCATCATCTTCCGAAGAACACCCCGATTACCATCGAAGTTCCCACGGGACAGACACAAAGACAAAAAGTCACTGCCCGGGCGCGTGTCACGTGGATCCAGAGGCCCCGTACTTTGCGTGAGTTGTTTCAAGTCGGCGTCGAGCTGGAAACGGGCAGCAACGTCTGGGGTGTCGCGCTCCCTCCGGCGGATTGGGTGAGCAGTAGCATAGAGGGCATGGAGACGGCAGAGGTAAACTCAGCGACCCATACGGGTGCAGAGGTCACAGAAAAAGATACGAGCGCGATGGAAGCAGTCCCGCAAGAAGGCTCTCTCGATTCCTACTTGGAGGATTCGCTAGGGAGCTCTGTTCGCCAATCATCCCGGAGCAGCGCAGAACAGGCAACCGTGCTCAATATTGAGGAAAGCCCTCTTCTGCGAGAGCTTCGTCATCAATTTGAATCTCAAGCACAGAAAACAGTTGAGAAGGCGCGAGAGGTTGCTGAGCAAGTGGTTGACGAGCGCACTGCCAGCCTCCGCGGGGAACTCCATAATCGTCTGAATCAGGAACATCGCGCCACGGCGGAAGCTTTCTACGAAAAATGGCGTCATGAATTTGAAGGTCGGGAGTCTGCCGCGAGGGAACAGATTTCGTCGGAGCTAACGCAGCGGTTGATCGCCCAAGTAGCCCAGGTGAGGCAAGACGTCCACGAAAACCTAAGCACATCATGGGGAGACGCCATGGAGCGAACCCATGCGGCGCTTTCGGAATGGGAACACCGAGTGGAGGTTTTGCGCGGGGAAGTGCGCACCGTTTCCGAGGAAGTTGCGGGTCAAGCGGAACGGCGTCTCGAGGAGAAACTGTCTCAGCAACTCGACGAGATCCGAAGAGAACTGGGCTCGCGTGCAGAACACCAGATTGCCCTTGAGCAAGGGAGCGCTGGTGAGATGCTGGGAATTCGGGAAAGTGTGCGTGAGCATCTGCAAGAGGAAATGACTCGCGCTCAGAAGCAATGGAATGAGCTCCTCGAATCCTCGATCGATAGCGCAGCGCAAAGGCTCGCTGGCCGTGTCACAGACGGCTCTCAGCAAATACTGCAAGTTGCTGAGCAAAAATTGGCGGCGCGAGTCGCAGACCTCCAGCAGGATTCCGGGCTGAGTATCGAAGCCGCTCGCGCGGCGCTTGATGAGGTGAAGAGTGCGCTCGATAAAGAAATAACCTGCACGAAAACCTCTCTGAAGGAAATCGAAAATGCGGCGACTCATTTCTCCGAGCATTCGAGGCAGCTCGAAGCGGCGAGTCAGGATAGTTTGAATGAATTGCGGCAGCGTTTGGAATCCAGCGTCGCACTTCAGCTTGCAGAACTGGATCGTCGAGGGGCTGAATTGCAAAAACATTCGATGGAGCGCGCCGAATCGCAATTGGCGGAAATGACCAAGCAGAAAACAGAACAGACAGCTGGCGAGATCAACGCGAGGATCGCTCCGGTTTTGGAAAGAGCGGCTGAGGCCACACGGCAACTCTCTGCTCGCGAAGAGCAGGCGGAAGAACTTCTGCACATTCATCGTCAGCGGCTGCGACAGGCTTCCGCACATGTGCAGCAAGAAGCAACGGAAAGCATGTCATCGATGCTCGCGAGTCTCCAGAGTAATCTCGAGGTTGCAGAAAAAGAGGTTTCTGCGAAGTGCAGAGCGGAACTTGACGCGAATGCAGTGCGAGCAGCTGAGGAAGCCTCGGCTGAGTTCGCAAAATCTTGCGAAGACCGGTTGCAACGCGGTTTCTCAAGACTGGACGCTCGCGTTGAAGACTCTCTCAATAATGCAGGGAAAAGCATCGATGAAGTGACTGCGGAAGCGACGGAGAAATATCGCACGCACATTGGGGAAATAGAAGAGTCCCAGCTGAAGACCACCGGTCGGCATTTAGAGGCGCTTTCGCAGAAGCAAGTTGAAGCCGCAAAGAATCAATTTGAGGAAACTGCCGAGGGAGTCGTGCGGACTTTTGGGCAAGCGATACAGGCAGCGGCGGACGACGCGGCCGAGCATGCCGTTGTTGAAAGCAATGCCCGAAGCGAACAGGAGCGCAAGCGGCTGGAGGACACAGCCGAGCAAGCCTTGCATAGCTTGCAAGTGCGAGCACAGACTTCGTTTAGTCACTTTCAGGAACAGCTTGCAATGACTGCGGAGCGAAACCTAGCCCTATCAAACGAGGGCCTTGCATCGCAGCTTAGCGCCACCCTCGATGTGTTCCGGGAACAGGGTAAAGCGCAACTTGCGGAGTGGTCTGCGAAGCAAGAAGGATTGGGAGCGGAAGAGCTTGAGCGGCATGAGGATCGGCTTCGCTCGGCTGGGAACTCTTGGCTCGATGCAACAGTGAGTCAGCTTGACGCATTGAACCAGAAACGCATGGATTCTCTGGTTCGCGGTGCCGAAGACGCGATGCGCAAGGCGTGCGTCGATGTATTCGATGGATTGGCGCAGGCAATGAAGGAGAAACTCCTGGGCACTTTCAGCGAAGCACGCAGTGCCTCAGCGCCGCCACCTGGCGAGGACAATAGCCTGGAACGGCGCGCCTCCGCGTGAAAGCCGGTCAAGAAATAAAAATCTCCCCAAAGGCTTTCGTCGTCGAGCTGGCAACTTATCGTTTACCGACGATTTCCATCATCGAATCTGCGACATAATCGACCTGCTCCTCGGTCATCTCCGGAAAGAAAGGCAATGCGAGGGCGCGTTCGCAAGCGCGTTCGGCATGAGGAAAATCACCGGCACGGTATCCCAGATTCGCTAGGGCTTTTTGCAAATGCAACGGTCGTGGATAATGCACGGCCGTCCCTATACCGCGTTCTTCAAGTTGCTTCTTCACTGAATCACGGTTATCGACGTAAACCACAAACAAGTGATACGCGCATTCGTCGCGCGGATCGTCTTGTGGCATGTCGAGCCGGGCGGCGCTGAGTTGCTTGCGGTAGCGTTGCGCAAGCGACTTTCTATTCGCCGCCCAATCGTTCATTCGGCGCAACTTCACGCGCAGTACCGCGCCTTGAAAACCTTCCATCCGATAGTTGTAGCCGATGAAATCATGGAAATACCGGTGCGCTTCTCCATGACTTCGCGCCGCGCGGCAGTATTCGGCGACGCGGTCCTCGTTAGTGACCAACGCCCCCGCCTCGCCATACGCCCCCAGATTTTTCGATGGGTAGAAGCTGAACGCGCCCGAGTTGCCTAAAGCACCGACGCGCCGCCCGCGGAATCGCGCGCCATGAGCCTGGCAAGCATCTTCGATGAGTGCCAGTTTATGCGAGCGCGCAATCCTTTCGAGCGCGTCCATGTTGGCCGGTCGGCCGTAGAGGTGAATCGGCAGTATCGCCTTCGTGCGCGGCGTGATGGCACGCTCCACCAATCGCGGATCGATGTTCGAATTCAGCGGGTCAATGTCCACAAACACCGTCTTTGCGCCTGTGTAAGCGATTGCTTCCGCTGTGGCGATAAACGTATTCGGGCTGGTGATGACTTCGTCACCCGGGCCAATCCCCGCGGCCAGGAGCGCCAAATGCAGCGCGCTGGTCCCTGAATTCAGCGCGATGCAGTGTTTCGCTTCGCAGTACGCCGCAAATTCCTTTTCGAACGCAGCTACTTCGTCGCCCAGGCTGAACGACGCGTTGCGGCAAACGCGGTCGAGGGCTTCGAGAACTTCTTCTCGGAGCCCGGCATATTGGGCTTTCAGATCGAAATAGGGTACTTTCATCAGAGTTTTCACGCTTCAACTTTACTTTTTCCTGCCCCGGCACGCAATCAAGAAGGGAAATCGGTGGCGGGTCAGTTTGAATTTTCTTGATCGTGACACAAGGAGTTAAAATTCAAACCGACCCATTACCTGGAAATCCGCTTCCAATATGTAACGTGGAACCCCTCGTGTTAATCTCTTCATGCGGAGTGAGTGCTCATGGTTCCTTCTCGCACATCTGAACAGGAGCGCCGGCCTGCCACGGCCCAGGCGGCATTCGACGCAAATGCGGACAGCAGGGCTCCCATGACCGTTTCCGTTATCATTGCTGCATATAACGAGCGAAATTTCATAGAGGAGATCCTGCGGCGCGTACAGGCAGTTGGCGTCGCGTATGAAATCGTCGTCGTCGATGATGGATCGACCGATGGAACGCGTGAATGGCTGACGGAGATGCACCGGCTCCAGCAAGCTGGCGAAACTGAAGCAGAAATTCTCGAGGGACGCGCGCGTTTGCCCTTGAGCAATATCCATTTTTTATTTCAAGAACGCAACCAGGGGAAAGGGGCCGCGCTGCGACGTGGTTTTCACGAGGCCGGCGGTGATATTTTTCTCGTTCAGGATGCGGATCTGGAATACGACCCGCGTGAATACGCCAAACTGATTGAGCCCATCCTCGACGGGCGCGCCGATGTGGTGTATGGGTCGCGATTCCTCGGAGGACCGCAGCGCGTCCACTTTTTTTGGCATTACGTCGGCAACAAATTCTTGACGCTGCTTTCAGATATTGTCACCAATTTGACCCTTTCCGACATGGAGACCTGTTACAAGGTTTTTCGCAAGGAGGTGATTCGAGGGATGCGGCTGCGCTCGAATCGCTTCGGCTTCGAGCCGGAAGTGACGGCGCGCGTGGCCAAGGGACGATGGCGCATTTACGAAGTGCCGATTTCCTATGCGGGCCGCTCGTACGAGGAAGGCAAGAAAATCACTTGGCGCGACGGCGTTGTGACGCTCTATGCCATTTTGCGATACCGCTTCTTCGACTGAAAACGTTCCCGGGTGCCAGCCGTTTTTAATCTTTTTCGCAACTAGATATGCGTAAGAGTTCCGGTGATTTTCGTCCGGCGGAGCGCCCATGCAAACGTAAAAAAGGACAGCGGTAATAAAATTGCCGCAAAGATCAGCAAAGCAAGAATCGAAGGCCACAGCAGGCGAAATGGCGCCCCAGCCAGCAAAGCGGCGCGCATACCTTCCAGCGAATACGTGATCGGAATTAATCGCGCGACATCCTGCAAGTATTTCGGCAAAATCGAAACCGGATACATCGTCCCGCCAAGAAATCCAGAAAGTCCCAGAAGAATCCATTTCGCGGGATTGCCGCGCTTGAATAACAAAGTGTAGCTGGTCGAGAAAATTCCCAGGCCGGCAAACGCCAGGATTGAAGCCAGCAGGATAAGTATCGCGCCAAGCCAGTTTGCTGAGCGGGGTGAAAACCCGAATAAGAGGACGCCCCACACGAGATACACCACAGTGCGCAAGGACGTCAGAACGAACGGATAGATTACGGAACCAAGCAACGTGATGGGAAGCGAAGTTTGTGTCACGAGCAATGCTTCGAGCGTCCGATTCTGACGCGCCTCCTCGAGGCTGGAATCAAATGCGTTGAAGGCCACGCTCAGATAATCAAAGAAGGCGAAGCCAATCAACGCAAACGCGAAATAGCTGCCTCCCTGCGGAAGAGCGCTTGAGAGTTGAGGGCTCTGGACGAATCGCGAAAGGTAGTAAAACGTGGCGACACCGAACAACGCCTCGCAAGCCTCCAAAATAAAGGCGCTGCGATAGCCGCGTGCGATGGCAAGATCACGGCAAAAAAAGGCCCACAACTTTTCGAAAGTGATGCGCATGTTCATCGCTTACGTTGCGTCGAGGAAACCGGTCCCGCCAGGCGTTCGAGAGCTCCCTGTAAATGGACCGCACCTGTCTGCGCGCACAGATTGCGCGGGATATCGAATGCAAGGATGCGTCCTTCGGCAAGTAAAACAACTCGACTTGCCATTTCTTCAACTTCGCCGAGCGTGTGAGAGGCAAAGAGCAGCGTCGTCCCAAGCCGGCCCACGATGTCGTTTTTGAGGAAACGGCGAAACTCGGCGGCCGCCAAGGGATCAAGGCTGCGCGTGGGCTCGTCGAGAAGTAGGACTGCCGGCGCGTGTAGAAGAGACCGCGCGAGGCCTAATCGCTGCAACATGCCTGTCGAATAGGTACGCGACTGTCGGTCCAATATGTCTTGCATACCGAGCAGTTCCGCCAGTTCGTCTATTCTTCGCAATGCTTGACGACGCATCAAGTTATTCATTGTGGCGAACAGACGCAGATTCTCTCGTCCAGTCAAGCGCGCATAGAATCCCTCGTCGCCGCTCGTGTAATAGCCAAGTTGTTTGCGCGCGCCCGCGCCATTGCTTACTACATCGCAACCGAAAATTTCCGCCTGCCCGCGCGAGGGCACAATTAAGGTGGCCAGCACTCTCAGCAGCGTGGACTTGCCAGCGCCATTTTCGCCAATCAGCGCGACGGCTTCTCCTCGCTCGACCGAGAACGAGACTCCTGCCAGCGCGCGCAGCGTAAGACGCGCTACTGGCTGCATCAGTGCCCGCCATCCCGAATAGGAAGGCGGGAAATATTTCTCGAGATTTCGAACAACGATTGCGTCTGCGGCCACGGATTGTGTTTATAACCGAACTTGCCGTTCGGAATCCAGTTCGGCGTTGCCGGGGCCGGGCGAATCCAAGTAGAATTACGCAGTCGTCTTCACGCAATCTCTAAGGGTCGCGGTCCTTACTACTCTTGATGTTGAACCGAAGAATACACAGCCAACTCTATCCATGTTCGGGAAGGTTTCAATGAACAGCGACTTCACCAACGACGCGCTTCTCGTGGCAACGAAGCAGCAGGTTTCGTGCGAACTGGGCGAGGAAGCGGCAGTTCTCAACATGAAAAATAGCGTCTACTATGGATTGGATCCCGTCGGGGCGCGGATTTGGCGGCTGCTCCAGCAACCCACAAGCATGAGTGCGATTCGGGATGTGATCGTTGAGGAATACGATGTCACTCCCCAGCAAGCCGAAAGCGATCTGCGCGATCTCGTCGAAAAACTGCTTGCCGAGGGTCTGGTGGAGTTTAGCGGTGATTCTCGCTGAAGCCTCGGGGCTACAAATTACTGCGAAAGTTATTTCTGACATGCTCCGCATTAAGCGCTTTTCTGTAGGTCCCACATACATTCTAGTAGGACGGCAAGGGCGTTTACGGTGGACGCTATGAATGCTACTTGGGTGCGCTTTTGTGATCTCTCCGGTCGGGAGCGCCGAGATTTTTTTCTGGGATTGCTATTCCTTCCAATTGTGGTGACCTGGTTACGCGTGTCCACGTTTCGAAGCGTTCAGCACGCATTGGAAAAGTGGCACGGCGACGCGTTGACGAATCAGCGCGATGACACCGGGGCACTCGCTGAGTCTCAGTCCGCGAGCCGCATGTTGGACGCTGCTTCCCGCCGCGGTATCGTTCGCGGAAACTGCCTTTCTCGCTCGATTGCGTTGTGGTGGCTGCTGCGACGGAGGGGAATTCCGGCGCAATTGCGAATTGGGGCAAGGAAGATTGGCAATCAGTTAGAAGCTCACGCGTGGATTGAGGTCGCGGGGCACGCGATCAATGACTCGGACGACGTACAGACTCGATATGCGCCTTTCGCGGGTCCCGTCACCGACAACATGGTTGCACAAAAATGAGCGGGATTGTCGGCATAGCCCACTCGGATGGTAGGCCAGTCGATTCCGATCTGCTCCGTCGGATGACGAACTGGCTTTCCTTCCGCGGCCCGGACGCGCAGGAGGTTTGGATCGACGGTCCTGTCGGGCTGGGTCACGCACTGCTTTCTCATGTGAATGACTCCGAGCATGAACGCCAGCCGGCAACCCTCGACGGGCGCACCTGGATCGTGGCGGATGTGCGCCTCGACGCTCGGAGAGAGCTCGTCGAGGCCCTTCGTTCGAGCGGCAGGGAAGCCAACCTTTCCGATTCGGATCCTCAATTGCTTCTCCATGCTTATGAGGCATGGGGTGAGTCGTGTCTCGATCGTTTGCTCGGGGATTTTGCGTTCGCCATTTGGGACGCAAAGCGCAGTCAGCTTTTTTGCGCTTGCGATCATTTCGGCATCAGGCCTTTCTACTTCGCTGAAGTTGACCATTCCTTTCTCTTCAGCAACACACTCGATTGCCTGCGGCTTCATCCCGCGGTTTCTGATCGGTTGAATGACTCGGCGATCGCGGATTTCCTTCTTTTCGGTATGAATTATGATCCCGCCTCAACTTCATTTGCCGATATCCACCGTCTGCCGCGAGCGCACTTCCTTCGATGGTCGCATTCCGGAGTCTATTTGCGAGAGTATTGGCGTCCGCCCACGGATGGCGCGATTCACTATCAGCGGCGTCGCGAATACATTGAGCACTTTGGTGAACTATTTAAAAGCGCTGTCGAAGACCGGCTCCGGACGAACAAAGTTGGAATTCTTCTGAGTGGCGGACTCGATTCCTCAAGTGTGACGGCCGTGGCTCACGAACTGCGCAAAGAAAAATACCCAGCCTTGGAACTGTACGCGTTTACGTCGACTTATCAGAACATTTCATCTGACAGCGACCCAAGCGCTGCCCGCACTGTGGCATCCGC
>Ga0209168_10001479_pt1 | contig 18378 bp, 16 predicted proteins | sample Coa_R1_FD_187156 | JGI IMG/M metagenome (GOLD analysis project Ga0209168, IMG submission 187156) | Surface soil microbial communities from Centralia Pennsylvania, which are recovering from an underground coalmine fire - Coalmine... | ecosystem: Environmental > Terrestrial > Soil > Unclassified ... | reverse complement strand
GCCTCACGTCGTTCCCGGAACAGTGGGACGTGGGCGGCTCGCAGATGCACAGCTCCTACCTGTTCATCGGCGCCTGGTTTCTGGAGGGCGTGGCCGGCATCGCGCCGGCGCCCGGCCGGGCCGGCATGCAGCGCTTTGTCATCCGCCCCATGCTGGACGCGGAGCCGAAGCTGGACCACGCCGCCGTCTGCTACGATTCGCTCTACGGCCGAATCGGCTGCGCCTGGACCCGTAAGGACCGCCACGTTGTTCTGACTGTAACGGTCCCGCCCAATAGCGCTGCGGAACTGGAGCTGCCGCCGTCGCTGCGTGCGAGACTGACCGAGGGCGGCGGGGTGGCAGACAAAGCGCGCGGCGTCAAGCCTGCGCCGGGAACTGCGGAGCGGCTGACGCTCTTGCTCGCCTCCGGGACCTACCGCTTCGAGGTACAATAACGCCGGGAGGTGGTCGCGATGAGCGCATTGGAAACGCCTGAAGTCGTCAGCGAATCGCTGGGCCGGCTCTACACCGCAATCGACCTGGAGATGCTCCCGTCGGGAGAGCGGCTGGAGTTGATTCGCGGAGAGCTATGCCCAATGCCTAACAACAGCGCAGAACACGGTAACATCACAATGGAGCTTACGCTGTTCGTCGGCCTGTACGTCCGTGAGCACGACCTGGGAAAGTGCTTTGCCGCGGAGACGCGATTTACGATCGAGGAAGATCCCGATACATCGCTCGGCCCAGACTTCTCATTCGTCTCTAAGGACCGAATCGCAGCGATACCGCCGAGGGGTTATCTCAAGCTCGCGCCAGATCTGGTTGTCGAGACACGCTCGCCCGGCGACCGGCGGACGGAATACGCGCTGAAGATCGACCGCTGGCTGCGCGCCGGATGCCGGCTGGTCTGGGCCGTCGATCCGGAGACGCGCACCGTTACCGTCCACCGCATGGGCGCCGCGCCGATAACGATCGCCGCCAGCGGCACGCTCGAAGGCGAGGACGTCCTCCCCGGATTCCAGCTCCCGCTCGCACGCCTGTTCCCATAGCCGCCTACTGGTATAGCCGGCCTTCCGTCGCGAGCAGCCCTCCGCGTCCGCACTCGCCGATTCCTCTTTCCCGCCACGGCTACCGGTTTACCGGCTACTGCTTCCTTGCATCGCCCAAAACCGCAATTACCGCAGTCGGTCCGACTCGCGGATCGGGCACAATCTACTATGCGGCCTTCCGATATTCGGACTTAGATTTGCGTGACATGGCGGTCCAGCGATGAGTTGCCTCCGCATATGGGCCTTCGCGGAGCGGAGCCGACGAGCGTCCAATTGCCGCGCTCCGCGACCAGGAGAGAGTGTAACGGACCTGCCCGCACGTTCACGGCGGCAGGCATTCGCGGACGGCGCCGCCGAACTACGGACGGCGGGCCGTACCGCGTGGGGACATAGCGCAGACGCCTGGCGTGCAATTCGGGGCCGGAGCGTCTGGGACATCCGGGCGGGATGGCTCAAGGCACGCAGGGTGTCGATCTTACGAGCATTGTCAACGAGCGGGAGCAACAGGGAGTATCGATGCACATGAACGTAGCGCAATCACGACGTTGCCGTGCGACCATGACCGGCGCGAACCGGTCAACAGGGTCAATCGACGGAATGCCGCGAGGCAAAGCCCGGGTCATCTGGGGCGGCCACCCGCCCATGCGACACACCCGGTAGCGCGAGTCGGTCTTTCGACCGGCGTGCAATCTCCCGTCGCCGCGCAAAGCCGCCTAATCCGGTCGCACCGGATCACGTGGCAGGTCGTGAGCGACAGAGTCGCGGCAGGGAATGGACGATGGTCCGCTCCCTGCCGTAGCGTTGCGGTTCCGCAAAGCCAAAAAAGGCTGATCGACCCCGGCCCCCTCGCGATGTGTTGCGCCCCTATTCAACTGCGCATATTCAGCCCCACGCGTTATGTCGCCGCCGGCGTCACAAATACCGCTTGACAGCGAGCCGGCGTCGCGTGCTAAAATATTTCATCATTTCGCGAAATGAGAAAGTGAATGCGAATAGAGATCACGGACCGGGCGGACGCGGCGACGATGTTCAAGGCGCTAGGCGATCCCACGCGACTCCACATCTTCCAGTTCCTGCGCGCCTGCTGCTGCCCGGTGGCAGTGGACGCCGCGGGCGACGTGCGGCCGGTAGCCGGCCCCACTGTCGGCGAGGTCTGCTGCCACGTGACCGGCGCGGACCAGATCAACTCGCGCATATCGCACCATCTCCGCGAGCTGCGCCTCGCCGGCCTCATCACCGTCGAGCGACGCGGCAAGAACATGATCTGCGGCGTCAACCGCGAATCCGTCGCCGCGCTTGCAGCCTTCCTCACGGTTCCCGCGCCGGGCGAACCCGCCGGCTGCTGCTGAATGGACCGAATAGTGACCACGATACTCTACCTATGCGTCCACAATGCCGGCCGATCGCAGATGGCGGAGGCGTTTACGAACCGGCTCGCGCACGAACGGGGCCTTCCGGTCCGCGCAATCTCCGCGGGTACCGTCGCGGGTGAACGGATCAATCCGGTTGCGGAGGCGGTAATGGCCGAGATCGGCGTTCCGATGGACGACCAGAGGCCGAAGCAGTTAACGCAGGCAATGGCGGATGGGGCGGCTCGCACTATCACCATGGGCTGCGGCGTGGACGCGGACGCCTGCCCGGCGCGCATCCACCTTTCCGAAGATTGGGGCCTGGACGATCCCGCCGGACAGCCCATCGAGACCGTGCGCGCTATTCGCGACCAGATCAGAGCGCGGGTTGAGGCGCTGCTGCGCGAGCTGGACGGCGGCCGCAAATGAGACGGGACATGCTGCGCCGGTATGCGGCCGAGTTCGTCGGCACGTTCGGCATCGTTTTCGCACCTGTCGCGCTCGCCGGGTCCGGCCAGATGCGCGGAGGCGATGGCGGGCTGGCGGCGGCGGCGTGGGTCTCCGGCCTCGCTGTGCTCGCTATGATCTATGCGCTGGGCCATATCTCGGCAGCCCACTTCAACCCTGCTGTAACGCTCGGGTTCGCCGTAGCGGGCCGCTTTCCCTGGCGATTCGTGCCGCAGTACTGGGCCGCTCAGTCTGCCGGCGGCCTCCTGGCGGCGTCCACCGCCGCGCTGCTGTTCGGACCGGGCTACGGCGCGCACGTCCCCGGCATGGCCTCGCTCGGCCGTGCGGTCGGCACGGAGGCCGCCCTCACGTTCTTCCTCATGCTCGTAATCATCTCCGTCGCCACGGACCGGCGCGTGAACGGCGCCGTTCCGGGCCTCGCGATCGGTCTCACCGTCGTGTTCGCGGTCTGGATCGGCGGCCCGGCCACGGGCGGATCGATGAACCCCGCGCGCTCGCTCGGTCCGGCCCTCTTCGCGGGCGGCGCGGCGCTCACGCACTACTGGATCTATGTCTTCGGCCCCGCAATCGGCGCGGTCGTCGCCGCCCGCCTCTACGAAGCGATTCGCGGCGGCGAGCAGCACGGCCAGGGCGCGCCCAACGACCTGGCCGTCGCGCTCGAAGAGATGGAGCGCACCTCGTAGCACTGTGGCGTCCGCCAGGGCGGGCCGTTTCGCCAGACTTCTGCGTCGATGCGACCTATCTTTCGTGCCGCGCCCGGCCAGGGCAGCAGGCGGGCCGTTTCGTCAGACTTCCGCGTCAATGCGGCACGGTTACTCTCGCCGTCCGGCGCAGCTGCAGCCCTTTATCCGCGGCGGCGCGCTGGCGATCCGCCGTTCTCGCTCCTTCCGCCCCGAAACTTGCGCCGTCCATCCGCCAATCTTCACTCGCTGGCCGGTTTCCGTCCAATCCCGCCCCGATATTGGGTACGGTTAACGATAACTCCACGCCCGTTGTGCGAGCGATCCGCGGAATCGGGACGGCGGCACATTGTGGCCGGCCGAACGCCAAAATGCGAGGACGGATCCGTTGACCGGTAGTTTCCAGGCGATAAATGCATTTATCGAGGACACGTGCGTCATCATCGTCGTCGCGTACCTGCTGGCGCGCGGGCGGATGCTCGCCATGGTGTTCGACGAGCGTCGGACGCGGCAGCAGCTATTCGGTCTTGGAGTAGTGTTCGGGCTCATAGGCATAACGGAAATCGTGTTTCCCGGCGCGCGGTACCCCTACGTCACGAATACGCTGATCGTCTCCTTCGCCGCGTACATGGTAGGGCTGCTCCCCGCGCTGGTCGCGACCGTGCTGATCGCGCTCCTCTCGCTGCTCTTTCAGCCGGCTCCCGCGGTCCTGAGGACGCTGGGGATGGACCTCACCAGCGCGCTCGTAGGCGCGGCATTCGGCGCGTTGTTCGCTCGCAGGAAAGGAGCCTGGACCGCGCTGGCGACCGGCATCTGCGTCCAGGCGATCGCAGCCGGGTTGGTCTATCTGAGCGCGGCCAGCGAGCTCGCCCACAGTGCGCCGCGCATGCTCCTCAGCATTCCCGCGAACGGCCTGGGGATGCTGCTCCTGCTGCTCGTGCTGCACGATGCGCGCGTGCGGGCGGAGAGCGAGAAGCATAAGACAGAGGCCGAGCGCTCGCATGCGCTGGTCGCGGAGGCGCAGATGCGCGCGCTCCGAGCCAACGTGCATCCGCACTTCCTCTTCAACTCCCTCACCTCGATCGCCGCGCTGTGCGGCATCGCTCCGGAAAAGGCCGAGCGTGCGGTCATGAGATTGAGCCAATTAATGCGGCGGTCGCTCGGCGCCAATCTCGACGAACCGGTGCGGATAGACGACGAGATGCAGTACGTCGATGGCTACATCGAGATCGAGCAATACCGCTACGGCCCGCGACTCCAGGTGCACGTCTCAATCGATCCGGCCGGCGCGGCGGATAGAGTTCCCGCCTATGCAATTCAGACGCTGGTCGATAACGCGATCAACCATGGCATCGCGGCGAAGTCCGGCCCGGTGAATGTCTGGGTCACGGTGGCCGCGAGACGCGACCGCACGGTAATCGCCGTGTCCGACGACGGACGGGGAATTGATGCAGAGGCGCGGACCGTGTTGGCGGCTGCCGAGGAGCGCGCGCACGGCCTGGGTATCCTGAGCGCCCAACTGGCGCTGCTGTACGGGCCTCGCGCCCGCGTCCGCCTCTTCCGCAGGCCCTCCGGCGGGACGCTCGCGACCTTTGCCGTACCCGCGCGCTGCCCAGAGGAGCGCTGACGAAGGAGCTGTGCGTGAAGGTCCTGATCATAGATGACGAGCCCCTTGCGCGGACGCACCTGCGCCGCCTCCTGGATTCGCTCGATCAAACCGTAATCGGCGAAGCCGAGGATCCGGCGGACGGCCTGCGCATGGCCGCATCGCTGCAACCGGACCTGGTGCTCCTTGACATCCGGATGCCCGAGATCACCGGCCTCCAGATCGCCGCTGCCCTGCAATCCCTTCCAGCCGCGCCTCTGGTTACGTTTGTGACCGGATTCTCCGAGCACGCTCTGGCTGCATTCGAAAAGAACGCGATGGACTATCTGCTGAAGCCGGTTATGCCCGAACGCCTTGCCGCTTCACTGGCGCGCGCCCGACTTCGACTCGCGAACCGGGTCGAGCAGGCCAACACCCCTGCTGGGCAGAACGCCGACGCGCCAAGAGCACCCGGTGAAGAAGGCGGCCTCCAGCCCCTGGACCGTCTGCCGATTCGCGAGAACTACGCGATACGGTTCATTCGCGTTGAGGACATCAGCTACGCAATTGCACGCGATAAGCGCGTGATCATATTCACGAACGATGGCGATAATCGCACATACTATACGGTTTCGCAGCTCGAGAGGCTGCTGCCCTCCGATCGATTTCTCCGAATCCACGAATCCTGCATCGTGAGCATCAGCCAGATAAAAGAGCTGAATTCGCTGGGCAGCCACGCCTATTCCGTTACCCTCATAAGCGGCGTCCAGTTGCCCGTGAGCCGTGCCCGCTTTCCTGAGCTTCGGCGCCGCCTCGGCCTTGGATTCCTTCCCGCCTCGTAGTGTACGCCCGCGGGCGATCCGGTGATGCGCACAGCCTATCCTGGCTGTTGGCCCAAGCGGCATGGCCGCGGCTCAACCGGCGCGGGCTTCCGTTATACTTACCTCTGTACGAGCGGTGTCACCGCGCCACCATAAGCCTGCGGAGCCGGCGATCCAGATGCTTGTATCCACGGCCCCGCGTAGCTCTTGATTAGTCCGAGAACTGCCAAGATCATGCGCCCTTCGATAATGGCGGCACTACTGGCCGTTTGGATAGTTACGAGGTCTATGTCGTCAGGCGCGCAGGACGCGGTTCAGGCGCCAACGGTTCCGCCGACTGTGCCCGCGGATAACCGTGTGACGCTCATGCGGGCGCTGGACATAGCGGCCAGGCAGAATCCGCAGAGGCTCGCCTCCGCCCATACCGTGGAGAGCGCTCGGCAAAATTTGCGCGGCCAGCGCTCCATGATCAATCCGACGATCTCGTTCTCGGGAATCAACAACACCGTCGCGCCGCTCAACTTTCTGGATTCCCGCAACTACGCCATCTACCAGACGATTGAGACCAGCGGCAGACAGGTTATTCGCACACGGACGGCGCGCGCGCAGTTGGAGGGCGCGGTCGCCGAATCGATGACCACGCGCATCGCGGTCCAGCAGGCGGTCATCGGCGCCTATGTCTCGCTCCAGACCGCGAATCTGAACCTCCAGAGCGAACAGCAAGCCTTCGCGGATGCGGGCCGCATAAGTGAGCTTACCGCCGAGCAGTTCAAGCTCGGCGCCGCCCCGGAGACGAACGCGATCAACGCGCGGATCGCGCTGGAGCAGGAGGCCAACAACCTTCGCGCGGCCGGGACGGCGGTCGAGCTCGCCAGGGCATCCCTCAACCTGGCAATGGGGCTGGACCCGGCCGCGCCGGTGGACGCGGCGGAACCTCTGGAATTCAAGCCGATCGCGCCGCGGCTGGCAGACCTCGAGGAGCAGGCGCTGCGCAGCAGACCGGAGATCCAGTCCACTGAGGCGGCAGAGCGAGTCCTTGAGGCCGCCGTAAAGCAGCAGCGGTCGCAATACTATCCCGATCTGGTGCTCGGCGGTACTGCCCGGTTCGACGAGCTGTTCCTCGGCGCCGCCATGCCAATCGTCGATTTCGGCGCGATTCGGGGCGCCGTTCGCAAGGCCAGGGAGGACGTCGAAGCGCAGCGGGCGCAGGTGGAGCAGACACGCCAGCAGGTGCGGCTGGACGTCGTGACCGCGTGGCTCGCGCTTAACCAGACGGCGGCGCAGGTTATCCGGTCGCGAGACCAGATCGTGCCGCAGGCCCAAATTCTGTTCGCCAGGGTCGAACAGGGCTACCGACTCGGCGGCAACACGATACTTGACCTCCTGAACGCTCAGGCCACGCTGCGATCGGTGCGCAACGATTACAACACCGCGCTTGGCAGCTACCGCCAGGCAGTCGCGCAGCTTGAACGCGCCACTGGCGGGCGGGCGCCGGATTGACAAGGAGATTGGAATACCGATGGACGGACGGACGAATACCATGCGCCAGCTCGTGATGAGCGTCGCGGTCATTGCGGCGGTGAGCGCCACCGGTTTCGCACTTACCCGTAAGCCCGCGAAGGCATCCCACGACGCTCCCCCAACTCTATCGGAGGCGATCGAGATTTCGCGTCGTGGCGAACAGGTCGCCGGTATCGAGATCGCCAGGGTGACGCAGGAACCGCTTTCCTCCATGATCCACGCGACGGGCCAGGTCTCCTATCCATCCGATCAGACGGTAAAGATCAGTCCGCGCCTCCAGGGGAGGGTGCGGAACGTCTACGTCAGAGTCGGCGACCATGTTACCGCGGGCCAGACGCTTGCCGAGCTGGACAGCGTGGACGCGGCAGCGGCGGTCACCGCCGCCCGCCAGAGCGAGAATAAGCTCCGCCTCGCCGCGCTTACCCTCGACCGAAATGAACGGCTCTATCGACTCGGAACCCCGGAGGTCACGGCGGCGCAGGCTGCGCTGGCGCAGGCGCACACCGCTTCCCTGCTCGCTCGTGAGGCGCTTGATCGCACGAAGCAGCAGGCTGAAATCGGCGAATTCGTCGATCCGCCGATCGAGGCCGCCAGGAATAGCGTGATCCAGGCCCGAGCGGCCCTTGTTCAGGCGCAGTCCGACCTGGCGCAGGCGCAGCGCGACCATGATCGCAAGGCGAAGCTGGTTGAGATCGGAGTCTCCGCGCGGAGCGATCTGGAGGCTTCGACGAACGTGCTTGAGAAGGCGACCGCCGCGGTGACGTCCGACCAGGACACTCTGAAGATCACGGAGCAGGCGCTGGATCGGGAGCAGAAGGCGTTCAAGGCGAAGCTTTACGAGCAGCAGCAGGTTCGCGCGGCCGAGGCCGCGTACCGCCAGGCGCAGGTGCAGGAGAGCGGCGCGCAGACGGCGCTCCGGCTTGCGAAGGCCGCCATTCAGACAAACATTATGCAGGCACGGAGCGACTATCTGGCGGCGAAAAATGACGCCGAGAGCGCTCGCCACGTCGACGACCTGCTCGGTCACCCGGCGGCGGACGGAACGGTGCGCGTCCTCGCTCCGATAAGTGGCGTGATCACGGACCGTCAGGTTAGCCCCGGCCAGATGGTCGACCAGTCACAGATGACGCCGTGGCAGATGTTCGTCGTGAGCAACACGGATCGGGCTTGGATAGACGCCGACGTGTTCGAGAAAGATATCGCGTCCATTGCGCCGGGCCAGCCAGTATCCGTTCACGTCAATGCGGCGCCCGGCAAAGAGTTCAGAGGTGCCGTCTTGAGGATCGCCCCGACGGTCGACAGGACATCGCGCGCCATAAAGGTGCGGGTCGAGATACCCAACAGCCACTCACTGCTGAAGGACGGCATGTACGCTTCGGTGACTATCGTCGCCGCCGGCGACCGTCGCGTGCTCACCGTACCGGCATCCGCGGTCCAGCACGACGGCGAAAGCGACTTCGTGTATTTATCGAAGGAGGGTAAGTATATCCGCCGCAAGGTGGAGATCGGCGCGCACCTCATCGGTCGCTACGTCGTGACGAGCGGCGTGAGCGCGGGCGACTCCGTTGTCTCGCGCGGCGCGATCTTCTTGGACGGCCAGGCGAACGGGGGCTGACGGTGATCGGCCGAGTCGTCCAATTCGCCCTTCGCCAGCGCGTCCTGGTCCTCGTGTTCGCGGCCGGACTGCTGATATGGGGCGCCTATAGCTTCTTCCAGCTCCCGATCGAGGCCTACCCCGACGTCATGAACACGCAGGTGCAGGTCATCACGCAGTGGCCCGGCCACGCGGCCGAAGAGGTCGAAAAGCTGATCACCGTTCCGCTGGAGACGAGCCTGAACGGCGTGCCGCGGCTCTCCAGCCTGCGGAGCCGGTCGCTCTTCGGCCTCTCGGTCGTCTACCTGACCTTCGAGGACGGCGCAGACGACTACTTTGCGAGGGCGCAGGCGCTGGAGCGCGTGGGCGCCGTAAACCTGCCTGCGGGCGTGCAGCCCTCTCTCTCCCCGCTTGCAAGCGCCACCGGCGAGATATTCCGCTATACGCTGGTGGGGGCTTCGCCGATGGAGCTGAAGGAGATCGAGGACTGGACGCTGGAGCGCGAGTTCAAGTCCGTCGCCGGCGTTGCCGACGTGAGCAGCTTCGGCGGCACGACCAAGCAATACCAGGTTCAGATCGACCCAGCCCGGCTGAAAGCCTACGATGTGACGCTCAAGGCCGTCACGGACGCGATCGCGGCGGCAAACGCCAACACGGGAGGCAGCTTCGTCGAGCGCGGCGCGGAAGAGTACGTCGTCCGCGGTATGGGACTGTTCAGATCTACCGGCGACATTGAGGACGTGGTCGTGACGACGCGAAGCGGCGCCCCCCTGCGCGTCCGCGACTTGGCGAAGGTGCGCGTCGGCTTCCAGCCCCGTCTCGGCAAGGTCGGCTGGCGGCCCGGCCAGGGCGGGCCGGAAACCGACACGGACGATGCCGTCGAGGGAATTGTGCTGCTGCGGCGGGGCGAAAATCCCGAGCCGGTCCTCCAGGCCATCCATAGAAAGGTCCATGACCTAAACAGCCGCATTCTCCCTCCCGGCGTTAAGGTAGTGCCGCTGATCGATCGAACGGACCTCGTCCGTACCACCTCTCATACGGTCGAGAAAAACCTGGCCGAGGGCATGCTGCTCGTCGTCGCGGTGCTGTTCCTCTTGCTCGGCAACGTACGCGCAGCCATCATCGTGGCGCTCACAATTCCCTTTGGCCTGCTGTTCGCGTTTTCGTGCATGAACTTGATTCACGTGCCTGCCAATCTGATCTCCCTCGGCGCGATCGATTTCGGAATCATCGTCAACGGCTCGGTTATACTCGTCGAGAACGTGTTCCGCAGGCTGGCGCGGCGTATCGAGCCTGAAAGCCGCATCCACTGCGTCCTCGAAGCGATAGGCGAGGTCCAGAGTGAGATAGTGTTTACTACGGTCATCATCATCCTCGCGTACCTGCCGCTGTTTACCATGCAGAGCGTGGAACAGAAGATGTTCGCGCCCATGGCCTATACCGTCGGTCTGGCGCTCGTCGGCTCCCTCGTTATGGCCCTCGTGATTGCGCCCGTGCTGTGCCTGCTCATGTTAAAAGGGCCGCTGAAGGACGAGGAGAACGCGGCGTCCGCCAAGCTGAAGCGCGCATATCGGGCATCGATTCACTGGGCGATCGCATATCCGGCTCCGGTTCTCGTCGGCGCGGCCGCAATGTTCGTTCTATCGCTGGTCCTGCTGCCGAGCCTGGGCACGGAGTTCATGCCCCACCTCGACGAGGGCAACCTCTGGATCCGCATGTCGATGCCTCAGACGATCTCCTATTCCGCTGCGTCGCGTCTGGTGCCGAAGGTCCGTGCGATCCTGGCGAAGTACCAGCCGGCGCGATTGGTGGTCTCGCAGTTGGGCCGGCCCGACGATGGAACGGACGCGACCGGCTTCTACAACGCAGAGTTCCTCGTCGACCTCAAGCCGTATGACCGCTGGACGGGCTACAAGAGTAAGGACCAGCTCATCGAAAAAATGAATGCCGAGCTGGCCGAGATTCCCGGGGTCGACTTCAACTTTTCGCAGAACATCGAGGACAACGTCGAAGAGGCGGTCACCGGCGTTAAGGGCGAGCTCGCCGTCAAGCTCTATGGCGACGATCTGGACATCCTCGAGCGCAAGGCCGACGAAATCCAAAAGGTCATGAGGGGCATTCCGGGGATCGTCGACCTCGCCACGTTCAACGAGACCGGCGAGCCGCAGATCCAGGTCCGCGTGGACCGAGACCGTATTGCGCGATACGGCATCAGCGTCCAGGACGTTCAGGATACCGTCTCTACCGCCATCGGCGGACAGGCCGTCACGCAGCTCCTCGACGGCGAGAAGCGGTTCGACGTGGTTGCGCGGCTTGCGCCCGAAGCGCGTCGGGACGTCGAAGAGATCCGGGACATTACCGTCGCAGCGCCGGACGGATCGCGGATCCCGCTGGCTCAGCTCGCGGACATTCGCACGACCCGCGGCGCGGCATTCATCTACCGGGAGGCAAACCGTCGCTTCATCGCGGTAAAGTTCGGAGTGCGGGGCCGAGACATCGGCGGCGCGGTCGCGCAGGCGCAAGCGGCGGTGAGCAGCGGCGTTGTTCTGCCGGCCAACTACTATGCGCAGTGGGGCGGAGAGTTCGAGAGCATGCAGCGCGCGGGGGCTCGGCTCGCGGTAATTCTTCCCATCACCCTGCTGATGATCTTCCTCGTTCTCTTCATGCTCTTCAACCGGTCCTCGCGCTGCGTCATCGTAATGCTCAACGTGCCGCTGGCGCTGATCGGCGGCGTGTTCGCGCTATTTCTCACGCGGTTCCATCTTAGCGTCGCGGCGGCAGTCGGGTTCATCGCCCTGTTCGGCGTTGCCGTGCAGAATGGGGTCATCATGGTCTCCTACTTCGACCAGTTGCGCGCGGCCGGCGCGTCTCTGCAAGTCGCCGTGATCGACGCCTCGGTCACGCGCCTTCGCCCGGTCCTGATGACCGCCATTCTCGCGTCGGTCGGCCTGGTCCCCGCGGCGCTTTCGACGGGCATCGGCTCAGACACCCAGAAGCCGCTCGCTATCGTTATCATCGGCGGGCTGGTAAGCGCCACGATCCTTACTCTGTTCGTACTCCCGATTCTCTATGTCCTGGCGGCCGGCGCCGTTCCGGAGCCGGCGAAGGACCAGTCCGTTGCGGTCGCCGAAGGTTGACGCGAATTGATACTGTCGCCGGGCCGGCTCCGCGCTCTCCCAGGAGGTGCAGGAACGTGAGCTACCATTTGCTTCGCGTCGCAGCCCTAAGGGTCGTCGTCTGCGCGCTTTGCGCCGGTCTCGGCACTGCCGTCTTGGCGCAGCGAGGATCCCAGGGCTACGTTCCTCAGGTCATTCGCGGGCGAGAGGCGCTTGCGGATCACAAGTGGCTGTCCGCGTCCGACCACTTTCGGACCGCGCTCCAGTGGGACAGCAGAGGCGTGGACGCGCACTTCGGTCTCGGGGAGGCGTACCTTCACACGGGTCAGCCGCAGCGGGCGCAAGAGGAGTTTGCCGCGGCACTAAGGCTGAGGCCGCACTTCTCCGCGGCGGAGCGGGGCCTGCACGAGGCGCGGAGCCCGGCAGAACAGGAGCGCGCGCTTCAGGCGATTGCCGAAGACGTAAAGAACGCGCCAGGCAGCGCCGAAGCGCATTGCAGCTACGCCGAGGCGCTTCTCGATAGCCGCCAGATCGAGGCGGCTCTCGCGGCAGCGAAGCGGGCCATCGAGCTCGACCCAAAGCAGGGCCATGCCTACTGTGTGCTCGGAAGGATTGCCGCCAAAGGCGGAAAGGAGGATGAGGCGCGGACGCTGCTCGATAAGGCGGTGCGCCTGGATGGAACCGACGACGACGCGATCTCCCTGCTCGGCGACCTCGCCATGCGCCGCAAGGATTACGTTGGGGCCGCACGGCTCTATCGGCGCGTCGTCCATATGGTTCCAGACGATTCGGTGGGCCACCGGAAGCTCGCCGAGGCGCTGGCGGCGGCGGGCGACACGCGCGGAGCCACCCGTGAGCGGCAGTGGCTTTCGCGGCTGAGCGTCACCGGAGAATGACCGTCGGGCGCCGCCGTGGCGTGGCAAATAGTCGCTTGCCATCCGTGCGCAACGGCCGGCTTCCCGGCCATCGGGCTGCTTGCGAGTCACCGCTTGGGCTGTGGCTCAGCCCAGCGCTCCCAGTCGGAGTGTATGGCCCGCGCCATCGTCGTCGCGGCGCGATCGAGCCAGCCCTTCTCGCGCTTACGCAGGTCCTGCAGGATCGGCCTTGCGGCCGTCCGGCTCCCGAGGTGGACGTTCGCGCTCTCCCAGCCCATGGCATGCAGCAGCCGCGCCTCCGTTCGGGGGTCTGGCAGCGCCTCCAGCTCAACGCGCGCGCAGTCCGGCGCCAGTCGCCGCACGATCCAGTGGCCCTGCAGTCGGACGAAGGGATCGGGGCTTCGTATCGCACGGTCCACGACAGCCTGGTAGAAGATTTCCGGCGCGGCGTCCGGCGTCCTGGCCCAGAGAGCGCTCGACGGCACGAGGGCCTTGGCCTCGCGCGCGATTCTGCCGCCGCAATAGTCGGCGAGCGCCACGAACCGCGGGTGGCCGAGACTTCCAACGCCCGCCACGCGCGCCTTGACCCTATACGCCTGGCCGGGTCGGGGCAGCGCGTGTTCGAGCGCAACCCGCGCCGATTCGGAGACGGGCTCCTTAACGTCGGGAAGCGCGTCCATCTTGGCCCAGAACGGAATGGGATCGCGCAGTGTTCCCAGGGCGATCTCCCGCAGCCAGGCGTGGCTCTCGGCGAGAATGAACGCCTGCCCGCCCGCCTTCAGACCGGCGGTGTAGCCCGCCAGAATGGCCTCCGACGCGGCCGCGCTGTCGAGCCGAAGATGGCTCGCCTCAATCGCAAGCCGGGCGCTCGTCGCAAGGCGGATAAGATCGCTGGTATAGGGTAAGTAACAGGATTCATCGAAGTCGTTGACGCCCCAGACGAGCCGGCCCTCCTCGTCGCGCCATGTGCCGAAGTTCTCGAGGTGCAGGTCGCCCACTGCCAATACTACCGGCGCCGCGGCCGCCTCTTTGCAGAGTCCGGCCCACGTCTGGGCCCAGCGGTAGAACGTGCCGCGAAGAAACGCAAACGGCCCCGCCGCCATCTGCGCGTGCTTGAGCTCCAGATCGTGAGCGATAAGCGGCGTGAAGCGGGTCAGCCATCTCTCGTACTGCCTGGTTGCCTTGCGGATGTTGATAGCGGGCCGTCCTTTCGCAAGCTCCCGTGCGCGGAAGCGACGGGCGGGATTCCGATACTCGGCGCCGAGACCCGATCACACCCGTGTCAGCGGACACGCCGGATTCCGTGAGTGCCGGGCTTTCCAGCGTCGTCGCCGCGGGCAGGCTTGGCAGCCGGTCTCGTTGACGCGATGCCCGATTGTCGGTGAATCGGCGCCCGCCGTCCAATGTAACGCAGAGAACTCGCCCTCAAGTGGTATTATACGCCGCAAGGCGCGCGCAGTCGGACGAACAGTTTTACACGGTCCCAGCAAGGCGCAGCGCCAGGGCCCGCGCCGGCCTTCCCGGACGCGGCGGCCAACTCCGAAGAGAGGTGCAGAGCGGTGAGCGATACACCTGCGACGAACGATGCGGTATCCGCGAAGTCCATGCACGGACCCGCGGCGGCATACAAGCACGACCACCCGCCCATTCTGAACGTGAATGCCGTGGCGCACGATAACCGGAGCGTCGGCCAGCGCGTCGCCGACCGGATCGCGTCGGTGGTCGGCGGCTGGCCGTTCATTATCATCCAGTCGGTCATACTCGTGTGCTGGATGGCGTCAAATGTCTATCTGGCAATGCACTACAAAGAGAAGGCTTTCGATCCCTATCCTTTCATCCTGCTCAACCTCGTGCTCAGCTTCCAGGCCGCCTATACCGGACCGATCGTGATGATGAGCCAGAACCGGCAGAACGAGAAGGACCGGCTCTCCGCCCAATCCGACTACGAGTGCAACCTGAAGGCGGAGGAGGAGATCCGGGTGATCATGGACCACCTGACGCACCAGGACGGCATCCTGGTTCAGCAGGACGAGATGCTGGCGCACCAGAACCGGATTCTGGACGACATCACGCTCCGCGTAAAGGTCATCCAGGAGGAGCAGGCGGCGCTCGCAATCAAGCTTGCCGAGCATCTGTCGAAATCGTGACCCGAGCACTCTCCTGACGAACAGAAAGTGTGGCGATGCCCATTCGGTTGAGATTCGCCGCGGCGATGCTCATGCTGCTTTCGCCGTGCGTGCTGATGATGATCGGCGCGCCGCAGGGCGTCGTCGGCAAGTCCGATCCGCACGCCGGCGGAAAGATCGTCGTACCGCCGGGCGCGAGCGAGGTCGCCTACTGCAGCGGCTGCCACAAGCAAGGCTGCCCTGTCCCCCACCCTGAGCTCGTCAAGATGGACTGGCAGGCGAGCGGCCGCGTCGTGGTCGGGGTTCAAGGCGAGATCACGTGCGGCTCGTGCCACACGCGCGGTTTCCGCAGGCGTTCGGACGCGTTCCTGGCCCGCGATCAGAAGGGCCTGTGTTACAACTGTCACAACGGCGCCCATGCGCTGAGCAACGCGCACACCTCCGGTCAAAAGTGCGAGACCTGCCACACGAAGCCGAAGGACGTGCTCGCCCACGCCACGCCGGTCGAGACGCGCGCGCTCAAGGCCGCAGTCGACACCGAGTGCATGCGCTGCCACTACGACGGTCCCGTGTCCCATCCCGTCGGCATGGCGAATAACAAGAAGAAGGCGCCCGACCTGCCTCTATCCGCGGACGGCAAGATCACCTGCGTCACGTGCCACATCGGCCATAACGAACAGAATCGCTTCGGCGCCATGCTGCGCAAGGACAATCGGCGCGGCGGCCTCTGCACAAGCTGCCACGACGACCTTTAGGGCGCTATTTCGAGCAGCGCGATGGATCGGAACGGCATTCGCGCGGACCATACAAGAAAATGGGACCGTTCGCGAATGCGGACCGGCGGAAAGGGTGAACCCGGATGGCGGATGTGGACGGACGGACCGGACCGGCGGGCGCGCGGACCCGGAACCGAAGGCGAGCCAGCAGCCACTTCGTAAACCACGACGTTCGCCTGCGGCTGGTGCTCGACGACGCGGCGTTCGCGCTGATCGCGGCGCTGCTCGCCATCGGCATCCTCTACTATCTCAGCAACCGGGAGATCGGCGACAGCATGTACTCGGCGCACGTCTCGATCAGGCAGACCCGCGAGCTGCTGAACAACGGCGTGAAGGTCGCCGGCATCGTGACGTTCGTCGCCGTGCTCGCGTTCGGCCTCTGGTCGCTGATCGACGCGCACCGAATCGCCGGCCCGCTTCATCGGCTGAGCCGGCTGCTCAACGAGATAGCCGACGGCAACCTGGTCCATGAGATCGCATTCCGTAAGGGCGATGAGTTTGCGGAGCTGGCCGCCGCGGCGGACCGGCTGGTGGAGAGCTACTCGCGTCGGCTTCAGGAGGCGCGAAGCCTGGCACAGGAGCTGGAGCGGGGCCTCACCACCGGTCCGCTGACGGAGCAGCAGGCAGCAGCGCTCCGCGGCACGGCCGAGCAGTTGAGCCGAAGCCTGAGCTTCTTCCAGCTTGCCGCGCCGGATGCGCGACCAGTCGTTGACGACACGCCGCTCGCCTGAAAAGGAGTGCCGACATGCGCGTACGCCCACTCTTGGCCGCAGCGGCCGGCCTGACGCTCGTCTCCGCGGCCTGCCACGCCTCGACGGTCGGGCTGAACACTATCCCGACGACGGACCTGGTGCCGCCGCACAGCTGGATCGGCCAGATCCAGAACGGCAACACGCAGTTCGAGACGCCGAGCCTGCTGGTCAAGCCCGACTTCATCGTGCAGACACAGTACAGCATCGGGACGCGCTCGGAGTGGGGCGTCGACTACATTCAGCCGCCGGACGTTGACCGAAAGCAGCTCACGTTCAACTTCAAGACGCTGCTGCAAAACGAGGACGCGTGGCGGCCAAACGTCGCCGTAGGCGTGGGCAACATAACGACCCGGCAGCTTCCCACCTACTTCCTTACCTTCTCGAAGACGCTCAACTACGATCAGGAGCTGCGCGAGCGGTTCCGCGCCCACCACCGCCGCAACCGCAAGCTGCTCGGGCGGCGTGTTCACTTCGGCCTGACGCTGGACAGCCACGGCGCCGTCGAGCCGTTCCTCGGCGCCGACCTGCAGATGAACGACAGTCTTGTGTTCCAGACCGACTGGATCAACGGCGCGGGCAACGCCGTAACCGCGGGCCTGGCCTACGTCCTGCCGGACCAGCGCACCGTGGTCAATCCGGCCCTGCTCTACTCGAACAGCACCCACCGCATCGACGGCTTCTTCCTCAACGTCGGCCACCAGTTCAACTTGAAGTAAGGCCGCGCGGCGGCTGCTACGGCTCGTAATTGCGCCTTACGTGTATGCTTGGAAACCAGATGCGCGTACATCGCGATCCGGTCGCGATCTCGACGTTGTCGTTGAGCACTTCCGCCTCAAGGTCGTGTGGATAGACGCGAGCGGCTTTAATCCTTCCGACAACTGTCCCCTTACCGTCCACGAGGCCGATTACGGCAAACTCGTCGCCGACATGAACGCCGTCCTTCGTTCCGATGTCCAGAATAATTGTTCGGCCGACCCGGCGGACGATGGTCCCTTCCACGAGCCGCTCGGCGAGACATTTCGAAACGGCCGCCTCAGCAGCCTTGCGCAGGGCCGTGCGCAGGTCGCTCTCGGAGCGGTAGGCTATCGCATGCACAACCGGAGCGAGCGCCGCCACGTCCGCGAACTGCAACTCTACGCCGGCCCGCACGGCTCCTTTGGCAGCCGTTCCCGCGGCGTATCGCACCTCCACGATGGCGTCTGCCTTGCTGGCATCGATCCACGGCCGCCAGGCGCTAATCCGGTCCGCTTCGGTCGCGCCTAGCGGCGCCGGCCCTGGCAGCGCGCCCCGGTGCCAGGCCGCGGAATCTCCCGTTGGATCGATGAAACCGTACTCCACCGGACCGCGGCGCCGTGGACGCGCAAGCTGCCGTACGACGATGGCGCGCACATATTCCGCCAGTTCCGGATGCGAGGCGGGCGCGCTCTCTGTGGCGAGCGGCTGACAGTCGCCCATCAGCAGCCGGACGACCGGCCGCGCCTGCGCCTGCGCGCAAACCACCGAGCATGCGATAAAGGCGGCGGCGAGGATCGCCGTGCGCGAGCCGGATTGCATTCTCGAGGAACTCATTGGTCCAGTTTCGGTATTGACAGGGCTTCGGTCGTCGTCCTATAATCATATCGTACGCGCAGACGGCGCACGGCTGGTAGGGTACGATTCGAATAGGCAATCGTGACTGCTTACTGGA
>Ga0209168_10001477_pt1 | contig 18388 bp, 13 predicted proteins | sample Coa_R1_FD_187156 | JGI IMG/M metagenome (GOLD analysis project Ga0209168, IMG submission 187156) | Surface soil microbial communities from Centralia Pennsylvania, which are recovering from an underground coalmine fire - Coalmine... | ecosystem: Environmental > Terrestrial > Soil > Unclassified ... | reverse complement strand
CTACATGCGGAACGGATCGGCCATGGCATCGCGGCACGCGGGCACGAAGAGATCACAAAGATGCTTCGCCAGAAGAACGTTACCGTCGACGCCTGTCCGACGAGCAACGCGATCACGCGGGCGCTCCCTGCACGCGAAAAACACCCGCTGCCCGATTGGCTCGCAGCCGGCGTCTCCGTTACTCTGAGTTCAGACGATCCGGCGTTCTTCGCAACGACGCTCGTAGAAGAATACCAGCGCGCATCGGAAATGCCCCTCTGCCGCGATGAACTCGCGACGATCGCAAAAAATGGCTTCGCCGCCTCGTTTGCAGGCGGCGAAGAGAAGCGGCGTTGGCTGGATGCCGTCGATGACTACGTCGCTCGATCAGCCATTCCCTGATTGCGGCGCAATCCGAAACGCTGCGATCTTGCCATCGGCATCGAGCCGGACCATCACCGTCCACGTGCCTTTGGTGAACTTGGCGTCGAAGTCGTATTCCGACTTGAGCGAATCCGACGCGGTCGGCGTGAGGCCTTCGTAGTCACCCAGTGCGTGCAGCTTGTCGGAGAGGTCCCCGACTTGCGCGCGCGTCACGGTCGGCACGAGCTGGGCATTCATATCTGAGGTGAGTCCGGCGACATCATCGGCGTAGACTGCTTTCGTTGCCGAGTCCGCGAGTTTTTGCGCGCGATCGGCGGGCGAATTGGCGGCGCATGCGCCCATCATCAGAACTGCCGCCGCGAGGGCAGCGGCCGTCAGAGTGCGCCGCATATCACCCGTAATCAGATCGTGCCCCAGCCGTACGAGACGACGGCGACGGTTCGTGCAGACGATTTATCGGTGACGGTTCCGTTCGCCGGCGCAACAGCGGCGACGCGTGCCGGAGCGCTATACGTGGGCGCCGACAGCGTGCTCGATTTCAACATCGCGATCTTGCTGTTCTGCGAGTCGATGATCGAGTGCTGGTACGCAACCTCGCGTTTCAGCTCGACGTTTGCCGCTGCGAGATTGTCGTTGGCCTTCTTTTCCGCTGCATAGGCCGCTTGGGCGTCGTTTCGCTGCGCGGCAAGAGCCGCTTGCGTCTGCGCGTCTTGCGCATACTTCTCGTGGACTTGACGATTATGATTGATGATGATCAGCGTTCCCGCAGCCGCACCGATGCCGAACAAGATGTTACGCGTGCTGGCGCCGCCATCGGCGCGCACGGCTGCCGCAGGCATGGTGCTTACGAGAAGCCCGGCAACCAGAACGCCGGCAATGGTTCGTTTTGCAATTGACATGAGAATCGTACCTCCGCATTGGGGTAACGGTATACCCGTACCCTGCGTTTCGCCAAGTCAAACGGCGCACGCTTGCTTCGTCCCGCCTCGTGACCACCGTCACTGCCCGGAATTGACCGCCCCGCCCACGATCTGCAACTCGGCTGACGTGATGCCGAATCGCGCTGCCGCCTTCCGGACAGCACTCTCGTATGCGTTCAGCGATGCGCGCGCATCGTCGGCAGAATTCCCGTAACCTCCGACGTATATCCGCAGTCCCTGGTTCGTGCTTTGGTTATAGGGCGCAGTTGCGGCAAGCGATGAGACGCCGACGACGCTCAGGTCGGGCCCATAATCCACTTCGAGCATCACGCGATTCTGGGTCGTGTATTGCGGCGGCGGCGCTTGCTGGTGCACGCTCGTTATGTGACCAAGCGGCAGCCCGGTTATCCGCGCGATTTCGGCCGCATGCGCCTGCGCGTCACGCAGAGCGACGAGATATGGATCGGCCGTCGTCGATGGAGACGGTGCGGCCATTCCAGGCGTGTCGTTCATGACATTGACGTTGCCGGCGACGCCATTTTGGTCCGAAGCCTCGGACGCTGCTTGCGAGATAGCCGTGGCAAGTTGCGACGTCTGCGAAAAGCTGGGCGGGGTCTTGATCATGATCGTTTCGCTAATGCTCGCGCCCCGCCGATAAGCCTGGGGCGACGAGCAGGCGCCCAATGCGACTAGGACTGCCGCGCAGATTGCAACCCTTAACGAGCCTGCCATAGGGCCGAGTTTCCCTACTTTGACGCTGTTCTCCGTGCCGCGTCGATTGTTTCATCATTCTTTCAGGGATGCTGGATACGTTGTGGTCCACCCCACAATTTCAGATTGGAGCAACCGTCCGTGATGAACACTCATTCGAAGTCCCATGCTTCGCTGTACGGGTCGGCGATTCTCGTCATGGCCGCCGGGCTGCTGAACGCGAGCGTAGCGACCGCGGCACCGTTGCAGCGAGCGCCCGGCTTGCGTCTCGGCCCGGCCCTCACCGGCGTCCGGACCATCGCATCGACCGTTCCGGCGAACGGCGACGTCAATCCTTACGGTCTCGTGGTCATTCCCGTCTCGCACGGCTCGCTTGTCGCGGGCAATCTCCTCATCAGCAATTTCAACGACTCGCAAAATCTCCAGGGCACAGGCACCACGGTCATGGAGATCTCGCCGAGCGGTCGCGTGAGCGTGTTCTCGCAGATCGCCGCGCACCAGATACCGGGATCGTGCCCCGGCGGCATCGGTCTCACGACTGCGCTCGCGGTGTCACGTAGCGGATTCGTGTTCGTGGGCAGCCTGCCCACCACGAACGGCATGGCGAACACGGCGCGCGCTGGCTGCATCCTCGTGCTGAACAGTCTCGGACAAGTCGTCGAAACGTTCGATGGTTCGTTGATCAACGGACCGTGGGATATGACAGAGACTGACGACGGCACGAACGTGGCGCTCTTCGTCACCAACGTGTTGAACGGTACTGTAGCGGCACACGGGAACGTGGTCAACGGCGGCACGGTTGTTCGTCTGAACGTCTACGCTCCAGCCGGCTCTATGCCGTTTCTCGAATCGCTGACGGTCATCGGGTCCGGCTTCTCAGAACGCACCGACCCGGCCGCGCTTGTCATCGGCCCGACCGGAGTCGGATTGAGCGCCGACGGCTCAAAGCTCTACGTCGCAGACAGTCTCAACAATCGCATCGCCACGATTTCCGAGCCGATGACTCGATCGACGACCGCGGGGATCGGTAATACGTTCACGTCGGGATTTTCCCTCAACGACCCGCTTGGTCTGACCGTTGCAGCGAATGGCGAAATCCTCACCGTGAACGGGAACAACGGGTATCTCGTGCGGACCAGCGCGAACGGTTCCCAGCTAGCACGGGTGTTGCTCGACGACACCGGTAGCCCGCCCGGTGCCGGAGCGCTCTTCGGTCTTGCACCCGGTCCAAACGGCAGCGTCTACTTCGTGGACGACGCGACGAACACGTTAAACCGATTCCACTGATAGCGGCGATAAACAAAAAAGGCCGACATGCGTCGGCCTTTTTCAACGTTGCGTTACCCGCAATCATCACGCGCCCTTTTCGGCGCCGATGTAACGGATCCACTTGAGGAAGAGCGCGGGCTTCGTCGAGAGGCTGTTCGGATCGCCGTAGACAGCGTAGAACTCATTCTTCGAAGAAAGATAGTGGTAGGCAACGCTGATGTTCGCGGCGTCGAGCGGCGTGAAGTCGGGTGGCGCAAACGACACCGGCAGATTCGGTCCTATTACCCTGCGTGCTCCGATATCAAAGGCAGAGTTGCGGCTGAATTGCCAGTCGAGGCTTGCGCGCTCGAGCCATTGCAGACCCGAGCGCTCGCCTGGATACGAGGTCACGTATTGATTCTCGTCCGTCTCAAGCGACGCAGTGATATTATGGATGAACGGCTGCGTGGTGACGTACGTCCAGTTGTTCAAGGCGCCATGATAGTACGCGCCGGCGAGATGCTGTACGAAGGTCGGCGTCGTCGTCAGAACCTTAAATCCCAAATATTCGCCGTTTGTGTTGAAGGGCAAGACGAGATTCTGCGTCGTCAGGATCCCGACGGCTCCCGTGAACACCTGGAGACGGATCAGATCTCGGAAATCAACCGTGGCGCTCTGGCTTGCGTTGACCTGCGCGACTTCGCCGGTGTGCGTGTGGAAGTCCGAGGTGAACTCGTTGATCGACACGTCGTGGACCGGTGCGCTCGGCGAGAAATTCCACGTCTGCGTATAGTTCGTCTCGAGTCCTGCCGTGTCCGACTGCGCGACGAATCCATCGGCCGGCAAGTACTGCGCGCCCACCGACTGATAGGTGAGGATGGCGGTTGTCGTGGCGCCGGCGTAACCAGTTCCCGCCTCAAAGTAGTTCGCGAGTGAAGGATCGGTTGTGAGATTACCACGGTCCTCACCGTCGTTGGCGTAGGCGAAGAACCCCGACTGCTTGTCGTGATAGCCGGTGTACAACGTATCGACGCGATCGTGAAGCCCGGGCAAATCGACGCCGACTTGCTGGAAGAACGCTCCATACGTCGCTTCGGTGGTGCGCCTGAGATAGTTGAGTGCAGCCGCCTGATCGGAGCGTGAGAATCCAATGGCGTCGTAGCCGGCGTAGGACAAGGCGCCCTGGGTTCCCTCAACCGCATAACCGGCGCGAAACGTCGGAATAGCAGGCGTGTACAGTGCCGCAGGGCAGGTGATGCAGCCGATCGTGTCGTTGAAATACTGCGTGAGCTGGGTAAAGAACGGCCGCACTTCGTTGAATTGCCGCTGAAACGCATTAGGTGAGATCGTCTGCTGATCCACTTCCACGTTGGAGTAGTCTGGGTGGGCGGTCGCGATCACCGACGCGTTCGCAGAAACCGGCAGCGACAGATCGGCACCCATCCGCGAGGTATCCCCGCCCTGCGCCGCGGTCGTGAGCTCGCCGAGTCCGTACAGTTCGAGGCGCGGTTTCGTTCGAACCGTTGCCGCAGCCGCTGCAGCGGAACCGTGGATGTCGGTCATCGTTCCGAAGTACGGTGAATCATTGAGCGAGCGCTGACCCACGACGTAGGACCACACGGCCTCACCGCCGGTTGCGACCGTGACGCGGGCGAATTGCGCACGCCAGCGCGTTGAGCCGCCTGCGCGCATCACCGCGAACGGGATGCGCATGGTCACGGTATAGCCCGTCGATGTGACCTTCGCCGCTGCGTGCCACTGCGGTTCGTACGCCGTGTTCTCGCTTGACGTCTGATACCGAGCGCCTCGCGGATTCGCGCTGAACGAGTAGGCGAAACCGCCGGTGCCTTGCGGGTTGAGATAGACGGTGACATTGTCTTCACTCGTCACGCCGGGACCATTCGTCACCTGCGCCGCGGTGAGCGTGGACCGCTGTTCCACGAGGAATGCCACATCGATCGCATCGCGATCTTGCGCGATGTACACGGTCGTCGGTTCGGTCACCGCACGACGATAGTTGAAGTCATAGGTAAGCGATATCTTGGCCGCCCCGGACCACGTTGCGTCCACGTCGCCGCCCATCGAAGGGATTTGCGCAAGCACCGGCACGCTGACGCTCGGCAGGCTGTCTGCGGACGCGACGGAGGCATCGAGAGCAGCTATCGCACACATCGCGATTGCAAATCTTAAAAAATTAGTTGTCATGCCAAATCGATGTTCTTCGTCGAAGCGTCAATCCTGCCAAGATCGCCTCCACGTCACGAGTATGTCATCCATTCGATGCTTGCGCTCGCCGAATTCGCACCTATGCCGTATAACAGCGGGCTATTGCCCGGGCCAAACGAGAAGTGGGCCGATTGGATATCGGCCCACTTTGTTCTCGCCCGGTCCGACTCGCGTCGGCTCCTTCCGTCGCGTCCTCTCGTCGGCCGATTCGTCAGACGTAGAGGATCACGACCGCTCTGCCTTGTCGGATCTGGAAATACCGATGCAGCACCTTGCTCGGTCCGACGCTGCCTGCCCAGTCGATGGTGTCGCCGACGTTGGGGATAGGTCCCTCATACGCAATCTTGAGCAGTTCGTTCGGAGGCGACGTGTCGGCCGGACGGCTATTCGTGATCAGAAGTTGCACGGAGCACCCGAGCGGCAGCTATTCATCGTTCCCTTTCCAGTCGGCGGCGAGGAAGAGGTGTCCAGGCAGCAGTCGAAGTCAAATCGCACGTTCGGCATGTTGATGATCGAGCTCACGACTTATAGTGGGGTCGCATTCAATGCATGAAATGCGGATGGGCTCAATGCGGCGACTGAGGCGTGATATCCATTGCGTGAACGACGGTGTGTCCGGTACCGGCAGCGTACGTCGGCATAGCGCGCCACGACGCCAAGCCGAAGAACAATACGAACAATGCGATCCATCTCGCCATGTTGAGATCTACCTTTCTGCGGCCGCGAATTGGCCGCACCGACGTCAAGCATAATGCATTCGAACGTCGCGCAAACCCGTAATCTCCACAGTCGTAAGGCGGATGGACGTACCGCGCGGCCGCCATTTGTCGGACGCTCCGTCATACTCGACCGCCTGACGGCAAGCGACGCTCGAATGTTGGTTCTGGTCGGCGAACCTGGAATCGGCAAGACCCGGTTGCTCGCCGAGCTTCACGCCGCGACCGGTTCCCGCGATGACCGGTGCGTATCGATCAGCTGTCTCCAAGCGAACCAGGCAATCCCATTTGAACCGCTCACGGCGTTGGCGCGCGGAATATGGCGCCGCTGCCGCGTCACCGAAGCACAACTGCGGAACTTTGTCGATTCACGTGGTATCGATCGCGTCTGGTATTTTCGCGAACTCATCGAAGCGGCAGTCCGCGACGCGCCGCTGACGCTGCAGATCGACGACGCGCAGTGGGCCGATGCAGAATCAATTGAAGCTATCCTCTGCACGGTTGATCGGCTGGGCGACTCGGCGCTTCAGTGGCACATCGCGATGCGCAGCGGGTATTCGCAGTTGCACCGCCGCTTTGAGAAATTGGCTTCTCACGGAACCGCGCGCATCGAACGCTTAGAACCGCTCACCAAGGACGAGACAATCGAACTCGCGCGCGCGATCTTGCCCGCGGAAGTGCAGGCGGGCCTCAATCCGCAGGCCCTCTGGGCTGACAGCGGCGGCAACCCGCTCTATGTAGAGCACTGCGCGCATGCCGCGACGGCTGAGCGGCGGCTTGCACGCGGTTCATTGCACCAACTATTCGAAGATAGAATCGGAGGCGTCTCGAGCGCTGCGACCGATATCTGTTCGTGGCTCGCAGTTGCCGGACGGCCGATTCCTCCGGCGACGCTCGCGGCGTTGACCGGCCTATCTGTCTCCGGTGCCGAACTACTTCTCGAGGAGCTCGAAGACGCGGGGCTTGTTGCGCTCGGTGAATGCGGCGCCGAATTTAGACATGCCTTGATCCGCGATGCATGCTATGGTCTGCTCGATGATGCAGCACGGCGCCAGCGTCACGAAGCGCTCGTCCCCTACGCAGAGAACGACTGGCATCGCGTCAACCACTTGGACGGCTGCGGTCGATTGGTGGAATCAGCTGCCGCATACAACGCGCTGGGCTGGCGTCACATCGACAGTGCCGAACCCGAGCGAGCTCACTCGGCATTTCTCAGCGCGCTGCAGCGAGTGCCCGCGGCAGACGCGATCGCAGCCGAAGCTCGCGCCGGTCGCGCGGTCGCACTTGTCTGGTTGGGTAGGACGGCAGAGGCGATGCGTGCGTGGCAAGATTTTCAGCTTGCCCGGTCTTCGCCGTCGGATACGCTATTCGTCACCGCTAACGTCCGGCTGGCCGAAGCGGCATGGGAAAACGGCGAAGATGTCGAGACGGCGTTGCCGGTTTTGCAAACCGCATTGGAATCTGCCGCGGACCTTGCACCGCACTTGCTTCCGCGTATACTACTGCTTCTTGGGGCAATACACGAGCGCCGCGGCGACCTGTCCACGGCTCAGGCGTTCCTAGAACGCGGACTTTCCGCCGCCGAATCTGTTGCGAACTCGCGCGACGCGCTGCGGTTACGTTCATGGTTGGCCGTCGTAAGGGCACGTCGTGGGGACACCTCAGGCGGAATCGCCTCGCTTGAGGCTGTCGTCGAACGCGCCGAAGCGCTCCAGTATCCCAACGACGTCGCGCAGGCCTGCGTCAAGCTGTGCTACCTCGCCGACATGACCGGCGACAACGAGCAATATGCCGCCTGGTGCCGGCGCGGTTTGCGCGACAACGGCCCCGCTTCGATTTATCTGCGCGGTCTCTTGATGACGAATCTCGCAAGCGTCGAGACCGATGTCGGAAACTTGCGCGAAGCGCTGTCGTACTCAATCGCCGCCGAACGTCTCACGTCGACCATCGGCGGCTATCTCGTCATTCGCGCCCTCTGCCAGCAGGCTATCCTGCATGCCACCATGGGCTCATTCGCAGCCGCCGACGAATGTCTGGCGCGCTCTAAGCCACACGTGCGACGTTCATCCGAGTCGTGGCGGCGTGCTCTGAAATATGCCCGCGCGGTCGTGGATGAGTTGCGCGGCGACATTGTCTCTGCGCGTGCTCTGTACGCCTCGACCCAGGCGGGATTAGATGGCGTTGCGCGCACCGAAGTGTTCGATCTGCGGTCGCTGGCGGGAATGGTGCGCACGGCCTGCCGCGTCGGCGACCTCGATGACGCCACGTCCTGTCTCGCAACGCTGCGCGGTGCCGGCAATCCGGGATGGGCGATCGCGAATTCGTTGCTCGCAGAGTCAGAAGGGCACGTTGCGATAGCGCTCGGCGATGTCGATGAGGGCTGCGCGAAGCTGACGGAGGCGCGAAAAACCGCGCGCTACCGCGTCCGCGACCTTGAGCTCGCCGCGACGGTAGCAGAAGTGCAGAAGGACCGCCGCGAGCTCGCCAACTGCATCGCTGCGCTCCAGCGGATCGAAGCATTCGGCGTCGCGGCGGAATTTCGGACGCGCGCTCGCGCGCTCGGGATGCGACCGGGCAGCATGCGGCCGCGCGCCGGTCTGCTGACCGATCGGGAGATCGACGTGGCGCGCTACGTCGCCTGCGGCAAGTCGAATGGCGAGATCGCTCGGTTGATCAACGTGACGCGCCGGACCGTGGAGTTCCACGTGGCCAACATATTCCGCAAGCTCGACCTGAATTCGCGCGTCGAATTGACCGCGCTTATGGCCACCGGAGCAGTCTCCGGCGCTCAATTGAGCGGGAAGTAAGCTCGCGCGCCTCAGGCCGTATAGCCGGCGAACGGATCCGCTTTGACCTCGTCACAGAAGCTCGGCAGTTTGAAGCCCGGCACTTTGCAGTAGCCGACGTCCGCCACGAAGGAATGCGCCGACGCGAAGGGTTTGCGTTTCGCGACCGCAGCGGCGGCGGCGAGAAACGCGTCGATGAAGTGCGTGCGCGGCGCGGCCTCGAGCACGCGCACGACGTCGGCACGCGCGAGAATGTCGAGCGACCCGCCGAAGTCGGCGCCGACCCCGGCATTCACGAGCATGACCTCGGGTTGCTTGTGCCGCGCGATGCCGCCGTTGTCATGGAGCGCGATCGCATCCCACGCCGTATCTGCGCGTGCATTCGTGACTCCGTGGCTTGCGAGCAAGGTGCGCGCGACGTTGGCACCGTCAACTTCGAAGGGATCCGAGGCGCTCATATATTTCGGACAGAGCCCCGTGTCATGGAGGATCGACGCGACATAGACGAGTTCGACGTCGTGATCGATATGCTTTGCCTTTGCGATCAGCTCGGCGAAGAGATACGTCCGCAACGAATGGTTGAGCAGCGCCGTGGATTCGACGGATCGCGCGAGAGCAAGCGCATCTTTCGCGAGCGAAGTATCGGGGATTGCGATGCCGGCGATCTGCTTGGAGGAGACCGCGGCGTGAGCTTCCGTCCGGACCGCCGCGGAGATCGCGACGAGCGCACCAAGGAACGTTGACCGTTGCATCTCTCACCTCTGCCTAGCAAAGACGGGTTAGGTCCGATTTCGCGACGAATGAAGAACGTCATGCGCGAGCAACCCAGCGTCGAGAACGGACTCACCGGCGCGACCTCGACCGCTCTTTTCGATTCGCCGGTCGGACCGCTTTTTGCGCGAACCGACGCTGGCGTGCTGATCGAGCTTGCGTTCGCGCGCCGCGCCCGGCGCGAACGCTTGTTTAACGGCCCCGGGGCGGATCATGACCCCGTCATGAACGCCTTACGAACGCAGATGGCCGAATACTTCGCCGGCAAACGTCGGGTTTTCGACATCCCGATCCGATTGATCGGTCCGACGTTTCACCTTCGCGTCTGGAATGCGCTTCTCGATATCCCGTATGGCACTACTATGGCATACGGCGAGATCGCATGCCGAATTGGTGAGCCTGACGCGGCGCGGGCGGTCGGAGCGGCGAACGGCGCCAATCCGATCGTCATCATCGTCCCATGTCACCGCGTGATCGGCGCGAATGGCCGGCTCGTCGGCTTCGGCGGCGGTCTCGACCGCAAACAATTCCTGCTCGACCTCGAGTCGGGCCGGCCGACGCTGGGTCTGGGGCCTCCCATCGGCGACATTGGCATGTCACCGTCTGCAAGGTAAGTCCGGCTAACCGTCCGAATTAGGCGAGCCTAACATCGCGCGTAAGTCGCGTCGAATAGGATCTTGCCATGACGCATTCCGCCCTTAAGTCGGCGCCTGACACGCCGCCCGACGAAAACGAAGTCAGCCCAAACGTCGAGATGTACCTGAAATCCATTGTCAGATTGCACGACGGCAGCGGCCCGGTGGCCACGTCCGCGATAGCCCATGAGTTAGCCGTGTCCGCGGCGTCCGCTTCGGCGATGCTCAAGCGTCTTGACGCAGAGGGTTACGTCGTACACGACGGGCGACACGGCGTGCGGCCCACCGTGTCGGGCGCCCGCATCGGCGCGCTGACGCTGCGTCGTCAGCGGCTTGCCGAACGCCTGTTAGTGGATCATTTCGGCGTCGCGTGGGAACTGGCGAGTGCGGAAGCGTGCCGCCTCGAGCACGCCATCTCGCCGATGGTCGAACATCACCTCGCGCACTTCTTGAAAGAACCGACGACCTGTCCGCACGGACACCCGATCCCGCGCGCCGACGGATCGCTGTGGCATCACGACCGCGCGATCGACCTCATCGACCTGCCGCTCGACGTGCCGGCCAAGGTCTTGGAAGTGAAACACGAGGTTCCCGAATTGCTGCGTTACTTGGGTGAGATCGGACTACGCCCGGGCGTTGCGGTGACGTTGAAGAAGCTGGAGCGAGCGATCGGCCTCATCACGATCGACGTCGCGGGCAAGAAACACACGGTCAGCGTGCCGCTCGCCAACGACGTGCTCGTGCGCGACCCGGTCAGTACGAAGGCGAAAGCAGTCCGGTGATTGCGAAAAAACTTCGCCAGATCGCATCGCTCGTCGCGATGCTCATCGCGTGGTCGGCGTGCGGCGCCATGAGCGCGCGTGCGGACCAACCCCAGCCCGCGGCGGGGCCATCGCAAGCGATGATCGACGCGGCGGAAGAGCAAGCCTCAAAAGACTACGCGCTGCTGCCGGCGTTGCCTCCGGTGGCGCCCGGAAAGCTCAAGACGTTCCGCATCATCGCCGAGGTGAAGCCGTGGGTCGTCGCGCCGGGCATCACGGTTTCGGCATGGACGTACAACGGCACGGCGCCCGGTCCAACTCTCCACGTTCGCGCCGGCGATCGCGTCCGCATCATCTTCACCAACCACCTGCCCGAAGCCACCACGATCCATTTGCACGGCATCGAAGATTCACCGGACATGGACGGGGTGCCCGGCTTCAGCCAAGCGCCGGTTCAACCGGGCGAGACGTTTACGTACGAGTTCACCGCGACCGATCCGGGCACGTACATATATCACACGCATTTCGACGACTTCAATCAATTGGACCGCGGCATGTACGGTGCGATCGTCGTGGACGATGCCGCGACGTCGAAATACAATCGCGACTACTTGATGCTGCTCTCATCGTGGCGCGTGTTCAGCGGGTCCGAAAACTACTTCAGCATCAACGGCAAGAGTTATCCCTTGACCAAACCGTACCGCGTCCACAGCGGCGACCGTGTGCGCATCCGCATCATCAACATCAGCGGTACCGAATTCCACACCATGCACGTCCACGGCCACAAGTTCACGGTAGTGGACGTCGATGGCCAACCCGTGCCGACCGCGGCGCAACAGCAGATGGTGACGGTGCTCGTCGGCCCAGGCGAGACGCGCGATATCGCCTTCACCGCTAATGCGAAACCCGGCACGTGGATGGTGCACTGTCATGTGGTCGATCACATGATGAACGCCGGCACGGGGCCGGGAGGTCTGATCACGGCCATCCAGTACGACTCGGCGCCGGATAAGTTTCCTTCACTCGCCATGGCCGACATGATGACGCCGTCAACGGGCGGCGGCGGCGACGAAGGCGGCGGGGCGCCGGCGGGGCCACCGCTCGCGTTCGGCACCACGTTGCTGCTCGGCACGATCGCGGGGCTCACGATCTTCTTCGGCTTGCCATTTGCGGCGATGAAGCGCATCTCGAAGAATGGTGTGGCGTTTCTGAACGCGATCGCGATCGGCGTGCTCTACTTCTTGCTCTTCGACATCTTGCGGCAGGCCGGCAGTCCGATTCAGGCGGCGCTTGCAAATATGCGGCTGGGCGCACCAGCTGCTCCGTTCATCTCACTATCCGCGATCTACGTCGGCGGACTGCTCGTCGGATTGCTCGGGCTCGTCGCATTGTCGGCGTGGCTGCTGCGCAGAGCGCGCACGGCCGGCCCCGACGGCGCGATGAGCCCGATGGCGCTCGCGACGGCGATCGCCATCGGGATCGGATCACACAATTTCAGCGAGGGACTTGCGATCGGCCAGTCGGCAGCGACGGGCGCGGTCCAACTCGCAGTCTTGCTGATCATCGGTTTCGCGCTGCACAACATGACGGAGGGGTTCGGCATCGCCGCGCCGCTTGCGGGAACCGGCGCAGCCGGCCTCGGTTCGATTGTGAGGCTCGGGTTGATCGGCGGGGCGCCGACGTTTCTCGGCACGCTCGTCGGCTACCATTTCGTATCGCCGATATTGAGCGTCGTGTTCTTGACGCTTGCAGCCGGGGCGATCATGTATGTCATCGGGGAGATGACGAAAGTCGGCGGCAAGATCGGCCACAAAGAAACCGCCGCTGCGGGGTTATTTGTCGGCTTCGTCGCGGGATTCGCGACCGACCTCATCCTTAGCGCCGCCGGCGCATAGCAGCCCGAAGGGGCCGACGTCAGTCGGCCCACGCTAGTCGGCCCACGCTACGTTTGTCAGTCCTCCGGCGGCGCCGTGCGTGCCATTTCGGCGATCGTCTTCACGACGTTCGCGTCGGCGAGCGTGGTGGTATCTCCGAGCGGCCGATTCTCCATCACGTCGCGGAGCAGCCGGCGCATGATCTTGCCGGAACGAGTCTTGGGAAGATCGGGCGTGAACGTGATGTATTTCGGACGCGCGAACGCCCCGATTTTTGATGCGACGTGCTTGCGCAGTTCGTCCGCTTCGGCGGGCGACCCGATCCCGCCGCCCTTCAGCGTCACAAACGCAGCGACAGCCTCTCCAGTGATGTCGTCCTTTTTCGAAACCACCGCAGCTTCGGCGACTTTGGGATGATCGACAAACGCGCTCTCCACCTCGGTCGTCGAGATCCGGTGGCCCGATACGTTCATCACGTCATCAACACGGCCGAGGAGCCAGTAGAAACCATCCGCGTCGCGCTTGCACCCGTCGGCCGGGAAATAGTAGCCTTGCTTTGCGAAGCGGCTCCAATAGGTCTTGATGTAGCGATCGTGATCGCCCCACAGCGTGCGCAGCATCGCGGGCCACGGCCGCGTGATCACCGCATACCCGCCCCCGCCGAGCGGCACCGACGCGCCATTTGTGTCGACCACGTCCGCAAACACGCCGGGATACGGCAGCGACGCGGAACCTGGCTTCGTGTTGGTGATGCCAGGCAACGGCGAGATCATGATCATGCCGGTTTCGGTCTGCCACCACGTGTCGACGACCGGGCAGCGATCGCCGCCGATATAGTGGCGGTACCAGATCCAGGCTTCCGGATTGATGGGTTCGCCGACCGAACCTAGCAAGCGCAGCGACGAAAGATCGTGCGCTTCGACGTACGACGGTCCCCATTTCATGAACGTGCGGATCGCGGTGGGCGCCGTGTAGAGAATCGAGACTTTGTACTTCTCGATGACCGCCCAGAAGCGGTCCTTATCGGGATAGTCTGGCGTGCCCTCAAAAAGCACGCTCGTCGCGCGATTCGCGAGTGGACCGTAGACGACGTACGAGTGGCCGGTGACCCAGCCGATGTCGGCCGTGCACCAGAAGACATCGGTCGCTTCGCGCAAGTCGAATACGTTCTTGTGCGTTGACGCCACGCCCGTGAGATAGCCGCCGGTGGTGTGCATGATGCCCTTCGGCTTTGCGGTCGTTCCACTAGAGTAGAGGATGTAGAGCGGATCCTCCGCCTCCATGTGCTCGGGCGCGCATTCCGCCGCTTGGCCGGCGACGATATCGTGATACCAGACATCGCGGCCGTCCATCCATGGAACCGGATCGCCGACGCGCTTAAGAACGATCACGTTCTTGACGCTCGGTGCGCCGGCAAGCGCATCGTCCACGATCTGCTTGAGCGCGATCTTGCCGCCGCGTCGCCACCCAAGGTCTTGCGTGATCACAGCGACGCACTCGCCGTCGATGATGCGATCGCGCAGGCTGTCCGCTGAAAATCCTCCGAACACGACGGAGTGGATCGCGCCGATGCGCGAGCACGCGAGCAGCGCAACCGGCAGCTCCGGCACCATGCCCATGTAGATCGCCACGCGGTCGCCGCGCTTCACGCCGAGCTCGCGTAAAGCGTTTGCCAGGCGGCACGTCTCGGCGAGAAGATCTGCGTACGTGATGCGGCGTTCGTCGCCCGGCTCGCCTTCCCAGTAATAGGCGACCTGCGAACCATGACCATCGCGTACGTGTCTGTCGAGACAATTGAACGACGCGTTGATCGTGCCGCCGTCGAACCAGCGCGCGCGCTTCTCGCCGGGTTCCCAATCCAGCACGCTTTCCCACGGCGAGAACCACTCGAGCCGGCGCGCCTCGCCTGCCCAGAAAGCCTCGGGGTCTTTCATCGCGCGTTCGTAGATCGTAGGATCGTTGCACACGGCTTTAGCCGCAAAGCCGGGCGGTGGCGGGAACGCGCGGTTCTCCGCGAAGAGCGCTTCGATTGCTTGCGGCGAGTCGTCCGGCATTGATGGCTCCTCGATCGTCGTAGCTGCGTTGACCGGCTGAATGCGAGATGCGGCCGTTTGCCGATTCCCGCGCGAAACCATGCAGGCGTTCCGCATCGAAAAAGGAGTGGCGGCAGCACGCCTAACTCGCCGCGGACGGAGGACACACTTGTGCCAACACGCCGCTTTGTTATTGTCTCCAGTCTCGCTGCGACAGCCCTTATCGCGGGAGGTCTGGCCGCGTCGTCGCGTCGGCACTCGGACGACGTCGGCGACTTCGCCGCCGCTCCGGCTGAAGCGGCGCCCCCTCCGGGTCCATCGGCAACGGCTAAATGCATGGCCAAGCATCTCCAAGCATCGTTACCGGCCGCGAAGCTGGATGACGCGATGACCGCAAAGATCGCCGGCGATATCGACGGTTTCTTGGATTCGAGCAAATCGTTCCGCAATCGCGGCTTGCGCAACAGCGATGAACCAGACTTCGTGTTCTCGCCGCTCGGAGCGTCAAATCATGGTTGAAAGCGCGATGGCATTCGCCGACATCGGCGAACTCGGAGCGGCGCTTCGTGCGCGCCGTGTCTCTGCAGTGGAATTGGCTCAGTTCTTCATCGCGCGGCTCGAACTCGTCGGACCGAAGCTGAACAGCGTCGTGACGATCTTGCGTGATCGCGCGCTCGCCGAAGCGCGCGCGGCCGACGCCGATCTCGCGGCCGAACACGATCGCGGGCCTTTGCATGGCATTCCGTACGGCGTCAAGGACCTTCTCGCCGCCCGAGGCGGCCCGACGACGTGGGGCGCCGCGCCGTACCGATCGCAGGTGATCGATGAAGATGCGACGGTCGTTGCGCGGCTGCACGACGCGGGTGCCGTGCTCCTCGCCAAGCTCGCCATGATCGAACTGGCAGGCGGCATGGGCTATAACCAAGCCGACGCGTCCTTTACCGGTCCGTGCAAAACGCCGTGGAACACCGAATATTGGAGCGGCGGGTCGTCGAGCGGTCCTGGTGCATGCGTCAGCGCAGGACTCGTGCCGTTCGCGATCGGGTCCGAGACCGACGGCTCGATCACAAATCCATCGTCGTATTGCGGCATCACTGGCCTACGCCCGACGTACGGCCTCGTCAGCCGGCACGGCGCGATGGCGCTCTCTTGGACTATGGACAAGCTCGGCCCGATGTGCAGAAACGCGATCGATGCGGGAATCGTGTTGAACGCGATCAAGGGACCGGATCAAAACGACGCGACGTCGCTGCCGAATCGGATGACCGCCATGGTCATGCCTTCAGGCCCTCTGCGCTTTGCGACGGTGAAAGGCGCCGAGGACAAGTGCCAGCCGGAAGTGCGCAAGAACTACCACGCCGCGCTGGATGCAATCGCTGCGGGAGCCAAAGTCACCGAAATATCGCTGCCCGACTTTCCATACAACGACATGGTCGGCATTATCATCGCGGCCGAAGGCGGCGCGGCGTTTCGCGACATCATCGATGACGGTCGCTGCAAGGCGCTCTCCGATCCCGACGGCCGCAGGGGCGGCTACTCGAATCTCGTGGCGCCCGCGGTAGACTACGTGGATGCGATGCGGTTGCGTGCCCCCATGCGGCGCGCATTCGAGAAGATCTTCGACGACGTCGACGTGCTCGTCTCGCCGACGTTTTCCACGGTCGCGCCGCCGATCGCTCAGTCGTTCGACAAGTCGTATCCGGGGTTCTCGGACGGTCCGCTCATAACGGCGTGCAATCTCGTCGGTATCCCGGCCGTCGCCGCGCCGTCGGGATTTGGCCTGCACGGACTTCCGACGAGCGTGATGTTCGTCGGTCCGGCGCTCTCCGAACCGCGACTCGTGAGCGTGGCCGCATCGTTGCAAACGAAAACGGATTGGCACCGCCGTCACCCGCCGCTCATCTCGTGATTTGAAGGGGCCGACGCTAGTCGGCCCAAGCGAAAACAACGTGGGCCGACTAGCGTCGGCCCCTTCATTAGAAGTCAATCCCTTCATTAGAAGGCGTCATCGTAGTAGGGCAAGCATTGCTTGCCCCGAAGGCCTCCGCATGCGTTTCATCGCCCTGATTCTCATCGGCGCAAGCATCTGGATGACGGCGTATTGCTCAACGCCGGCGCCGGCGGCGGCGATGAGCACGGCAGCGGAGATCGCGCTCGGCAAGCAGCAGAACGCCGAAGTCGATGCGCAAAGCGTGATCGTGACCGATCCGTTTCTCACGCAGTGGGTTCAGCACATCGGCGGCAATCTCGCGAAGTACCGGGCTCGCACAGACATCACATATCAGTTTGAGATCATCGACTCGAACGAGATCAATTCATTCGCGTTGCCCGGCGGTTTCGTCCACGTTGACATGGGACTGCTGAATTTTGTCTCAGCGGACGATGAATTGGCCTCCGTGCTCGGTCACGAGATGGGGCACATCGAGCGACGGCACGTGATCACGCTCAACCAACGGGGCAATCTGCTCAGCATCCTCGTGGGCGTTCTTTCGGTGCTCTCGCCGATCGGCTATGCGCTGGGCGGATACGGCGGCGACCTCGCGTTCGCGAAGTTCTCGCGCGAAGACGAACTGCAGGCCGACCAATACGGTCTGCTGCTGATGTCGCGGGCCGGCTACGACCCGCAGTCCAGTGCCGACACCCTCGCCAAACTGGGAGCCACCGAAGGCAACGCCGATACGGACAAATACTTCGAGGATCACCCGGGAGCAAAAGACCGCGTTTCGCACGTGCTCGGCTATCCTGAACTGAGCCAGACCAACGAGCCGCAGATCCTCGCGCAGGCGCTGCACGATGCAGACGAAGGGCGTTACTCGTACGCGCTCGTGAAGTTGAACCGCGCACTTGCTCTGGCTCCCAACGACGCGCTCGCCGCCGACGGCAGGTCGAAAGCCCAGACAGCCGTCTCGGCCAATTTCGCGAGTGACAATCGTTCCATCGTCGCGCTGGCGGGCACTGCGAGCGATCCGGCGATCGCGGCCGCCGCCGCGCAGCTGAGCATCGCCGACAGCATCAACGCCGACGACCGGGCGTTGCTCGCCGATCGCGCGGCGTCGGGCGGACACGAGATCGAGACATTCGTCAACCAGTTGAACATCCTCACCGGTGCCGTGCCCAATCTCGGCCAGCCAAAAGTGAAGGGCAACAACCTCGATAAAGCCACCGACGGACTCAATCGGCTCAATCGGGACGTCAACGGCACGATCGATCAGACATCAGACGTCATGGGCACCTCGCAAGGGTTGATCGACGATATCCGCGGCACGCTCGGCGAACTCGCGTCGCCGCTGCGCGCGGCACCGCTGGATGCGAAATATCGCGCCTTCCTGCCGCAGTATCCCTCG
>Ga0209168_10001473_pt1 | contig 18419 bp, 24 predicted proteins | sample Coa_R1_FD_187156 | JGI IMG/M metagenome (GOLD analysis project Ga0209168, IMG submission 187156) | Surface soil microbial communities from Centralia Pennsylvania, which are recovering from an underground coalmine fire - Coalmine... | ecosystem: Environmental > Terrestrial > Soil > Unclassified ... | reverse complement strand
ACAGAGAAATTCAAAAAACATCAATCTCAGTGGGCGGACTTGGACGTCCGCTGTTACGTGGCCATCTTTAGCGTCGAAATAATGGTTCGCGCTGCGGAGTAATGCCTCGAACTCAGACTACGGTTTGACCGCGACTAAATCCGGGTTGCACGAGATGGGGACGGTGCCGGTGCCGCTCTGATTGGTTGCAGCTGCGCCGTTTGAATTGGTAACCAGAAATGTCGGATTGCCTGCGGAGTCGGTACCGAAGCCGGTGATCGTGAAAGTGCCGTTGTCTCCCCCTGGGGACATATTTGAGATGGTGATGCTTTGGCCAGCCTTAAGAGCACCCGAGATCGCAGAATAGCTGTACGCCCAGCTAGAACCGCTTTGCGAGACCTCTGAGATTTTCACCTGCGAGAGTGGGACCTGGGTCAGCGGATTTCCCGGGCCGAAGCACAATTCATTGGTGGGGAACGGGAAAGTCACCTGCTGGATGTCTAAGCCGGAGGTGGTGTCGATGACGTGCAGCGTGCCATCATCCGCGCCAACGAATAATAGCTTCCCATCAGGCGATAGCGAAGCCGACAAGGGGACTGCGCTGTTGGATAGCGAAATTGCCGAAGCGCTTTGAGTGCTTACGTTGAACACCATCACGAAGGGCAGGCGTGACGGCGGCGGTCCGGCTGACGAGTTCCCGAGAATGTAGGCGGTTGATCCATCCGGCGAGACGAAGAATTGAGTGGGAATGAAGCTGCCTTCGCCGAGATCAAAAGAACTGGTCGTGTTAGTGATAGTTCCGGTACAAGCGACCGCGGTCAGCGAAGTCACGCTGACGAGATCGATGTTGGGCGGATCGAGCACGAGTAGAGTCGAGCCGTCAGGCAGCGGGTGAATCAGCAAAGGGGTATTCGAAGTGTTCAGAGTGGCTGACGAAATGGGCACGTTGTCGCAATTGCGATAAGGCGTCAGCGAGTTGGACGACTCAGCCAGATAGGCGAACCCTCCCTCCGGATGAAACGCGACATCTTCGGCTACTACGCCTGGCGACAACGTAATAGTCTGGAGCGGGTCAAGTTTCGAATAAATATAAACGTTATTTCCCGCCAGGATGTATGCCTTCAAGCTGTCCGGCGAGAAAGCGGCGGCGGTGGCCCCGCTAATCTGCAGCGTAGTAATGGTGTGGGAGGAAGAGCAATTGGTGCAGATGAAAACCAGGTTCGGCGAATCAAACGTGTCCGAGATGACCGCCGAGTTCCGGTCGGGAGAAATGGCCAGCACTTTTCCCGGCGCCTTTAGTACCTGGCTCACAGTGCCACCGTTGAAGATCATCAGACCTTTTTGATTGAAGTCGTTGGAGTCGACTCCCAAATAGGCGCTCCCGCCGGTATTGTCGAAAACCAAAGAATTTGGGGTAGATAACAATGCCACCGGAGTGTTAGCGACAAAAGGTGCAGTTGCCGAAGCCCTGGATATAGAAACCAGGGTGGGAGTGCAGGTGGCGCTGGTCGTATTGCAGGCCGTAGTCGTCGCGTAAACAGTTGGGCTTGCTGCTGTGGTAGTGCTGCGGACATTGAAATTGAAAGCTGCTTGAGGATAGATGGGGAGAGTGGGAGTAATTCCCGCGTTGCAGGCCGGCGGAGTGCAAGAGGCAATGACGGTGCTCTGTCCGGCCCCAGCTCCGTTCGGAGTGCCAACGCTGCCGTAAACCGAGCTCAAGTTATTGGTTGAAATTGGGGGTACCGATATTGGATTCGAGGTGCTCCAGGTGAGGGGCACGCCAGTAACTGGTTGACCAGCGATATCAGTGACGGTCGCATTCAGTGTGGTGGAGGTTCCGCTATTCACCAGGAACGAGGTGATCGAGGGATCGTTATCAGGTGCCGCCGCGATCGAAATGCTATTTACGCGGCAGGTTTCAACGGATATTGGCTCGCCAACAAATGGACCAGCGGACGCATAAATCTGGCTTATGCCTGGAGTGCTCGCCGTCACAATTTCCTGATTCAGACACTGGTTCTGTGGGCTAAGAAGGCAACCCTGAGCGCCGTTCGGCGGCTTGCTAAGCGTGACGATGTTGGATGAACCTGGATTAATCTGTTGAAAAGAAAACGGCCCAACAGACGAAGTGATGTCTGTGCTTCCGTTGAAGGCGGTGGCTTGAAATAGCCACTTTTCGGGACCGTGAATGGTCCCCTTTGAAATGCAATCAGTCCTGAGAGTTTGCGGCTGACCCGGCACTTTGCTGATTGCGATGCTGGTGATTGGGGCATGAACGTAAATCGTGACTGGCGGGCTGGTAACCCCGAGGGTGGATGCGGTCACCTGTGCGATGCCAGGATTTCCAGGAGTACAAACTTGAGGGACTGACAGGGAGTTCCATGTTCCGGCGCACGCTTGTCCGTTCTCTGCGATGGTCACGACCGCCGTGTTACTGGACTGGAAGGTGAATTTGTCCGCGGCCGGAGTGACGCTGAAGGCCACTCCTTTGCCGACCTCAAGCGAAACGTTGGGGCCGGGGCTCATGGAGACGCCGGTTGGAGTAATTTCGGGAGAAATCTTTGTCGGGCTGCTACTGCCGCACGAGGGCAGAAGGATGCAAACCAGGACCAAAAAAATCAAAGAAATAGCGGAAAAGAACTTTCCCATGAAACCCTTCAAAAAGGAGTGCCTTGCCTGTTCTGGAAAAGACTCAGTGTAGAGGTTGATCATTTTTTGAGCAAGAGCCAGCGGCGAGCAGGAAGCGGTGAGCTTTCGTGGGAAGATTGCTCATTGCTCATTGCTCGATGCTCATGCCATTAATTGTGAGATGCACGAATCTGCGAGTTGACGATGTGCTTTCTTGATTGCTATATTTGAACAGTTCCGCGAGTTTGAATGGGCTTGCCTGTATTGTGTCCGGAAGTTCCGCGTTGCGATTAAGACACGATAAAGCGCAATAAATTTTAGAGAAGTCTTCGGATAGCTGAAGACCCCTCGCTGAAACGTTCTGCGAACCGCTCCTTCACGGGAGATTATGCAGGGCGATGCTGGCGAAACGGAGCGCCTCCGGCGTTATTGATTGAAAGCCGGCCTGGAGCCACCGTCGTCAGACCTGTCAAAGGGAAAATAAATTCTCCGGTGATGGTGTGACCGGAAGTATGAATGGCGCAGCCATTCAGCCCTGAATCCTGGAAACTATCTGGGAAATAGGATTGTGAGTGAGCGATTCGCGCGCGCTTTTGTGCGCGAAGGTGTGACGCTGCGAAGGAGCGGCCAGAGTGCCTACTTTTAATCAATTGGTTAAGTCGGGAAGAAAGCATCCGCGATACAAGACCGCAAGCCCTGCGCTGCAATCGTGCCCGCAAAAGCGCGGCGTCTGCACCCGCGTGTATACGCAAACCCCGAAGAAGCCGAACTCGGCGCTGCGTAAAGTGGCGCGCGTGCGGCTCACCAATGGAATTGAAGTGACCACGTACATTCCCGGCGTAGGACACAACCTGCAGGAGCACTCGATTGTGCTGATCCGCGGGGGCCGCGTGAAAGATCTGCCGGGCGTGCGTTATCACGTAATTCGCGGAACCCTGGACGCTGTTGGCGTCGCGAACCGCATGCAGGGGCGCTCGAAGTATGGAGCGAAGCGACCGAAAAAGGGATAAGAAAGTGGCCAGTTGTTGATGACCATTAAAGCTCAGGCTAGAAGCTAAGAGCTAGGAGCTAAAAAGCTATATATGCCTCGTAAAGGACATGTTCCAAAGCGGACGGTTGAGCCAGATCCGGTTTACGGATCCGATCTGGTGACGAAGTTCGTCAATTCGATGATGTGGCAGGGCAAGAAGAGCACGGCCGAAGGAATTTTTTACGAAGCCCTGAAGCGCCTCGAAACCAAGGGCGGAGACCAGCCGCTGAAGCTCTTTACTAAAGCAGTTGAGAATGCCAAGCCGCTGCTCGAGGTAAAGAGCCGCCGGGTAGGCGGAGCAAACTATCAGGTGCCGGTGGAAGTGAATCCCGATCGCAGGACTTCGCTGGCGATCCGCTGGCTGGTCGCTTACTCGCGCGGACGTGGCGAGAAGGGCATGATCGACAAATTAAGTAACGAATTGCTCGATGCCGCCAACGGCAAGGGCGCGGCAATCAAGAAGAAAGAAGATGTGCATCGGATGGCGGAAGCCAATAAGGCGTTCGCGCATTATCGGTGGTAAAGATTTTCTCTGCGAACTCGGTGGATTTTCTCTGTGATCTCTGCGGTTAAAGGCTTTGAAAAGCTTTTAACCGCAGAGATCGCTGAGGAAAACCGAGATCGCAGAGAAGAGGTAAAGGCTAAGAGCTAGAAGCTGAATTTAATGAGTACTCCGGCAAATATCGTTGGCGATCAGGACGTCCGCAAGGACGATAAGAAGAAAGCTGTGTCCAGAACTGTTCCATTAGAGCGCTGCAGAAATATCGGAATCATGGCCCACATCGATGCCGGTAAGACCACCACGACTGAGCGCATCCTTTTCTATACCGGAAGGACGCACCGGCTGGGTGAGGTACATGAAGGCACCGCGACTATGGATTGGATGGAGCAGGAGCAGGAGCGCGGCATCACGATTACGTCTGCGGCCACAACCTGTACCTGGCGCGATATTCGCATCAACATTATTGATACGCCCGGGCACGTGGATTTCACCGCGGAAGTAGAGCGTTCGCTGCGCGTGCTGGATGGCGCGGTTGCGGTGTTCGATGCGGTGCACGGCGTGCAGCCGCAATCTGAAAAAGTCTGGCGCCAAGCTGATAAGTACGGCGTGCCGCGAATTTGTTTCATCAATAAGATTGACAAGATGGGCGCGGATTTCGAGCATGCGGTCGATACCCTGCGCAAGCGCCTCAATGCCAAGCCAGTCGCGATTCAAATTCCCATCGGACAAGAAGACAAGTTCAAAGGCGTGGTTGACCTGATCACCATGAAGGCCATCCTGTGGAATGACGAGACCTTGGGCGCCGAGTACATTACCGAAGAAATTCCCGCCGAACTGAGGAAGAAAGCCGAAGCATTCCACGCACAACTGGTTGAGACCGTCGCCGAGAATGACGACGCCATGCTGCACAAGTTCCTCGAAGGCGAAGAAATTTCTGCGGCCGAGCTGAAATCTTCGTTGCGCAAATCGACGATTGCGTTGAAAGTTTTTCCGGTGGTGGTGGGGACCGCGTTCAAGAACAAAGGCATTCAGCCTCTGCTTGATGCGGTGGTTGATTATCTACCGTCGCCACTGGATGTGCCGGAAACTCACGGCATGGATCCCGATAAAGGCACGACCATTACCCGTAAGGCGTCGGACAACGAGCCGTTCTCGGCACTGGCATTCAAGATCATGGCTGACCCGTTTGTCGGGCAGCTGACGTTCATTCGGGTTTACTCGGGGCAACTCAAATCGGGCGAGTCGGTGTTGAATTCGCGCACGCAGAGAAATGAACGCATTGGGCGGCTGCTGAAAATGCACGCCAACAAGCGCGAAGATATCCAGGAGATTCTGGCGGGCGATATTTGCGCGGCAGTGGGACTGAAGAATGTTTCCACCGGCGACACCATCTGCGATCCCAAGCATCCGATCACACTTGAATCGATTGAGTTTGCGGTGCCGGTAATTTCAGTTGCAGTTGAGCCGAAGACCAAAGCCGACCAGGAAAAAATGGGCATGGCGCTGGCCAAGCTGGCGCAGGAAGATCCTACCTTTAAAGTCCACACCGATCCCGATAGCGGACAGACCATCATCAGCGGCATGGGCGAGTTGCACCTCGAGATCATCATCGACCGCATGATGCGCGAGTACAAGGTCGAGGCAAATGTCGGCAAGCCGCAGGTGGCTTATCGCGAGACCATCCGCAAACATTCAGAAGCTGAAGGCAAATACATTCGACAGACTGGCGGACGCGGACAGTACGGTCACGTCAAGATTCAGCTTGATCCGCAAGAGCCGGGCAAGGGCTACGAGTTCGTCAATGACATTGTTGGCGGAACGGTGCCCAAGGAATACATCAAGCCGGTGGACCAGGGAATCCAGGAAGCGCTCGAAGGCGGAGTGCTGGCGGGATATCCAGTGGTCGACGTGAAGGTCACGCTATACGACGGCAGCTACCACGAAGTCGATTCGAACGAAATGGCGTTTAAGATTGCCGGTTCGATGGCGTTCAAAGAGGCTGCGCGAAAAGCTTCGCCGGTATTGCTTGAGCCGGTGATGGCGGTTGAAGTGGTCACGCCGGAAGATTATGCGGGCGCGATCATGGGCGATTTGAGCTCGCGTCGCGGGCGCATTGAAGGCATGGAGCACCGGGCTGGGTCGCAAGTCATTAAGGCGATCGTGCCGCTGGCGGAAATGTTTGGATATGCCACGCATATGCGTTCTTCGACCCAAGGCCGGGCCGAGTACTCGATGCACTTCGGGCGATATGAAGAAGTGCCGAGATCGGTCGCGGACGAGATTATTGGGAAAGCGCAGGGCGGGAAGTAACTGCGAGTTTCGCGGGCGAGGGCGCCCGCGCCACGCAAGTTTGGTTTTGGTTGAGCTAAGAGCTAAAGGCTAATAGCTAAGAGCAGAGGGAAAGAAGAAATGGCAAAAGAGAAATTTGAACGCAATAAGCCGCACGTGAACGTTGGCACCATCGGTCACATAGATCATGGCAAGACCACGCTGACGGCGGCGATCACTAAAGTTTTGTCGAAGCACAACCCAAAGATCCAGTTCCGGTCGTTTGATTCGATCGATAACGCGCCAGAAGAGAAGGCGCGTGGAATTACCATCGCGACGGCGCACGTCGAGTATGAGACGGCGAACCGGCACTACGCGCACGTCGATTGCCCTGGGCACGCCGATTACATCAAGAACATGATCACGGGCGCGGCGCAGATGGATGGCGCAATCTTAGTTGTGGCGGCGACCGATGGACCGATGCCGCAGACGCGCGAGCACGTGCTGCTGGCTCGTCAGGTTGGTGTGCCTTACATCGTGGTCGCGCTCAACAAGTGCGATGCAGTGGATGATCCTGAGCTGCTTGACCTGGTGGAACTCGAAGTGCGCGAGCTGCTGAAGTCCTATCAGTTCCCGGGCGATGAAGTTCCGGTGATCCGGCTTTCGGCTCTGGGTGCGCTGAATGGCGAAGCCAAGTGGGAGAAGCAGGTGGATGCGTTAATGGAAGCGGTTGACAAGAGCGTTCCGCAACCGCAGCGTGAATTGGACAAGCCATTCCTGATGCCGATCGAAGATATTTTCTCGATTCAGGGACGCGGCACGGTGGTGACCGGACGAATCGAGCGTGGCAAGGTGAAGGTGGGCGAAGAAGTTGAAATCGTCGGCTTCCGCGATACTCGCAAGACGGTCGTGACCGGCGTCGAGATGTTCAAGAAGCAGCTCGATGAAGGCATGGCGGGCGACAACGCTGGCCTTCTACTTCGCGGTATCGCCAAAGAAGACGTCGAGCGCGGCATGGTGTTGGCCAAAGGCGGATCGATCACCCCGCACACCAAGTTCAAAGCAGAAGTTTACATTCTGACCAAAGAAGAAGGTGGAAGACATACGCCGTTCTTCAAGGGATATCGTCCGCAATTTTATCTGCGAACGACGGACGTGACCGGAGTGGCCGAACTTCCAAGCGGCACCGAGATGGTGATGCCTGGAGACAACGTGCAGCTGGTGATTGAGCTGATCACACCGGTGGCAATGGAGAAGGGCTTGCGTTTTGCCATCCGCGAAGGCGGACATACGGTAGGCGCGGGCACGATAAGCGAGATTATTCAGTAGGGAGGAACATGGAGGCACGGGCGTCTCGCCCGTGTGGGCCGGGCGAGGACGCCCGGCACCCCACAGGAAGTACAGATTGCGGCTTGCAGCTTGCCGCTGGTTCTTTCCTTCCGGAGATGCCGGAAGGGGTCAGGAAAACGAAACGTGATTGGAAACGAAAAAATTCGCATCCGGCTGAAGGCATACGATTATCGCGTGCTTGACCAGTCAACAACGGAGATCGTGGCCACGGCGAAGCGCACGGGCGCGCAGATTGCCGGTCCGATTCCATTGCCCACGATGAAGAACAAGTTCACGGTCCTGCGTTCGCCGCACGTGGACAAGAAGTCCCGCGAGCAGTTCGAGATCCGCACGCACAAGCGTTTGCTCGACATTCTCGATCCGACGCCGCAGACAGTCGATGCATTGATGAAGCTCGATCTTCCGGCCGGAGTGGATGTGGAGATTAAGGCTTTCGGGAAAGAGCATAAATAAGTCGCGCGTCGCTGGTCGTCCGTCGTGCGCTGAAATACAGAATCATCGCAGCTAAAGCGGTCCGGAATGACAGAAAGGTTTGAGCTAAAAGCTAATAGCTAAAGAGCTGATTTATGGCAAAGGTAGCGGGAATTCTTGGGAAAAAAGTCGGGATGACGCAGCTCTTCGATTCTAAGGGCGATGTGCGTCCGGCGACGGTGTTGCAGGCGGGGCCGTGCGTGGTCACGCAGCACAAGTCACAGACTAGAGACGGCTACGACTCGGCGCAGATTGGCCTGGTGGAATTCGTGAAAGAGTCGCGATTGACCCAGCCGATGAAGGGGCATCTCGGCAAAAATAATGTGCCTCCGGTGAAATTTATTCGCGAAGTTCCGATCGAAGTAGAAGAGAAGTCCGAGGGTAACGGCGCAGTCAAAGCTGGCGACCGCGTCCTGGTCGACATTTTCGACGGCGAAAAGTTTGTCGATATCGTAGGTGTGAGCAAGGGCAAGGGATTTCAGGGAGTGGTGAAGCGCCATCATTTTGGGGGCGGTCCGAAATCGCACGGCTCAATGTTTCAGATTACGGGATCGATTGGATCGTCGGCGTTTCCGTCGCGCGTGTTCAAGGGCATGCGTATGTCCGGTCACATGGGCAATGCGCGCGTGACGGTGCGCAACCTGCGAGTGCTGGGCGTCGATAAAGACGACAACCTGCTGGTGGTGGAAGGTGCCGTACCCGGGCCGAATGGCGGGTATCTGGTGATTATGAAAGCCAAGAAGCCGCCGCGAGAGCGTCGTGGATTTGCCGGCGCGGCTACGGTCGATCCGTTGAAGGCGGCGAAGAGAGCGGCGAAGAAGGGCTAGTTGTCAGTGGCTAGTGGCCGGTGATCAGAGAGAAACGAAATGGCAACGATTGACATTCACGATTTGAGCGGTAAGAAAGTGGGCACGCTGGAGCTCGCGGACGAAGTTTTTGGCGCGATCAACGAAGACCTGCTTTACGAGGCGGTGACGCATTACCGCGCTGCGCAGCGCGCCGGCACTCACGCTACCAAGAACAAGAAACTGGTTTCAGGCGCAGGCAAAAAACTTTGGAAGCAAAAGGGCACGGGGCGCGCGCGCGTGGGTTCGATCCGGTCGCCACTGTGGCGGCACGGCGGCACCGTGCACGGACCGCAACCGCGTTCGTACGATTACACCTTTCCGCGCAAGAAATTGTTGGGGGCATTGCGTTCGGCGCTGGCGGCGAAGTTGTCTGACGGCAAGCTGATCGTGGTAAACGCGTTCGATGTGAAAGAGCCGAAAACGCAGGCGTTTCGCGAGTCGCTGGATTCGTTGAAGGTGGATAAAGGCGCGGTGCTGGTTGAAGTGGCAAATCATGGAAACCGCAACCTGCACTTGAGCTCGCGGAATCTGGACGGAATTGAACTGGTGAGCAGTAGCGAGGTGCATCCTTATCATTTGCTGCGTTATGACCGCGCGATTTTCTCGCAGCCGGCAATTGAGAAGTTGCAGGTTTCGCTGAAGAATGTCTCTTCGAAGCGCGAGCACAAAGCGGGAGAAGGGGACGGCGCGAAGAAAGCGCAAAAGAAGGCGACACGGAGTCCGCGCACCCGTACCAAGAAAGCGGCGGAGGTAGCGTAGGAACATGAAAACCGCATATCAGATTATTCGCCGGCCTGTGATCACGGAGAAAGGCTTGGGGATAAAGGAAAACCAGAACACGCTGGTTTTTCAGGTGGCGCCAAAAGCGACCAAGACCGAGATCAAAGAGGCGGTGCAGTCGATCTTCAAGGTGAAGGTGACATCGGTGCGCACGGCGAATTATCCGGGTAAAGAACGGCGGCGTGGAAAGTTTGCCGGGTATCGTCCTGACTGGAAGAAGGCGTACGTAAGATTACGGGCCGGCGAGAAAATGCCGGAGTACGCGCAGAACTTGTAGTCGTGCGTCGTTCGTCGCAGGTCGTGCGCAAGAGCCGTGCGACTCGCGACGTGGGGCTTGCGACGCAGTAAAGTGATTTTTATGGCAATCAAGACTTATAGACCGACAACCCAGACATTGCGCTATCGGACTACGCTTTCAAGCGCGGACCTGACCACCGACCGGCCCCACAAGCCGCTGACTGAGCCGAAACAGCGGCAGGGCGGACGCCGCAACTCGGGCGACGTGACCATGCGGTTTCGCGGCGGAGGGCACAAGCGCAAGTTGCGGCTGATCGATTTCAAGCGCGACAAGGCCGGAATTCCGGCGACGGTGATTTCGATCGAATATGATCCCAATCGCTCGGCGCGGATTGCGTTGCTGGCGTACGCGGACGGCGAAAAGCGGTACATCCTTCAGCCCGATGGGTTGAAGGCGGGCGCAAAAATTGTCAGCGGGCCCGATGCGGACATTCTGGTGGGCAATGCGTTGCCGTTGAAGAATATTCCGCCAGGCACGACGATTCACAATCTGGAACTGCGGCCGGGAAAGGGCGCGCAGATGGTGCGCTCGGCAGGCGGTTCGGCGCAACTGGTGGCAAAAGAAGGCGAGTACGCGCTGGTGAAATTGCCTTCCGGCGAGACTCGCAAAGTTTCGCAGGACTGCATGGCGACCATCGGCCAGGTGGGAAACATCGATCATGAGAATGTGACCATCGGCAAGGCTGGACGATCGCGCTGGATGGGCAAGCGTCCGCACAATCGCGGCGTTTCGATGAACCCGGTCGATCATCCGCACGGCGGTGGCGAAGGAAAAACTTCAGGCGGACGGCATCCAGTAACGCCATGGGGCCAGCCGACGCGAGGATACAAGACGCGGAATAACAAGCGGACGGACAAGTTTATTGTGAGTCGCAGTAAATAGTCGTGCGTCGCAGGTCGTGAGTCGTGCGGAAATGCAAGTCGTCGGTCGTCGGGTTTTAAGCTAAGAGCTAGGAGCTAACAGCTAGAAGCTGATTTTATGCGTTCAACTAAAAAAGGGCCGTTTATTGACGGATATCTGGCGACGCGCGTCGAGGGCATGAACTCGCGCAACGAGAAAAAAGTTTTGCGCACCTGGTCGCGGCGTTCGACGATCATCCCGGAGATGGTGGGACATACCATCGCGGTGCATAACGGAAAGAAATTTATTCCGGTGTATATCACCGAGAACATGGTGGGCCACAAGCTGGGCGAGTTCAGTTTTACCCGCCAGTTCAAAGGGCACTCGATGAAGGCGGCCACCGAAGTGGCGGCGCGTCCGGCGGGAGTGCCGGGTGGTCCGGGAGCGGTGGCTCCGGCAGGCGCATCCGCTCCGGCGGCGAAGAGTTAACAGAAGCTTTCAGCTCTCAGCTTTTCGCTAGGAGCGAAAGGCAAGAGCTGACTAACAGCTGAGATTAAAAAATGGAATTTAGAGCTCAAACCCGTTTTGTTCGCGTCTCGCCGCAAAAGGCACGCCTGGTGCTGGAATTGATCAAGGGCCGGCGCGTGGAAGATGCGCTGAACACGCTGGCATTCAATAAGAAGCGCATTGCGGCGAAAGTTGAAAAGCTGTTGCGCTCGGCGGTCGAGAACGCCAACTACATGAGCACGGAAAAGAATGTCGATGTCGATCTCGACAGTCTTTACGTGAAGCACGCGGTTGCGAATGACGGTCCGCGGATGAAGCGTATTCGTCCGGCGCCAATGGGTCGCGCATTCCGTTATGTGCGGCGCATTGCGCATATCGAAATTGCCCTCGCGGAGCGCGGTAAGAACGGCGCGGATCTGGCGACGGTGGTGGGTGAAGATCAACCCGCGGCCAAGGCGGTTGCGGCCAAGCCGCGAGCCAAGGTTAAGAAAAAAACTGTGGCCAAGAAGAAGTTTGCCGGCAAGAAGACGGCGGGCAAGAGATAGTTGGTTGCGAGTGTAAGCAAAAGCAGGTTCCTCGACTGCGCTTCTGATCCGCTTTGCGAATCAGAATGCTCGCTCGGAATGACAGAGTTTAAGAGATCTTAGCTAGGAGCTAACGGCTAAGAGCTAAAGGCTGATTATGGGACAGAAGGTACATCCTTACGGATTCCGGCTGGGATACACCAAGCCGTGGAAGTCGCGCTGGTTTGTGGAGCGCGACTACGACAAGCTGCTGCTTGAGGACGTCAAGCTGAAGAATGAGCTGAAAGACAAGCTCAAGTCGGCGGGCGTGAGCTCGATTGAAGTCGAGCGGCCGGGCAACAAACTGCGAGTGATTATTAAGACGGCTCGTCCAGGGATCATTATCGGCCGCAAGGGCGCCGAGATCGACAAGTTGAAACAGGAAGTGCAGAAGCGCACCAACCGCGAGGTTTATATCGATATTCAGGAAGTGCACAAGCCGGAGCTGGATGCGCAACTGGTGTCGGAGGCGATTGCTCTGCAACTGGAAAAGCGCGTGGGGTTCCGTCGCGCGATGCGCAAGGCTGTGGACTCCGCGCTCCGATTCGGCTGCAAAGGAATCAAGGTGCGGGTGAGCGGGCGTTTGAATGGGAACGAAATCGCGCGGTCGGAGTGGTACCTGCAGGGCCGGCTGCCGCTGCACACGTTGCGTGCCGATATCGAATACGGATTCAGCGAAGCGCGGACCACATATGGCGTGATTGGCGTAAAGTGCTGGATTTATCGCGGCGAAATTTTGCCGGCAAAGAAGCGGGAATCGCCGGTGGCCGCGGGAGCATTTTAAATCGTCGTGTGTCGTTGGCCGCGCATCGTGCGCCAAGGAATGTTGCGCTGCGCGATGTTGCTGACGACCGACGACGTGCGACGCACGACGATTTTGATTTAAGAGCTAAGAGCTGATTTTATGTTGATGCCGAAAAAAGTTAAGTACCGCAAGCAGCAGCGCGGGCGCATGACGGGCAAAGCCTGGCGCGGCGGAGAACTGTCGTTCGGGGATTTCGGGCTTAAGGTGCTCGAGCCAGGCTGGATCACCGACCGGCAAATTGAAGCCAGCCGCGTTGCCATGACGCGTTTCATCAAGCGCGGCGGAAAAATTTGGATCCGGTTGTTTCCCGACAAGCCAGTCACCAAGAAGCCGGCTGAAACCCGTATGGGCAAAGGCAAGGGCGCGCCCGATCATTGGGTCGCGGTGGTGAAACCGGGGAAGATTTTGTTTGAGATGGAAGGCGTGACCCTGCAGGACGCGACGGAAGCAATGCGGCTGGCGTCACATAAACTGCCGCTGCGGACTAGATTCGTGAAGCGCGAGGGGCACTGAAATAGCCGTCAGCTATCAGCTGTCAGCCGTCAGTAAAAACGGCAGAAATCGCTGAAAGCTGAGAGCCGAAAGCTGAGAGCTTTTTATGGAAGCAGAAAAAATCAGAAATTTGACTGACGAAGAGCTTCGTCACCAGGAACAGGAAATGAGCGATCAGCTTTTCAAGCTGAAGTTTCAGCTCAACATGGGACAGACTGAGAGCCTGAAGAAACTGCGCGGGTTGCGCAAGGACATTGCCCGGATCAAGACAATTGCCCATGAGCGCGCTGCGGCAGGGGAGAAGAAGTAATGGCGGAAACAAAAGCTGCCGGAAGGCGCAAGGAAGTGGTTGGCGAAGTGACGTCGAACCGCATGCACAAGACAATTGTGGTGCAGGTGATCCGCCGCCGCGCGCATCCTCTATATACCAGAGTCATTTCGAAGGCCAAGAAATTTTACGCGCACGATGAGAAGAACGAAGCGCATGTAGGCGACGTGGTGCGGCTCGAGGAAACGCGTCCGTTGTCCAAGTTGAAGCGCTGGAAGCTGAAAGAGATTGTGCGCAAGACCGCGCTGGTGCCGGAGTTGGCGGGAGCTGAAGATCAGAAGTAAGGCACCTATGCTAAGTGCCAAATGCTAACTGCTCGGCATGGAGATTTTTTATGACTGTCATGATGCGAAGCATGCTCGAAGTCGCCGACAACAGCGGCGCGCGCAAACTGCAGATGATCCTGCCGTTGGGAGGATCGACTGGATTGCGTGCCGGGCTGGGCGATGTGGTCACGGCCAGCGTGAAAGAAGCTGCGCCGGAAGGGCAGACCAAGAAAGGCACCGTCGTCAAGGCGGTCATCGTCCGCACTCGCAAAGAGCACCGGCGGCGCGACGGGACTTACATCCGCTTTGATTCGAATGCGGCTGTTTTGATCAATGACGCCGGGGAGCCGGTGGGAACGCGCGTTTTTGGCCCGGTGGCGAGAGAGTTGCGCGAGAAAAAGTTTTTGAAGATTGTGAGTCTGGCGCCTGAAGTTCTTTAGAGCGATTGGGTAATTGAGTAATTTTTGAAACATTAGATCCTGATTACTGGTTGCAGCTTACGAAATTGGGTACCTGATTATGGGAACAGCGACGACAACTGCACACAAGCGAATCGATATCCGCCGCAATGACACGGTGAAGGTGTTGAGCGGGCGCGACAAGGGCAAGCAGGGACGCGTGCTGCGCGTGTTTCCTGATACAGGCAGAGTCCTGGTTGAACACGTGATGATGGTGAAGAAGCACATGCGTCCCAGCCAGAAATCGAAGGGCGGCATTGCCGAGCAGGAGAGTCCGGTGTCGGTTTCGAAGGTGCAGTTGGTTTGTGGGACTTGCGGACCGGTACGCATCGGGCATGAAGTGCGCGGCGACCGCAAGGTAAGAGTTTGCAAGAAGTGCGGAACGACTTTGGACAAAACCTAGCTGTTAGCTCTTGGCCCGTGGCTTCTCCGGGCTTGCAAGAGCTAAGAGCTGAAAGCTAACTGCTAAGAGCTGAATTATGGCTAAAGACAAAAAAGACAAAAAAGGCGGGTCGCAGCCGGAAGAGCAGCGCGCGCCGCAGGTGGCGCGGCATAGCGCGAAGGAGACTCCGCGGCTGAAGGAGCGTTTTCGCAAGGAAGTCGCTCCTGCGCTGATGAAGGAGTTCTCGGCGGATAACCCGATGGCGGTGCCGCATCTGCACAAGATCGTGGTGAACATTGGCATGGGCGAGGCTACGCAGAATGCCAAGCTGCTTGATCCGGCGGTGAACGAACTCGGCCAGATCACAGGGCAGAAGCCGGTGGTCACGCGGGCCAAGAAATCGATTGCAGCATTCAAGGTGCGCGAAGGCATGCCGATCGGCGCCATGGTCACGCTGCGTGGTGATCGCATGTACGAATTTTTCGATCGCCTGGTGAATATTGTTCTGCCTCGGGTACGCGATTTTCGCGGGGTTTCAACCAAGTCGTTTGATGGGCGCGGGAACTACACCATTGGATTGCATGATCAGCTGATCTTTCCGGAGATTGATTACGCCAAGGTCGACAAGTTGAAGGGCATGAACGTCACCATTGTGACTACGGCGCGCGATGACAATCAGGCGCGGTCATTGTTGAAGCATTTGGGAATGCCGTTCAGGGCTTAGAAAGATTGAGTCATTTGGGCATTGAATCATTGAAAGGCGCTGGCCATTGCGATTGCTAAGGCCGGTAGCTAGGAGCTAAAAGCTAAGTGTCAACTACAGCGAAAAGAGTCAAAGACGAAAAGATCCAGGAGAAGTTCAAGCAGGCACGCGACAAAAAGCAAGCGCGGCCTAAGTTCTCCACCCGGCGGCATAATCGCTGCAAGATTTGCGGACGTCCGCGGGCATTTCTGCGGAAGTTTGGGTTGTGCCGGTTGTGTTTCCGTGGGCTGGCGCTGCGCGGAGAGATTCCTGGAGTGGCTAAGGCTTCCTGGTAGGTTGGTGGGCCGGCCCACCCTAAATTTCGCAAAGCGCGCGAAATTTAGAATGGGGCACCCAGTCGAAATGGGGAATGGAACACGGGATGTTTGAAGTTGTAAGCCATCGCTGGTTCTCCGCTGGGGCGGAGAGAACGGGTGGTTTGAGGAGAAATAAAAGATGAATTTGACCGATCCGGTCGCAGACATGCTGGCGCGAATTCGCAATGCGATCCGCGCCCGGCACCAAAAAGTAGATGTCCCCGCTTCCAAGCTGAAGCTGGAGATCGCCCGCATTCTGAAGGAAGAGGGCTACATCTCGAACTTCAAGCCTACGGAAGACGAGGGCCACAAAGTGGTACGTCTTTATTTGAAGTACGACAACAATAACGATGCCGCGATTTCAAACGTGGAACGGGTGTCGCGTCCGGGATGCAGGGTGTATGTCCGCCGGACCGAGATTCCGCGCGTGCTCGGCGGCTTGGGCATTAACATCCTAACCACACCGCGCGGAGTGATGACGGGACGCCAGGCGCGGAAACAAGGCGTTGGCGGCGAAGTGTTGTGCGAGGTTTGGTAGAGCAGCCGTCAGCAATCAGCCGTCAGCCGGCAGTAAAATCGGCGCGGTTTGACTGAGGGCTGATGGCTGAAAGCTGAGAGCTTCTTTATGTCACGAATTGGAAAAAAGCCGATCGCGCTGCCTAAGGGCGTGACGATCAAAGTCGAAGGCAATACGGTCGCGGTGCAGGGGCCGAAGGGCAAAATCGATACCATTATTCCGCGGGGAATTCGCGTGGAACAGCAGGATGGGCATATTGTCGCGCTGCGCGAGAACGATTCGCAGGCGGCGCTGCACGGGCTCACTCGAGCGCTGGTGAACAACGCGGTTGAAGGCGTCACCAAGGGCTGGACCCGCGAGCTGGAAATTGTCGGTATTGGCTATCGCGCGGAGATGAAGGGCAAAAGCACGGTGGTGTTCACGCTGGGCTATTCCCATCCCATTGAATATCCATTGCCGACGGGAGTGGATGTCGCCGTCGATCCCAAGCAGACGAAATTGACAGTCACGGGAATCGACCGGCAGAAGGTGGGACAGGTTGCGGCGGAGATGCGCTCCCTGCGTCCGCCTGATCCATATAAGAACAAAGGCGTGCGCTATACCGGCGAGCGCTTGAAGAAGAAGGTTGGAAAGACGGGAGCGAAATAGCTCCAGCTGTCAGCCATCAGCTTTCAGCTCGTGAATGGAGCTGCAGGGTGAAGGGGATTAACTGGCGGCTGAAGGCTGATAGCTGAAGGCTGATTTTATGCTTACAATTTCATCGAAAAATGTAACTCGACGGCGGGTGCATAAGCGCATTCGCAAAAAGGTACTCGGCACGGCCGAGCGGCCGCGGCTGAATGTGTACCGCTCGCTGAATAACATTTACGTTCAGGTGATCGACGACTTGAAGGGCGTGACCCTGGTTTCGGCGAATAGCGCAGAAGGCAAAAAGGGGACGCGGACTACGGGCGGAAACCTGGCGGCGGCGAAGACCGTGGGCAAGGCTATTGCCGACCGCGCCAAGGAAAAGGGCATCAGCAAGGTTGTGTTTGACCGCGGCGGATATATCTATCACGGACGGGTGAAGGCGCTGGCGGATGCGGCGCGTGAAGCAGGATTGCAGTTTTAGAGTGTTGAGCTTCGAGCTGTGAGCTTTGAGCAATTTGCTTCGCTCGCAACTCAACGCTCGGAGCTCAGAGCTAGGAAATTATGCCAACTATTGTTAAGAAAATTGATGCCGGCTCTTACCAGTTGAAGGACCAGGTGGTGGCCATCAACCGCGTCACCAAAGTTGTTAAGGGCGGCAAGAACCTGTCGTTCGCGGCTCTGGTGGTGGTCGGGGACCCGACGGCAGCTGTTGTCGGCTACGGTTCGGGCAAAGCCAAGGAAGTGCCGCAGGCTATCCGCAAGGGAATTGAGTCGGCAAAGAAAAATCTTATCCGAGTGAATCTGACACAGACCAGCATTCCGCACGCGGTTTTGGGGCGGTTTGGATCCGGCATGGTTCTGCTGAAACCGGCGCCTGAAGGCACCGGGGTTATTGCCGGCGGCGCGGTACGCGCGATCATGACTTCGGTCGGAATTCAGAATGTACTGACCAAGTCGATCGGCACGACCAATCCGCACAACGTGATCAAGGCCACGTTCGATGCGCTGAAGAAGCTGAAGAATAGGGAATTTGTCGCCGGAGTTCGCGGCAAGACGGCGCAGGAGCTGTAGTCATGAGTACAACGAAAACGAATACGAAACCCAAAGCGAAAGCGGCTAACGCTCCTGCAGCTTCAGGCAAACTGCATTTGAAGTACGTGCGTTCTGTGATCTGCACGCCGGTGAAGCACAAGCTGGTAGTGAAGGGATTAGGTTTTACGCGGCTGAACCAGGTCATCGAGCGGCCGGACACGCCGGCGATTCGCGGCATGGTTGCCAAGGTGCCGCATTTGGTGGAGATAGTTCAGTAGCTGTCAGCTCTCAGCCATCAGCCGTCAGGAAAATCTTTCGCGCTGAAGACTGATAGCTGAAGGCTGAAAGCTTATTTATGAATCTTTCAAACGTTCGAGCGCCGAAAA
>Ga0209168_10001472_pt1 | contig 18430 bp, 16 predicted proteins | sample Coa_R1_FD_187156 | JGI IMG/M metagenome (GOLD analysis project Ga0209168, IMG submission 187156) | Surface soil microbial communities from Centralia Pennsylvania, which are recovering from an underground coalmine fire - Coalmine... | ecosystem: Environmental > Terrestrial > Soil > Unclassified ... | reverse complement strand
GTCCAGCAGCCCGAGGGTGGAATGCAGCCCCGGGCTGCGCAGCGGGGCTCCCGCGAGCAGGCCGCCGGGTGCGTCGTGCGGCCCCGCCGGCCGTTCCTCGTTCAGTCGGCACGACCTGGTCTCGCGGGCCGCCAGCCACAGGCCCAGCCCCCAGAACACCTGGGCCGCCCCGGCCCTGACCTCGGTCGGGTGCGGCACCGACGGCCCGGCCAGCAGGGCGTTCACGGCCTGCGGGTCGACTTCGGGCGTCCCGTCGGGCAGCAGCAGGGCCAGGCCGTGGGCGAGCAGCACGAGGCGTTCGGGCCCGGCCAGCGCGCCGCGCATCCGCATGAACCCGCAGGGCGCGAGCGACCGGCTCGTCCACGGCCCCGCGGGAGCACGCTCGAACGCCACCGACATCTGGGTGCCGCGCACGTCGAGCGGGGCCACGATCCGGGCCCCCGGCGCGGCCTGGGCCAGCCAGGCCGGGGCCAGGTCGCTGACGCCGACGGTGGCGATGATCCGGTCGTAGGGCGCCCGCGGCGGATAGCCTCCGGCACCGTCCGCGCAGACCACGCTGACCTCGCCGAACCCGGCCGAAGCCAGGTGCTCGCGGGCGCGTCCGGCCAGTTCAGGGTCGATGTCGACGCTGGTCACCTGGCCCGACGGGCCGATGATGTGGCTGAGCAGCGCGGCGTTGTAGCCGGTCCCGGCGCCGATCTCGAGCACCCGCTGGCCGGTCGCCAGGTCCAGCTGATCCAGCATGATGGCCATGATCGCGGGCTGGGACGAGGAGCTGATCGGCTGCCCGGTCTCGTCCCGCTTGGTCACGATGGCGTCGTCCCGGTAAGCCGCCTCCGGCGGCTGCTCGGGCAGGAACAGGTGCCGCGGCACGGCGTGCAGCGCGGCGGCGACGTGCTCGCTGCCGATCCGGGTGGCGGCTATGACCCCGGTGGCCAGCCGCTCCCGCATCTGCGCGAGCTCATCGGTCAAGCAGGTGCCTCACGTGGAACGCGGTCACGGACAGGGCGGCCAGCCCGAGCAGGCCAGCCAGCACGAGGATGTTGCCGGCCAGTAGCTGCAGGCCGTGCCAGTGGAACTCGGGGTACCACGGCTGGTCGCCGGTCGCGAAGTAGTGCGTGGGCCCGTACCAGAACAACCCGGCCGGGGTCAGCCCGGCCTGGGACAGATTCCACAGCTGCGGCCAGGCGCCGAACACCAGCACCAGCACGCCCCCCGCCACCCACCACGCGGCCCGGACCAGGCCGCGGGCCCGCGCGCCCAGGTGCGCGAGCAGCGCCAGCGCCGGCGCCACCCAGACCCAGTGGTGATCCCAGGTCAGCGGCGAGACCAGCAGGCCGGTCAGCGCGCAGGCCAGCAGGCCGGCCACCGGCTGCCCGGCGCGGTACAGCACGGCCGCGGCGAGCAGGCCTACGACCGCGACCAGGATCAAGGCCGCGATCCACGGCGCCGTTCCCGAGGTCACGCTGCCGGCCAGCCGGGTCAGCGCGCCGCGCAGCGACTGGTTGCCCCGGGTGCCGAGGAACACGATCCGGTTGGCGTTCAGGAACAGCCGGTGGACCCAGTAGGTGTCGGAGTCCGCGGGCAGCACCGCGTAGCCGAGCGCCACCGTGGCGGCGAATACCCCCGCCGCCACCGCGGCCTGCCGGTACCTGCGGATCAGCAGCAGGTAGGGGATGAAGATCAGCGGGGTCAGCTTGACCCCGGCCGCCAGCCCGATCCCGATCCCGTGCCACCAGCGCGTGCGGCCGTACGGCGCGGTCAGCAGGTCGACGATGACCAGCAACATGAGCACGAGGTTGACCTGGCCGAGGGAGAGGGTCTGCTGCACCGGCTCGGTGAGCAGGGCCAGCGCGGACACCCCGAGCGTGGCGCCCAGGCGCACCTCCCGGCGGCTCGCGTAACCGAGCGCGCCGAACACCAGCCACATCGACAGCCCGAGCGCGGCCAGGCTGACCAGGGTCATGGCCCAGCGCATGGCCGTCCAGGACAGCACCGAGGCGACCGCGAAGGCCACCGCGGCGAACGGCGGATAGGTGAACTGGACGCCGTTCTGCCCGGTCCAGTCGTACAGCGGGGAAGCGCGGTGGGCGTCGTAGGCGGGCGTGACGTGCCGGACGATCAGCCCGCCGTCGCGGTACACCGTCAGGTCCCGCATGGCGGCCATCGAGGACAGGTGACTGGCCAGGTCGGCCACGTAGACGGCCAGCACCGCCAGCAGCAGCAAGGCTCCGGCAGGCAGCAGCCACCGCGACCCGTCCCGGGGCATACTGACGGCTGGGCTCGACTCGGCCGTCGCCGCTGGCTCTGCCCGCACCGCTACGTCCCCTTAAACGACATCGGCTGGCACGAATGGTGTCGTGCCAGCCGATGATAGTAGTTCTGGCTACCCGACGGTCTCGCTCTCCTCATTGCGCGCGTGCCGGGCCGCGGTGGTCTCGGTCCGGGGCCGCCGGAACGGCAGGGTGAGGGTCCGGCCGCTGCGGGCCGGGACGGTCTCGGCCGCCGGGATCGTCTCGGTCGCCGGCACCGTCTCGATGACCGGGACGCCGGAGGCCACCGACAGGATCCGGCCGAACGCCGCGGCAGCGACGAACACGATGACCACGCCCAGCGCGGTGAAGAAGCCGAGCTGTTCCATGATCTGCCTGAACTGGGTCGAAGCGACTGGCGAACCGCCCAGGGGCACATGGTTGTTCCACAGCGGGCTGAGCGTGGTGCCGAGCGTGAACCAGGCGCCGGCCGCCGCGGCCAGCAGCGCGCCGAACAGCGCGATGTGCCTGCCGGTGGCGATCATGAGCAAGATGCCGCCGAGGAACACCGCCGCGCCCGGCAGGACCTCCAGCCACAGCCGGGCCGAGGTGTAGGTCCAGGCGGTGTCCGGGGTGTAGGCGTAGTGGAAATACGGTCCGATGAAGGGGATGAGTGCGCCCCACGCCCCGAGCAGGACCAGCAGAAACCCGCTGGCCGCACCGCGGCTTCGCCGCATCTGCAGCATCCCAGCCATGCGTATCACTTCCTGAGTGAGTAACGATTCGTTGTCGTTAGCGGACCTGACCGCCGCCCCCTACCCGCGCTCGCGCGTGGTATTCCGCCCGGAGGGTAATGTTCGCGACGTGGACAGCCGGCGTCTCGTGCCCCGCACTGATTCGCTGCTCGCCGACCCCCGGCTGGCGGAGGCGGAACGCAGGCTGGGCCGGACGCTGGTCAAGGCGGCGGTGGGCCGCGCCCAGCAGCGGGCCAGGGACGGCCAGATCGCCCCGGAGCAGGTCGCGGACGCGGCGGTCGGCGAATTGCCCGCCCGCGCCGCCGGGCTGACCCCGGTGATCAACGCGACCGGGGTGCTTGTCCACACCAACCTGGGCCGTGCGCCGCTGTCGGCCGCGGCGGTGGAGGCCATCACGGCCGCGGCGGGCTCGTGCGACGTGGAGTTCGACCTGGCCGCCGGGGTTCGCGCGCGGCGGGGCGCGGGCGCGCTTGACGCCCTGGCCCGGGCCGTCCCGGCCGCCGAGGCGGTGGCCGTGGTCAACAACAACGCGGCGGCCCTGGTCCTCGCGGCGACCGCCCTGGCCCGTCCCGAGGCTCCCGAGATCGTGGTCAGCCGGGGCGAACTGATCGAGATCGGTGACCGGTTCCGGCTGCCCGACCTGCTGGCCTGCACCGGCGCCACGCTGCGCGAGGTCGGCACGACCAACCGGACCTCGGTCGCCGACTACGCCGAGGCGGCCGGCCCGCGGACCGCGTTCGTCCTCAAGGTGCACCCGTCGAACTTCCGCATCGAGGGCTTCACCGCCTCGGTCGGCGTCCCCGCCCTGGCCGAGCTCGGCGTGCCGGTGGTGTTCGATATCGGCTCCGGGCTGCTCGCCCCGCACCCGCTGCTGCCCGACGAGCCCAGCGCCGCCACCGCGCTGCGCGACGGCGCCGCCCTGGTCACCGCGAGCGGGGACAAGCTGCTCGGCGGCCCGCAGGCCGGCCTGCTCCTCGGCCGGGCCGACCTGGTGCGGGTTTTGACGCGGCACCCGCTGGCGCGTGCGCTCCGGGTGGACAAGCTGACCCTGGCCGCCCTGGAGGCGACCCTCACCGGACCGGTACCGCCGGTCGCCGCCGCGCTGGCCGCCGACCCGGCTTCCCTCTTTGATCGGGCCGAACGGGCCGTGGCTCGTCTGGCTCCTTCTGGTCTCGACGCGCGGGTGGTTCCCGCCGCCGCGGCGGTGGGTGGCGGGGGCGCTCCGGGTGTGGAACTGCCCAGCGCGGCGATAAGCCTGCCGGAGGCGCTCGCGGTTCCGCTGCGCCGCGGCTCGCCCGCCGTGGTGGGCCGCCTGGAGGCCGGGCGCCTGCTCCTCGACCTGCGCGCCGTCCCCCCCGACCAAGACGAACCCCTAGTCCGTGCCGTCGCGGCCGCGGCAAGGTGCCTTCCATGATCATGGGTCGTTTTGGCCAAATACGGACCACTTTGACCCATGATCATGGTCGCTGGGAGCGAGCATGCAGGTGATCGCGACGGCGGGGCATGTGGATCATGGGAAGTCGGCGCTGGTGCGAGCGCTGACCGGGATGGAGCCGGACCGGTGGGCCGAGGAGCGGCGCCGCGGGATGACCATCGACCTGGGGTTCGCCTGGATGACGCTGCCGGACGGGCAGCGGGTGGCGTTCGTGGACGTGCCCGGCCACGAGCGGTTCGTCCCGAACATGCTGGCGGGCGTGGGCCCGGTCCCCGCCGTGCTGGTCGTGGTGGCCGCCGACGGGGGCTGGATGCCGCAGTCGGCCGAGCACCTGGCTGCCATCGACGCGGTCGGCATCCGGCACGGCCTGCTCGTCGTGACCCGCAGCGACCTGGCCGATCCCGGGCCTGCGACCCGGCAGGCGGCGGACCAGATCGCCGAGACCAGCCTGGGCCGGGTCGAGGCGATCGCGGTGAGCGCGGTGACCGGCGCCGGGCTGCCCGAGCTGCGGGCCGCGTTCGTCCGCCTGGTGGCCGCGCTCCCCGTGCCTGACCCTGCCGCACCGGTCCGGCTGTGGGTGGACCGGTCGTTCAGCATCCGGGGCAGCGGCACGGTGGTGACCGGCACGCTGCCCGCCGGAACCGTCCGCGCCGGCCAGGAACTGCTGCTCACCCCGTCCATGCGCCCGGCCCGGATCCGCGGCATCGAGTCGCTGAACGAGCCGGTCGCATCGGCCAGCGGGGTGGCCCGGGTGGCGCTCAACCTGCGCGGCATCCCGGCGGACGTCCCGGCGCGCGGCATGGCCCTGGTGGCGGCGGGCCGCTGGACGATGACCAAGCTGGCCGACGTCCGGCTGGCGATCCCGCCGGGACTGCGGCTGCCCCCCGACATCACGGTGCACATCGGCTCCGCCCGGATTCCCGCCCGGCTGCGTCCCCTCGGGCCGCCCCCGGACTCCGGCGGCACGCTCACGGCCAGGCTGACGCTGCGCGACTCGTTGCCGCTGCACGTGGGCGATCGCCTGCTGCTACGTGACCCCGGCAGCGCGGGGGTGACCATCCTGGGTGCCACCGTGCTCGACGTGGCGCCCCCCGCGCTGGTCCGCCGCGGTGCGGCCGCGGCCGCCGGCCGTGAGCTGGCCGCCTGGCCGGACGTGCCGTCTACGCCCGACCTGCTCCGCCGGCACGGGCTGCTGCGGGGCAGCGCGGTGGCGGCCATGGGCGTGACCGGCCGCATGCCCGCCCCCGTCACGGCCAGCGGCTGGCTCGCCGACCCGGCTCGCTGGGATGAACTGCGCCGCCAGCTGGCCGAGATGGTCGCCGCGCACGCCCGGCGCGACCCGCTGGCCATCGGCGTGCCGCCCGAGGCGGCCCGGGCCGCCCTGCGACTGCCGGACCGGGCCCTGGTCGAGGCCCTGGCCCGGCTTCCCGCGCCCGCGTCCGCGTCCGCGCCGCCGCCGATCCGGCTCGAGGGCGGCTACCTGCGCCTCGCAGACTCACAGAAACACCATGGGTCTCAGACAACCCAGCCTGCGCTTCCTCCGCAGGTGATGTCGGGCGTGCGGGCCGTCCTCGCCGACCTGGACGGCGCGCCGTTCCTGGCGCCGGAAGCCGGCAGGCTGCGCGAACTCGGGCTGGACGGGCGGGCGATCGGGGCGGCGGCGCGGGCGGGCCTGCTGTTGCGGGTGGCCGAGCAGGTGGTGCTGGCACCGGGGGCCGAGGCCGAGGCGGCCCGGGCCCTGGCCGGGCTGCCCCAGCCGTTCACCACCGCGCAGGCCCGGCAGGCGCTGGGGACCACCCGGCGGGTCGCGATCCCGCTGCTCGAGTACCTGGACCGAGCCGGGATCACCCAGCGGCTGCCCGATGACCGCCGCCGCTTGCGGTTAAAAGTCCGCCTTGGAGTGAATCAGCCGTCTTTGTCCGTCCTCCGCAGAAATAAGACAGACGGGCGGCCGTATGAGGGCTGTCCCAGAAGCGCAAGGAGTTCATCATGACGGCAGTCGAGGACGCCCCAGTAGCGTCCGCAACCGCGACGACGGGGGTGCCGGGGTCCGAGGAGGAGGCCCGCGAGCTGGCCAGGCAATGGGCCGGCGAGCACGTAGCCCGCCTGACCGAACGGGTCCGGAGCAATGCGGCCAAGAAGAACGGGCAGTCGAACGGGCACCTCGCCCCGCGCATCGGCGGCCCGGTGACCTATGACCCGAACACGGGGGCTCCGTACGTGCCCTTTGACGTGGTCGAGACGTCCCCCATCACGTTCGGCGGACCGCCGCCGTACACGCCCAGCAAGATCGTCCCCGCTGGATCCTTTTCATTCCTGATCGCGTTCATCTACACCAACCCGGCGAGCGACGCCGCGGCCGGCTGGTACAACTCGGCGAGCGTTCAGCTCGGCGCCCGGCCCTGGCGGATGACGCTCGACCTGACCAACCTGACCACCGGGACCACGTCGAATCTGGTCCAGAACGGCGTGTTCGGCAGCCCGGCCGACATGATCACCCCGGTGTTCTTCTTCCTGCCCACCGCGGGCCCTGCCGTGGGTGCGGATCCGTGGCTGATCGAGGCCAACGTCACCGTGTACGTCGACATCCCGGCTCAGCCGTTCGCGGCGTTCGCGACCAACTTCTACGACATCGACAACGACCCGGGCTTCCCGTTCTTCCCGCCCATCCCGTCCGAACCCTCGGGCTGGCGGTTTGACCTGCCCAACCGTTACCTGATTTTCCCGTGAGGGGGACCGAACTGCCGCCGGCCCGGGCACCCGGCCGGCGGCAGTTCGGTGTCCGGGGGCGTTACCGGTCTCCCGGCTACTGGGACAGCCACACCGCGGTATCGGGCCGCAGGCTCCCGTCGGAGCCGACCGCGTCCGGCTCGCTAGCCAGCAGGACCTCTCGGTGCGGCGGGAGCGGAGCGGCGGTTTTGGGGTCCAGGCTGAGGTTGGCCGCGAAGAGGAAACCCGGCTCCCTGGCGAAGCAGAGCAGGCCGCCGGCCTGCTGCGGTTCGTCGATCCAGCGCATCGTGCCGCGGCCGAGGGCCGGGTGCTCGCGGCGCAGCCGCAGCGCCGTCCGGTACAGGCTGAGGAACGAATCGGGGTCACCGAGCTGCGCCTGGACGCTGTAACCGCCCCAGTCCGCGGGCTGGGGAAGCCAGGGCGCGGCGGGCGAGGCGGTCTCGGAGAAGCCGAAGTCCGCGCCGTCCCGGGTCCAGGGCAGCGGCACCCGGCAGCCGTCGCGGCCGAGTGACTCCCCGTGGGTGCGGCGGAACCGCGGGTCCTGCCGCGCGGCGGCGGGCAGGTCCGCGACCTCGGGCAGGCCCAGCTCCTCGCCCTGGTAGATGTAGGCCGATCCAGGCAGCGCGAGCTGCAGCAGGGCCGCGGCCCGGGCCCGGCGGGCGCCGAGTTCGGGGCGGGTGTGGCCCAGGCTCACCAGCCCGCTGACCGTGTCCGCGGAGAAGCCCTCGTTCAGCTGGTAGCGGCTCACCGGCCGGAGCACGTCGTGGTTGCCGATGACCCACGGCGCGCGCGAGCCGTCGGCCAGCGTGAGCACCCCGTCGATGGCCTGGCGGAGCCCGGTCGCGTCCCAGCGGGCCACGATCAGGTCGAAGTTGAAGACCTGGGGCAAGCCTCCGGGCACGAGGTAGTGCAGCAGGGTGGCCGGCGTGTCGGCCCAGACCTCTCCGATCGCGGTCCGCGCTCCCGGGAACCCGTCCGCCGGGTAGGAGTCCAGGATGGCTCGCCAGGACCGGTAGAGCTGCTGCAACTCGGGCCGGTGATGGTAGGCCGAGGGGGCGTTCACGGGACGGTTCAGGTGATCCGGGTCGGGGTCGTCGGGCAGATTCGGGTCCTTGTAGATCCCGTGTGCCACGTCCACCCGCAGGCCGGCCGCGCCGCGGTCCAGCCAGAACCTGATCACCTGCTCGAAGAAGGCCGGCACGTCCTCGTTTCGCCAGTTCCAGTCCGGCTGACCGACGTCGAACAGGTGCAGGTACCATTGCCCCGGCCGGCCGTCGGCCTCGGTCACGCGGGTCCAGGCCAGGCCGCCGAATTCTGACTTCCAGTTGTTGGGCGGCAGTTCGCCGCCGGGACCGTGCCCGTCGCGGAAGATGAACCGGGCCCGCTCCGGGCTGCCCGGGGCCGCCGCTAGCGCGGCCTGGAACAGCGGATGCGCGCTCGAGCAGTGATTGGGCACGAGGTCGACGATCACCCGGATCTGGTGCGCCTCGCCGTCCTTGACCAGCCCGTCGAAATCGGCCATGGTCCCGAGCAACGGATCCACCGCGCGGTAGTCGCTGACGTCATATCCGCCGTCGGCCAGCGGGGAGGGGTAGAAGGGCGTCATCCAGACGGCATCCACGCCCAGGTCAGCCAGGTAGGGCAGGCGCGAACGCAGTCCCGGCAGGTCACCCACGCCGTTGCCGTCCGCGTCGGCGAAGCTCCGCGGGTATACCTCGTAGACGACCGCGTCTTCCCACCACGCAGACCCGTGTGCGCTCACGCGTCTCCCTTTCTGCCGCCGACCTCCCCGCATCCTATGAGTGCGCCCGGCGGGCTAGGCCGCGCGGGCTACCGCGCGGAGGCGAAGACGTTCCGCGCGCCGATGCGGGCCCGGTGCGGGATGAAGCAGCGTGGACGCATGATCCGCGCGAGCGTCGTGAGCGTCGTGACCAGCCTGGTGCTGGCCGTCTCCGCCGCCGCCTCGCTGCTCGCCGCGGCCCTGGTGGTCGACGTCCGGGGCCCGTTCGACCACGTGTTCGCCGTCCAGCACGGAGCGCAGGTTACCGCCACCGCCGACCTCTCCCGCGCCACGATGGGCCAGCTGGCCGCGACCGCCCGCGTGCCGGGGGTGCTCGCCGCGGCCGGGCCCTTCGCCGAGACGGCCATCGGCCGGCCGGGCACACCGGTCACGGCGCGGCTGGGCGGTCCGGGCGGGACCCCGCTGGAGCCGATGACGCTGGCCGGGCGGGCTTCACCGGGCGGCCCGGTCGATGACGTCACGCTGGTCGCGGGCCACTGGGCCCGCCAGGCCGGGCAGATCGTGCTGCGGTTCGGCTACCAGGGCGGCCACGTACCGGTCGGCTCCGGGCTCACGCTCACCGGCCTGCCCGGAGCGCCGCGGCTCGAGGTGGTCGGGCTGGCCGTCTCGATCAGCGGGTCGGCCGACGCCTGGGTGGTCCCGGCCGAGGTCGCCCGGCTGCGCGTGCCGGGCACCCCCGCCGCCGCGCAGATGCTGTACCGGTTCGCCGGCCCGGCCACCTCCGCGGCCATCGGCGCCGACGCCGCCGCCGTGCGCGCGGCGCTGCCCGCGGGCGCGCTGACCGGTGCCCGGTCCTACCTGGCGGTCAAGGCCGCGGACACCGCTCGGGTCGAGGCGTACCTGCCGGTCCTGGTCGCCTGCGGGCTCGCCGGCCTGCTGCTGGCGCTGGTCGCGGTGGTCTACGCCGGGCTGGGCCTGGTGCCCGCGGCCGCCGGATGCCTGGCCGGCGTGCTTCTGGGCAACCTGCTGGCCCGGCCGCTGCTGGCGGGCGCGGCATACACCTTCGGGCCCGGGGTGCTGGGCGTGCCCGCCTGGGTGGACGTGGACGTGGCGGTGGTGGTGTTCGGCCTGACCGTACTGGCGGCGCTGGCCCCCGCCCGGTGGCTGACGCGCGTCCCGTGGCTGACCCGCGTCCCGTAGAGTTGACGCGGAGGCGTCTGGGCACCTGGTGGTCCCCCTGGTCTTCAAAACCATCGGACGGCGCGCTGCGCCGTCGGCGGGTTCGATTCCCGTCCGCCTCCGCCACGTACGCTCCCGGTCTGCGCGAGCAGGGCGCTAGCCGGCCAGCTCGACCGTCACGCCGAGCCGTTTGGCCAGCAGCGCGGCGCGCTCCCGCTCCCCGGCGCCGAACGTACCAGCGGCCCGGGCGAAGCGGACGTGGTGCAGCGCCCCGCCGCGGGGCAGGCCGTCCCGGCGGACCAGGCGGAGCCGTCGGCCGCCAGGCCAGGTCAGCTCGACGGCGTCCTCGGTTCCGGAGGCGAGCTGGCCGGCCAGGGCCTCGCGGAACAGCCGCGTCGCGCCGTCGAGATCGCTGACGTGGTGTTCGATCAGCTCGAAGCGGGCCGGCGGTCCGGGCTCGGGCAGTTCGCGCGGCGCGGGCGTGTCCGGTTCACCGTCCTGCTGGGCCACCTGGATGACGATGCCGTGGGCGCTGCGCGGGTGCAGGAATGCCTCCTTCCAGTGCGGGTTGTCCAGGTTGATCCCGACGGGCTCGATGCCGAGGGCCCGGATGCGGCTCAGGGTGGCCTTGATGTCGCTGACGATGAAGTTGAAATGGTGCGGGCCGGCGCCGTGATCGGCCAGGAAGCGTTCTAGGAAGGCCGCGTCCGGCCCGGCGGTCGGGGTCAGCATCTCGATCTTCGGTCCCGCGGCGTAGCTCAGCTGACCCCACCAGAAGCCGGGAGAATCGTCTCCGTAGACCCACGTTCCGCCCAGGATCCCGCCGAACAGATCCCAGCCGTCAGTCAGCGCCGAGGTGCCGATGGCGAGGTGATCGAGGATGGCGCTCATAAGGCCTCCGGTGATCGCAGGACAGGATGACGCTACCGGGTAGCGTCCCTGACATGAGCATGGGTGGCCTCGACCCGCGGCGTAGCCTCGCGGAGAACTACCGGATGTTCGGCCGGGAGGCGCGCGGCCGCTCCGAGCTGTACGAGACGCTGGCCGCGTCGGTCGCCGGCGACGCGGAGATCATGGGGTTCGTCGGCGCGCTGCCGCGGGCCAAGCAGCAACCTAACCTGCTGTTCGCGGCGGCCAGGTACCTGCTGGACGGCCCGCCCAGCCTCGGCGCGCTGCGGACGCTGGTCCGGCGGCACGGGAGCGACCTGTCCGCGGTGATGCTGACCCGGCGCACCCAGACCAACGAGCCCGCCCGCTGCGCCACCCTGCTGCCCGCCCTGGCCCTGCTGACCGGGCCGCTGGCGCTGATCGAGGTGGGCGCCAGCGCCGGCCTGACCCTGCTGTTCGACCGGTACTCCTACGACTATGACGGCTACCTGATCGCTGGAACGGACCCGGACGCGCCGACGCTGCGCTGTGACCTGCACGGCCCGGTGCCGCGCCCGTCCCGGGTTCCGGACATCGCCTGGCGGGCCGGGCTCGACCTCAACCCGCTGGATGTCACGAGCGATGACGACATGCGCTGGCTGTCCTGCCTGGTCTGGCCCGGGGAGGCCGACCGCGAGGACCGGCTCGCCGCCGCGGTGGCGGCCGCCCGTCGCGACCCGCCGCCGGTGCACCGCGGCGATCTGCTGACCGACCTGCCCGCGCTGGCCGCCCAGGCTCCGGCCGGAGCCACCCTGGTCGTCTACCACTCGGCGGTGCTGGCCTATGTCGCGGCGCGGGACCGCGAGCGTTTCGCCCGCTCGGTCGGCGATCTGGCGGCCGTCTGGCTATCCAACGAGGCCCCCGGGGTGGTGCCCAGCCTGGGGTACACCGACCCCCGGGAAGGGACGTTCGTGCTCGGCCAGGACGGCCGGACGCCGCTGGCCTTCACCGACGGGCACGGCACCTGGCTGCACTGGCTGGACGGGGCGGGCGGATAGCGGCCTGGCGTTCGCCTTCGTGCGGGCTAGGCTGGGCCCGTCTCCGGATCCACGCCCAGGTGACGCTGCAGGAACCGCGCCTGATGCCGTACCAGGCTCTCGGCGATCGGCCCGCTCGGCGCCTGGTGCCCGACGCCGGGCAGCAGCAGCACCTCGTGCGGCCGCTCGGCGGCCAGCAGCGCGCTGGACAGGCGCAGCGTGTGCGCCGGGAAGACGTTGGTATCGGCCAGGCCGTGGATCAGCAGCAACGGCCTGGTCAGCTTGGGCGCCGCCCGGATCAGGGACATCGCCTCGTAGCGCTCGGGGAACTGATCGGGATGGCCGAGGAACCGCTCCCGCCAGTACGCGTTGTACATCCGCTGATCGCTGATGCCCGCTCCGGCCACCGCGACGTGGAAGACATCTGGCCGGTGCAGCACGGCCCAGGTGGCGAGCGAGCCGCCGAACGACCAGCCGCGGATGCCCACCCGGCCCGGATCCAGGTCGGGATGCAGGCGCGCGGCCTCTTGGACCGCGGTCACCTGATCCTGCAGCACCGGCCCGTACACGTCGCCATGGACCTCGTGTTCCCAGGCGGGCCCGCGCCCGGGTGTGCCGCTCCCGTCCGCGACCAGCACCGCGAAGCCCTGCTCGGCGAGCCACTGGGGCATCAGGAACCGCCAGTCCAGCTCGGCCGTGACCCGCTGCGAGCCCGCCCCGCCGTACGGGTCGGCCAGGATCGGAAGCCGGCCCTGTCCTGGCCGGTGCCAGGACGGCAGGTACAGCACCGCCCGCAGCTCACGCCGTCCGAGCACGAGCCGGGTCACGTGCACGTCGAGCACCGGGCGTTCGCCGCGGCAGGCGAGGGGAACGCCGGCTTTGCCGTCCCGCACGACCACCGTCCGCCCGCCGGGCCGGTCCGCGCCCCGCTCGACCCGAACCAGGGTCCCGGCGCGGCGCACGCCGTCGTGGACCGCCGGTTCGGTGGTCAGCTGGCGGACGCCGTCGCCGGCCCGGTAGGTCCACAGGTGGGTCTCGGTCGGCTCGGCCGACGCAGTGAACAGCACCTCCTCGCCGTCCACGCCGAGCACCGCCCTGAGCTGCAGGCCTGCCGGGGTGACCGGGACGCCGTCCACGGTCAGGTACCGGGTACCGTCCCGGTCGGCGTGTGACACCAGAGTCCCGCGGGCGGTGCGGGCGGGGGAGCCCGGGACCAGCAGCACCCAGCACTCCTCACGCTGCTCGTGCAGCACGGTGGTCTCGCCAGTGGCCGGGTCGATGCTGAGGAACCGGACGGTGCGCTGGTCGCGCGACTGCACGACGGCGTAGGGACCGTGGGCGTCCCAGCCGGCGCCCGGCACGTACTCGAAGGCGTCCCGGTCCCAGCGGGCCTGCGTCCGCGTGCCGTCCAGTCCCGCGATCCACAGCGTGACGTCGGCGTTGGCGGTGCCGGCCGCCGGGTAGCGCACCGCCCGCGGCGGACGACCGGGCTCGGCCGGGTCGCCGACGTGCCAGCGCTGGACGCCCGCGGAGTCCACCCGTGCCACCAGCAGCCGGGCGCCATCCGGTGCCCACCAGTACCCCCGCAGGCCCCCCAGCCCGGCATAGCCGGTGTGCTCGGCGATGCCGAACGTGACGTCGGGCTGGTCCGCGGCCGCGATCACCCGGTCCCCGGTCCCGTCCGCCTCGATGACCCGCAGCGCGCCGTCACAGACGTAGGCGATGTGCCGGCTGGCCGGATCCGGGCGCGGATCGGTCACCGGGCCCGGCACGGGCAGGCGGCGGGCCAGGCCGTCGGCCACGTGCACCGTCCACAACCCGCCGGCCAGGGCGAAGGCGGCCAGCCCGGAGGCCTGGTCGACGGCGTAGGCACCGATGCCATCGCCCGGCCCGGCCGGCTCTCCGGCCAGCAGCTCGGCGGGATCGGCCAGCAGTCGCTCCGTCCCGGAATCCAGGTCCACCGCCCACAGGCAGGCTACCGGATCATCTCCCGCCCGGGTGCGCAGGAACAGCACCTCCGCCCCGTCCGGTCCCACCGTGAACTGGCCGGGAACGCCCAGGGTGAAACGCCGCGTCCGGGCGATCTGCGCGGGCAGCGACACCGTTGTCATGTCCGACACACTGGCACAGCAAGGCACGAGGCTGCACTGGTTTTCGATGGGCATCGGGTCATGGCGTCGCATCGGCGCGGTGCTTTGCATGATCGCGAAGGGTTTGCCCCCGGAAAACGGGGCTGAAGTCTTCGCGATCATGGAAAACCCGGGGCTTCAGACCCAGGCGCACAGACCCAGCCGCAGCCGGTCGCTACGCCCCGGTTTGACATCGAGCATGATGCTAATCAAACTAGCACCATGAGCTTGATCATGGCGCCAGCGGTCAAGCGCTCGCCGGCCGAGGACATGGCGGCCGAGGACATGGCGGCCGAGGACATGGCGGCCGAGGACATGGCGGCCGAGGCCCTGATCGCCGAGGCACGCGCGCACGCGCGGCGCCGGCGAGTGAAGATCGCGGTGGCGATGGTCGCCCTGGCCGTTGCCGCCGCGGCCGCGGTGCTGATCGGCCGGGCAGCGGTCGGCTCGCACGGCACGGCCCACCGCGGTCCGCAGTCGGCCGCGCCAGCGGCCGCGACGGGAATCGTCACCGGGCACCTGGCGGCTTGTTTCGGCATCCGGCCGAAGGACCCCGCGCAGGCGATCACACCCGGTACGGTGGTCGCCTTCCGGGGCCGGGTCACCTACCGGCAGGTCGCGCCGGGAAGCTGGCGGGCCGAATTCCCGAAGGGACCCGTCGTCGCGAGCCAGCACATCAGCAACAACCAGGACCAGGCATTCCGCCTCGCGCTGTCCCCCGGGCACTACGTGATCGCAGGTCACTACGACGAGAACCCGGCGGGCATCTACGCGCCGTTCACCGAGGTGACGGTCACCACGGGCGCGACCATCCGTGTGGACCTACCGAACCCTTGTATGTAAGTCGATATCGCGTGGTCGGCTGAACGCGGCTAGCCGCGTTCAGCCTGAGATGCGGTCGCGGCCAGGGCGCCGGCCGCCCCGGCCAGCGCAGCGCCGCCCGCCGAGGCTACGACCAGCCACCGGGTGAACCTCGGCAGCTCGCGCCACGACGCCAGGGTCGCCGCCACGTCCAGCGCGTCGGACAAGGCACCCGCGCCGACCCAGGCCCGGGCCGGCCCAGCGGCGGCCGCCGGACCCTGCAAGGCGGCCAGCGCGCCGAGCCCCAGGGCCAGGTCCCGCGCGCCCAGCGCGCGGCCGAACACCCGGGCCGCCACGTTATCGGCCGCCGCGCCCACCCACGGACGGGCCGGGACCGCGGGCCAGGCCAGGGCGGTCACGCCGATCGCCACCCGCCCGGCCGCCACCGCCGTGGCCCCGCGCCGCAGCAGCGACGGGAAGTCAGTCGAGGTCGAGGTCACCTGCGCTCCTTCCGGGCTGCCGTCACCGGCGGCCCGCCTGATGGATGATCCAGACATTGGGCTCCCAGTACTCGCCGAGGTCGCGCTCCCGGTCGATGCGCACCGTGGCCAGGCCGGCCGGGAACACGTAGTCCCCGGTCTCCGGGAACGCCATGCGCGTCCAGGTTTCCCACTCGCCGACCGTACCGGTGATGTGCAGGGACCGGGGAATGGCCGGCCGGATCCGGGCGGCCAGGGTCGCGTCGATGCCCGGCCCGATGCCCTCGTCAGTGCCGTCCCAGGCCAGCGGGATGGTATGGCCCTCGGGCCGGTCGCTGTAACGCACTACCTGCGGGTCCACCCCCTCAGTATCCGCTGTAGCGTGCCGGAATGAATATCTCGCTCAGCGACGCCGCCCAGGCTCTCCTGGCCGGGAAGAACTACGCGGTCCTGGCCACGGTCAACCCCGACGGCAGCCCGCACACGTCGGTCATGTGGGTGGGCCGGGATGGCAACGACCTGCTGTTCTCGACCGTGGAGGGCCGCGTCAAGCATCGCAACATGCTGCGCGACCCCCGCGTCAGCGTGACCGTGATCGACTCCGCGGACCCCGAGAACTACGTCGAGTTGCGCGGCCAGGTGTCGATGACGCCCGACGTCGGCCGGGCGCTCGACACCCAGCTGTCGTGGAAGTACGACGGCCGCGATCCCGGGGAGGACCGGCCGGGCGCGGTCCGCGTGGTGGTCCGGATGGTGGTCGAGAAGGCCACCGGGCACCAGCGAGCCGCGAACCGCTTACCGCCGTCGGGCGCACCGGAACATCGCCGAGATTGATGTTGTTCATGGGGCATGATCGAGGACGGGTTTGCCGAGCTGGTCGGCGCTCAGCGCCGGGGCGTGCTGGTCACTCTCCGGAAGGACGGGTGGCCGCAGCTCTCCAACGTGAACTATGCCTGGGATGCCGGAACCCAGACCATCCGGATCTCCACCACCGACGACCGGGCCAAGACGGCCAACCTGCGCCGCGACCCGCGGGCCAGTTTCCACGTCACCAGCGGTGACTTCTGGTCCTATGTCGTGGTCGACGGGCACGCCGAACTGTCCGCGGTGGCCCGCGATCCGCACGACGCGGCCGTCGAGGAGCTGATCGACTTGTACCGCGCGGTGCAGGGCGAGCACCCCGACTGGGACGACTACCGGGCGGCCATGGTGCGCGACAAGCGCCTGGTGGTCAGCATCCACGCCGAACGCGCCTACGGCATGGTCCGCCGGTAAGCACCAGCTACGGCTGATGGTGCGCATAGGCTAAGACGATGCTGGCTGACTCCTACGGACGGGTCGCAACCGATCTGCGCGTATCGCTCACCGATCGGTGCAACCTGCGGTGCGCGTACTGCATGCCGCCCGAGGGACTCGACTGGCTGCCCTCGCCCGAGCTGCTCACCGACGACGAGGTGGTCCGGCTGATCCGGGTCGCGGTCGAGCTGCTCGGCGTCCGCGAGGTCAGGTTCACCGGAGGCGAGCCGCTGCTGCGCCGCGGCCTGCCCGGCATCGTGGCGCGGACCGCGGCGCTGGACCCGCGTCCGGAGATCTCGCTCACCACCAACGCGATCGGCCTCGCCCGCACCGCCACGGCGCTGCACACGGCCGGGCTGGACCGGATCAACGTGTCCCTGGACACGCTGCGGCCGGAGACCTTCCGCAAGCTGGCCCGCCGCGACCGGCTGCCCGACGTGCTGGACGGGCTGGCCGCCGCGGCCGAAGCGGGCCTCACCCCGGTCAAGGTCAACGCGGTCCTGATGCGCGACCTCAACGACGACGAGGCCGTGCCGCTGCTGCGGTACTGCCTCGATCACGGCTACGAGCTGCGCTTCATCGAGCAGATGCCGCTTGATGCCCAGCACGGCTGGAAGCGCGCCGAGATGGTGACCGCGGAAGAGATCCTGGCCGTCCTCGGCCGCGAGTTCAGCCTTACCCCCGACGACCCGAACCGGCGCGGCTCGGCGCCCGCCGAGGCATTCCTGGTGGACGGCGGGCCGGCCGGGGTGGGCGTGATCGCGTCGGTGACCCGCCCGTTCTGCGGCAACTGCGACCGGGTCCGGCTGACCGCCGACGGCCAGGTGCGCAACTGCCTGTTCGCCCGGACCGAAAGCGACCTGCGCGGCCCGCTGCGCGCAGGCGCGAGCGACGCCGACCTCGCGGACCGCTGGCGGCGCGCGGTCGCGGTGAAGCTCCCCGGCCACGGCATCAACGACCCGTCCTTCCTGCAGCCCGACCGTCCGATGTCCGCCATCGGCGGCTGACCAGCGGTTATCGGCCGCACGCACCCCCGGTCCGTTCGGCCTAAATATCGCCCGGACGGTAGGCGGGCCCGTGCGCGTCGTCGCAGTGCGGCTCGGCCTCGGGGATACCAGGCGCCGCGGCGGCCGGGCCGGCGGCCGAGACCGCGTGGTCGACCTGGAGCGTCGCGTGGGTGATCCCGTACTCACGGGACAGGAACGTCTCGAGGTCGGCCCGGACCGCGTGACAGTCCGCGCCCGGCGCGACCAGCACGTGCGCGGAGGCCGCGGGCAGGCCCGAGGTAATCTCCCAGATGTGCAGGTCATGGACCTCGCAGACCAGCGGCCGGCCCGCCATTGCCGCCCCTACGGCGGCGGGTGACAGCCCGGCGGGCGCGGCCTCGAGGAAGATCCGCCCGGAATCCTTGAGCAGCCCGTATCCCGCGTATAGCATCAGCGCCACCACGACCAGGGTGGCGATCGCGTCGGCCCGGTCGAATCCGGTGGCCAGGATGATCAACCCGGCCACCGCGGTGGCGATGAACGCGTACAGATCGGTGAGCACATGCTGGAAGGCGCCCGCCAGGTTCAGGTTCCGCGGCTGCCCGCGACCCCCGGCCCGCGCGATGAGCATGGTCGCGGCGACGTTGACCGCTATGCCGGCCAGGGCGACGCCGAGCACCGTCCCGCCGGTCACCGCGGGCGGCGTCACGAGCCGGCGGATCGCCGTGTAGCCGAGCCAGATC
>Ga0209168_10001471_pt1 | contig 18430 bp, 14 predicted proteins | sample Coa_R1_FD_187156 | JGI IMG/M metagenome (GOLD analysis project Ga0209168, IMG submission 187156) | Surface soil microbial communities from Centralia Pennsylvania, which are recovering from an underground coalmine fire - Coalmine... | ecosystem: Environmental > Terrestrial > Soil > Unclassified ... | reverse complement strand
AGATTTCATAGTAAAGCTGCTGGTTTGGGCGGGCGCTGCCGGGGTACTCGGCAAGACACGAACGCTTTTAGCGGGGACGACAGATTCGGCCGGGCCGTTATTGCACCGTACGCTGGGAAAGACCGGAATCACGCTGCCGATCGTCAGCATGGGCGTGATGAACGCAGATGTTCCCGGCTTGATCCGTAGATCGTATGAGCTTGGGATCCGGCATTTCGATACTGCAGCCGTCTATCAGAACGGTCGGAACGAAGAGATGGTTGGGCGGATGATCAAGGAAATGGGTGTGCGCGATCATGTGATCATCTCGACAAAGCAGGGAATGCGCGGGCACAAATCTAATGTAGCGGAGGCGAAGAAGCACTTCACGGAGGGAGTTGAACTCAGTCTGCAGCGTCTGCAGATGGATCACGTTGACATGCTTTACTACCATGGCGTTGATTCAGTTGAGGAAGCACGATTTGAAGGGCCACTTGAAGCTCTGCAGGCTCTTAAAAAAGATGGAAAGACGCGGTTCATCGGCATCTCGACTCACAAAACAGTGCCCGTACTGAGCGAAGCAATACGGCTCAACATGTTCGATGTCGCGCTGGTGATGTTCAATTACACCATGGCGCGCGATGAGGAGATGTTGAAGACCATCGAGCGGGCGGCGAATAGTGGAATTGGAATTGTTGCCATGAAAACCCAAGCCGGTGGCACGGTAAGACCGGACACGAAGCTTCCCAAGTTGCTTCCCGTTTTCAGCCAGACGGCATTGCTGAAGTGGACGTTGAATCACGAGTTCGTGACGACGGCGATCCCCGGATTCAGCACTTATGAACATCTGGAACAGGATTTCACTGTCGCAAGGAATCTGGCATATACAGAAGACGAAAAAGCGTTTCTGGGCGACAAGAGTTTTTCCGCATCGGCGGAGTTTTGTCAACAGTGTGGAGAATGCCGCGAGGATTGCGCGAACCGGGTGAATATCCCTGCGCTGATGCGTGCGCACATGTACGCGGCGCAATATCGGAACACGTCCCTGGCAGGCCAAACGCTGGCAGCTCTGGGAAGCACTGAAGGATTGGACGTGTGCCGCAAATGCGATTCCTGCACTGCTAAGTGCAGGAATACAGTGCAAATTGCCAGAAAGATCACGCAGCTGAAAACAATGATTGCTTAAGCTCGTCAGTTGTCGAAAAAGGACCCCCGCCGGACGGCGTCCCGCCATTCGCGTGCCAGCTCGCCCGGAGTTCCGCGTGACTCAGTGGCACATCTGCCGTTTCCGTCACATTCACCTGTGATTTTGGTCACTGATGGCCTGTCGGGAATCAAGCATAAACGTATCGTTCCTTTGGAGTGGACTGACCACTTGACCGGAAAGGTCCACCCACGGAGGTGCGGCAGACTGTGCGGGATTTCTGATCGCAAGCTCAAGAATTTGTAACGGCATTTTATTTCCTTCCAGAACATCCCTGACAGCCCTACCGAAATCGCCAGAATCGCAAACGAGGAAGCGGGAAGAGCGGTACACCATTTGGGGGCTCTTCTTCTCGGAAGCGAGTACTCGAATCACTGATCGCTACGGTGCCAGGGAGACTGTCTATGCCGACAGGCGAGAAGCAGACAATCGCAACACATCTCAAGAATAGCGGCGTGTCGCGTCGCAATTTTCTACAGCTCTGTTCAAAAATCATCGTGGCTGCTCCGATCGGTTTGAGCCTAACCAGCCACCGCACCGCGGCACAGGTGGCCAAACTCGTGGGCAAGGCACGGCGTCCATCTGTCATTTGGCTTCATTTTCAGGACTGCACGGGATGCACCGAGACCCTGCTGCGCACCTCTGCGCCGGACGTGGCTCACCTGATTCTCGACGTGATCTCGCTCGATTACCACGAGACGCTAATGGCTGCATCAGGCGCGCAGGCAGAAGCGGCGCTGAAGTCCGCGATGGAGGAGAACGCCGGTAAATATGTGCTGGTGGTCGAGGGAGCAATACCCACGCGCGATGACGGTGTTTATATGGAATTGGCGGGTCGGCCGGCGATTCAGGTGATTAAAGAAGTTGCGTCACAAGCAGCGGCGGTAATCGCGATGGGTTCGTGCGCGTCGTGGGGCGGAGTTCCTTCGGCAGATCCGAATCCGACGGGAGCGGTTGGCGCCGATTCCGTTATCTCGGGAAAACCGATCGTTAATCTTCCGGGCTGCCCTCCGAACCCCTACAACTTGCTGGCGGTCGTGCTTGAGTACGTAACCATGGGGCGCCTTCCCGCCCTGGATCAGTATGGCCGTCCAAAGTTCGCATATGACCGGGTGATCCATGAGAACTGCCCGAGACGCGCGCACTTTGACGCGGGCCGTTTCGCGGCGTCGTTTGGCGACGAGGGGCACCGAAAAGGCTGGTGCTTATACAAGCTAGGCTGCAAGGGTCCAGTCACACACGCATCATGCGCATCGCGGCACTTCAACGAAGTTCCGGGTGTGTGGCCGATTGGAACGGGAGTTCCCTGCATGGGCTGTACAGAAAAGGGAGTCGTGTGGCAGATGGGAACGTTCCAGACGGTCCCAATTCATCTGGCAACTCCCCCGGAAACATATCCGCCGATTTACAGCACGGCGGGGGCCCTCCGGGTCGGAGCTGCTGGGCTGGTGGGAGCAATTGGTGGAGCTGTGGGAGGCGCAGCCTGGGTGGCGTCCCAGCGTTTCCACAGCAGTATGGAGGCTGGAGTCACGCGTATTGCAGTGGATCGGGCGCACGCCGAAAGAGCGAAGGCCGCGGCAGAAAAGCCGGCGGTGCAGAAAGAGGAGTAACGTGGCCATCACTCGGCGACAACTCTTTGCAGGAATCGCGAAAGCGGGCGTACCAACCGCGATTGCGGTCACAGTCGGTACCGATGTGCTGCAGGCCGGCGAAAAGATCCCGGTACCGAACGCCGCGGTCGGATTGCTGTATGACGCCAGCGTGTGCATCGGATGCAAGGCGTGCGTGGCGGCCTGCGCCGAGGCGAACAACACTCCACCGGATACGCGCGGAGACGGTCTACACCAAGCACCCTCGGACCTGAACGATCTGACCCGCAATGTGATCAAGCTTTACAAGGAAGAAAATGGCCCGGTCTTCTCCTTTGTAAAACGCCAGTGCATGCACTGTCTGGATCCGGCCTGCGCCGCGGGTTGTCCATTCCAGGCGCTGCACAAGGATCCGGAGAGCGGGATCGTGAGCTGGAAGGAGGAGGCGTGCATTGGCTGTCGTTATTGCACGATCACTTGCCCTTATCACATACCGCGATTCCAGTGGAAAGGCTTCAATCCACGGGTGACGAAGTGTGAATTGTGCAGCGACCGCCTGCAACAAGGATTGAAGCCGGGATGCACAACTGTCTGCCCGACGGGTGCTGTGATCTTTGGACCGCGCTCGGTACTGCTGCTGGAAGCGAAGCAGAGGATCGCGAACAGCCCCGGTCGCTATTACCAGAACCGCGTGTACGGCGAGACGGACAACGGCGGCACCCAGGCCCTGTACTTGTCACGCGTGCCATTTGAAAAACTCGGCCTGCCGGAACTTGGGCCCGAGTCAGTCCCGGCGAAGACTTTGCGTTGGCAGAGGCGCTTCTACCAGTACTTCGCATTGCCCGCCGTCCTGTACGCAGGGCTGGTGCAAGTGATTCGTAAGAATCTGAGCGGCCATGAAAAAGAGGCGCATGAGCGCGAGAAAGAAACCGGATTGAGGGCTCAACTATGAGCACCGCAGCCATAGAAATCAATGGCCCGCGCAAGGGTCGATGGGAACGGAACGTACCTGTTTTCGGATTTCCGGTGGTCAATAAGTTTTTTCTGCTGCTGCTCGCCCTAGTGCTGGTTGCGTTTCTGCTGACTGCCTATCGGGAACTGGCGGGCCTTGGACCTGTCAGTGGCATGAATGACGCGTACGGCTGGGGGATCTGGAAAACCTTCAATGTGATGGTGCTGACTGCCCTCGGTTCGGGAGCGTTTGCGGTAGGAATCGCGGCGTGGGTGTTCCGGAGAAAGCGACTTCATTCGCTCATGCGAATGGCGCTGCTCACCAGTTTCTTGGCGTATGCCTGCGGATTGATGCTGCTCGGCATCGACGCTGGACGTCCATGGAACTTCTACTGGATCGTTTTTCCGTGGAAGTGGAATATGCATTCCCCACTCGCGGAAGTCGCGATCTGCATGTCGATCTACGCGATGATCCCTCTGGCGGTCGAAAACATTCCGCCCGTGCTCGAGAGGCTGTGGTATTTCGATTCGCGTTTGCGGCCTGGCGTCGAACTAATCGAAAAAAGGCTGCACTACTTCTTTCCGTGGATTATTGCAGCGGCATATCTGCTGCCTGGAATGCACCAGTCGTCGCTAGGGGCCCTGATGTTGCTGGCTGGCGAGCGGGTACATCCACTGTGGCAAAGCCCGTGGTTGCCCCTGCTTTATCTAGGAGCAGCGACCTTTATGTCGTTTGGATGCGTGGCGGGAACCACGATGCTCTGTTGCCTGGTCTGGAAGCGGGCGATGGACATGGAAGTTCTGGACGAGGCCGCGCGAATTACAGCATGGCTGATCTTTGGCTGGTCCGCGCTGCGATTGCTGGACATTTTGTTACGGGGCGCTCTCGGAACAGCGTTCAAGTTCGACCGATTCGCAGGTGTGTTCTGGCTAGAGATGCTCTTGATTCTGGGCGGTGGTTGGCTGCTGCGACGGTCGCTGAAGAATCACGATCTCCAGCCGATGTTCGTGGGCTACATACTCAGTTCTACAGGCGGGATGATTTACCGCTTCAGTCCGACGACGCTGGCATTTCGGCCGAACCCGGAGGCTCTGTACTTCCCAGCAACCATCGAAATCCTAGTCTCACTCGGGTTCATTTCTCTCGGTGTTCTCGGCTTTCTAGTTGCAGTGAAGCGCTTGGCCATTCTTCCAGCGCCATTGAGCGAGTGGCATGACATGGCAAGTTACTTCCGGTTCCGGCGTCCTTACATCCGTTGGACCGGGTATTTCAAGTACGGGCATTTCGGCGAAGACGAAAAGCCGGCAGATTCCGAATAAGAGTAGGCACTTATGGCGAAACGAATCACCATTGATCCCATCACCCGAATCGAAGGACACCTCCGCATTGATGTCGAGGTCGAAAACAACGCGGTCAGCAACGCATGGGCTTCGTGCACCATGTGGCGCGGCATCGAGGAGATACTGCGCGGGCGCGATCCGCGGGATGCGTGGCTATTTACGCAGCGGTTTTGCGGTGTATGCACCACGGTGCACGCGATGGCCAGTGTGCGCTCGGTAGAGGACGCCCTTAAAGTCGAGATTCCGCTGAACGCGCAGTACATCCGCAACCTGATCCTGATTGCGCATGCGCTGCACGATCACATCGTGCACTTTTATCAACTGTCGGCGCTGGACTGGGTGGATGTGCTGCAGATTCCGAAGGCGGATCCGGCAGCGACGTCGAAGCTGGCAGAGAGTATCTCACCGTGGACGCGAAATTCGCGAAACGAGTTGAAGGCTGCACAGGATCGTGTCAATGCCGTAGCCGCGAGCGGTCAGCTTGGGATTTTTGCCAATGGTTACTGGGGACACCCAGCCATGCGGCTTTCGCCAGACGTGAATCTGCTGGCATTTTCCCACTATGTGCAGGCGCTCGAGTATCAACGGAAGGCGCTGCAGGTCGTGGGAATTCTGGGATCGAAGACTCCGCACATCCAGAATCTGACTGTCGGAGGCGTCTCCAACGCCATCGATCTAGACAGCCCTGCGGCGCTGGGCATGGACAAACTGGAGATGATCCGGTCGCTGCTGGCGGAAGTGACACAGTTCGTGCAGCAAGTGTATTTCGTGGATGTTTGCGCGGTGGCAGCGATGTATCCGGATTGGTTCAAGATCGGCAGCGGCGTGACAAACTATCTCGCCGTTCCCGATCTGCCGATCGACAGCAGAGGCTCGGCATACGATCTGCCCGGCGGCTATATTCGCAACGGCGATCTCGCGGGCGTGAACGGATTTCAAACAGCCTCGGATCAAGTGTTCCGGCAAGCGGTCACTGAAGACGTGGTCCACGCGTACTATCAGGGAGAAAAACCGCTGCACCCATGGGAAGGGGAGACTGAGCCTGCGTTTACCGGATGGGAAGGCGAACAGAAGTATTCGTGGGTCAAGGCACCCCGGTTCAATGGCGAGCCGATGCAAGTTGGACCTTTGGCACAAGTATTGATCGGGTACTCGCAGGGCCACGCACTGACGAAAAAGTACACCGACATGGCGATCGAAAAGATTGCCGCCATTGGTGGGGTTCGCGCGACCCCTGCAGCCCTACACTCTACGCTCGGACGTCACGCCGCCCGCGCCATTCGCGCCTGCATGCTGGCGGAACTCGCTCAGAAGCACTGGCAGTTGCTGGTGGACAACATCGCCAAAGGTGACTACAGCGTGTATAACGCACCGGTGCTGCCTTCGCATGAAGTACGCGGAGTGGGAACGCACGAGGCCCCGCGCGGAACCCTGTCGCACTGGGTTGTCATTAAAGACGAGAAAATCAAGAACTACCAGGCGGTAGTTCCGTCGACATGGAACGCCAGCCCGCGAGATCACGCCGGAGCGCATGGACCGTACGAGGCTTCTTTGCTGCACACGCCGCTGGCGAGGCCGGAAGAGCCGCTGGAAGTTCTGCGAACGGTACATTCGTTCGATCCCTGCATGGCATGCGCATGCCACGCGTTCGATCCCTCAGGGCGGAAAATTAGTACGGCGAAAATTCTGTGAACAGCATACTGATTGGCGGTATGGGGAACGTGTTGCTCGGAGATGATGGGCTCGGGCCGTATGTTCTGCGTCTCCTTGAATCTGAATACACCTTTGATGAGGAAATCGAGCTTGCCGATCTGGGCACGCCCGCGCTCGACCTCACGCACCGAATTGCCGGTCGGCGAGGAGTAATCCTTATCGACTGCATCGCATCCGAGGACCACGCGCCGGGTACGGTTTTGCTGTATGACAAGAAAGCTCTGTTGAGTGCAATTCCAGCGCAACGGCTCGATCCACATTCACCCGCATTGTCCGAGTGCCTCTTAACCGCCGAAATGCTTGGCGCTACGCCAGATCGTGTTTGGCTGGTGGGAGTCGTCGGAGCCAGCTTCGAGCCAGGCAAGACGCTTAGTTCAACGGTTCGGGCATCAATATGGAAAGTCGTTGATGCAGTGATCTACGAACTGAAACGACTTGGCGTGAAGGTCGAGAAGAAGCTGCACTCGGACAAACTCGGCGTGTGGTGGGCGGACGAAGACAGCCTTACTGTTGCAGAGCTGCCTTAACAGGCATTCTACCTCCAACGCTCAACAGCTTCCCACCAAATCAAGCGGATCCATTCATCTAAACAAGTTTTTGCCCACTGACGGTGAGCCCACCAGTGAGTGCCGAATTGCGCGTCGTCGTGGGCGGCGGCAACGGAGACAGTTTTGCCATGAAGTTCGTGGCGGAAGATACTGAGCGAGCGGCGGGTATGAAAATCGGAGGTTACGACGAGGACGCCCTTGGCGCGTTCATGAGCGAGGCATCTCGCAACGTCATGAGATTCCTCGAGAGTGGATAACCCTTCAATTGGACAAATGCCTACAGAGGCAGCTCGGGGCAGGTTACGAATATATCGTTCGGCCATATCAACCTGCATCGTGTCGTAGACCCTCGCTAGCGCTGGGACATCAATCAATACTCGGGGCGCAACACCTTGATAGTAAAGCTCGAGCGCACGCGCGGGCCGGCGGTCCGTTTCGCCGGCCAGGACAACAATTACGTCCGAAGGTTGAGGATCGTCGATGACCAGGATTCTGCCTGCGTTGAGACCAAAAAATGTGAGTCCTAGAAACAGCACAAGGAGGAACCAAATTCTTCTTAAAAGTGGAGTTTTCATCAAAATCGGTGTTTTCCTAACTTATCCCAGTTTGGACTTTGCGGTGATATGTACGGTGATGCCAACGAAGGCATGCTCGCGGTGCGTGCTAAAATTGCGCTTCCATGCTATTCATCTGACTTTTTTCCGGAAACCTCAATGACGACTTTTTCTGCCGCAGAACCATTTATCGAGCAATTCAAGGCAAAAATTCAGCAGCGCGAGGCTCGCGTAGGCATCATTGGGCTGGGGTATGTCGGCCTGCCGCTCGCGCTGTTGTACAGCGAGCAGAAGTTCCGAGTGACTGGATTCGACATCGACTCGCGGAAAGTCGAAACGCTGGCAAATGGCGGATCCTACATATACCGGATTTTGCCGGATGAGGTTCAAGCCGCCAAAGCGAGCGGATTCAACGCAACTTCAGATTATGCACGGATTTCCGACATGGACGCGGTCATTATCTGTGTCCCGACACCGCTCAACGAATATCACGAACCGGATCTGAGCTTTATCACCGATACGGCCCATTCCATCGCTCCTCATCTGCGGGCGGGGCAACTGGTGGTACTGGAGAGTACGACGTATCCGGGAACGACGGAAGAGGTGATGGTTCCGATTCTCGAGAAGGAGAACAAGAGCGGTCTGAAGGCTGCTCGCATCGCCGCGCTTACTGGAAAGGAATTCTTTGTGGCGTTTTCTCCGGAGCGGGAAGATCCCGGCAATACGACGGTGGCGCGCCGCGACATCCCCAAGGTAGTGGGGGGAGTGAACGCGCAGGCGTCTGCAATGGCAGCTGCGCTCTACGGTTCTATTTTCAATCGGACAGTCCCAGTCTCATCTCCGGCAGCCGCGGAGATGACCAAGTTGCTGGAAAATATTTATCGCTGCGTGAATATTGCCCTGGTGAATGAGTTGAAGTTGTTGTCACTGCGGATGGGCATCGATATCTGGGAAGTGATCGAGGCCGCGTCGACGAAACCGTTCGGCTTCCATGCTTTTTACCCGGGTCCCGGGCTGGGCGGACACTGCATTCCGGTCGATCCGTTCTACCTCTCTTGGAAAGCGAAAGAATGGGACTTTCGAACGCGGTTCATCGAACTGGCGGGCGAGATCAATACAAATATGCCCTACCACGTTCTGGCATCGGTGAGTTCTGCCTTGAATACGCAAAAGAAGTCGGTGAATGGCGCCCGAGTCCTGGTCCTCGGCGTAGCCTATAAGAAGGACATTGACGATCTGCGCGAATCGCCCTCACTCACGATCATCGAGCTTCTTCAGAAAGATGGTGCTCAGGTCAGCTATCACGATCCGTATTTTCCATTCATTGGGAAAGGGCGAAAATACGATCTGCAGATGAAGTGCTCCGATTTGAAAGACTTGGGGCAATACGACTGCGTGTTGATTGTCACGGACCATTCCGATTACGACTACCGTCAGATCGTTCAGGACGCGCAGTTAGTCGTCGACACGCGGAATGCTACACGAGGCATTGAAAGCTCAAAAATTGTGCGTTGCTGACAGCTTGAACTGGGTAGAACCATCTCAGGGCAATTCTGTACTTCCCGATGTAGGTTTTTCTCGACTATTCCCGAATCCGGCGCAACGAGGTGACGGGGATTCCCCTAAGGTATTGATTCTGCGCGGCCATCCCACACATTTTTCAATCCTTGAGTGGTCCGTCTCTTGCAGAAGGCAGCGGGGCTTTCTTTTTGGGCGTCGAGCCTGCCTCCCCAGGTTCATCGCACCTAATTCCAAGCCAATCGGCAACTTTTGGGCTAATATTCGGGTTAGCAACACTGCAGCAGTAAAAGGATATGACTCCGCAGTCTTTTGAAGGTTCTGTGTTGTTTTCAAGCCTCCCAAAGTGGAAGGCTCCATGGCCCGATTTCTTCCTGAGCTATGGTGTCCAGGCGGCGCTCATGGCCGTCTTCTTCTGGGTCCCGGTGCTGACCCCTCAAATTCTAGAATCAAAGAAGGACTATCACGCGATTGAACTGGTGCCGACGCCGGTGCCGGAGAATCATGAACCGCAACGTCAGCTGAAGCGCCCGATGCCGGCGAAACTTGATCCGATTGATCCTCCTGCTGCAGCACTTCGACTCACTGCCCCCCGGCCGCAACCTAAGCCGAGAATCGAAAATGCCCCAGCCCCTGAAGTGAAGATCTCCGCAAAGCTGGATCCAGTGCCGGCTCAGCTTGTGCCTGCCATCCCGAAGCAGATTGTGAGAACAAACCTGTTCTCGACAGGTAGCTCGGCGCCACAGACGATCGATCGTCCGGTGCAACAGGTTCAAACCGGGGGGTTCGGAGACCCAAACGGAGTTCCCGCAAGGACGGCGCAAGGTCGTGCGGTAACCATCGCGCAGGTGGGCGGATTTGATCTCCCACCTGGACCTGAATACGGAGATGGTCAGGGGGGCGCGAAGGGAGAGCGGGGCGTCGTGGCCAGCACGGGGTTTGGAAGTGGTGTTGCGACACCGAGCGCGCGATCTGCTGCCAACAGAACAGTTCGTGATGCGGGATTTGGCAACGGAGACGTCGCGGCCCCTCCGACCGTGCAGTCGCACATGGCAGGATCCGCGACAGCGAAAATTGTTCCGGCGGAGATTCTTTCGAAGCCCACTCCTACCTATACTGATGAAGCACGCGCGAAGCGTATTGAAGGCGAGGTGCTTCTCGAGGTTGTGTTTGAAGCGTCAGGAAAATTACGCGTCTTAAGAATTGTTCGCGGTTTGGGACACGGGCTGGACGATTCGGCCGTTCGGGCGGCGGAACAGATTCGATTCAAGCCAGCCCTGAAAGACGGCCAGCCTTCAGATTCGACGGCCGTCGTGCACATCATTTTCCAGTTGGCATGACCAACTCCCAGAAGGGTTTTATGCGTATGCTTCGTTTGAGTTCGTCGCTTCTCCCCGGCGTTCTCTTGCTCGCGTGCTGTGGTCCGGCACGCGGCCAGAGTTCCCCTGCTACGTCACCGTCAGCGTCGGGGTCAAGCCCGGCGTCCACCGGGACGCCGGCGCAGGACGCTGAAGCAACATCTTCCACAGCAGTGACCCTGAATGACGTAATGGATAGGGTCGTCGAACGCGAACATTACTTCATGGCACAGATGCGCCATATGCATCCGATGGTGGAAACATATTTGCAAAATCTTAAGGCAGATGCGAGCGGGGATACCTCGCCGGTGAAGGATCAGTATTTCCTAGGCCGGCTGGACATGACGGAAGGGACTGAGGATATCTCGTTTGTCGGCCAACCGGGCTTCGGGCACCGCATGCTTACCAAGCTGACAGGGGTCTATTCCCTACATTATCTCCCCATGGGATTTGCGCAAATGGTCGTGCTGGATAGCGATTTCCAGAAGCGATATTACAAGTTCACGTTTGTTCGGCGCGAATTTCTCGGTGAAGTTCGCTGCCTCGTTATCGATGTGCAGCCGCGCGAGGGCGAGAAGACCGTTCGTTTCCTGGGCCGGATATGGGTGGAGGATCAAGACTACAACATTGTGCGTTTCAACGGCACATATTATCCGCAGCCGAAGATCAATTTTTTCTTTCACTTCGACAGCTGGCGTTTGAACATGCGGCCGGGAACATGGCTGCCAGCATACGTCTATACGGAGGAGTCAAACCTCAAGACGGGGCTGAGCAAGACTCTTCATTTCAAGGCACAGACCCGGTTGTGGGCCTACGATCTGAAAGGGCTGGCGAAAAATGAGGAGTTTACGCAGATTCTGGTCGACTCTCCAGACTCGGTGAAGGATCAAAGCGATACGGCCGCGGATGCGACTCCGGTGATGGCTGAGCGCATGTGGGAGAAGCAGGCGGAAGAGAATGCGATAGAGCGTTTGCAGAAGATCGGTTTGCTGGCGCCTCCGGGCGAAGTCGATAAGATTCTTGCAACGGTCGTCAACAACCTTCTGGTCACGAACAATATTAATCTGCAAAGCGACTACCATTGCCGGGTTTTGCTTACCGCGCCACTCGAGTCTTTCACGATTGGGCATACGATTGTGATCAGCCGTGGCTTGCTGGATGTTCTGCCAGACGAAGCATCATTGGCGATGGTGCTGGCACACGAGGTGAGCCATATCGTACTCGGACACCGGTTTGATACGAAGCTGGCGTTCAATGACAAGCTCTTCTTTCCGGATCAAGAGTCTTTTCAGCGATTGGACTTCAAGAGAAGTCCGGCCGACGAAGAAGCGGCTGACGTGAAAGCCTTGGAGTTGCTGAAGAGCTCTCCTTATAAAGACAAACTCGGGAATGCGGGATTATTCCTGAAAGCGTTGCAGCAAAAGGCGCCAGATCTGCCGAACTTGATCCGTCCGCACCTGGGTGACCGGTTTGTGGGAGGAAAGTCGACGAGGATGGCCACGTTGCTGGCACAGGCTCCTGACTTAGATCCGAAGCGGCTCGATCAAATCGCAGCGCTGCCGCTCGGAGGCCGCGTCAAGGTGGATCCTTGGAGCGACCAAGTCGAGCTCTCGAAAGCGAAACCGGTAGCTCTGACCTCTGCGAGAGAGAAGATGGAGTTCGAGATCACGCCGTTCTTCCCATATCTGGCTCGCATCCCCACGGGCGGGGAAAAGGTGGCATCGAGGACATCAACTCCGGCAGGAAACACGGCGAAATAAGAGACGGGCGAAGACGGTTGATACGGAAAATAAGATAAAAAGCGGCGAGGCTCAGACTGGCCTCCCGCTTTATGATTTCTGCGAATGATCGGCGTCTTTACTGAATGGAACTGCCGACTTGCGAGAACACGTTGTTGGCATTCGATCCGATAAGGCGGATGGTGCCCACCACGATGACGAGAATCACAGCTAACATCACAGCGTATTCAGCAATGTCTTGTCCGCGGTCGTCGTTCCAAAGCTGCTGTAGATATTTTGCCACGGGGCTCCTCTTCTTCTACTTCTACCTCTACCTGTGTCCCCCAACTCGTCGGGGATAAAACAAGGCTCGTCCCAACGACGTACTACCCCCCAAGCTGTGAACCTTGGAAAACTATAATATCGAGGGAATCAGTAGCCAATGGCACATAAGTGCCACCAGGGCAAAAATAGTCACCACCGGATGGTGACCAGAGTCACGCGATACTTTTAAGCGGCAGCGCCTGATTCACGGCAAACAAGGCCAGTTCCAGGCGAGTTGAAACGCCCAGCTTGTCGAAAATGTTGCTGAGGTGATGTTTCACTGTGTCTTCGCTGATCTTGAAGTATTCGGCGATCTCCTTATTGGAGTAGCCGGCGACCACAGCGGAGACAATCTCCAGTTCGCGTGGGGTGAGGCCAAACTTTCTCTGACGGGCTTCGTCATGTGACGACTGCATCAGAGTACGCAGATACTGCACGAGATTGGAAACGCTTTCGCGACCGACCCAATATTCCCCCGCCATTACCGTCTGAATTGCCTTCAGCAATAACTGCGTGGCTGAATCCTTAAGAACGACGCCCCGCGCACCCAATTGCAATGCCTCTACAATCTGGCCCTTCTCAGCAGCCGCCGTCAGCAGAATGACACGAACGGGGGTCGAATTGGCGGGTACACTGAGCTCGCGAAGAGCCTCCAGGCCCGGATGCTTGGGCATGGCGAGATCCAGCAGGAGAATGTCAGGCTTCAACTGACGCGCGAGCTTCACCGCTTCGGAGCCGTCTGAGGCTTCGCCGATGACTTTCATCTCGGCCTCGGCCTCGAGCAGCCGGCGGAGACCATCGCGAAAAATAGGATGATCGTCGGCAATGACAAGGCGAACCTGCTGCGGCTTTCTAAAGTTCATGTAGCACAACCCCGTCCCGAGGCACAGTGACCTCTAATCGCGTTCCTTGACCGGGATTTGATTCTACCGTGAGTTCGCCGGCAATCAAACCGACACGTTCCTTGATGATCATCGGACCCTTTCCAGATTCGTTCATCTGCCTGTGATTGTAGCGGCCGGCGAAGGGAAATCCCTTGCCATCGTCTTCCACCGTCAGGCTCCAATTCTTGCCGCTGGAAGCCAGGCGTACGAGAGCATGACGCGCTCCACTATGTTTCCTAACATTGACTAGGCCTTCCTGAACAATGCGCAGAACTTCGCGGCAGACTCGCTGGGGCATGTCGAGTTCATCGAGGTCGGTGACAAAGCGCGCGTTGATGCCAGTTTCTCGCTGGAAACGCTCAACCGTGTCTTTGAGCACGCCTAATAGGCGTTGCGAATCGACGTCGATGGCCTTCATCTGCTGCATTAATTCACGCAGCTTCAGAACCTCTTCGCGAAGCAAGCTCTGGATCCGTCCGAGTTCTCCCCCCACGGGACGATTCTGTTCTACCTGCCTGCGCAAGACATCGACCTGCATCTCGACCGCAATCAGGGACTGCACGGCGCCATCATGGAGTTCGCGGGCGAAGCGCGCTCGCTCGGCAGCGGATGCGCGCCTGCGCAAACGATGCAGGAGATAGACATTGTAGATGGCCGGTCCGATTTGCCGAACCAGATCCAGGAAGAACCGAAGTTCCTCCTGCTTCTCGCTCGGCCATGTGGGATCGAAAAGGAAGACCCGGCCTCGCCATTCGCTTCCGAAGAGAAAAGCGACAGTGACGATGGAATTAAAAGGTTGCGCTTGCCGGAATTGCGAGATTGGCGATGGATCTGTGACCGGTACAGGATGACCGGACTGATCTAGAGCTAATGTTGTCCAGCGCTCTTTTTCGCACTTCGCGAAGCAAACGATGCCCGGAAAGTCATCCAGATAATTGGTGGCGCCACTCAGGCCTGATTCCAGCCATCGGAATTCAGTTCGTCCGCCGCCATTCCGATTGTTCAGTTCGCCCGCGAATGAACGCTTGCTGTGAATCTCCTGGGACAGAAGGAGCATTCGCGCAGCCCCGTACATCGCGGCAAACTCGCCGAAGATCTGCTCGATCGTCCCCGTCAGGCCCGCTTCCACGCGAACTTTGGACAGCATTTCTGTAATAACAGCTTTTTCGGCGCGGAGATGTTTTTGCTGCTCAGCCAGGTAACCGAGCAAAAGGCCCATTACGATCAGGTAAACGGACAGCATGAACAGCGGTTCAGGTTGAAACTCCTTCACATTGATGTGAAGACCTGTCATCGCGCGCAGAGGCAGCGATCCTTGCGGCCAGACGTGAAGTACGATCAGGCTTTCGATCCATAAAAGGGCCGCCTCTGCGGCAGCGGTGCCGAGTGTTTCGCGGAAGCCCCAGCGATAGGCGGCTGCAGCCAACGCGAAGAAGAAGAAAAGGAAAAACGGCGTTCTGGGACCTTCCGCGAAAATTGAGATGAGAGCGGGCCAGGCAATGTCACCGGCGTGCACGAGAAAGCGAAATGCCGAGGTGGACTGCTGCCGTCGGCGAAGCAACATCAGAATCAAGATGCCGTTCGCCATGTAAAAAACGAACAACCCATAAGCCGCCCAGGAGTGTCCCAGCACCTCGGTGGGGTCCATCCGGATAGCGACCAAGGTCGCGACCGCCAAAAAAACGCGTGCGATGGCGAGCCAGCGCTCTATGCGCCGGGTCTCGCCCGGGTCGGGCGGGATTCTCATTCTCCAAGATTGCCGATAGCGCTCTACTGCAGGTTTCACTGGGACCGATCTCCCGGGGGCGCACCGGGTTAACCCGCATATTATTGAATAGATGAGCGTATCGGGCAAGTCATCAAGTTAGCGAGGAAAGCAACATTGGAGTTGGGAGAGCTAGTCGTGGTTACTCCAGTAACCAACGCCTGTGCCCGTTGCCATCTAAAATGGCAGTGAGGAGTGTGTTTTTTGACAAAAGGCACCAAACTGTGGCTCGGTATGATTGCCGCGCTACTCGGGCTGCAGATCTTGGCGGCGGCGTTTCTGCACCGCTCATTCGCGCTAACCGCAGCAAGTGACATTGTCCAGTGTCTTTTGCTGCTTTCGGGAACTGCAGCCTTCGTTCCCCTGGTCCTGCGATCTGCGGGACGCATACGTCTTTTTTGGGTACTCATTACGCTAGGGCTGAGTTTTTGGCTGTCTTATCAGTTTTTCTGGACGTATTACGAACTGATTCTTCGGCGTGACGTTCCCGATCTATGTGCTTGGGACGTTGTACTCTTTCTGCACATCGCGCCGCTCATGGCGGCCTTGGCGTTGCGCCCGCATGTTCCAAGAGATGAGTATTCAGCGCGCGTGGGACGTCTGGATTTTGCTCTCCTCTTTTTGTGGTGGTTTTACCTGTACGTTCTGATTGTGATGCCCTGGCAGTACGTTATACCTGATATCACCACCTACAATCGCAATTTGAATGACGTATACCTTGCCGAAAAGGCAGCCTTCCTTTTGGGGTTGCTCGCTTGCTGGTTCACAAGCAAGGGGGAAGAGTGGCGAAGGTTCTATGCGTCCCTTTTCGGAATGAGCTTTTGCTATTCGGCTGCATCAACACTCGCCAACTGGGCGATTGGGCGAAAGACTTATTACAGCGGGAGTTTTTACGACATCCCTTTGGTGGCGGCCATGGCGAGCTTAACGTGGATTGGACTGCGCACCAGGGTCGAGAAACCGGATCGTGAAGTGTCTGAAACTTCGACAGTGTACGGTATTTGGGTCGCGCGTTGCGGCATGATCGCTGTGTTCTCACTGGCGTTATTTGCAGCTTGGGCGATCTCCGATGCGCACATCCCATCGAAGATAGGAGTTTTTCGGCTGGCGCTGACCCTCTTGGCAGCTTTTTGTATGGGAGTGATGGTGCTGCTCCGGCAACAGATGCTCGACCGTGAACTGATTCGCTTGTTAAGCCACTCACGCGAGTCGTTCGATAACCTGAAACGTCTTCAGGCACAGGTTTTGCAGTCCGAGAAGTTGGCATCGATCGGCCAGTTGGTCGGGGGCGTCGCGCACGAACTGAACAATCCGATTACGGCGATGTTGGGATATTCCGATTTACTACTGAATACACGGCTCACTGCGGAACAGCAGCCTCTCGCGATGAAAATCGGGCAGTGCGTTCGCCGGACGAAATCGCTGGTCGCTAGCCTCATCAGCTTTGCACGTCAGACACCTGCGGCCAAGACCCCTCTGGATCTGAACACTCTCGGGAGAACCGCAGTCAAGCTAACGCAGCCTCAGTGGCAGCCTCTGGGAATCGAAATTTGCGCGCAGCTTGACCGAGAACTACCTAAAGTACTGGGAGACTCAAATCAGCTTCTCCAAGTGTGCTTGCAAATGTTGGGAAACTGCGTGCATGTCCTCAGCGAACGTGGTGGCCGCACGTTAAATGTGACCACCGAGCGAGACGGCGGTGTGTGCATACTGCAATTTGCCACTGGCCCGATCGCGCAGACCAGCGGCGAAAATGCGTCATCCCCCATCGACCCGGAGGACAGCCTGGGTCTGGCTGCGTGTCAGGGAATTTTGCGCGAACATCGGGGTCATATCCAGCGTGAACGCGGTAAAGACGGGGCCCTTGTTTTCAGCGTTGAGATGCCTGCTGCGGAGACTGTTGCCACCAATCCCAAAGAAGCTACAGTGCCGGTGCTTTGGCAATCTCGACCGTACGCTTGAGTTGACCGCAAGCAGCGTAGATGTCACGTCCGCGAGGGCGACGTACAAATGTAGGGATGCCTCTTGCACGCAGGGTGTTTTGGAATAGCGTGACCTGGCCGGCTTCAGGTGTCGTAAAGTCAATTCCTGGGCCCGGATTCAGCGCAATCAAATTCACTTTGCAATGTATTCCTTGCAAGAGCGCGGCGACTTCCTGCGCGTTTCCGACCGCGTCATTCACGCCGCCGAGCAACACATATTCGAAGGTGACCCATTCCCGCGTGCGCAGCGGGTATGCTCTGGCCGCCGACAGCAGCATTTCCAGATTCCATTTCTTATTCAACGGCATCAGACGCGAACGCAGTTCATCGTTTGACGCGTTCAATGAAATAGCTAGTTTCGGCCGAATCAGTTCCCGTCCGAGGTCGTGAATGCGCGGGACGATTCCCGCCGTTGACACCGTCATCCGGCGCTCGGCAATGCCAACTTCCTGGACCAACAGACGCGCGGCTTTAACGAAGTTGTCATAGTTCAGCAACGGCTCACCCATCCCCATGAAAACCAAATTGATGCGGTCCTCTGGCGGTGAAACCTCCTGGTCTTTGAGCACAGCGCAGACTTGGCCTACAATCTCGCCGGCAGTCAAATTTCGCTTTACTCCCAGCAGAGCCGTCAGGCAGAACTGGCAATCTACGGCACATCCCACCTGGCTGGAAATACAGATGGTCGATCGGCCCGGATTCTGTCCCTGGCTCTTTTTCTGATCAGAACTGACGCCCTCCGCGAAGCGTTCCGCCTGCTCTCCAGCCTCGCTCCCGTCTCCGGCTTCGCCCCCATCGCCTTCTGGCATCCACACGGTCTCGACGCTCTGACCATCCGCAAAAGCCATTAGGTACCGCACCGTGCCATCCTGAGATAGAAATCGGTTTTCTATCCTCGGCAGGCCCACAGTGAAGCCCGTTTCAGCTAGCTTGGAACGCAATTCCCGTGGGATCGTGGAGATTTCCTCAACCGATCCAACACGCTGGCGGTAGATTGCCTCA
>Ga0209168_10001469_pt1 | contig 18433 bp, 13 predicted proteins | sample Coa_R1_FD_187156 | JGI IMG/M metagenome (GOLD analysis project Ga0209168, IMG submission 187156) | Surface soil microbial communities from Centralia Pennsylvania, which are recovering from an underground coalmine fire - Coalmine... | ecosystem: Environmental > Terrestrial > Soil > Unclassified ... | reverse complement strand
GCATTACAGCCTGCGTAGGCAATTCCTGCAGCTTCGCGGGGTCGTCTATCTGCAAATAAGCGAATAGCTGCAACGTTTCCTCCTCCAAAAATATCGAATATTCCCGGATACCGGCGTCGTGCAGCAGCAGCGCGGAGGACCCGTTGTAACGGCTGGTGGGCTGATTCTCGCCGCGACGAACGACAAGAAGTTGCGCGCCTACGATGCTGACACGGGCAAAGTGATCTGGGAAACCGATCTGCCGGCATCGGCTGAAGGTGTTCCGGCGGTGTATGAAATCAGCGGCCGGGAATACATCGCTTTGTGCGTGGCGGCGGGGAACGGCCCGGGAGCGTACATGACTTTCGCGCTTCCTCGTCGTTAAGTTCCGGATCGCAAATAAAGGTAGAAACCACGTAAAAGCGCCACCCGAAGGCCCGGAACGGCCGATGGATTCGATGCCGTAGGTTGCCTCAATCCACGACGATAACGCTCACAGGCAGGCGATGAGTACGGCAAGGACTGCGAAAACACTTTTCGCGTTCAAGAACTCTTAGCCAGGTACTCATTTGCGGCTTCCGCGGCCTTGCGTCCTTCCGCGATGGCCCACACTACCAGCGACTGTCCGCGACGCGCGTCGCCTGCCGCGAACACACCTGGTATCGAAGACTGGTAGTTCTCCGTAGCAATGTTGCCGCGCGGGTCCAACTGGATGCCTGCTTTTTCGATCAAACCGGATTTCACCGGTCCGGTGAATCCCATGGCGAGCAGCACCAGTTCGGCGTCCAGCGTGAACTCGCTGCCCTTGACCGGCGCGAACTTCGGCCCAGGTCCCACGCGCACGCCGTGAAGCTTCTTCACGTTTCCCTTCGCATCGCCTTCGAACTTGGTTGTGGCCATGGCCCATTCGCGCACACCGCCCTCTTCGTGCGAACTTTCGATGCGCAGTTGAAGCGGCCACATCGGCCAGGGTGTCGTCGGCGCGCGATCCTCGGGAGGCTTGGGGAGAATCTCGAACTGGTGAACGCTCGACGCTTTTTGACGGTGCGACGTGCCCAAGCAATCCGCTCCTGTATCACCGCCGCCGATGATGATCACGGGCTTACCGGTGGCCAGGATGGCTTTCGATTCATCTTCGGAATCGCCCTCGTTGCGTTTGTTCTGCTGCGTCAGGAAATCCATCGCGAAATGGATGCCTTTCAACTCGCGGCCGGGGACGGGAAGATCGCGAGGCTGCTCCGCACCCATCGCCAGGACGATGGCCTGATACTCGCGGCGCAGGTCATCGAGCGAAGTAATGTTCGCTTTGGTGATGAACTCGACGCCTTCGGCTTCCATCTGTTCCATGCGCCGGTCGATCCCTTGCTTCTCCATCTTGAAGTTCGGGATGCCGTAGCGCAGCAGACCGCCGATGCGATCGCTCTTTTCGAAAACCGTGACCCAATGTCCCGCGCGCGCTAATTGCTGTGCCGCGGCCAGGCCCGCCGGACCGGATCCCACCACAGCCACGCGCTTGCTGGTGCGGACGGCAGGAGGTTCGGGCACAATCCAGCCTTCCGCGAAAGCGTGATCGATGATGGTCCGCTCGATCACCTTGATGGTCACCGGCGGCTCATTGATGCCGAGCACGCACGCGGCTTCGCACGGGGCGGGGCAGATACGGCCGGTAAACTCCGGGAAATTGTTGGTCGAGTGCAGCACGCGTACCGCCGCATGCCAGCGGTCGCGATACACCAGATCGTTCCAGTCAGGAATGATGTTGTTCAGCGGGCAGCCGGTGTGGCAGAAGGGCACGCCGCAATCCATGCATCGGGCGCCCTGCGTGCGGACTTTTTCCAGTGGAAACTCTTTGTAAATCTCGAACCAATCGTTCACGCGCTCGTCGACTGGACGCCTCTCGGGGAGTTCCCGGGCGTACTCCATGAACCCGGTATTTTTACCCATGGGCAGCCGCCTTCTGACGTTCGACGCCCAGCACGCGCTTGTACTCATGCGGGAAAACTTTTACGAATTTCGGCACCAGCTCGTTGAAGTTATCAAGGACCCAGTTGGCGCGCGTGCTACCGGTTTCCTCGGCATGACGCGCGATCCAATAGCGCAGCGTCTCGACGTCCTCGGGTACGTCGACCTTTTCGAGATCGACGCTGGTGCGATTGCAGCGCGTTTTCCCGAACTCGCCGGTCTCATCCAGCACATAGGCGATCCCGCCCGACATGCCGGCCGCGAAGTTTTTCCCGGTATCGGCCAGGCAGATAACCAGGCCGCGGGTCATGTATTCGCAGCCGTGATCACCCAGGCCTTCGACCACCGCTGTCGCGCCGGAGTTGCGCACCGCGAAGCGCTCACCCGCGCGTCCGTTGAAGAACGCCTCGCCCGAGGTCGCTCCGTAGAGGACCACATTGCCGACCAGGATGTTCTGCTCAGGCTTGAAGGTCGAGCCCTTAGGAGGATAGACGATGATCTTTCCGCCGGAAAGCCCTTTGCCGACGTAGTCGTTGGAATCGCCTTCGAGCTCGAGAGTGACGCCACGTGCGAGAAACGCTCCCAGGCTTTGGCCGGCTGAACCTGAGAACTTGCAGTGGATGGTGCCGGGTTCGAGGCCCGCCGAGCCATACTTGCGGGCGATTTCGCCCGAGAGCATCGCGCCCACCGTGCGGTGGACGTTGCGGATGGGCAGCGAAATCTCGACGGGAGTTCCATTGTCGATGGCCGGCCGCGCGTGATCTATCAGCTTGGCATCCAGAGCCTGGTCGAGGCCGTGATCCTGCCCGATCATGCAGCGGCGCCCCACTCGCGAAGGAGCTTCGGGGTGGTACAGCAACTGCGAATAATCCAGGCCCTTGGCTTTCCAATGCTCGACGCCCAGGCGCAGGTCGAGCATGTCGGAGCGACCGATCATTTCGTCCATCTTTCGAAAGCCGAGTTTGGCCATCAGCTCGCGGAGCTGTTCGGCCACGAAGAAAAAGTAATTGATGACGTGCTCCGGCTTGCCCGCGAACTTCTTGCGCAGTGCCGGGTCCTGCGTAGCGATGCCGACGGGGCAAGTGTTCAGGTGGCACTTGCGCATCATGATGCATCCCAGCGCGACCAGTGGCGCGGTGGAGAAACCGAACTCTTCGGCGCCCAGGAGCGCGGCGATGGCCACGTCGCGGCCGGTCTTTAGTTTTCCGTCAGTTTGCACCGTGATGCGGCTGCGCAGGTCATTGAGCACCAATACCTGCTGCGTCTCGGCTAGGCCGAGTTCCCAGGGAGTGCCGGCATGCTTCAGAGAAGTTAGCGGCGACGCTCCCGTGCCGCCGTCGTGCCCGGCGATCAGAACCACGTCGGCGTGGGCCTTCGCCACGCCCGCCGCAACCGTGCCGACGCCCGATTCCGAAACCAACTTGACGGAGATCCTCGCCTGGGGATTGACGTTCTTCAGATCGTAAATCAACTGCGCGAGGTCCTCGATCGAATAGATATCGTGATGCGGCGGGGGCGAAATCAATCCCACGCCTGGAACCGAGTAACGCACCTTCGCGATGACCTCGTCCACTTTGTGGCCGGGAAGCTGGCCGCCCTCGCCGGGCTTGGCGCCTTGAGAAATCTTGATCTGCAGATCGTCGGCGTTGACCAGGTAATTCGCGGTGACGCCGAAGCGGCCGGAAGCCACTTGTTTGATGGAACTGCGGCGCCAGTCGCCATTCGCATCGTGTTTGAAGCGCTCTTCGTCCTCGCCGCCCTCTCCGGTGTTGGAGCGCCCGCCGATCCGGTTCATGGCGATCGCCAGCGTCTCGTGCGCTTCCTTGCTGATCGATCCGAACGACATCGCACCGGTAGCGAAGCGCTTGACGATTTCGGAGGCCGGCTCCACCTCGTCGAGCTTGACCGCTCGCTCCGGCTCGTGAAACACCATCAGCCCGCGCAATGTACACAGGTCTTTGTTCTGCTGGTCTACTAACGCGGCGTATTCCTGGAAGGTGGCATAACCTTCGTCGCGGCCTTTGTGAACCGCGTGCTGGAGCTTCGAAACCGTCAGCGGATTCACCAGGTGATATTCTCCGCCGACGCGATATTGATACGAGCCGCCGACGTCCAGCTCGGTTTCCGATTCCGAGGTGGGACGGAAAGCGTATGCGTGCTTGGTCTGGGCTTCGCGAGCCAGAACATCCAGGCCCACTCCTTCGATGCGCGAGGCCGTGCCGGTGAAGTACCGGTCGATCAATTCATGGTTGAGCCCGATAGCTTCGAAGATCTGCGCTCCGCGATAGCTCTGCAGCGTCGAAATGCCCATCTTCGAGATGACCTTTAGCAGGCCCTTGTTGATGGCCTTCTTGTAGTTCTTAAGCGCCGTCGGGAAGTCCACCGTCAGCAACCCTTTTTGCGACATGTCCTCCAGCGTTTCGATCGCCAGGTAGGGATTGATCGCGCTCGCGCCATAGCCCGTGAGCAGGGCGAAGTGCATCACCTCGCGGGGCTCGCCCGATTCGATGATTAGCGCCACTTGGGTGCGCTTGCGCTCGCGTACCAGGTGATTGTGCACGGCGGTCAGCGCCAGCAGGCTCGGAATCGGCGCCTTGTCTTTGTCGATTCCGCGGTCGGAAAGAATCAGCAGCCGGTAGCCGTCGCGAATCGAAAGACTCGCCCGCATGCACAGCTCGTCCAGCGCGTCTTCAAGCGCTTGAGCTCCGCCGGAAGGGTTGTACAACGCGCCCAACGTGGTGGCCAGGAAATCTCCCCAACTGACGCGCCGCAGCCGTTCCAGGTCGAAATTGGTCAGTATGGGATGCGACAGCTTCAGGGTATGGCAGTGCAGCGCGGTTTCTTCCAGGATGTTGCGCTCGGTTCCGATGTAGCTGGTGAGCGACATCACCAGCTCTTCGCGAATCGGATCGATGGCCGGATTGGTCACCTGCGCGAACATCTGCTTGAAGTAGTTGAAAAGCGGCTGGGGCCGGTCGGAAAGGCACGCCAGCGGCGTATCGGTACCCATCGATCCGATCGGCTCTTCGCCCTTCTCGGCCATGGGAGCCATTAGAATCCGCAGGTCTTCTTCGGTGTATCCGAACGCCCGCTGCCGCTGCTGAATGGTCTTGGGCTCGAATCCATGCACCCGCGAAGGCTCGGGAAGGGATTCGATGGTGAGCTGATTCTGCTTCAGCCATTCCCCATAAGGCTGGCGTGTGGCCAACGTGTGCTTGATCTCTTCATCCGGAACGATGCGGTGTTCTTCCAGATTCACCAGCAGCATCTTGCCGGGCTGCAGGCGGCCCTTGTAGGAGACGTTCTCGGGCTTGATGGGCAGCACTCCGGTCTCCGACGCGATGATCAACTGGCCGTCTTTAGTCACCAGGTAACGAGCCGGACGCAGGCCGTTGCGGTCGAGCGTTGCCCCGATCCATTTACCGTCAGTGAAGGCGACCGCTGCCGGGCCATCCCAAGGCTCCATCAGCGAAGCGTGGTATTCGTAGAAATCGCGCTTCTCCTGGGGCATAGTGGTATCGGCGTCCCAGGCTTCCGGAATCAGCATCGCCATGACGTGCGGCAGGCTGCGCCCACCCAGCGCCAGGAACTCCACGGCGCTATCGAGCGAACCTGTATCGCTCAAATCGGGGAGGATCACCGGCAGAACTTTCGTGATATCGTCTCCGAACGCGTCGGATTGGAGGGTCGATTCGCGCGCGCTCATCCAGTTGACGTTCCCGCGCACCGTGTTGATCTCACCGTTATGGCAGACGTAGCGATAGGGGTGCGCCAGTTGCCAGCTGGGAAACGTATTGGTCGAGAATCGCTGATGCACCATGCTCAGCGAACTGCGCGTCTCCGGGTCGCGGAGGTCCTTGTAGAAATCGGGAATCTGGGGCGCCAGCAACAGGCCTTTGTAAACGATCAGGCGCGAAGACATCGAGGGGACGTAGAAGAAATGCCTCTCTGAGAGCTCCGTCTCCAGGACCTCGGCTTCAGCCCGCCGCCGGACCACGTAGAGCTTGCGCTCGAGCTGATCCTGCGTCATGTTGGCGGCGCCGCGGATGAATACTTGTTCGATATAGGGTTGCGTGGCGCGCGCCGTGCGGCCAATGGCGTCCCCGCGCACCGGCGTGTCGCGCCATCCTAATACCGTGAGTCCTTCTTCCTTGGCCACGCGCTCGACGATCCCTTCGCAGATCAGCCGCTGCTTCGGCTCCACGGGGAGGAACATCATTCCGACGCCATAAGTTCCCGGTTCGGAAAGCGAGAAGCCCAGCGCGGAGCATTCCCGCGAGAAGAACTCGTGTGGGATCTGGATGGTGATGCCGGCGCCGTCGCCGGTCTCCGGGTCGCAGCCGCAAGCGCCGCGGTGGGTCAGGTTGATGAGGATTTCGATGCCCTTGCGGATGATATCGTGGGACTTCTCACCGTTCAGGTTAACGATGAACCCCATCCCACAGGCATCGTGTTCATAGCGGGGGTCGTAGAGCCCTTGCTTGACCATAAACCAGAGTACTACTGAGGGCATTATTACGTCAACAGAAAGTACGAGCTTGTAGTATTAGAGAAACTGATATAGAATAAGTCTGTGGACGACGTTAGTCTCAAGCTTTTCAGGGACATCGCGCAGACTCGCAGTTTCAGCCGCGCCGCCGCTCTCAATGGACTCAGCCAATCGGCAGCCAGCCAGCAGGTGCAAGAACTGGAGAGAAGCCTGGGAGCGACCCTGCTGGACCGGTCGCGCCGCCCCCTGGTGGTCACCCCCGCGGGGCAGCTTTATGCCGAGTTTTGCCGGGACGTGCTGCGCCGCCGGGTGGAACTGGAGGAGTCGTTGCGGCTCCTGAAGCACGAGTCCGCCGGGGTGGTTCGGGTCGCCTCGATCTATTCGGTAGGACTGAGCGAAATGGTGGAGCTCGAAAAACTGTTCGCGAACAGGCACCCGGAGGCAGGTCTTGAAGTCCAGTATTTGCAGCCGGCCAAGGTTTACGCCGCCGTGCTCGCGGACCAGGTGGATCTGGGATTGGTCAGCTACCCGCATGGCACGCGCGAGATTAAAGTGATCCCGTGGCGGCAGGAAGAAATGGTGCTGGCTACGGCGCCGGATCATCCGCTGGCCAAGAAGGCGGCGGCCATCCGCGGGGCAATTCCCGTCGACGACCTGACCGGCGTAGACTTCGTCGGGTTCGATGAAGAGCTCCCAATCCGCGGGGCGGTGGATCGCTTTCTCAGAGAGAAGGGGGTGGAAGTAAACACATCGGTTCACTTCGACAACATCGAGATGGTCAAGCAAGCCGTGGCCCATCGCGTGGGCGTGAGCATCATGCCGCATCGCGTGATGCGCGAGGATATTCGCCAAAAACGCCTGGCCGCGATCCGCATCGCGGGGGCGGCGTTGTATCGGCCGCTCGGGATCATCCACCGAAAGAGGAAGCGCTTCCAGCCGGTGGCGCAGGCGTTCCTGGAGTTGCTGTGCGAGAAGCCGGTGCCCGAGGCAGCCTAGGTGTTCTTGAGCACCGACAGTTGATCTTTCCAGCGCGAGCGAACGGCGATAAAGTCGGGATGGCTCAGGCCGAGCTCATTGACGACCTGGCGGATCTCGTTGTCCTCGGTCGTCGATATGCCGTCTTCCGCGGCGGCCACCGCGAACAGGCAATCGAGCAGCGCGAGCTTCTCGTCGCGGGTGGCGATCCGGCTGAACTCGCGCGTGACCAGGAAATTCTCAGTGCCTCCGAAGAGCTGGGCCCGGGTCTTGGCGGTCTGGATCACGATCAGCGCCTGTTCCTCCGGCAGCCCGCCGCGCTCCATGATGATGCGTTCCATGGCGCGGGTTTCCTCAGGGCTGATGGTCAGATCGGCGTAGGCAACGCGGCTTAAGATGTACCCGAAAGCGGCGATGAAGCGGGCGCGCGCTGGGTCCATCTGATCCAGTGCCTCGATCACTTTGCGTACGGTTTCCGTGTCGCCTGTAGCGGCGTGCTTTTCGGGAATGCCGAGAAAGTTGCGGATGGACACGCTACTCGATCACACCCATCTGTTTCAGTAGCTCAATATGCTTGGACGGGTCGTCTTCGTTGAACTGCGTCGGCATGATCACGCCCGTCGCCCGGCCCCGCTCGATCAACGCGGCGTAGGGTGGATTGTCGAACTTGAAGATCTCGCGCAGCTTGGCTGAGTCCGTCGAGGTTTTGGCATTCAGTCCGCTGTCGTGCAGGTAGGAAGCAGCAAATTGCGGAACGCGCGTGGGAACGCCGACCACGGTGATATCACTTTTAAACTTCAGCGGAGCCATACTCTTGCCAACCGCGAAGCAAGTCCCGCACTCCGGGTCGTAGAAGAACAGAAACACGCGGCCTTGTTGCAAAGACATCGGCTGCCCGTCCACGATGATGGAATCCGGCGCCTTGAGCCCAGTCAGCTTGCTGTAAGCCGAGCCATAACTGACTGCGGTGAACACCGCAACGGCGCCCAGGATCACGGCCGCCGTACGCAGCCCCCGCGAACGCTTGGCCCAGAACCCGGCGATCGCCGCCGTGGCGAGAAAGGCGAAATCGCCATAGAAAAAGCCCGGACCCACGGAGCGCCGCATATCGATGCTGATCCCAAAAGGCAATGTCAGCACCGGGAAGCAACTGCAATCGCGGCCGATCAGAGCCTTATAATTCCATCCGATGTAGGCCATGAAGGCGAGCAGTAGAAAGCCCGCCAGAATCGCTCCCCAACGGCGGAATCGAGGGACCAGGATCATGACACCGGCTGTGGTTTCGGCGACCGCCAGCGCCAGAGCCAGAGGAAGGGTCAGGTTGTAAGGCACCAACAGATTCTTGGCAAGATTGGCGAACTTATAGGGGTCAATCGCTTTGTAGACGCCGGCGCAAATAAACAGGAAAGCGACGACCAGGGCGGCTGCATGGCTCAGAAGGCTCTTCCATCCCGACATTTCAACCGAGCCCGCTAAGGGGCTCGCCGTAGTACTTGAGGCCATATCTCTATTTTAGACGGAAGCGTGCCAGAATAGTTTGATTCATGCCTTTCGCGCGGAAAACCGTTCGTGTACCTGCGTCCAGCGCGAACCTCGGCCCCGGTTTTGATGCTCTGGCCCTAGCCTTGAGCCTGTATCTGGAATGCCGGTTTCGTTCGGCCCATTCCTTGGCCATTTCCGCCAGCGGGCGCGATGCTGGTTCCATCTCAACGGGTGAGGACAACTTCATTTGGCAGACCGCGTTACGGGTGGCGGCCGACGCGGGCGCCGCTATGCGTCCGATCGACCTCGAAATCGCCAACGAAATCCCCATCGGTAAGGGCCTCGGGTCGAGCGCGGCGGCTCTGACGGCCGGGGTGATCATCGCGAATGAGGTTCTGGGGCTTGGTTGGGACGCGCACCGGGTGCTGGACGAGGCGGCGCAGATTGAGGGGCATCCGGACAATGTCGCGGCGTGCGTGCTGGGGTCCATCGTCGCGAGCGCCATTGACTCCGAAGGAGTTGCCCGCGCGGTTCGCCTGGAACTGGACCCGCACTACAACGTCGCCGTAGTGGTCCCGGATTTCATGCTGCCGACCTCGGAAGCGCGCCGCGTTCTGCCCCAGACGTATTCTCGCGAGGATACCGTCTTCAACGTGCAGCGCAGCGCTTTGCTGATCGTGGCCCTGGCGACGGGCGCCCGGGATGTTTTTCCGACGGCGCTCGAAGACCGGCTGCATCAGCCATATCGTTACGATCTGGTGCCGGGGCTGGAGGAGATCACCAAGCTGCGGGCGCCGGGACTGCTAGGCTGCGCACTAAGCGGGGCAGGGCCGTCGATCCTGGTGTTCCATGAGCGTGGCTTTGAAGGCGTCTGCCAACTGGTGCGTGATGTTTTCGCCCGTCGCGGGCATAAGTCGGAGATCGTTTGCTCCGCGGTGTCGACGCGAGGGTATACCTTGGCGTAGATCCCGCCAATACTAGGGCCGCCCCTAGTCTGTCGCGGCTTCATGCGGTTCGTTGTTATGCTATCGAAATCCTATTTCTTTGAGGCTTGCGGTGGCGTCAGAAACCGAATTACTGCGGCTTGCCCTGATGGCTTACGAAGCGGCTGCTGAGCCGGGTTTATGGCCCGGTTTCCTGAAGCGCTATACGGAAGCAGTTTCCGCCGACGCGTGTGTCTTGCAGATACATGACATTGAGCGGCACACATCCGTGATTCTCAGCGGGTTCGGCATTAGCTTCCCGTTTACGAAGTCCTACAACGAGCATTATTCGAAGATGAATGTCTGGCGGGAAAAAGGACGTGCGGGTTATACCGCCGGAAGAGTTAATCTGGACCAGGAACAGTGCCCCCGTCCGCTTCTCGAACGTTCCGAATTTTACAACGACTACCTGTTGCGTATCGGTGGGGAGTATTCGATGGGTGCCGTTATCGCGCGTGAGAAGAACCAGGCTCCTGTGCTCACCGCGCTCCGCGGCCGAGGCAAACATCGGTTCGACGAGCCCGACCGCGAAATTGCGCGATTTCTGCTGCCGCACCTGGGCCGCGCCTGGACCGTCCTACAGCGGCTGGAGCTTCTGTCGGCTGGGGAATCGGTTCTGGACACGCTGCCCCTCGGCGTGGTTTACCTTAAGGCCGACGCCAGAGCAATTTATTGGAATCGTGAAGCAGACGAAATTTTTCGCCGCGACGATGGGCTTTCTCTGAGGAATGGCACGCTCTCGGCCGCGGATTCCAGGGCCGCCGCCCAGCTCCGGAAAGTAGTGTACGAAGCGCTGTCGCCAGGCAGGCCGCCTGGTCCCGCAACCGTGGCGGTCCCGCGGGTCTCTCTGGGGCGAGACTATCAGGTTGTTGCCGCTCCCATCCGCGTCCGGTCGCGCCAGTTCGCCGGAACATCCCAGCCGTTGGTCGTGGTTCTCATAACGGATCCCGAACGGCAAAAGCCCGCCAGTGTGGACCTGCTGATGCAAATGTACAAGTTGACGCCCAAGGAAGCTGCGCTGGCTGCGAAGCTCTCAGACGGAAAATCGGTCGAGCAAGCTTCAGAGGAATTGGCCATCACTTATGAAACTGCACGCACGCATCTGCGCCGCATTTTCAGTAAAACCGGAACTTCGCGACAGACGGAACTGCTCCTTCTGATGGCCCGCCTGCCGGCATGGCCCGACCGCCGGCTAACCGTGGGGAGCCAGAATGGCTAGGTTTGTCCTGGTGCACGGCTCCTGGCAGGGCGCCTGGTGCTGGCGCGAAATCGTGCCCCGGCTCGCAGCGAAAGGCCATGAGGTACTTGCGATCGATCTGCCAGGCCACGGCGAGGACCGTTCTCCTCCCGAAACCGCCACGCTGCAGGATTATGTGGCTCGGATCATCGAAGCAGCGCAATCGTCGCGGGACAATCCTATTCTGGTCGGGCACAGCGTGGGTGGGGTCATCGGCCAGGCCGCGGAATTCATTCCCGGCCGCATACGAGCGCTGGTCTATGTGGCGGCGCTGGTACCGCCGAACGGGTGTTCCATGATGAAGTTTGTCGAGGGATTCGATCCCGAATACCTGTCTCAATTGCTGTGGGCTGACGACCGCCGCACCGCGCGGATAGCGCCCGAGGGCGCTCGTCGTTTCTTGTATTCCGATTGCCCCTCCGATGCCGTCGAATCGGCATTGCCCCTTTTCACGGCGGAACCCGTCGCGCCATTTGAAACTCCGCTCTCTTTGACGGAGACGCGCTATGGCACCGTTCCTCGCTACTACATCGAGTGCCTGAGGGATCGGGTTGTTCCCATCGCCTTACAGAGGTCCATGCAGTCGATGGTTTCCTTCGATTGCGTGTACTCGCTCAACACGGACCACTCACCCTTCTTCTCCATGCCGGAGGATCTCGCGCTAATTCTCGACGGGATCGCGGAACGAGCCTAAAATATTAACGGTTTCGAAGAAACCTACTCCATTTGGAGGATGCGCGTCCCGCGCATCGCGGTTAAGATAATCCGAAAATCCTCAATCGTGATCCGGGCCGGGCAAGAACGCGGCATAGAGGACGTTCATGTTTTGGAAAAACTCAGGAGGACCTATGAACCTTTTTTTCCGCCTAATCCTTGCGCTGTCTGTCGCGCCGCTTTTAGTCGCGCAGGGCAAATATCAGAATGATGTCATGGCGCTGAACCCCCTGGGCTTTTGGCCGTTGAACGGCAACCCCGGTGATGTCTCCGGTCATGGCAACGACGGCACCCTCCAAAATGGCGCGATTTTTACGAACGTTCTCACTTCTCCAGTGCAACCGCAGGCATTGGTGTTGAACAGCGCCAAAAAGCAGTTCGTCCAGATGCCGACGGCCGGGAGCTCCATCTTTAACCTGGGAGGTCTTCACCCCCTTACCGCCATGGCTTGGTTCAAAACCACGAGGCAAGAGAGCGACTTCCTGCCCATTTTGGGCAAAGTTGACCCGGCCTCCCTGACCGGGTGGGTCATAGGCCTCGATAATAACGGCGGTGGTGGCAATGGACCGACGGGCGGCCAGTTCGCGTTAATCTTCGTCGTCTCCGGGGCGCCAACTCTACTCGTCGAGGCACCGCAGGTGAAGAACGACGGGGGCTGGCATCTAGTGGCAGCGACCTACGACGGAAGTGGCTCCGCAAACGGTGTGAACCTGTATATCGACGGACTTCCCGTGACCAACGCCGTAGTTGGAGCGGACTCAGTCGCCAGCGGTTCGATCCTCAACTCGGCCCCTTTTACCATCGGCGCCACGACCGATGGAAGCTTTCAATTCGAAGGAGACATTAGCGGGGCCGCAGTTTTCGGATCGGCCCTCACCCCCGCGCAAATCTTGCAGCTAGCCGAGGACGCGGGGACGACCAGGGCCCTCTTGGCGCAATTCGCCTTTGGCGGCGGCTGGTATTCCTCGATCTACTTCACCAACACCAGCCTGAGCGCCGTTTCGTTCCCGGTGAGTTTCACCGCCGATAACGGGACTCCTCTCAATGTCTCATCCATCGGCGGCAGTTCCAAAACGATCACCCTTGCGGCGGGAGCCTCAACGGTAATCGAAGCTCCCAACGTGGGACAGCTTCAGCAAGGATATGTATCCGTCACTTTGCCCGTTGGAGTGACCGGTTACGGAGTGTTCCGGCAGAGCATCCCAGGAAAACCTGATCAGGAAGCGGTGGTGCCTTTGTCCCCCACCAACACCTCGAACATCCCGATGGTTTATGACGACACGAAATACATCACCGGTGTCGCTATTGCTAACCCCACCGGCAGTCCTGCGACTGTCACCATTACCGTAACGGATAACACGGGAACCGTGATCGCGACATCTTCCGGAGTGCTGCCGCCGTTCACCAAAATCGAAGGTCTTCTGCGGTCTCTTCCGGCGCCCTTCACGAGCCTTAGCCAAATCGCCGGCACGCAGGGCACGGTTCGATTTACCACTACGACCGGGGCCGTAGTCGTTCTCGGCCTGCGTGCAAACGGCACAGCCCTCACGTCGATACCGGTCCTCTCCCAAGCCGAGGTATTTAGGTTCATCGGCTCGCTTTGATGACGCGGGCCCGCGGACTGGATTCGGTTCGACGCGCGGGATGCAATCGTGCCCCACTAAACTGGGGTTAGTGTCCTCCAACAGGCTCGCTCACGAAAAAAGTCCGTATCTGCTCCAGCACGCACACAACCCCGTGGATTGGTATCCGTGGGGTCAGGCGGCACTGGACAAGGCCCGGCAGGAAGACAAGCCGATTTTCCTTTCGGTCGGTTATTCCACGTGCCACTGGTGCCATGTTATGGAGCGCGAATCGTTCGAGAACGAAGATGTCGCGCGGATCTTGAACGAGAACTTTGTCCCGGTGAAAGTGGACCGAGAAGAGCGGCCCGACCTGGACCGCGTCTATATGCTCTTCGTGCAGGCATCCACCGGCAGCGGAGGATGGCCGATGTCGGTGTGGCTCACGCCGGAAGGCAAGCCTTTTTTCGGGGGGACATATTTCCCGCCAGACACACGCTACGGGCGGCCCGGATTCGCGGCCATTCTCAAGAGGCTCGCGCAGGCCTGGCGCGAGGACCGCGCGAAAATCGAGGAGTCCGGTGCGCACGTTCTCGATCAACTGGTTCAATACAGCCAGCACGGCAGTGAAGGCCGGGGCCAAGTCGGGCAGAACGCGCTCGATTCTGCTTTCTACGCTTTTCGAAGATCGTTCGATGCGCGCTTAGGCGGGTTCGGTCCGGCGCCCAAGTTTCCACGTCCCAGCATCTTTAATTTTCTTCTGCGCTACGGCGCGGCTACCGGAAATGAGGAAGCTCGCGATATGGTGCTAGTGACCTTGCGAGCCATGGCCAAGGGCGGCATGCACGATCAGCTCGGCGGCGGATTTCATCGCTATTCGGTGGACGAAAACTGGTTCGTTCCCCACTTCGAAAAGATGCTCTACGATCAGGCGCAGCTTGCTATTTCGTATCTGGAGGCATACCAGATCACAGGTGATGCGCAATATGCCGAGGTTGCGCGCGATATCTTCGACTATGTCTTGCGCGATCTGGGGCACAAGGACGGAGGATTCTACTCGGCAGAAGATGCCGATAGCGTCGCGGATCCCGCTAAGCCCAAAGAAAAGTCTGAAGGCGCGTTCTACCTCTGGAGCTATCAGGAGATCATAGATGCTCTCGGGGAGGCTGCCGCAGCTTCGTTTTGCAAGCGCTTCGGAGTAGAGCCGAACGGCAATGTCCAGGAGGATCCGCACGGAGAGTTCACGGGCCGCAACATCCTTTATCAGGCCCAAGACGTCCCGTTCGCTCAGGGATCCGTTGCGAAGTTGCTGGAGATCCGCTCGCGCCGCCCTCGCCCGCATCTCGACGATAAAATCCTCGCCGGCTGGAACGGCATGATGATTTCGGCCTTCGCCAAGGGCGCACAGATACTTGGCGAGCCGCGATATGCACAAGCTGCTCGGGATGCCCGGACCTTTCTGTATGAGCATTTGTGGCGCGAATCCGATTCGACGCTCCTGCGCCATTATCGCGACGGCGCCGCCGTCATTACGGCCTTCTTGGATGATTACGCGTCTCTGATCCATGCCCTGGTGGATATGTATGAAAGCGCGTTCGATTCGGCCGATCTGACGTGGGCCGCGCAGCTGGCCGATCGCGCCATCGCGCTCTTTCAAGATTCACAGGGCGGCGGATTCTTCAGCTCGCCTGCCAATCAAACCGATCTGGTGCTGCGCCTCAAGGACGATTACGATGGCGCGGAGCCTTCGGGGAACTCGGTTATGGCGCTGGCTCTGCTGCGCCTGGCACGCATCACCGGAAGGGAAGATTTCCGAAGAGTGGCCGAGCGCACGCTCGAAGCGTTTTCCGGACGCATGCTCGCGGGCGGCGCTGGATTGCCGCAGATGCTGGTGGCGCAGATGTTCGCCCTGGGCAAGCCGATGGAGATCGTTCTGGCGGGTCCCCGTGACCAGCAGGCTGGCATGCTGGCCGAGATCCGCAAGCGCTTTCTGTCCAACGCGGTGGTGATGCAGGCGTCGGAAGCGCAACACACTCCCGATGGGATGCCTGCCATCGGCGATCGAGCTACAGCTTATGTTTGCGAGAACTTCGCTTGCAAGCTGCCCGTCACGGATGCCGCCGCGCTCGCGGACTTACTACAATAAAGGTCTATGGAGAGACCTGTGGAGAGACAAGGCGCTACAACATTAAGAGGAAATCCGCTGACGGTTCTAGGTCCGGCGTTGAAGCCGGGGGAAAAGGCACCGGATTTCAAGGCGGTCGACGATTCACTCAAGGACGTCAACCTGGCCGGAACCGGAAGCGGCGTGCGAATTTTCAGCGTGGTCCCATCGCTTGATACTCCGGTGTGCGACGCGCAGACCAAGCGGTTTAACGAAGAAGCGGGCAAACTGCCCGACGTGAAGATCTACACCATCAGCATGGATCTTCCTTTCGCGCAAAAACGTTGGTGCGGCGCCTACGGCGTAGACCACGTAAAGATGGTTTCCGACCACCGCGACGGGTCTTTTGGCCAGGCCTACGGGACCCTGATCAAGGACCTTCGCATCATGAGCCGCGCGATCTTCGTCATCGACAAGAACAACGTGATCCGCCACGTGGAGTATGTCAAGGAAGTGGCCGATCACCCCGATTACGAAGCGGCGCTCTCCGCAGCACGGGCTGCCGGTAGCGGCGCGGCCTCCGCTTAATTCGCTAACCCTATCTTTATCGGACCGGGCTGGACTTGACGCGCTTGAATACTACGAGTCCAGCCAGTCCCAGTCCCAGGATCGACCAGGTCGACGGCTCGGGAGTGACGGTTGGCGCGTCGTCCGTCACGCCGATCGTATTGCTCTGGATTTGAGTCGTCTGCATTTTGAAGATGACGTCGTTGTAATCGCCGTATCCTTCCGTGGCAGTTGGCCCAAGGTTTTCCTCAAAGCCGATGTAATAAGTGTTCGGACTGTTCGGGTCTTGCATGAGGGAGAAGTGTTGATAGTTCGGGTCGCCCCAATTGATCGCCGAGTTGGAGTAGTACACGTGGCAGTAGGGGGTTGTGTTGTCGTATCCGCAGGTGTACGAGTAGACCCCATAGTTCGACCAGCTCCCTACAATGACCGGGGCTTGAGGAGTTACGTTATTGTTGATGACACCATTCGGAGAACCGAGGTTCCATAACGTGCCAGTCGCGAACAGCGTCTCATTGATCGTGGGATCAGCAACGTCATACAGCCCGATTTGGTTGCCAACCATGCCCATGGAGTGGTAAGGATAATTGGACTGCCCGTCGCTAAACAGCAACGTTGCAGTCACCAACGAACCGGACTGCAAAAATGTGAAGTTGGGTGCATCCGGTCCGGGGCCGCCCGTGGACAGGTAAGTGCCGCTCGAGCCGAGATAGTTGGTGCTCCCCATAACCGGATTGCTGCCAGTCAGGTAGTCTCCGACGTTCATGTTCGCGCCGTCGACGGAGTTGTTATTCCAGAACGGCGTACTGCTCGTACCCGTGGTCGATTGAAAGTTCGCCGGTATGCCGACTAAGCTGCCCGTCGAAGTAATGGTGTCCGCCTGAGCCCCGATTGATATCAGTATTCCGGCGGCAATAATCCCCAATGTTTTCATCTTTCCCCCGATGGACCTGGGCGTTCCCAGCTGCGTTGTCAAACGATACTGGCTAGCCGGGTGTCTTCAGTCCCAGCTAGAAAATATCAAGTAGGTTTGGGCTTGTTATTCACTCCAACGTACCGGGACCAGAAATCGGGTTGAATACGCCGGTCTAAGATGACGGTCCTGTTTTCTCGAACTTCCGTCTAAGGCGGGAGGTTCCGCTAGAACGTAATGGAACTAGACAGGGATTTCGAAGTTCGTCGCCAACCCATTGAGAGATTTAGAAGTATCGGCTGGTGGACCTCCGGGATCGCAACGCCGGAGTACCGGAACCTTTGGCTTTCCGTACAATGGTACTTATTCGAATCTTTCATCGAAATCTTCGATTCAGGATTGAAGCGGAATTGGCATTAGCATGAGTGACGCGACATTCGGGACCTGGAGCGCCGCCCCGAGCCCGGTGACCATCGAGTATTCGCTGGTGGTGATCGAGGAGATCCGGCACGAGGTGGCCGAGGGTTTCCAGAAGCTCTCGCGAGGCGGAATCGAAGTGGGTGGCCTGCTGTACGGTGTGCGCGATGGGCAGACCGTGCGGATCATGGCGATTCGTCCGGTGACCTGCGAACATTCTGGTGGCCCCACTTTTCGTCTTTCCGAGCGGGACCGCGCGGCTCTCCACGAACAGATTCGCCAGGATCAAGCAGATCCGCGTCTGGAGGACTTGGCGTGCCTGGGTTGGTACGTATCCCACACCCGCACCGAAATCACGCTGGCCGAATCCGATCTCGAGATCTTTTCCAGCTTTTTCCCCCAGCCCTGGCAGGTGACGCTGGTGGTGCGGCCGAGCCGGGGCGGGAATATGCGGGCTGGATTCTTTGTCCGCGAGCCGGACGGCGTGTTGAATGCGAGCCAGAGCTACCTGGAGTTCAATTTTCCGGACCGGCTAGCGGCGGCGCTTGATAGGGGAGATCGTCGAGGCGATTCACGTGGAGACCAACGTGGGGACCAACGTCGGTCGTTTGCCGAGCAGGAGCGAGAAGGGGCGGACCGCACCGCCGCGCGTGCCGCTCGCGCCTCGGCCGCGCCTGCTGCTGCCGAGCCCGCTCCTGCCGCTCCTGCGCCTGCCGCTCTTACACAAGATATCCCGCGTGAAATTCCGCGTTCTGGGCCGGCCTCGTCCCGCATGACATCGCTTCTTGGAGACCCGGTGCGATCTCCGGCTCCGGTCGAGTACGCTCAGCCTGGTCCCGCTAAGCCGAGTTCGGGGAGGAAGTGGTTGTGGCTGGTGGCGGCCTTGGTCGTCATCGTGGGACTGGCAGTTACAAGCGCTCGCTTTCTGGCATCCGGTCAGAAGAATGAAGCCATGACGCTGGGGGTGCTGGAGCGGGAGGGGCAACTGGATATCGAATGGAACCGCCAAGCCACGCCCGTATCCAAGGCCGTCCGCGGCACGCTGGAAA
>Ga0209168_10001468_pt1 | contig 18447 bp, 18 predicted proteins | sample Coa_R1_FD_187156 | JGI IMG/M metagenome (GOLD analysis project Ga0209168, IMG submission 187156) | Surface soil microbial communities from Centralia Pennsylvania, which are recovering from an underground coalmine fire - Coalmine... | ecosystem: Environmental > Terrestrial > Soil > Unclassified ... | reverse complement strand
CTGAAGTCTTATTTCTGGGGTTTGCGGCGCTAACCGCGACCATCAAGCTAACGGCATTTGCCCGCTGACCCCGCCCCCGGGGGCCATATCACTGATCGTGGCCATTGCTCCGATCCCGGCCCACCCAGCCGCCCAGCCACCCGGTCCGCCCAGCCGCCCAGCCACAAAAGCGCCAGCGCGGCTCTCCCGCGGGAATTTAACCATCCGCCACCGACATTTCCTGCCCGTTATCCACATTTTCGGCATTGCCGTCCCGTTTTGCACAGCCCCAAAACCGCCCCACAGGCCACCTCCACCGCCACCGATCGTCGAAGCCGGAGGTGATGGCCATGCGGGCCAAGGACGCGCTGGGCAAGTCCGGCGAGCAGGAGGCGGCGAATTACCTGGAGTCACACGGCTTGCGGATCCTGGACCGGAACTGGCGCAGCGCGGACGGCGAGATCGACATCGTGGCGGTCGAACGGCAGGTGCTGGTCGTGTGCGAGGTGAAGTCCCGGACGTCGGTGCGCTACGGCACCCCGCTGGAGGCCGTCAGCCGGGCCAAGCGCGCCCGGCTGCGCCGGCTCGCCGTGCAGTGGCTGAACGCCCATGGTGTCCGCTTCGACCAGGTCCGGATCGACGTGATCGGCCTGATCTACGAGGGCACTGGCGGATTCACCATCGAGCACGTCAGGGGAGTGGGTTAGCCGTGCCGCTGGCCCGCACGTCCTCGGTCGCCCTGGTTGGCGTGACCGGTCACGTGGTCGAGGTCGAGGTCGACATCGCCAACGGCCTGGTCGGGATGATCCTGGTCGGCCTGCCCGACACCGCCCTGCGCGAGGCGCGGGACCGGATCCGTGCCGCGATCACCAACAGCGGCGAGAAATGGCCGCAGCGCAAGATCACGGTCGGGCTGTCCCCGGCCAGCCTGCCCAAGCGCGGCAGCTGGTTCGACCTGGCCATCGCCGTCGGGGTGCTCGCCGCGGCCGGCACGATACCGCCCTCGGCCTGCGACGGGGTGATGTTCTTCGGCGAGCTGGGCCTCGACGGACGGCTGCGACCGGTCCGTGGCGTACTACCCGCGGTGGTCGCGGCGGCCGAAGACGGCCGGTTCGGTACTGCTCTGGTGGCCGAGGAGAATGCCCCCGAGGCGGCGCTGGTCCCGGGTATCCACGTCATCGCGGCCGACAGCCTTATCGCGGTCACGGACTGGCTGCGCGGCACTCCGGGCCTGCGCAGCGACCCGCCGGCCGCCGAATTTCACGCCGACCGGGACCGCAGCCAGTCACCCGCCCCGGCTGGCGCTCCTGCGCCCGATCTGGCCGAGATGCTCGGCCAGGCCCTGGCCCGGCGTGCCGCCGAGGTCAGCGCGGCAGGCGGGCATCACCTGTCCCTGCTGGGCCCGCCGGGTGCTGGCAAGACCATGCTGGCCGAGCGCATCCCTAGCATCCTGCCCGGCCTGGACACCGAGGCCGCACTGGAAGTCACGGCCATCCACTCGGTGGCCGGGACCTTGCCCGCTAAGGTCCCGCTGCTCACCAATCCGCCGTTCATGGCCCCGCACCACACCGCGACCAAGGCGGCCATCGTGGGCGGCGGCAGCGGCGTCATCCGCCCGGGCTCGGCCTCGCTGGCTCATCATGGCGTGCTGTTCCTGGACGAGGCGCCGGAGTTCGCCCGGGACGTCCTGGACGCGCTGCGCCAACCGCTGGAGGCGGGCGAGGTCGTGGTGGCCCGGTCCGGCGTCACCACCCGCTTCCCGGCCCGGTTTACCCTGGTCCTGGCGGCGAACCCGTGCCCGTGCGCTCGCGCCGCCGGGGCCGCTGACGGCTGCTCCTGCAGCCCGGCCACCCGCCGCCGGTACCTGGGCCGGATCTCGGGCCCGCTGCTCGACCGGGTGGACGTCAAGATCGAGCTCGAACCGGTAACCCGCCGGGAACTGCTGAACGACCGGAGCTTCGCCGAGTCCAGCCGGACCGTGGCGCTGCGGGTGGCGCAGGCCAGAGACCGGGCCGCCCGCCGGCTTCGTGACACCCCCTGGCACCTGAACGGCGAGGTCCCCGGCTCGGAGCTGCGCCGGACCTGGCCGCCCGCGCCGGGCGCCATGGCCGTGGTCGAGCGCTCCCTGGAGCGCGGCCAGATCAGCGCCCGGGGCGTGGTCAAGGTCGTCCGCGTGGCCTGGACTCTCGCCGACCTGGCCGGCCAGCCCCGCCCGACCAGGGATGAATGCCACGCCGCGCTGGGCCTGTGGCTCGGGGTCCGGCGATGAGCCCGGCGCGGTGGCCGAGCCCGGACCGGCAGACGCTGGCCCGGGCCGCCCTCACCTACCTGGCTGAGCCCGCCGACCCCGCGCTCGGCGCCCTCCTCGAGGTCTGCGAACCCGCCGAGATCCTGGCCGCGATCAAGGCGGGCACGCTCCCAGCGATCAAGCCCGAAACGCTCCCTGCTGACGCGACCGACCCGATCTGCCCGACTGGCCTGACCGGCCCCACTGGCAGTCCTGCCCGCCGCCGCGCGCTGGAGGCCGCGTTCAACCGCTGGCGGCTCCGCCTGCCCTGGCTACCCGACGATGTCGGCCTCACGAGCGCCCGCCGCGACGGCATCCGGTTGGTCTGCCCCGCCGACCCGCAGTGGCCCGAGCGGCTGGACGAGCTCGGCGCCGCCCGGCCCTACGCCCTGTGGCTGCGCGGCCGGGCCGACCTGCGTCAGGCCTGCCAGCGTTCGGTCTCGATGGTGGGGTCGCGGGCCGCCACCGGGTACGGGGCCCATGTCGCCGGCGAGATCGCCGCCGACCTCGGCGAGCGCGGCTGGACGGTCGTCTCGGGCGGGGCGTACGGCATCGACGCCGCCGCCCACCGCGGCGCGCTGGTCACCGGGGCGATCACGATCGCGGTCCTGGCCTGCGGCGTCGACTTTCCCTACCCGGCGGGACACGCGGAGCTGTTCGCCGCCATCGCCGAGCAGGGCCTGGTGATCAGCGAATGGCCGCCAGGCCGCCAGCCCGCCCGGCTGAGATTCTTGGTCCGCAACCGGACCATCGCCGCGCTGAGCTGCGGCACGGTGGTCGTCGAGGCGGGGGAGCGCAGCGGCGCGCTGAACACCGCTCGGCACGCCGCCCAGCTCGGCAAGCCGCTGATGGCCGTCCCCGGCCCGGTGACCTCCGCCCAGTCCGCCGGGTGCCACCGGATCATCCGGGAGTGGGACGCCACCTGCGTCACCCGAGCCGACCACGTGATCGAGATGCTCTCCCCGCTGGGCACCGTCCCGACCGCGACCACCGCCGCCGCCGCGCCCGTCGGCGCCACCCGCGCAAGGGACGCGCTCGACCTCGACAGCGCCCGCGTCCTGGACGCGCTGCCCGCCCGCGGCGCCGCCGGGACCTCGACGATCGCCGCCGAGGCGGGCGTGGACCTGGACACCGTACTGCGCTGCCTCGGCCTGCTGGCCGGCTCCGGCCTCATCGAGCGTTGCGACCGCGGCTGGCGGCTCCGCAAACCGTAATGCCACGGCGCGCCCTACCCGGCCGCGACCGCGCGTTCCTCCTCCAGGTCGAAGTCGAGCTCCGCCGTGCGGTCCTGCAGGCCGTAGCGCTCGACGTGATCGGGATCGGCCGCGCTGATAGTCCGCAGCCCTTGCCCGGCCAGCCGCTGGTTGATCTCGTCGAGATGGTCGCGGACCAGTTGCTTCTCGGTGTCGGTGACCTTGCCCTTGTGCGGCTTGCCGGCATGCTCCAGCGTCGCGTAGTCGAGGCGGTCCCCGCGCGACCCGTTGCTCACCGAGGCCCGCGGGCCGCGCCGGATCGGCCGGGCGGCGATGAGGAGCTGATTCATCGGGTTTTCCGTGGCCAGTTTGTCGAAGGCGTCGGCCTCCAGGACGATGCGGCGCGGCTCCAGGTCGTCGGGCAGGTACAGATCGATGACCGCGACCCGCAGGGCGGACTGTTCGACGGTCTCGGCCTCGTCGGTCAGTGCCTCGATCTCGACCGGGCCGTCGACCAGCTCGGGGTGTTCGTGGACCACGATGCGTGCCAAGGCGTCGTCGTTTGTGATGAGCTGGCCGCTCAGGTCGCTGAACCGGACAGTCTTCTGACCCATGCTCGGTCCCTCTCTAGGCGCTAGTTCGAGCGCGTCCCACCGGTGAACGCATGGATCACCCTGCCGCACGGCCCACCTGATGTCAAACTTCAGTTCGATCGGCGTGTCGCGATGCGAAATTATTCGCGATCGTCGTGTCACCTGCCCCGTTGCCGCCCGCGCGCCGGTCCAGGGTGCACACTGGCCCCATGGCCACCCGCAAGCAAGCCGCGGAGCAAGACGACGCCTTGCCGCCCGGACTGGCCCCCGAGCTGGCCGCCGCCCTGACCGCCTTCGAGCGCCACCTGCGCGCCGAACGCTCCCTGTCCCCGCACACGGTCCGCGCCTACCTGGGCGACGTAAGTTCGCTGCTCGACCACGCGCAGCAAGCCGGCGTCCAGGCGCCCGCGGACCTGCAAGCGACCCACCTGCGCGCCTGGCTGGCCAGCCAGCACGCCTCCGGCGCGGCGCGCACCACCTTGGCCCGGCGCGGCGCGGCCGCACGGGCGTTCACCGCCTTCGCGTACCGCCGCGGCTGGCTGGCCACCGACCCCGGCCCGAAGCTCGGCACCCTGAAGACCCGCCGCACCCTGCCCCACGTCCTGCGCCAGGACGAGATCCGCGCCGTCCTGGACACCGCCAACCGCGCCGCCCAAGCCGGAGCAGTGCCCCAGGCCGGAGCACCCCACGCCGTCGCACGGCCCCCGGCGGGAACGCCCCCCACCGAGCAAGCCATCGCCCTGCGCGACGCCGCCGTCCTCGAACTGCTCTACGCCACCGGCATCCGGGTCAGCGAACTGTGCGGCCTGACCCCGGACAGCTTCGACCACGCCCGGCGCACGGTCCGGGTCCGGGGCAAGGGCGACAAGGAGCGCACCGTCCCGGTCGGCATCCCCGCCCTCCGCGCGGTCATCGCCTGGCAGGAGCAAGGCCGGCCCGCCCTGGCCACCGCGAGCAGCGGCCCGGCCCTGTTCCTCGGCGCGCGCGGCGGCCGCCTGGACCCGCGGACCGCCCGCCGGATCGTCCACCAGCGCCTGCGTGACGGGGGAGCGACCCGCGACACGGGCCCGCACGGCCTGCGCCATAGCGCGGCCACCCACCTGCTCGAGGGCGGTGCCGACCTGCGCAGCGTCCAGGAGATCCTCGGCCATTCCTCGCCCGCGACCACCCAGATCTACACCCACGTATCCATCGAGCGCCTCAAGTCCAGCTACCGCCAGGCCCACCCTCGCGCCTGAATACCGCAGCGGTGCTTGACCCCGATCGAGCCCGGACGGTAACGCCGGCCTGGATGCAGGCTGAACGGAACACCGTTCATACGAGCCCCACCAGGCTTCCCCGTCACAGCCTCGGTAGCCTGCCCAGCCTACGAGTGTGGCACTCTGATGGCTCTTCCGGGGAGGTTGCCGTTTCCCTGGCCCGGATCGAGAGTCTCGCATCGGGCGCGTGCGCCACAGCCCCCTCTCTGGACTCGGGTGCCGCCATCCTCTCGTCCGGCATTGTGGCCGCAGTCACCTGTCACACACCAGCCCCGCCAGTACCGCCGCCTGCGGTCTGCCGAACCGGTGAACGTGGCGTTGTGATGGCTCTTCCCGGTAGAACGCCGCGTTCACATGGCACGAACCGCGCCAGCGGCGAGATCTCATGCGAATTCCCGGGACTGGCGGGACGGGCGGGCACCGCGAGGCGATACCGTCCCGGTCTCCCCGGACACTGCTCACCGCGGCCCTCGAGAGTCAGCCGGCGGCCGGAGCCGAGGCCGGCCTAGCCGGCACGCTCTGCTCTATCGGGGCATCGGTGCCACAGCCCGTCTACCGGGGTGAACGTGACCTCGATCACCAGACGGCGCGCGGAGCAGGCCGGACGATTGGGAGATCCAGACAACACGGCTCTATCCGTTAGAATGTCGCATTCACTCGGTTAGAAATCCGTCCAGTCGAAAACCCAAGCGGTTACATGAGGCTCGCGGGGAAGGCGTGCACGGAACCCGCCCTCACTGGATCGCAGCCGCAAAGCCCCACAGCCGCCGCAAAGCCCCACAGCCGCCGCAAAGCCCCACAGCCGCCGCGCCCGCCCCAGCCAGCTCCGCAAAGCCCGCAGCCCCAACCACACAGGCACGGCATGAGCGACCTGGAACGTCAAGTATCCTTAGTGACGGTCGCCGAAGCCGTGCCGGATAGGTGCGCGCCCGGCGGCTAAATCGCGTGCCCGCACGCTGCCCCGGGGTGAATAACCCCACTGGGCGGGACGCGCCGCTCGGTCCGCCGGCCACCTGGCCGGCCGCAGGCGCGTCATCCACGGGCACCAGGAAGCAACCGAGCAGCGCCCTGCACCAAAGGCAAAACGCAGGCGCACGAAGGAAAGGACCGTGCCAGTGGCTCAGGTCGTCAGCATGAAGCAGCTCCTGGAGAGCGGTGTCCATTTCGGGCACCAGACCAGGCGCTGGAACCCGAAGATGAAGCGCTACATCTTCACCGAGCGCAACGGCATTTACATCATCGACCTCCAGCAGTCGCTGGACTACATCGACCGCGCTTACGAGTTCATCAAGGAGACCGTCGCTCACGGCGGCACGATCTTGTACGTCGGGACCAAGAAGCAGGCCCAGGAGGCAATCGCCGAACAGGCCCGCCGCGTCGGGATGCCGTTCGTGAACCAGCGCTGGCTGGGCGGGATGCTGACTAACTTCTCCACCGTCTACAAGCGGCTGCAGCGGCTCAAGGAACTCGAGGAGATCGACTTCGGCGACGTGGCCGGCTCCGGGATGACCAAGAAGGAGCTCCTGCACCTGCGGCGCGAGCACGACAAGCTGGACCGGACCCTCGGCGGGATCAGGGACATGGCCCGCGTGCCGAGCGCCATCTGGGTGGTCGACACCAAGAAGGAGCACATCGCGGTCAACGAGGCGCGCAAGCTCGGCATCCCCGTGGTGGCCATCCTCGACACCAACTGCGACCCGGACGAGGTCAACTACCCGATCCCCGGGAACGACGACGCGATCCGCAGCGTTGCCCTGCTCACCCGGGTGGTGGCTGACGCGGTCGCCGAAGGCCTGATGGCACGGGCCGGCGCGTCCAGCACGGACGAGAAGCCGACCGGCAACCAGCTGGGCACCGAAGAGCCGCTCGCCGAGTGGGAGCGCGAGCTCCTCGCAGGCGGGCCGAACCAGGCGGCCCCGGCCGACCAGGTGATCCCGCCCGACGCGCCGATCGTGGCCGCGGCCGAGGTTGAGGGTCCCGACGACCTGGCGATCAACGCCGAATCGGTACCGAGCAGCGAAACCGACGCCGCGGCCGACGAGGCCGACGACCTCGAGGGCCTGGCCCAGGCCGCCGACGAGGCCAAGGGCGACGCGGAGGCCGCTGCCGCCGAGGCGACGACCGCGACGACCGCCGATGCAGCGGTCAGCGACGTAGCGGCCGCCGACGCCGCGGCCGCCGAGGCAGAGGCCACCGACGAAGCGCCCCTCACCGAAACGATCGGCGAAACGGTCGGCGAGGCCACGGACGCGGCCGCCACCGAAGCTGCCGAGGCCGAGTAGAGGCCGAGTAGAGGCCGAGCAACAGACTTAAAGACGTACAGATCGAGAGACGAGGACATGGCGAATTTCACTGCCGCTGACGTCAAGCGGCTCCGGGACCAGACCGGCGCCGGCATGATGGACTGCAAGAACGCGCTCGGCGAGGCCAATGGCGACTTCGAGAACGCGGTCGAGCTGCTTCGCGTCAAGGGCGTCAAGGACGCGGGCAAGCGGGCCACCCGCACCGCGGCCAACGGCCTGGTCACCACGGAACTCGACGGCACCGACGCGGGCGTGCTGGTCGAGCTGAATTGCGAGACCGACTTCGTGGCCAAGACCCCGCTGTTCCAGGAGACCGCGAAGCAGATCGCCGACGCCGCCATCAGCAGCAAGGCGGCCGACCGCCTGACCCTGCTGGGCGCCGAGGCCAAGCCTGGCGTCACCGTCGAGCAGCTCATCGAGGAGGCGGGCGCGAGCTTGAAGGAGAAGCTCGAGCTCGGCCGGTTCGTCCGCTTCGAGGGCGGCTACATCAAGGCCTACCTGCACCGCAGCGACGCCGCCCTGCCGCCGACCCTCGGTGTCCTGGTCCAGCTGGACAAGGAAAACAGCCAGGTCGCCACCGACCTGGCCCAGCAGGTCGCGGCCATGCGCCCGCTGTACACCACCCGCGAGGACGTCCCCGCGGACGTGGTGGAGAAGGAGCGCCGGATCGCCGAGCAGATCACCCGCGAGGAGGGCAAGCCCGAGCAGGCCATCCCGAAGATCGTGGACGGCCGGCTGAACGCCTACTTCAAGGACGCGGTGCTCACCGAGCAGGTCTTCGTGAAGGACAACAAGACCACGATCAAGCAACTCCTCACCCAGAACAACCTCACCGTCATCAACTTCGCCCGCTTCCAGGTAGGCCAGGCCTAGGCCGAAGGCCGGAAAGCCAAGGCCGGAAAGCAACGCATGACGGACACCGCGGGGATGCTCCACCCGAGCTGGCACCGGGTAGTGCTGAAGCTGTCCGGCGGGCTGTTCGCGGGCAATGAGCCCCTGGGCATCTCGCCGGACGTGGTCGCGCACCTGGCCACCGAGATCATCGCCGCGGTGAAGGAGGGCGTGCAGGTCGCCGCCGTGGTTGGCGGCGGCAACATGTTCCGCGGCGCGGCCCTGGCCGAACGAGGCATCGACCGGGCCCGCGCCGACTACATGGGCATGCTCAGCACGGTCATCAACTGCCTGGCCCTGCAGGACGTGCTGGAGAAGAACGGCGTCGACACCCGGGTCCAGACCGCCATCACCATGGGCCAGGTCGCCGAGGCCTACATCCCGCGCCGCGCCATCCGGCACCTGGAAAAGGGCCGGGTGGTGATCTTCGGCGCCGGGCTGGGCGCGCCGTTCTTCTCCACCGACACCGCTGCCGCGCAGCGCGCGCTGGAGATCGGCGCCGACGCCGTGCTCAAGGGCACCAAGGTCGACGGCGTGTACGACGCCGACCCGCACACCACGCCGGACGCGATGCGCTTCGACCGGCTGGACTACACCGAGTACCTGAGCCGCGGGCTGAAGGTCATGGACACCACGGCGGTCACCTTGTGCATGGACAACCGGCTGCCGATCGTGGTGTTCGCCCTCATGGGCGAGGGCAACGTGGTCCGGGCCATCCGCGGCGAGCGGGTCGGCACGCTGATCAGCCGAACAACCACCGAACCGCATCCCGAAGACCCGCTTGGACCCTGAGGACGACTAAGCTCCATAGGCACAACGCGCATAACGGAGCCGAACATGATCGATGACACGCTCCTCGAGGCCGAGGAGAAGATGGACAAGGCCGTCACGGTGGCCAAGGAGGAGTTCGCCGTCATCCGGACCGGTCGTGCCCACCCGGCCATGTTCAACAAGATCACGGTTGAGTACTACGGGACGCAGACCCCGGTGAACCAGCTCGCCTCGTTCCACGTCCCGGAGCCGAGGATGGTGGTCATCCAGCCGTTCGACAAGGGCTCGCTGGCCGCCATCGAGCGGGCGATCAGGAACAGCGACCTGAGCGTCAACCCGGCCAACGACGGCACCATCATCCGGATCGTGCTGCCGGAGCTGACCGAGGAGCGCCGCCGCGAGTACATCAAGACCGCGCGGCACAAGGCCGAGGACGGCCGCGTCGCGATCAGGAACATCAGGCGGCACGCCAAGGACACCCTGGGCAAGATGATGAAGAGCGGGGACGCGCCCGAGGACGACGTGCGCCGGGCCGAGCGCGAGCTCGACGACCTCACCCACACCTACGAGTCGCAGGTCGACGAGCTGCTCAAGCACAAGGAAGCCGAGCTCCTCGAGGTCTAAGTGGCCACCGACCCGCAGACCCAGCAGGAAACCACGGAACCACCCAAGGGACGCGCCGGACGCAACCTGCCCGTCGCCATCGGCGTCGGTCTCGGCCTCGGCGGCTTGGTGGTGCTCACCCTGCTCACCGTCAAGGCCACGTTCCTGCTGTACATGGGGATCGCCCTGGCCATCGCGCTGACCGAGCTGACCAGCGCCCTGGCCAAGCGCGACATCAACCTCCCCGTCATCCCGGTCGCGGCCGGCGGAGCCGCGATCATCACCTGCACTTACTGGCTGAAGCCGCAAAACGCGCTGGCCGCTCTCGGGCTGACCGTGGTCGCCATCTTCGCCTGGCGCTTGTCCGGCGGGGCCTCCGGCTACGTCAAGGACATGACGGCCGGCATTTTCGCGGTCGCCTACCTGCCCCTGCTCGCCTCGTTCGTCGCCGCGATGCTCGTCCCCGCCGACGGCCCGCGCCGGGTGCTGACCTTCGTCATCATCACCATCTGCAGCGACATCGGCGGCTATTTCGCCGGCATTACCGCCGGCCGCCACAAAATGGCCCCGCTGATCAGCCCGAAAAAGACCTGGGAAGGCTTCGCGGGCTCGACCGCGGCCTGCCTGATAGCGGGCTGGCTGTGCGTGACGTACCTGCTGCACGGCCACCCCTGGCAGGGCGTCCTCACCGGCGCTGCCGTGGTCCTCGCCGCGACAGTCGGCGACCTGGTCGAATCCATGATCAAGCGCGACCTGGACATCAAGGACATGGGCACCTTGCTGCCCGGTCACGGCGGTGTCCTGGAGCGCCTGGATTCCCTGCTCGTCGCCGCGCCCGTCGTCTGGTTCCTCCTCTACCTTTTCATCCCGGCGCGCTAGTTTTACCTCTCCTTAAAAGGGAAGTTGACGGCCGGAGTTCTGGCCCTGGAGAGGAGCCGAGAGGGAAATGACCATCCGGTTTAGAAGCATTGCCGTGCTCATTTACGTGGTCATCGGAATCATCATCGCGTGGGATCATGGCTATATCTTTCTAGCCTGGCTGAAGACCACGGCCAGCATCCTGCTCGCCATCTTCCTGTGGTGGCTGGTCCTGCTCGGCGTAAACCTCCACGTCCACTAAGGGACGGCCCGCAAGCGTCGTCGGGCCGTAACCGGCCTTACGGCCCGACGATCCAGCTCTTGTGCTGCGCGGCGAGCCGGCTGACCAGCGCCGACGAGCCGCGCTCCTTGGCCAGTTGCCGGTCCCGTTCGGAGATCGGGATGATCCACAGCCAGCGCACCGGATCCCCGCCGAACGTGAACCCCGACAGGTCCGGCGGCTCCGGCCCGTCCAAGGAGGCCGGGGAGTCGAGCAGCAGCACCGCCTCCGCCGACCCGCCAAGCGGGAACGTCGACGGCTCGTGATACCAGCGCACGCTGTGCCCGGGCCCGAACCACGTGACCGCGTGCCACGGGTAGGTGGCCAGCCACAAGAACACCCGGGCAGCTTGCGGGCTCGGCAGCGTCGTGGCCAGGGCCAGTTCGATCCGCGCGTAGCCGCTCGGGTCGTCGAGCACCTGCTCCACCACCGGCATCCGCTGCGCGCTCATGCCCACCGTGGACAGCACCGTGTACGCGCGGCGCGCCGAAGGCGGCCGTTCGGTCACTCCCACCAGCGGCTGCTTGCCCGCCGACGCATCCCAGTAGTGCCCGCCCGGCCCGAGCCGCGCCTCCAGGTGCCCGAGCAGGGCCTGCTGGAACTGGCTCCACCCGGACTGCCGCCACCGCCAGTAGGCCCGCGAGCGCTCCAGCCGGGGCGCGAGCCCCTCCATGGCGTCGTCCAGCGACCAGCCGAACGGCGTCTGGCCGATCACGTCCGCACTGTAACCGGGCATCCCCCGGTCCATGTCCGACCACCCGGCGATCACTGCCAGCGGCCGCCCGCCCTCCAGGATCGCGACCCCGTCGCCCTCCTCGAACCACAGCGCCTCCAGCGCGCCGGCCTGCAGCGGCGGCCGTCCGGCCGGGTGCTTGGTCCGCGCGGCCGGCATCAGCGGGGCGCGCCCCGCGTCCAGCCGCGCCTGGTCGGTCGCCGGCGGCGCCGGCTGGTGGTTCGCGATCCAGGTCGCCGAGATCGCCGCCGTATCATCGTGCAGGTAGGCGGCCGTGACCAGCCCGTCATACTCGACGGTAACTTTGCGGCTGCCGTACGGGCTGAAGCTCTCCAGCAGCGTGACCGGACCCATGAACGAAATGTACTGACTCCACCGTCAAGCTCAAACCCCGCCCCGCCCCGGTCGGCCACCGTACCCGGCGCTCCGCCCTATCCTGGTGAAAACCCTTTTTCTGCCGAACGGAACCTGGTGTCAGCCGCCCGTCCCCCCGCCCGCGATGCCGTAGCCGAACCGAGTTCGGTGTCAGCCGCCCGACCCCCGGCCCGCGATGCCGTGGCCAAGCCGCCCGTGCCGCTCGCCCTGTCCGGGACCCGGCCCGTCCGCGGCAAGCCGCCCCGCCATCTCGCCGACCTGGACCTGGCCGGCCGGCGCGCGGCAGTGACCGACCTGGGCGAGCCGCCGTTCCGCGCCGTCCAGCTGTCCAAGCACTTCTTCGGCCGCTATACGCAGCACCCCGACGACATGACCGACCTGCCGCTCACCTCCCGCGCCGCGCTGGCCGGCGCCCTGCTGCCCCCGCTGCTGACCGCCGAGCAGGACCTGTCCTGCGACGACGGGACCACCCGCAAGACCCTGTGGCGCGCCTTCGACGGCGCGCTGGTCGAGTCGGTCCTGATGCGCTACCCGGACCGGGTCACGATGTGCGTGTCATCCCAGGCCGGCTGCGGGATGGCCTGCCCCTTCTGCGCCACCGGCCAGGCCGGCCTGACCCGCAACCTGTCCACCGCCGAGATCGTCGCCCAGGTCGTGGCCGGTGCCCGCCTCCTCGCCGACGGCCAGATTCCAGAAGGACCCAAACCCGCCCCCGCCCGCGTGTCCAATAACCCCCCCGCCCCCGCCCGCGTCTCCAACGTCGTCTTCATGGGCATGGGCGAGCCCCTGGCCAACTACGCCAACGTCGTCGGTGCCGTCCGCAGGCTCACCGACCCGGTACCCGAGGGCATGGGCATCTCCCAGCGCTCGGTGACCGTCTCCACCGTCGGCCTGGTCCCGGCCATCGGCAAGCTGGCCGCCGAAGGCCTCTCGGTCACCCTGGCGGTGTCCCTGCACGCCCCCGACGACGACCTGCGCGACACGCTGGTCCCGGTCAACCGGCGGTGGCAGGTGGCAGAGGTCCTGGACGCCGCGTGGAACTACGCGGCCGTCACCGGCCGCCGCGTCTCGATCGAGTACGCCCTGATCAAGGACATCAACGACCAGGCCTGGCGCGCCGACCTGCTCGGCTCGCTGCTGGCCGGGCACCTGGCCCACGTCAACCTGATCCCGCTCAACCCGACCCCCGGATCCAAGTGGACCGCCTCCCGCCCGTCCGCCCAGCGCGAGTTCGTCCGCCGCCTGGAATCCCACGGCGTCCCGGTCACCGTCCGCGACACCCGCGGCCGCGAGATCGACGGCGCCTGCGGCCAGCTCGCCGCCTCCGCCCGTCCCCCCGCCTCCGCCCGTCCCCCCGCCTCCTCTTCCGTCCCGGCTCACCCCGCCTCCCCTCCGACCACTGCCTCCCCTCCCGCCCCGTGACCCAGATCCTGTCCCGCCTGCGCTACCGGCTGGTCCACCGGGCCTGGGACGCCGCCCAGCGCGCCGGGGTGATCACCGCCGACACCCCCGCCGGGCGCCGGTTCGCCGCCTTCGGCCCTGGGTCGATGGCTGCCTTCCCGCCCGGCTCGGTATTCGGCGAGCGCTGGATCGCCATCGGGGCGGACACCATGATCGGCGCCCTGGTCTCCCTGTCGGCCGGGATGGTCCCGGGCCAGGACCTCGGCCCGTTCCCGGTGCTGCGCATCGGGGATCGTTGCGTGATCGGCCGGGGCAGTCACATCGTGGCGCACCAGTCCCTGGTTATCGGCGACGACGTGTTCACCGGCCCGTACGTGTACATCACCGACCAGAACCACGGTTACGACGACCCGGACCAGCCGATCGGCCGCCAGATGCCGCGCAACGCCGCCGTCCAGATCGGCTCCGGCTGCTGGCTGGGCGCCGGGGCGGTGATCCTGCCCGGCGCCTGCATCGGCCGGAACGTGGTGGTCGCGGCCAGCTCGGTCGTCCGCGGCACGATCCCCGACCGCTGCGTGGTGGCCGGCGTCCCGGCCCGCGTGGTCAGACAGTACGAACCCGGTAACGGCTGGTCCCGGCCAGCTGACTCCGTACCCGGGCTCCTAGCCAGTCCCGCCCCCGACCCCTAGCCAGTCCTGCCCGAACCCTAGCTGGCCCCGCCCCGAACCCTAGCTGCCCCCCGAACCCTAGCTGGCCCCGCCGCCGAACCCCTCCAGGGCGTCGCGCAGGCGCCCGACCCGACCGGCTAGCTGCGCCGCCGTCTCCGTCGCCTCGGCGTCCCGCAGCACCGCGGGCAGCTTGCGCAGCAGGGCCACGGTTTCCTCGACCGCCCCCAGGCCCGCAGAAAGCTGATCGAGCACCGTGTGCCGCTCACCGCCCTGGTCCCGCTTGAGGTACAAGTCGACGAACACCGACACCTTGGACTTCAGCACCCACGGATCGAACGGCTTGGCCAGGTAGTCGACCGCGCCCGCCGAATATCCGCGGAAGGCCTGCTCGGGCTGCATGGTCGCGGCGGTCAGGAAGATGATCGGCACGTCCCGGCTCTTGGCGTGCTGCTTGATCTTCGTAGCGGTCTCGAAGCCGTCCATCCCCGGCATCATGATGTCCAGCAGCACGACCGCGTACTCGTCGGCCAGCACGGCCTTGACCGCCTCTTCGCCCGACCGCACAGGCACCAGCACCTGATCCAGCGAAGACAGGATCGCCTCGAGCGCGACCAGGTTCTCCGCTCGGTCGTCAACCAGAAGGATCCGGGCCTGCCGTGCCACTGGACCACTTCCTTCGCGCTGCCCCAGCCTGCAACCGCCCCCGGCTAGATCGGAACCATAATCTCACATCGTGGTCGCCCCGTAGCTACCGGTCCAGCCACATCCTCGTCAATCTTGCCTGGCCGCCCGCTTGTCCTGCATCTTCGGCGAGAACACTTCCCCGCGCAGGGCCCGCTCGACCAATCCGACCGCGCGGGCGGTAGCGGCCAGCCGGGCTCCCTCCTTGCGGTAGGCGGCCAGGACCGTGTCGATCGCGTGCGGCGGCAGGGCCCCGCCCAACTCGGTCCGCGCCGTGCGGTACCCCTCGCGCGCACCCTCCACGCACGCCTTGGTGTGGTACCGAGCCATCGCGGCCAGCGCCACCGGATACCGGCGCAACACCCCGTGCAGCCGGTAGTCGGGCGGTACCACGTCCAGCAACCAGGTGACCGCGGTGGATTCGAACTCCTCGCTGTCCGGGGGATGCACCCCGGCCGGCCACCCAGGCGGCGTATACCCAGTCATCATCCCAGCATAGCCGCTAATCGAACTCCTATTCTAGGATATCCAGCCGCCGCCAGCGACACCAGATGCCCCTCCCGCCAGACGCCTCCTCCGCCCGCGCTCGCCCGCCCCGCCTGTTCGTCCCGCCTGACCCGTCGGCCTCCCCGTCCCCACCTGACCAGCCCCCGCTGAGCGGCCAACTACGTCGTTGCCACAACCACGTAGCCCCAACTACCTCGTTGCCGCAACGACGTAGTTGCGATACCCGGCATCCACCCTGCCGGGCGGGCTCCCTCCGGGAGAGCCGCACCGCGATCCATCGCTGCGGAAATCAGGTCACGTCAGGGCGAAGGTGGCGGCTTTGGCCCACCGGCCTCCCGCGGATTGCTCAGTCATCAAGGTGACCGCGGTGGCGTGCCCGTCGACGGGCAGGTGCGCCCGGACCGATTCCTCGGCGGCCCGCAGGTCGGCCACGGGCTGGCCGATGCCGACGGTCAGGTGCGGGACGACGTCGCTGAACTGCCCCTCGAACGGGGGGTAGGCGGGATAGGCCTGGTAGACGGCCTGGGTCAGGGCCCGGAAGGGGCCAGGATCACGCGGGGCGAGCCACAGCACCTCGTCGCCGAACCACTCCGTCCGGTTCAGCCGGAAGCGGAACCTGCTGACCGTGCCGAACAGATGCGCAAGCTCCGTGAGCACGGTCGGATCGATCATGCCGGGCGGCATGAACGGGAAGAGCACGGTGAGGTGGGCCGGGATCCCGAGTGGCGCACTGGCGTCGAGGTGTGCCCGCAGCCCGGCCACGGCCGACTCGGCCTCGGGGACCTCGACGATCAGGGCGCTCTGTGTGTCCGCTCTGGTAACAGCCATGCACCGTTTACCGCATCGTCCTCACGCACCCCACGGGTTACCCGCCGCTGGGTCCTTCCCGAACACCTGCCGCTGCAGCGCCGTCGCCGACACCGACGGGCCGCACACCTCCGCGGGCAGCTTGTCGTTGGCCGCCGCCCACTGGGCCCACTCGGTCAGCGTCTTGCCCGCCACGCTGATCCCGGAATTGGCTCGGTACCAGGTGTCGAACTTTGCCTCCGTGGCCGCCGTGATGACGATGTTCCCGTCGCGCAGCCACCCCGGCGACCCCGAGAAAATGAAATCAGAGCGCCCCAGGGTCCCCTGGGTGAGCATGCACTCGACCAGCAGCGCCGGAGCATCCGAGCTCCGAAACTGCCCCGCCTGGCTACTGGTCGCGGTCGGAATCGGCGGCGGTACCGGCGAGCACGCCGTCACCGCGCAGCCCAGAACAATGCCAGCTGCCGCCCAGATGCCGGGCTGCCTACGCTGCCGCACGTACGGCTCCCTGAAGTGTGATCGGCTCTACTACCGTGACGGCCAACACCGCGATCGGGTTCGAGCCGAAAGACGCGGTAAGTCTAGCCACCGCCGCAGCGCGAAGCAGATCTCCGCGTGGTGTTCCCCGGAAATGTCGTAGCGACTCGCTAGAATCGAACTAGCGATCGACAGACATGGGGGAGGTGAGGACCCGGTGCCGGCGATTCCCGTTCCCGTTCCCGGCTGCGCCGCCGAGGCGGCGGCCCGGGTCCTGTCCGACCTGAAATACCTGGCTACCACCGACCCCGCCGCGCTGGCCGCCCAAGTGCAGGCCGAGTGCCTGCAGGCCTTCGAGCAGGCCGACGCGATCTCCACCGCTGCCCGGGCCAGGTTCCTGGTCGCGTTCACGAATGGCCAGGGCTACTCCGCCGACGCGGACTACAGCCCGGCCGCGTGGCTGATCCACCGGACCAAGGTGACCAGGGGTGCGGCCCGCGGTCATCTGGGCTGGGCCCGCCGCAGCGTCACCCACCCGCTGGTCGTGGCGGCGCTGGCCGAGGGCGGCGTCGTCTCGGAGTCCATCGCCCGGGTCATCTGCGAGTGGACCGGCAAGCTCCCGCGGCAGTGCCAGGCCGATGCCGATGAGATCCTGCTCGCCGCCGCCGGGGAAGGGCTCGGCAAGGAGGACCTGGCCGTCCTGGCCGCCGAGATCTACGCCCGGTCCCTCCCGCATGGCGAGGATGACCCCGAACCAAGGTTCGAGGACCGGCAGGTCCGGATCGAGACTACGTTCCAGGGCGCCGGCGTCCTGACCGGCGACCTGACCCCCGAATGCGCGGCGATCGTGACCACGGTGCTGGAGTCGCTGTCCGCGCCGATCGGCGCGGAGGACACTCGCACGAGGGAGCAGCGGTTCCACGACGGGCTGCAGGAGGCGATGCGCCGGCTGGTGGCCAGTGGCCTGCTGCCCGGCCGGGCCGGGCAGCCGGTCAAGGTGTGGGCACACATCTCCCTGGCCGAGCTGCGGGCCCTGGATGACGGGTCGGTGCTGCAGACCCAGTGGATCACCGAGATGCGGATCCGCTGGTCGGCCCGCCGCGCCCAGGCCGCCGGCGGGGTCGGCGGGGACGGCGGCGCGTGGCTGGACGGCGACGCCGCCCGCGCGATGGCGTGTGATGCGGCGATCGCCCCGGTCGTCACCGGCGACATCAACCCGGGCGTCCTGGATGACCTGGTTGCCCTGTGCCTGCAGCTGGCCGGCCACGGCCCTCACTGCGCACCCCAGCCCCAGCCGCAGCAGCCCGGTCCCGGTAGCCCGCCCGCGGGGCTGGCGGTGCTGTCCGGGATGTCGCGGGAGGCGGTCCGGCAGGCGATCATCGGCAAGGCCGCCGACCTGCTATCCGGCCCGGGCGGCCTCGCCTCGTTCTTGCGGACCCGGCAGCTGGGGGCCCGGCTGGCCGGGCCGAGCCTGCCCCTGGACATCGGCTACGCCCAGACGATCCCGGCCGGGATCCGCCACGCGGTCATCCTGCGCGACCAGCGATGCCGCTGGCCCGGCGGCTGCCACCAGCCCGCGGCCGCCTGCGAAGCCCACCACATCAAACACAAGGCGAACGGCGGGAAAACCAGCACCAAAGACTGCGTCCTGCTGTGCTGGTTCCACCACCAGGTCGTCATCCACCGCTGGGGCTGGACCCTGACCCTGAACCCCGACGGCACCACCACCGCCTGGAACCCCGCCCGCACCAAAACCCTGCACAGCCACGGACCCCCAGCCC